>OLPW01003836.1_pt1 | contig 11291 bp, 9 predicted proteins | sample 1672161 | NCBI WGS metagenome assembly OLPW01 (sample SAMEA3136654, study PRJEB25190) | human gut metagenome
GGGTCGCGGGTTCGATCCCCGTCTCGCGCTCTTTTATTTTTTAAGAGAAAGCCAGTACATGCTGACTTTCTCTTTTTTGTGTTCAATTTGTTTCAAGACATTATGATTGCCGCAAAGCACACATAAATAACCTACTATCTCATCAATTTTCATAATCCAGTAGGTCTTTTTCTTATTGTTAGCTGGTATGTAATGCTTCTTTCCAACTTAAATACCTACTATTTTGTCATAATTCACACTTTTAGTATGTCTTTTTTCTCATATCTGTAATATCAGACAGATTTGGTTTGAAAAAAAACCTACTATTCTCGCATAAATCATCAATTTAGTAGGCAATTTTCTTTATTCTCGTTAATTCTCCTCAGAATTTCCTCTTGATAAACCTACCATTTCATCATATTTAGCAGTCTTAGTAGGTTTCCCCCTCATCTATAGCATTATAGATTCAACTTTTTTAATTTTACACTTGACAGATTAAAGTTTTATGTGTATTATCTTGTTTGTGTTCACAAGAGAATTTAATTAAAGAACATTAATTATGCGCGAGTGGCTCAGTGGTGGAGCACCTCCTTGCCAAGGAGGGGGTCGCGGGTTCGATCCCCGTCTCGCGCTCTTTTTAATTTTAAAAGGAAGCCAGCATTTAAGCGGCTTCCTTTTTTGTTTGTGTTCAATTTGTTTGAAGACAACTTAAAGACACATGATTCTTCGTCTTGTGCTCTTCTATCAACTGTCATTTCACATACACAATCACTTTGTCTGAAACCTTTTCCAGGTCATCACTGCCTTCAGCTGTCTTGAATCCCACATCAACAATCTCTGTTGTTCCGTCTCCATATGTCACAGTTATACTTAATGTAAGTCCTTCATACATATTTTTAACCATCTCATTGTATACCTGACGTTCCTGATACAAAGATTCTTTTTCTAACTGCTTTGAAAACTCTACAATCTGTATGCCCTCGCTCTGACTGTTGCCACTCTCCTCATACTCTTCCCCGATATCTTCAATAATGTAATATGCATAGCCGTTCTCCGTCTGTTTTCTGAATTTTTCAGAAGATGTCTGATATTCAGGACTGTCCTTGTCAACCTCTTTCATCCTTGCCAGATTATATGTCACGTCTGAATCATTTCCCATTATAGAATACTTAATCTTTGAGATATCTTTGCCCGTTACATTTATACCAGCCATAACCTGTCCCATCACAGATGAATCCCCAACCTGGCTTGAAATTCCAGCCACAACTCCTGATACACCAGCATTTTTCTCATCATTAGAAAAAATACATTCTGATGTGTCATCAAGCCCGGCTGCATACACATTCATAACATGAGCAATTTTAAATCCTGTCTGCTCTGATGCCAGTTGATTGCTGCTCTGGTTTCCGTTTCCTGTCACAGAAGGTTTCAGCCCTCTGACTCCCAATACAGCAGTAACAGCCGCTGCTGCCACAAGACCTGCTGCAATTATCTTCTTTACATTATTGCTCTTTTTATACCTGATATCCACACTGGCAGTTTTCTTGTAATTTCCCGCTTCTTCAATCATTTGCGGACTAATTTCATTAAGTCCTTCATATAAATCCATTGTCTCTGATTTTTTCATAGATATAAACCCTCGCTTTCCAGATATATTCTTAATTCTTTTCTCGTTCTGTGAAGAGTAACTTTCACTGCTGATTCGCTCATCTGCATTCTTTCCGAAATATCTTTAATTGAATCCGAGTACCAGTACCGCCTGAGAAATATAATTCTTTTATTTTTATCAACTGTTTCAAGAAAATGCGATAACATCTCTCCAATATCTTCCTTGTCCAGATGTGTCTGCAATCCGCCATCACCTATGCATTCTTCCAGTTCTTTTGTCAATTCAACCACTTTGGCCTGTCTCTTTCCCGCATTGTTTTTTCTTATCATATCAATCGCAATATTTCTTGCAGATGCTGCCAGAAATGCGAATAAATACTCTGGTCTTGCAGGCGGTATGCTATTCCATGCCTTCATATACGTGTCATTGACACATTCCAGCCCGTCCTCTCTTGATTGCAGTATATTGGCTGCCAGTGCATTTAACTTAGAACCATATTTTTCATCAACTGCATTAATTGCATCTTCATCCCTTTGAAAAAATAAATTGATTATCTGTTTATCATCCATTACTGTCTGTACTCCCTGTTTTTTAAAAGCGTTAACCCTTTCATAATTAAAGACGGATTATTCCGGCAATGGTTACATTTATCCCATAAAAAAATTCTGGAAGACGCATTATCTCCCAGAATCATATTTATATTCACAACACATTAAGCATTACCACTGTTTTAGTAATTCCCCAAACACATCCAGTGCTTCCTGCACAACATCCGGTCTTGTCATATCTATTCCGCACAGCTTAAGAAGCTCAATAGGGTGCATTGAAGAGCCACCTGACAAGAACTTTCTGTAACCTGCTATAACCTGCTCATCACCTGCAAGTATCTTGGTTGATATTGCAATTGCAGCGGAATAGCCTGTTGCATACTGGTATACATAGAATGGTGTGTAAAAATGTGGTATTCTTGCCCACTCAAGTGCTATCTCATCATCAATAACCATATCCGGGCCGAAATACTTCTCATTCAGTTTCTTGTACATGGCACAAAGACTCTCTGCTGATAAAACCTCGCCATGTTCAGCTTTTGCATGCGCTTCCATCTCAAACTCTGCAAACATAGTCTGTCTGTAAAGAGTTCCCTTAAACTGCTCAAAGAAATGATTGAGCAGATATCTTTTCTTCTTCTCATCATCAGTATTCTTTAACATATACTGCATAAGAATCGCTTCATTACAGGTTGACGCAACCTCCGCAACAAAGATCTTATATCCTGCATAAATATAAGGCTGGTTTGCATTAGAATAATAAGTGTGCATTGCATGTCCCATCTCATGAATAACCGTAAAAACATCATTGAGTGTATCTGAGTAATTAAGAAATACATATGGGTGTGTGCCATAAGCGCCCCATGAAAATGCCCCCGAACGCTTTCCGGTATTCTCATACACATCTACCCAGCCATTATTGAAGCCTTCTTTAATGTGTGAAACATACTCCTCACCCATTGGTGCAAGTGCCTTCACAACAATGTCCTTAGCCTCATCATAGCTTATCTTCCAGTCAATATCCTCTACCATCGGTGCATATATATCGTAAAAATGCAGCTCGTCAACACCAAGTGCCTTCTTTCTTATATCAACATAGCAGTACATTTTGTCAAGATTGTCATTGACAGTCTTAATAAGATTCTTATATACATTTTCCGGAATAAATGAACCATCAAGATACATGTTCAGTGTTGACTTGTAACCCCTTGCGTCTGCATAGAACATTGCCTGCTTGACATTGCCATAAAACGCTGCCGCAATCGTGTTGATATACGCCCCATACTGCTTATACAACGCCTCAAATGCCGCCTTTCTTACTGTTCTGTCATGACTTTCCATAAATGTGGCAAAATTGCCGTTAGTCAGCTCATCTTCCTGTCCGTTCTCTCTTTTCACATTGCCAAACTTAACATCAGCATTGTTAAACTTAGAGAATACCTCATTAGGCACAGTTGATATCTGTGATGCCTTTGCAAGCAGTGCTTCCTCCTTTTCAGAAAGCGTATGCTCTTTCCCTGCGAGGCAGTCATCTATAAAATGTTTATACATTCCAAGTCTTTCATCCTCGCTGATATATTTATCAAGCACATCAGCATCTATTGATATAAGCTCAGGCTCTAAAAATGCATACTTCTCTGACACCTTCATCGCAGCCATCTGGGCTTTCCCAGATATTTCCTGATACTTTGAATTGCCTGTATCCTCATAATATTTCATAAATGCATACACATACACTCTTTCAGTAATGTATTCTACCTGTTCATACTCCTTAAGCGCCTTGTAAAGCATGCCGGCAGACTCGCCCATCCTGCCCTTAAGCTCACTTGGCTGGTCAGTCAGTTCAAGTATACTGTTATAATCCTTCTCCCATGCTTCATCAGAGCTGTATAAATCACTCACAGCCCATTTAAACTTATCATCAATCTCACTTCTTGCTGGCATAACAATCCTCCATTCATATTAACCTGCGGTAATATCCGCATTTATAAATAAAAGCCTGCAACAACTCATGCGCTGTCACAGGCTTATCATTCGTATTAATCAAGTTCTGGCAGATAAGCAGATGTCGCTATCGCAAGTGCACCATGTCCTATGTGGCAGGCAACTGAAAGCGAAAGTGGATCCATGTGGAAATCAAACTGTGGAAAAGTTTCTTTAACTAACGCAGCCCATTCCTCCGCCTCCTCATGATTACCTGAATAGGCAACCTCCATATGCATCTTTCCATCCTTTGCAAACTCTGCAAATCTTGTATCTAAATCATCCTGCATTGCCTTAAGCATAATCTTCTTCGCTGAAGCCTTACCTCTTGCCTTGGCAAATGCATCTAACTTCTCACCCTGAATCTGAAGCACAGGATTAAGCTTTAACATAGTTCCAATAGCAGCTGCCGCAGGAGTTATTCTTCCACCCTTCTTTAAGTACTTAAGAGTATCAAGTGTAATATATATGCTTGATTCCATCTTATGTTTCTCAAGAATCTCCTTAATCTCTACCGCAGACTTACCTCTCTTAGCAAGCTCCTTCGCATCAAGAACAGACTGTCTCATGGTTACAGAAATTCTCTGGTTATTGACAACCTGAACCTTTCCATCATAATCATCAGCAACCATAGTAGCTGTCTGACATGTTCCGCTGAGCCCGCTTGACATAGGAATATATACAAGTTCATCATATTCCTTAAGAAGCTCATCAAATGCATCCTGCATCTCACCAATAGAAGGCTGTGAAGTAGATATATCAGCATCCTGCTTTAACTTCTCATAAAACTCTTCCTGTGTAAGATTAATATCTTCAAAATACTGTTCTCCATCTATAAAGAACGGCATTGGTATAACTTTAACTCCAAGCTCCTTAGACTGAGCCTGTGTAATTCCACTGTTACTGTCTGTAAGTATGGCAACTTTACCCATGTAAATCCTCCCAATAACCTATTGCTGCTAAATCAATTATTTTGTTATACTGATGTATATACCTTTATATAGTAAGGCATTTTGACACTTTTGTAAACAAATGTTTCTTATTTCAAAGTGATTTTTTATAAACTTTTATTGGAGAACAATTATGAAATATATTGAGATTGACTATCTGGACAACATTTTAATGAATGCTCTTGAAGAACTTATTAACAAATGTGACGGCTACGAGCCTTATTACTGCGATTCCCATAACGACAGCTTTATCCAGTGTGCGCTTGTTGATGACAGCACAGATTCACCTGTAATGTATGGCTTTGTTGGACTGCTTATCAATGATGAATGCGGATATGTTGAAGTTTCAGGTCTTGTAGCACCTGATTTTCGCCATAGAGGACATTTTCGCAATATGTTATCAATCTGTTGCCGAAAGCTTAAAAGCAACTCTGCTGGCAATTTAGAGCTTATTGCGCCTATAAGTGGAGAACTGCTTAACAGCTCTTTATGTGGTGATATATGTTTCTACGAATATCTGTACCAGCTTGATAAAGCACATTTTAACTTAAAATCAATACAGGCTACAGAGCCTGACAATGCCGAATACTATCTTGAGGGTGATGATTATCTTATGTATCTGCCGGAATATGAAGAACCTGTGGCTCTTCTTTATCTTGATACACAGAACACATTTGTCAATGTATACGGCGTATTCGTTGATGAGAAGCTTCGTGGAAAAGGCATTGGTACATGCCTTATGAAGCATTTTCTTAAAGACTACTTTAACATTGCTTCACTTCCACTCGTACTTAATGTAACAAGCAATAACAGGGCAGCTGTGGCATTATATAAAAAATGCGGCTTCGCCGAAGCAAGCCGCATTGAATATCATTATATTAACTGTTCTGACAACTAGTTCTTAGCTGCAATAACATCTCTCATATCGTACATTCCAGCCGGCTTTCCTGCAAGGAACTTGGCAGCCTCAACTGCACCCTTTGCAAATACAGCCTTAGAATGTGCGGTATGCTTGAATTCTATAACCTCGTCTTCTCCAGCAAAGATTACTTCATGCTCTCCAACAATAGTTCCGCCTCTTACGGCACTGATTCCGATTTCCTTAGGATCACGCTTCTGTCTTAACTGGCTTCTGTCATATCTGTAGAAATAATCATCATCAAGCACTTCCTTCATTGAATCTGCAAGTGCAAGAGCTGTTCCACTTGGCGCATCAAGCTTCTGGTTGTGGTGCTTTTCAACTATCTCAATATCAAAGCCTGCTGACGCAAACACTTTGGCAGCATCCTGTAAAAGCTTGAATAATGTATTGATTCCAAGTGACATATTAGCTGAACGTAATATTGCAACACTCTTTGATGCTTCATTGATTGATGCAATCTGCTCATCGCTTAATCCCGTTGTACATATTACAGCAGGAATCTTAGTTTTCTTAATATAGTCAACAAGTGTATCCTCTGCCTTAGCTGATGCGAAATCAATAATAACATCTGCTTCAACATTACATTCTTCTAATGAAGCAAATACCGGATATGAGTTATGTCCGTCATCGCGAAGGTCAATTCCTGCTACTATCTGTGCATTAGCATCATTAGCAACGATTCCTGTAATGACCTGTCCCATATGGCCGTTACAGCCATGCATAATTATTCTTGTCATGTTCATTCTCCTGTCAATTAAAGTATTCCGTAGTTAACCATTGCTTTCTTTAATCTCTCAAGGTTAGCCTCTTCCATCTCGCATAATGGGCTTCTGAGTGGTCCCATATCCCATCCCATAAGATTAAGTGCATGCTTAACAGGAATTGGATTAACCTCACAGAATAATGCATCTACAAGCTCTAATGCCTTAAACTGTAACTGTGCAGCCTTAGCAACATCTCCAGCTGCAAATGTAGCGCAGATATCATGTGTCTGCTTAGGAGCAACATTAGATAATACTGAAATTACACCCTTTGCTCCAATTGACATAAGAGGAACAATAAGTCCGTCTTCACCTGAGTACATATCAAGTCTTCCCTCAGCTAATGCCATTGTCTTGCTCTCCTGTGCAAGGTTACCTGTTGCAGCTTTGATAGCAACGATATTGTCAACATCCTTAGCAAGCTTGGCTGCTGTCTCTGGCTGGATATTGCAGCCTGTTCTTCCAGGAACATTATACATAATGATAGGAAGGTCTACTGACTTCGCAACTGCTGTATAGTGCTGGATAAGGCCCTTCTGTGTTGCTTTATTATAATATGGTGTAACTACAAGACATCCATCAACTCCTGCCTTCTGTGCTTCCTGTGAAAGCCATACAGCTGTTTCTGTGCAGTTAGAACCTGTTCCTGCAATAATAGGAACTCTTTTCTTTACATAATCAGCAGCAAATCTGATTGTTTCTACATGCTCCTCATGTGTAAGTGTTGATGCCTCTCCTGTTGTTCCACAGATAATAATTGCATCTGTTGAGTTATTAATCTGGTAATCAAGGAATTCTCCAAGCTTATCATAATTAACTTCTCCATTAGCTTTCATTGGTGTAATAATCGCTACACCGGCTCCGGTAAATACTGACATACCATCCTTCTTTCCGCTGTTAACAGCTATTATTATGTACATGATTCCTGTCTATTCTCATCGCTACCCATGTGGGTAGCTCAATAACATAGAAGAGCCAATCTGCTCAAACAGACTGGCTCTTAAAGAAATCATAGTAATAGTCCTTTAAGTAGCTCTCCATCTATTCGATGACAGTCGTAAAACTATTAATCCTACGCCCAGTAAGACTGCTCCGGAAACAATCCTCTTCGGCACTTTCCCCTTTTACTATCCTTCATATGTCTTCCGGGACATCAGGATAATTACTCTTGAATCGTGCGACCTCTACCTGCTGCAGGGGAAACCCTTACAGTTAATGTGACTATATCACTCTGATAATGTTATGTCAATATATATCCTTAAACTAAAGAACATAAATGTTGTCTTAATTATTCCTCATCTTCAACAAGGTCAATCTTGCTTACTGATACCTCATAAGCAACTCTTCTCTCAACCTCTTCTTCTCCTATTTTCTTAGTGTACTCTCTGCTCTGTACACGTCCGCTAACCTGAAGATGTGCACCTACTTCAAGACCTCCTGCAAATCTTGCATTTCTTCCCCATGCTATACATGGTATGTAATCAGACTTGCCATATGGTCTGTTTACAGCCACTAAGATATCTGCAATTTCTCTTCCTAATGGAGTTTTTCTATAAATAGGAGGCTTGCATACATATCCGTCAAGGAATATCTGGTTGGACTTAGACTGCTCTTCAGGCATCTCGTCATCTTCTAAGAATCTTAATTCTCTTACAAATATTGAGAGCACCAGCTTATTCTTAGTTCCTTCATGTCTGTTATAAGAACGGAACTGTCCTGCAACCTCAATCTTCATTCCTCTATAATCCTTAGTAACATCAATGAGTCTTTCAGATATCATAAGTGGTATGACATCCACCATATCACTTAATCTGTTCACTGACACATTAGCAATATAGAAGCCCTCTCCAAAGACCTCATGGCTGAAAGTGAACTCTGAGACAATCTCTCCAATGATACACACTCTGTTGTTTTCAATTACTTTATCAAGCATTCTGTATTTCTCCCTTCTTTGCCACCTTATTATCAATGTGTTGTGGCATGTGCTTTGTTTTCTCTAATATGTATATGATGTCGTTTTCGCAAATATTACAAAAACTTTTTGAATAATATGTGTTCAAAAAATAAAAAAATTTTTATATATTTAGTATTGTTTTTTAAGAATATTGTGATAGAATATAAAAGTTGCTAATCATAGAAGATATTTTAAGTTTAATTCAGGAAGGACATTATTAATGAAAACAAAGCGTGAAGATATTCGTAATATTGCAATTATTGCCCACGTTGATCATGGTAAGACAACCCTTGTTGATGAGCTGTTAAAGCAGAGCGGAACTTTCAGAGCCAATCAGGAAGTCGCTGAACGAGTTATGGATTCCAATGATATCGAAAGAGAAAGAGGAATCACTATTCTTTCTAAGAATACAGCTATCACATATAAGGATACTAAGATTAACATTATTGATACTCCTGGCCATGCTGATTTCGGTGGCGAGGTTGAGCGAGTACTTAAGATGGTTAACGGCGTTATTCTTGTTGTTGACGCATTCGAAGGTGTTATGCCTCAGACAAAGTTTGTTTTACAGAAAGCTCTTGACATGAATCTTTCTGTTATAGTATGTATTAACAAGATAGACCGTCCAGAAGCAAGACCTGAGGAAGTTATTGACGAGATCTTAGAGCTTTTCATTGACCTTGATGCTAATGAAGATCAGCTTGACTGTCCATTCATCTTTGCTTCAGCTAAGTCAGGCTATGCTATGGCTGACCTTAATGATGAAAAGAAAGACATGCAGCCACTCTTTGACTGTATCGTCAATAACATTCCTGCACCAGAGGGTGACCCTGATGCAGATACACAGATGCTTATCTCTACTATTGACTACAACGAATTCGTTGGTAGAATTGGCGTAGGTAAGATTGATAATGGAAGCCTTAAGGTTAATCAGGAGGTTATGATTGTTAACCACCATGATCCAAGCGTTAAGAAGCGTGTAAGAATTACTAAGCTTTATACATTTAACGGACTTAATAAGGTAGAAGTTAACGAAGCAGGAATCGGTGAAATTGTTGCTGTATCAGGTATTGCTGATATTCATATCGGTGATACAATCTGTTCACTTAACAACCCTGTTGCCATTCCTTTCCAGAAGATTTCAGAACCTACTCTTTCTATGGACTTCATGGTTAATGACAGTCCTCTTGCAGGTAAAGAAGGTAAATTCGTTACTTCAAGACATTTAAGAGACAGACTTTTCAAGGAACTTAATACAGATGTTAGTTTAAGAGTTGAGGAAACACCTGGTGTTGAGAACTCATTTAAGGTTTCAGGACGTGGTGAGCTTCATCTTTCAGTTCTTATTGAGAATATGAGAAGAGAAGGTTATGAATTTGCAGTAAGTAAAGCCGAGGTACTCTACCACACAGATGAGAGAGGTAAGAAGCTTGAGCCTATGGAACTTGCTTATATCGATGTTCCAGATGACTGCACAGGATCTGTTATCCAGAAGTTAAGCCAGAGAAAGGGCGAACTCCTTGGTATGTCACCAATTAACGGTGGATACACAAGACTTCAGTTCTCTATTCCTTCAAGAGGTCTTATCGGATACAGAGGTGAATTCCTTACTGATACTAAGGGTAACGGTATTATCAATTCTTCTTTTGAAGGATATGAAGAATACAAAGGAGACATTTCTTACAGAAAGAATGGTTCTCTTATTGCTTACGAAAGCGGTGATGCTATCACTTATGGTCTTTTCAATGCGCAGGAAAGAGGTACTCTCTTCATCGGACCTGGTGAGAAGGTATATGCCGGAATGATCGTTGGCGAAAATCCTCGTACTGAGGATATTGAGGTTAATGTATGCAAGACAAAGCATCTTACCAACACTCGTTCTTCAAGTGCTGATGAGGCTCTCCGTCTTGTTCCACCTAAAATTCTTAGCTTGGAGCAGGCACTGGATTATATTGACACAGACGAATTACTTGAAGTAACACCAAAGAGTCTTAGAATCCGTAAGAAGATTCTTGATCACACAGCTCGTTACAGAGCAAACAAAAAGTAATTATTTTTAGGAGGTTTGAATTATGGATAGCGATTTAGGAGCTAAAGTTAAGAAGTTAAGAATTGCACACGGTCTTACACAGGAAGACGTTGCTAAGGCATTAGAGGTTACACCTGGTTACATAAGTAACGTTGAGAATGGCCGTAACCTTATGACATTAAGAATGCTTTCATATTATGCAGAGCTTACAGGAGTTTCTCTTGATTATCTTGCAGGAAGCGTTGACAAGTCATACCAGAATACAGCTCTTGACAATGAAATCATGCAGATTGTACAGAAGTTAGATGTTGATTCTAAGGAAAAGCTTATCTCTACACTCAGAATCTGGTTTGCTGAGAATAAGTAATTAAAACCGACAGGCATATAAATAAGGAGACGGGTTATATTCCCGCCTCCTTTTATTTTTTAGCTCTGTATTGATTTCATCTGATAGAATTCGCCTTTAAGTTCCATAAGCTCATCATATGTTCCATATTCAACGCAGTGACCATCTGCTATTACCGCTATTCTGTCTGCACCCTTTATAGTCGATAAT
>OLPW01003843.1_pt1 | contig 11275 bp, 8 predicted proteins | sample 1672161 | NCBI WGS metagenome assembly OLPW01 (sample SAMEA3136654, study PRJEB25190) | human gut metagenome
ACGTGCTGCGCAAAAGCGTCTGTCTCAATGGATTGGCCGGTGTGGTCATGCTGGTGCTGGGCAGAACCGGTGCGGGTCTGTTTGCCCGGATCTTTGTGGGGTATGATGCCGGGCTGGTGGACATGACCGTCCATGCGTTCCATATTTTCGCCTTTGGCTTCCTGCTGGCAGGATACAATATTTTTGTCTCGTCCTTTTTCACTGCGCTGAACAACGGCGCCGTGTCAGCGGCAGTATCCTTCCTGCGGACGCTGGTTTTCCAGATGCTGGCGGTCATCGTGCTGCCCATGCTCTGGGAGGTGGATGGCATCTGGTGGTCCGCACTGGCGGCGGAGATCGCGGCATTTGTCATTTCCACGATGTTTTTGCTGGGGAAGAGAAAACGATATGGGTATTTGTAGGCGCTCTCTTCGAGTGAACTGTTTTTGAAAAATTTAAGAAAATTGCATAATGACGGGGCACTAAATTATTGCTATAATAGTTAAGATATCAGGATTGCGAAAGATATCGGAGCAATCTGTAGGTATGATAACAGAAGAGGATCAAAACTAAGGAGGTGCCTGCATGGCGAATCGCACAAGCAGCAGGAACAATTATAATAGAAGCAGCAACAGGAACAGGCGCAGGAGACGGCGTTCCCGGAACCGGAGACGGCGGATGATGCCGGTGCTGGCAGGGGTACTGTTTATCGTTCTGGTGCTGGCGGTGGTGCTGATCGCGGGTGTGATCCGCAAGTATTCCCTGTCCGATGAGCGGGCAGATCAGATGGCGTATTTCGGTCTGGAGGCGGACGATGAGGTGGCAGTGATCCTGCAGAACGAGCAGGCAGAGCTGCACGGATTGCTTATCGACGGACAGCCGTATGTGAATTTTGAGACGGTGCAGAACAGCCTGAACTCCCGTTTTTACTGGGATGCCAATGAGAATCAGCTGCTGTATGCGCTGCCGGACAATCTGGTGAAGGTGCCGGTGGGCTCTTCCGAATATTATATCGGCAAGGACCGGCAGAATTTCAACTATAATATTGTAAAAACCGAGGGCAACGATACGTATGTGGCGCTGGACTTTGTGAAGCAGTATACCGATCTGGAATATCAGCTCTATGACAGTCCCAACCGGGTGGAGATCCTGTATCAGTGGGGCACCCAGAATGTGGCGACGCTGAAGGATGATGAGGCGGTACGGCAGAAGGCAGGCATCAAGAGCCCGATCCTGACGGACGGCAAGAAGGGGGATACCCTGACGGTGCTGGATACCGAGGAGGGCATTGAAGACTGGACGAAGGTGCGCACGGCGGACGGTTATATCGGCTACGTGCGCAACAAGCGGCTGGGCAGTGTGGAGGCGCAGGAGCTGGCGTCCTCCGGGGATTTCCAGGCGCCGGTTTACACGAACATTTCCAAAGATTATACGATCAACATGGCATGGCATAACGTGACGACGGCAGCAGCCAACGACACGGTGCTGAGCACCATTGCCTCCACCAAGGGGCTGACCACCATTTCTCCCACCTGGTTTACCATCGGGGACAATGACGGCAACCTGGATTCCATCGCTTCTGCGGAGTATGTGAATTACGCCCATCAGAGCGGCCTGGAAGTGTGGGGCATGATCGACAACTTCAAGGAAGGCGTGGACACCTACGAGGTGCTTTCCTATACATCCAAGCGGGAAAATCTGATCAACCAGCTGATTGCCCAGGCGATCCAGTACGGTCTGGACGGCATCAACGTGGATTTCGAGAAGCTGAGCAGTGAGACCGGCATCCATTTCATCGAGTTTGTCCGGGAACTGTCCATCAAGTGCCGGAGCAACAATCTGGTGCTGTCCGTGGACAACTACGTGCCCAAGGCGTATTCTTCCCACTATTACCGGGCAGAACAGGGCGTGGTGGCAGACTACGTGATCATCATGGGATACGACGAGCATTTCGCAGGCTCCGAGGAAAGCGGTTCAGTGGCTTCCATTGGTTTCGTCCGGGATGGCATTGAGCAGACGCTGGCAGAGGTACCTGCGGAGAAGGTCATCAATGCGGTGCCGTTCTACACCCGTCTGTGGCAGGAGACGCCCAAGACAGAGGAGGAGATCGCCGCAGAGGACACCACGGCAGTGGATTACAAGTACATTCCGTACAAGCTGAGCAGCCAGGCACTGGGCATGCAGGCGGTGGAAGATGTGCTGACGGCCAACGGCGCGACCCCGACCTGGGATGACACGACGGGCCAGTATTATGCGGAGTTTGAAAAAGATGGCTCCACCTTTAAGGTGTGGATGGAGGAAGAGAAGTCCATCGAGGAAAAAGCAAAGCTTCTGAAAGAATATAACCTGGCTGGTATTGCCGAGTGGAAACTGGGCCTTGAAAAATCTTCCATCTGGGATATAATCTTGAAGTATGTCAATTAAAAAAGTGCAGAAAGTTTTGCAGGAAAGAGAAATAAAAGACAGGGCGTGAACCGGATGCAGAAAAGGGACACGCCCTTTTCTTAAAATGAAGAACATCTGAAGGAGAAAAGCATGAAGATCAGAGACATTTTGCAGAAAGACCGACCGACCATTTCTTTTGAGGTATTCCCTCCGAAAACCATGGACAACTATGCTTCCGTGGAAAAGGCGACCATGAAGATCGCAGAGCTGCAGCCGGATTTTATGAGTATTACCTACGGCGCAGGCGGCGGCACCAGCGCCTACACCATTGATATCGCAGCCAATCTGATGAAAACCTACAACACACCGGTGCTGACCCATCTGACATGCGTATCTTCTACCAAAGAGAAGGTGCATGAGGTGCTGGGCCAGATGAAGGATCACGGCATTGAGAACGTGCTGGCACTGCGGGGCGATATCCCGGCAGCCTCCGAGTTCCCCCTTCCGGGCCAGTATCATTATGCGGCAGAGCTCATTGAGGATATCAAGAGCCAGGGCGATTTCTGTATCGGCGCAGCCTGCTATCCAGAGGGACATGTGGAGGCCCCCAACCAGCGGGAGGACATGCGCCATCTGAAAGAAAAGGTGGACGCAGGCTGTGATTTCCTGACGACCCAGATGTTTTTTGACAACAGTGTGATGTACAGCTTCCTGTATCAGATCCGGGAAATGGGCATCACCGTGCCGGTGCTGGCCGGTGTTATGCCGGTGACGAACAAAAAACAGATCAAGAGAAGCTGTGAGCTGTCCGGCACTTACCTGCCCACCCGGTTCAAGCGGATGGTGGACAAGTTTGGGGACGACCCGGCTTCCATGAAGCAGGCAGGTATCGCCTATGCCACCGAGCAGATCATTGACCTCATTGCCAACGGCGTGAAGGGCATTCATGTATATTCTATGAACAAGCCGGAGATCGCCCAGGCAGTGATGCATAATTTATCAGAAATTCTGAAATAAGCCGGAAAGCGGTGAGGACGTTGAAAGATCGGCAGAACTTGAATGAGCGGGAAATTTTGCGCTATCTGGGCTACAAAAGCGGCCAGGAGGCGGATGCCCGGATCCTGCAGCTCATTGCCCAGGAAGAGGAGGAGCTTTTCCGGACGGCGGAGTTCCGGTCTGTGTACCGGATCTTTCCGATCAGACAGGTGACGGAAGACGCGGTGGATTTTGGGTTTTCGTGTATCCACAGTCGAAATCTGGCCAAAAACTTAAAGGGCTGCGGACAGGCGGCATTTCTGGCGGCCACGCTGGGCAGCGGGGTGGAGCATCTGCTCTGGAAATACAACCGGCTGCAGGTGAGCCGGGCGGTGGTGCTCCAGGCCGTATCGGTGGAAGCCATTGAGGAATACTGCGATGCCTGCGAGGAGGAGATCCTGGCGGCGCTTACTTCCGGCGGGGAAGGGCCTTACTATCTGCGGCCCCGTTTCAGCCCGGGGTACGGCGACCTGCCGCTGGAATTTCAGAGAGAGTTTCTGCAGATCCTGGAGACACCGAAGAAGATCGGTGTGACGCTGACAGACAGCCTGCTGATGATGCCCTCCAAATCGGTGACGGCTATCATCGGCATCAGCCGGGAGGACAGCCACTGCATTCGGCAGGGGTGTGACTGCGCATATCGGCGCAGCTAGAACGAGGCCAAAGACGCAGACAGGACAGACATCATGAATGGAAGAATGTCAAAGCTGCGAGCGGAACGGATGTTGCAAGTGGCATGACAGCACGGGCAAATGGCGAATCGCGCCAATACAAGCGGGCTGGGGGCAGACTGGTGAAATGGCAGATACGAAAGATAAAAAAGAATCAAAGCCCACAGGAGGAAAGTAAGTTATGGATATCATGAAAGAGATCGACCGGCGGATCGTATTCTGGGACGGCGGTATGGGAAGCCTGCTGCAGGAGCGGGGGCTTCAGCCCGGAGAACTGCCGGAGACATGGAATATACTGCACCCGGACATTGTGACGGAGATCCACAGGGAGTACATCGAGGCCGGTGCGGACATTATCGATACGAATACCTTCGGGGCAAACCGGCTGAAATTCCCGGACGACGGGGAATTTCCAGTACCGGAGCTGGTACGCGCGGCGGTGAAAAACGTGCGGGAGGCGGAAAAACTGGCGGGCAGAAAGGTGTTTGCGGCGCTGGATATCGGCCCCACCGGAAAGTTGTTAAAACCGCTGGGCGACCTGGGTTTTGAGGAAGCCTATGACCTGTTTGCCCAGGTGGTGCGTGCCGGGGAGGAAGCCGGTGCAGACCTGGTGCTGGCAGAGACCATGAGCGACAGCTACGAGGTGAAAGCGGCCATTCTGGCGGCCAAGGAAAACAGCCATCTGCCGGTGATGGCGACGATGATTTTTGATGAGAAGGGCAAGCTGCTCACCGGAGGAAATGTGGCGTCCACGGTGGCGCTGCTGGAAGGACTGGGCGTGGACGCTCTGGGCATCAACTGTGGTCTGGGCCCGGTACAGATGGAGGGCATTTTGCTGGATCTGCTGCAATATGCTTCCGTGCCGGTGATCATGAACCCCAATGCAGGCCTGCCCAGAAGCGAAAACGGCAAGACCGTGTATGACATCAATGCGGAGGAATTTGCGGAGGTTATGGAGCGGATGGTGCGCCATGGCGTGCGGGTGGCAGGCGGCTGCTGCGGTACGACGCCGGAGCACATCCGGCAGCTGCGCAAGCGGTGCGAGCATCTGACACCGGTGCTGGTGGTGCCCAAGAACAGAACCTTCGTGTCCTCTTATGCCAACGCGGTGGAGATCGGCCCCAAGCCGGTGATCATCGGCGAGCGCATCAACCCCACCGGTAAGTCCAAGTTCAAACAGGCGCTGCGGGATCACGACATGGACTACATTTTAAAGGAAGCAGTGACCCAGCAGGATGCGGGGGCACACATTCTGGATGTCAACGTGGGTCTGCCGGAGATCGACGAGCCGTCCATGATGGAGGAGGCCATCCGGGAGCTGCAGACCGTCACCGATCTGCCGCTGCAGATCGACACGTCTGATTTTACGGCCATGGAACGGGCCATGCGGATTTATAACGGAAAACCGCTGATCAACTCCGTCAACGGCAAGGATGAGGTGATGGACGCGGTATTTCCGCTGGTGAAAAAATACGGCGGCACAGTGGTAGCCCTGGCGCTGGACGAAAACGGTATCCCGGACAATGCGGACGGCCGGATCGCCATTGCCAGACGGATTTATGCAAAAGCGGCTTCCTACGGTATTGCGGCCAAGGACATCATCATCGATGGCCTGGCCATGACCATCAGCTCCGACAACCGGTCGGCACTGGCAACGCTGGAAACGCTGCGACGCGTCCGGGATGAACTGGGCGGTCATACGATCCTGGGTGTATCCAACATTTCCTTCGGACTTCCGGCCAGACCGAACATCAACGCGGCTTTTTACACCATGGCTATGCAGAACGGCCTGAGCGCCGCCATCATCAATCCCAATTCCGAGGATATGATGCGGGCGTATTTCAGCTACTGTGCGCTGGCCGGGCTGGATGAAAACTGCCAGGACTATATTGCCCGGTATGCGGGCCAGACGACGGCGGCACCGACAGCGGCCAAGGGCGAACTGCCCCTGCAGGAATGCATCCGTAAAGGGCTGAAAGAGCAGACGGCAGCAGCCACTGCAGCGCTTCTGAAAACCACGGCGCCCCTGGATGTGATCAATCAGGAACTGATCCCGGCGCTGGACGTGGTAGGCAAAGGGTTCGAGAAGGGCACGGTATTCCTGCCTCAGCTGCTCATGAGCGCCGAGGCGGCCAAGGCAGCCTTCGATGTGATCAAACAGCAGATGGCGGACAGCGGCGTGGTGCAGGAGAAAAAAGGTAAGATCATTCTGGCCACCGTCAAAGGTGACATTCACGATATTGGCAAAAACATTGTAAAGGTACTGCTGGAAAATTACAGCTATGACGTCATTGATTTGGGCCGGGATGTGCCGCCGGAGACCATCGTGGAGACGGCGCTGGCGCAGCAGGTGAAGCTGGTGGGCTTAAGCGCCCTCATGACCACCACTGTGCCCAGCATGGAGGAGACCATCCGTCAGCTCAACGCAGCTGATCCCACCATCAAGGTCATGGTGGGCGGCGCGGTGCTGACCCAGGAATACGCGGACACCATTCACGCCGATGCCTACTGCAAAGACGCTATGGCATCCGTCAACTACGCCGGACAGGTGCTGGGGGCGTAAAGAGGGACAGGGAGTATGAAAAAGAGAAAAATAGCCGGAGCCTTGCTGGCGCTGGCACTGTTGGCGGGGCTGTGCATAACAGGCTGTGGAAGTTCCGCGGGCGACGATAAGGGAGATGTCAGAACCGGGACAAATGCGGAAGTGCAGACAGATGAGGCGGATTCCGGCGTGTCAGATACAACAGATGTAGACGAGATTGCTGGGAATGCCCCGGATTTATCCGTGGGCGGCGGCTCGTTAAATGAGAAGCTGAACAGTGATGCAGTACAGTCTGCACTGGGAAACGAAAACAGCTCTGAAACTGCAGAAGGTCAGGACACTTCCGTGCAGAATGGGGATGCCGTTCCGGCAGAGAACAGCAATGCGGCGGGCAGCGGCAACGGTCATCTGGTGGCCATAGATGCCGGGCATCAGGCCAAGGGCAACAGCGAGAAGGAGCCCATTGGCCCGGGGGCTTCCGAGACGAAGGCCAAGGTGGCGGGCGGCACCTCCGGCAAGGCCAGTGGTCTGGCAGAATACCAGCTGACGCTGCAGGTGGCGCTGAAATTGCAGACAGAGCTGGAAAGCCGGGGCTATCAGGTGCTGATGATCCGTACCCAGAACGATGTGAACATCAGCAACAGCGAGCGGGCACAGATGGCAAACAATGCAGGCGCGGACGCTTTTGTGCGCATCCATGCCAACGGTTCCGACAACACATCGGTGAAAGGGGCCATGGGCATCTGTCCTACCAGCAAGAATCCCTATTGCGCCAACATTTATGCCAGCAGCAGAAAGCTGACGGACTGCATCATGAATGCTTTTCAGGCAGCCACCGGCGTTTCCAAGGCAACGGTGTGGGAGACAGACACCATGAGCGGCATTAACTGGTGCCAGGTGCCGGTGACCATCGTGGAAATGGGCTATATGTCCAATGCGGAGGAAGATGCCCTCATGGCAACAGAGGATTATCAGGCAAAAATGGTACAGGGCATGGCTAACGGGCTGGATCAATTCTTTTCGCAGTAAGAAGAGATAAGACATCACAGCACGCTTTGAAGCAGGAAAAGGAATCGATGATCTGCTGGATAGGATAGAAGATATCAAGTGTCACAGAACGAGCCGAAACAAGGCAGGGGATTGCTGACCTGCCGGAAGGAATAATCCATTCGTGTGCCATGCATGAATACGGATGTGAAAAAGATTTGTTATGCAGCAGATAGGGATGTAGGAGGAAAGAGATGCAGAATATTACAGGATATACGAAGGTGTACGGGATCATCGCGGACCCGATCCGCCACAGCATTTCTCCGCTGATGCACAACACCGCTTTCGGGGCGCTGGGCATCGACGGCGTGTATGTGGCCTTCGAGACGCCGGAGGAGCAGTTTGACGCGGGCGTGCGGGGCTTAAAGGCGCTGGGCATCCAGGGCTTTAACGTGTCCATGCCTTACAAACGGCGGATCATGGATTATCTGGACGAGATTTCCCCGGCGGCCCGGCTGGCCGGAGCGGTGAATACTGTGGTGCGGGAGGGCGATCGCTATGTGGGATACCTCACCGACGGTACCGGATTTTTGCAGGCGCTGGCCACAGAGGGCATCGACATTGCCGGGAAAAAACTGGTGATCCTGGGAAAAGGCGGCGCAGCCACGGCCATCAGCGTGCAGGCGGCGCTGGACGGGGCGGCGAAGATCACCATTTTCAACCGGTCAGACGCTTCCGAAAATGCCGAACTGATCCGCAAAGCCACCGGCTGTCAGGCGGAGGCGTATTCCATCGCGGACACCACCACGCTGCGGCAGAAGCTGGAGGAGGCAGATCTGCTGGTAAATGCCACCAATGTGGGTATGGGCAATCTGCAGGGGCAGTGCCTCATCCCCGATGCGTCCTATCTGCATCATGGGCTGTTTGTGGCAGACATCATTTACAATCCGAAGAAAACGGCGCTTCTTGCCATGGCAGAGCAGGCCGGACTTCCCACTGCCAACGGGCTGGGTATGCTGCTTTATCAGGGCGCCGAGGCGTTCCGCCTGTGGACAGGGCAGGATATGCCGGTGGATGTGGTGAAGCGGACGGCTTTTCCGGAATTATAACAACCCGAATAACCCATTTCCCCGGGGCATATACTTTTGTGAGTGTATGACCGGGGATTTTTTATGAGAAAAAATAAGCTGGAACTGCTGATGAGCCTTCTGATCCTGTTGGCGGCCTGGGTGCTTTCCCGGGAGGCGGCCCAGACGGCGGTGTCCGCGGATGCGGTGAAAAACGGAGCGCAGACATTTGTGGTGGTCATTGATGCCGGGCACGGCGGGGAGGATCCGGGAAAGGTGAGCGGGAGCGGCACGCTGGAAAAGGACATCAACCTTGCCATCGCCCTGCGGCTGGAGCGGATGCTGCAGGCGGCGGATGTGAAAACGGTGATGACCAGACGGGCGGACGAGGGGCTGGACAGCCGGAAAAACGGCAGCAAAAAGGTGGAGGATCTGAAAAACCGCTGTGCGCTGATCAGTAAATCGAAACCGGACTGTGTGGTAAGCGTGCATCAGAACAGTTATCAGGATGCGGCTATCCGCGGGGCGCAGACGTTCTATTATGCGGACTCGGCGGAGGGCAAACGGCTGGCCCAGCTCATCCAGCAGCAGCTCATTTCCCATGTGGCGCCGGATAATCACCGGGAGGCGAAAGGCAATAAAAGTTATTACCTGCTGAAGAAAACAGACGCGCCCATCGTCATCGCAGAATGCGGTTTTTTATCAAATCCCGAGGAAGAAAAACTGCTGAAAACGGCGGAATATCAGGAAAAAACAGCCTGGGCAATTTATATGGGCGTGATGGCGTTTCTCAATGCCGGATAAGGAAAAGTATTTACTTTATTTTCTAAAATGTTTATAATGAAATAACTCCAAATAGTAGACGGGAGGAATTTTCTGAATGAATACAACAATACTTAATGTGAGCGGAGATTCCGCGGACGACGTTAAGATTGAGGCGGCAGGCAATCTTCTGAAGGAAGGCAAGCTGGTGGCGTTCCCCACAGAGACCGTGTACGGGCTGGGCGCCAATGCGCTGGGCGAGGAGGCCGCTGCCAGAATATACAGTGCCAAGGGCCGGCCGTCGGATAATCCGCTGATCGTGCATATCGCGGACTGGGATGCGCTGGGGCTGATCGTCAAGGAGATTCCGCCGGAGGCGAAGCTTCTGGCTGATAAGTTCTGGCCGGGCCCGCTGACGATGATTTTCAAGAAAAGTGACCGGGTGCCGTATGGAACCACCGGCGGTCTGGAGACGGTGGCCGTGCGCATGCCCAGCCATCCGGTGGCCATGAAGCTCATCCGGGCAGGCGGCGGTTACATTGCAGCGCCCAGTGCCAACACGTCAGGGCGTCCTAGCCCCACCCGGGCGGAGCATGTCAAAGAGGATCTGGACGGACGGATCGACATGATCCTGGACGGCGGCGAGGTGAACATCGGCCTGGAATCTACCATTGTGGATCTCAGTGAGGGCGTGCCCACCATTCTGCGTCCGGGCTACATTACGAAAGAGATGCTGGAAGAGGTGCTGGGAAAAGTCGAAGTGGATCAGGCTATCATCCGGGACGATTCCAACATCGTGCCGAAAGCGCCGGGCATGAAATACCGCCATTATGCGCCCAAGGCCGATCTGGTGGTGGTGGAGGGCGAGCAGGCCCTGGTCACTGCACGGATCAATGAGCTGGTACAGGAAAAACAGGAGCACGGCATGCGGGTGGGCGTCATCTGCACCGAGGAGACGAAAGATCTGTACAATGCGGACGAGATCCGTTCCGCAGGCAGCAGGCAGGATGAAGAATCCATCGCCCGCCATCTGTTTGCGGTGTTGCGGGAATTTGATGAGCTGGACGTGGACTGCATTTACTCGGAATCCTTTGAGGGGCCGGGACTGGGACAGGCCATCATGAACCGCCTGTTAAAAGCCGCTGCCCATCAGGTGATCCATATCAACAAGCGGGGCGTCAGCCGTCTCAACCGTATTTTGTTTGTCAGCAACAGCGCCAACATCATGGGCCCCATGGCGGAAGGCATCGCCAGACGGGAGCTGGAGGGCGTGAATATCGAGGTGCGAAGCCGGGGACTGGTGGTACTTTTCCCAGAGCCGGTGAACCAGAAGGCCGAAGCGGTGATGATCAGCAATGGCATCCGCATGGACGGCTATATGTCCAAGCAGCTGACCCGGGAGGACATGGGCGACGCCTGTCTGGTGCTGACCCTGAATGAGAAGCAGAAAGAGCGGATCAACGAGGAGTACCCGGAACAGAAGCAGGTGTACACGCTGAGCGAATTCAGCGGCGTGGAGGACACCCAGAACCCCTACGGCGGGGAGCTCACCGACTATGGCCGCTGTTTTGAACAGGTGGAAAAAATGGTGAAGCGGACGATTGCCCGGCTGAGAAGAGAACACAGTATTTAACAGTTGGAAGATGCACCAGTGAAAAAGCGTGCAGAGGGATAGCGAGCAGTACAGGCGTGTCGATGCCATGCGTTGTGCGAGGCACAAACGAATAGAGTGCAGTACAGGCGTGTCGATGCCATGCGTTGTGCGAGGTACAAATGAATAGAGCGCTGTGCAGACGAGCTGACACTGTGCGGTGTGCATAGTGGAATGGTGAATCGGCAGGCAACAT
>OLPW01003846.1_pt1 | contig 11269 bp, 8 predicted proteins | sample 1672161 | NCBI WGS metagenome assembly OLPW01 (sample SAMEA3136654, study PRJEB25190) | human gut metagenome
CCCCGGCTCCTACTGCATCCGGCAATACGATCAGAAGTCTGTTTCCTTCTCCTGCACTTAGTCTTGCCTGCTTCAGATAATTCCGCAGCATTGGCGATGCATCCGATGTGAGTTTACGGAAATCTTTTGCCACTTGTTTTACATCTTCATTCAGAGCTTCCGGAAGTTCCGGCTTTTTCTTCGGTTCCTGTTCTGCTCCTTCCGGTCCATTTACATAGACAATACGTTCTCTCGCCGCATTTTCCATAAAATCACCGTTTTCCAGCTTTTCCTCTATTGCCCGCAGGCGGTCAAGCAATGTGTCTGGATTTGTCTCCATTGCCGGACGGCACAATTTAATCAGTGCTACCTCCAGCATGACCCTCTTCTGGGTTGAATATTTTAACTGACTGGTCAGATCTGAAAATACGCGGATATACCGGATCAATGCATCATCCTCGATCATCTGTGCCTCTTCTTTCAGCCGTGCCAGATTCTCGCTGGATACATCTAACACATCTTCCATATCATCAGAGCTTCTCACTAGCAGAAGGTTCCTGAGATACCACGTAAAATCTGCTGACAGCTGCGACAGTTCTCTTCCCTGCATGACCAGCTCATCTACGATTTCAATGACACTGTGTACATCTCTATCCAAAATCTTACGAAGCAGCCGGCTGAATACTTCTGTGTCCACCGCCCCCAGTACTTCCAGCACATGGTCGTATGTCAGCTTCTGTCCGATGTAAAATGCAGCACACTGCTCCAAGAGACTTAATGCATCACGCATGGAACCGTCTCCCATACGTGCAATATATCGGACTGCCTTTTCTTCTACATCCCATCCTTCTTTATTAATCAATTCCTGCAATCTTGCTGAAATAGTCTCGATGGAAATGCGTTTAAAATCATATCTCTGACACCGGCTTAAAATCGTGACTGGAATCTTATGCGCCTCTGTAGTCGCCAGTATAAATATGACATACTCCGGCGGCTCTTCCAGCGTCTTCAACAGTGCATTAAAGGCCCCGATAGACAGCATATGCACCTCATCAATGATATACACTTTATAACGTCCTTCTGTTGGACGGTAGGCGACCTCTTCCCGGATTTCACGAATGTTATCGACACCATTGTTGGAAGCCGCATCGATTTCAATCACATTCATGGAATTGCCTGCGGCAATCGCCTTACAAACTGCACACTCTCCACACGGGCTTCCGTCTACCGGGTGTTCACAGTTAACTGCTTTTGCAAATATCTTGGCAACCGTTGTTTTTCCGGTTCCCCTTGTTCCACAGAACAGGTATGCGTGTCCGATACGATCTGCTTCAATCTGATTCTTAAGCGTCCGCACAATTGCATCCTGTCCCTTTACATCTTCAAATTCATTTGGCCGGAATTTCCGGTATAAAGCCATATATGACATGGTTATTATTCATCTCCAAAACTAATTCCGGTGATCTTTGCCTGTCTAATGATCTCAGACTTCGGATCAACATATTTTAACTTTCCTGCTACTTCACTAAGCGGAACACGAACAATCTTATCATTCTTTACGGACATCATACAACCATAATTTTCATCTAAGATCGCGCGGGCAGCTTCTGCGCCGAGTCTTGTTGACAATACACGGTCAAATGGACATGGGGATCCACCTCTTTGTGTGTGTCCGGGAATTGCGATACGCACTTCCTGCTGAGTTCTCTTCTGAACTTTTTCTGCCATCTCATAAGCTACAGAAGGATATTTCTTCTTTGCCTGTTTGTCCTTTAATTCTTTCTTGGAAAGCTTCGCGTCTTCCTTGGAAATAGCTCCTTCTGCCACTGCGATAATGGTAAACTTTTTACCTGATTTGGCACGCTTGTCTATTGCCTCTGCAATCACATCCATGTCATAAGGAATCTCCGGAAGCAGAATAATGTCGGCACCGCCTGCAATTCCTGCGTGCAGCGTTACCCAGCCGACTTTATGTCCCATGATCTCAATAATAAATACACGGTTGTGGGAAGTTGCTGTTGTATGGATACGATCGATCGTATCTGTTGCGACTTCAACCGCACTGTGGAATCCAAATGTCATATCTGTTCCCCACAGATCGTTGTCGATCGTCTTCGGAAGCGTCACAACATTTAAGCCTTCCTCACGCAGAAGGTTTGCTGTCTTATGAGTTCCATTTCCACCAAGAATCACAAGACAATCCAGACTTAACTTGTGATAAGTGTGCTTCATAGCTTCTACTTTGTCCAGCCCATTTTCATCCGGTACACGCATTAGTTTGAACGGCTGTCTTGAAGTTCCAAGGATTGTTCCTCCGACTGTTAAAATTCCTGAGAAATCTTCAGCTTTAAGCATTCTGAAGTTCGAGTAGATCAAACCTTTATATCCCTCTTCAAATCCATAAATCTCCACGTCTTTACGTGCCTGAAACAGTCCTTTCACCACGCCGCGCATTGCTGCATTCAGTGCCTGACAGTCTCCACCACTTGTCAACATTCCAATTCTAAGCATCTGTTTTTCCTCCTGCATCTCGTGTCATTTTCTTAAAGTCATCTAATAATTCCTGTCTATGGAATCATATCTGCTCACAGCAGCAGTTGCTGTAATCAGTATCAAACAGCTTTGCTATCTATTATTTTGTCAGTACTTCTACACTCTTTTCTTTTACAAGTACCATGTACTCTACCTGGGCAGACAATCCATCATCATCTGTATATACGGTCCAGCCGTTATCCTCATCTACATAGAACTCCGGTGTTCCCTCGTTGATCATCGGCTCGATCGTAAACATCATACCAGGAACAAGCACCATTTCACTGCCTTTTGGTGTTACATAACTTACAAATGGCTCTTCGTGGAATTCAAGACCAATTCCATGTCCTCCAATTTCCTCTACAACAGAATATCCATTTTTCTTTGCATGCGTGTTGATCGCGTATGCAATATCTCCCAAATGCCCCCATGGCTTTGCTGCCTTTAATCCACGCTCTACACACTCCTGTGTTACACGCACGATCCGTTCTGCTCTTTCGGACACATTTCCAATCTTGAACATACGAGATGCATCTGAATAATATCCATTTAAAATGGTTGATACGTCTACATTGATAATATCCCCTTCTACAAGGATTTCATTCTCACTTGGAATTCCGTGGCATACAACATTATTGATCGATGTGCACACACTCTTTGGAAATCCTTCATATCCAAGCGGTGCCGGAATTCCTCCGTGTTCTGTCGTGAAATCATATACAAGCTTATCGATCTGCGCTGTACTCATACCAGCTTTGATATGTGCAGCCACATGATCCAGTACTGCTGTGTTTAGGTCAGCGCTCTTTCTGATCTCGGCAATCTGCTCCGGTGTCTTAAGAAGTGACCGGTCCGGAACAATCTGTCCTTTTTCTGCAAGCGCCCAAAGTTTTACGTCTAACCTATCCATAATTAACGTCCATCTCCTTCAATACAAGTGCGGAGAACGCACCCATGTTTACAACTATCTCTCCATCTTCTACTATATACTCTTCGTACTCAGTTGTGTAGCCCTCATGATAAGAATACATCAGCCTTCTCATACGTCCACGCATCGGGATTTCTGCCTGCCATACAGGAACCGTCACTTCCTCCAGAGCATCACTGTTATTAATGATCACAACAATCCGCTGGTTCTGATCTGTTCTTGCATAAGCCAATACATTTTCCCGCCACTCAAGCATCTGAACAGAACCTTCCCTGAACACCGGGTATCGCTTGTGAATCCGGATCATTTCTCTGTGAAATGCGATCAGTTCCTGATCTTCATGCCCCCACGGATACGTACGTCGGTTGTCTGGATCCGTAAATCCGCACACGCCGGCCTCGTCGCCATAATAAACAGTTGGTGCGCCCGGCCACGTCATCTGCATAACGACCGCCTCACGCATAACTGCCACATTGACATTTTCATTGGCTGCTTCTGCCCCCAGTTTCTGCACACGGCCGACTCTGTGATTCGTTCTCGTCAGGAATCTGGAATGGTCATGATTCGACAATTCATTCATGGAAACCTGCAGGGACGGCGTCATCATATTGCTCATGTGATGACGTATCGCATTTACAAATGCGTCGGCGTTGCCTCTTAAGTCTTCTCTTGCCTCGTCACTGTGCTTCTCCATCCCAGTCAAAAACCAGGTGACCGGCTCCATAAATGCGTCGTAGTTCATGATGGTATCCCACTCATCACCTTCCAGCCACTCGCTTGGATCTCCGTAATGCTCCGCCAGGATCAGTGCTTCCGGATTTGCTTCTTTTACAACTTTACGGAACTTTTTCCAGAATTCGTGATTGTACTCGTTACTTCTTCCAAGATCCGCTGCCACATCCAAACGCCAGCCATCCGCATTGTACGGCGGTGACACCCATTTCTTCGCAATCTCAAAAATATAAGCTTCCAGTTTCGGTGAATCTTCGTAGTTCAGCTTCGGCAGTGTATCATGTCCCCACCATCCGTCATATGAACCATTGTATGGCCAGCGTTCCCGCTCTTCCTGAAAGAACCGGAAATAGCTGCGATACGGGCTGTCTGCGCTGACATATGCTCCCGGCGCATACCCTTCCTGTTTCTCGTAAATGCGCTCTCTGTCCAGCCATTTATTGAAGGATCCACAGTGATTGAACACTCCATCCAGAATCACCTTCATGCCGCGCCGATGCACCTCTTCCACAAACTGAACAAAAAATTCATTGCTGGCTTCCAGATTCTTTTTGTCCGTCACTCGTTTTTGATATTTCGTGGCATTGGCATTTTCATGATCGCCCTCTGCCAGTATATTTCCGCCGTCTTCAACAATCACTCCATAATGAGGATCAATGTAATCATAATCCTGAATGTCGTATTTGTGATTGGAAGGAGATACAAAAATTGGATTAAAGTATAACACTTCTACTCCAAGATCCTGTAAATAGTCCAGTTTATCCCAGACTCCTTTTAAATCTCCACCATAGAATTCCCGCACATCCATGGTTGCCGGATAGCGGTTCCAGTCTGTAACTTTTCTACTGTAGTCTCCGATATAGTAATATTCCCGGTCTTCCACATCATTGTCAGGGTCACCGTTGCAGAAACGATCTGTAAATATCTGATACATGACTGCGCCTTTCGCCCACTTCGGTGTACGAAAGCCCGGACAGACTACATAATCATAGTCTGACACCACTCGCTCTGACACTCCGCACCGGTTATAATAGCATACTTCACTGCCGCTTCGGATTTCAAAATAATACCGGAACGGCTCCTCGCCCAGCTGTCTTTTTATCTCATAATAGTCAAATACTTCGCCCGTCTGTGCCTTCTCCATCTCATACCGGATTTTCTCGTGAACAAGGCAGACATGTTCTGCATCGTCCTTAGCGGTACGGAACCGGAACGTAACTTCTTCGTTGCGCTCCGGTTCGGACGGATTCACATACTGCGAAGTACCGTCGCAAAATAATGCTTTCTTATTCATCTATGCTTCATCTCCAAACAACGATTCAAACTCTTCTCTGGAAATCTTTTCTTTTTCCAGAAGCAGTTCTGCACACGCATGAAGTACATGATCGTACTCATGAATAATGCTCTTCGCTTTTGCATAGCACTCATCTATGATCCGTTTTACTTCCTGATCGATCACACCGGCAACATTCTCACCGTAACCTCTGGAAGCATGGGCAAGATCTCTTCCGATGAAAACTTCATCGCTGTCATCGTCGTAATTGATCAGTCCGACTTTCTCAGACATACCGAACTTCGTTACCATGGATTTCGCAATACCAGTCGCCTGCTTAATATCCTGAGAAGCTCCTGTCGTAATATCATCAAAAATGATTTCTTCCGCAACACGGCCGCCAAGTGCCACTGTGATATCCTGCAACATCTTGCCTTTTGTATTGAACATTTCGTCCTGCTCCGGAAGCGGCATCGTATATCCACCGGCACTTCCGGTCGGAATGATAGATACGCTGTACACCGGTCCCACGTCCGGAAGGACATGGAACAAAATTGCATGACCTGCTTCATGGAAAGCTGTGATTCTTCTTTCTTTTTCAGAAATAACACGGCTCTTCTTCTCTGCTCCGATTCCGACTTTGATAAATGCTTTCTGGATGTCTTCCTGCTTTAAGAAGAGGCGTCCTGCTTTTGCTGCCAGAATTGCCGCTTCATTTAATAAGTTCTCAAGATCTGCTCCTGCAAATCCTGCAGTTGTCTGCGCGATCTGTTTCAGATCGATCTCCTCACTGAGCGGTTTTCCCTTTGCGTGAACTTTTAAAATTTCTTCTCTTCCCTGTACATCCGGTCTTCCGACTACGACTTTACGGTCAAAACGTCCCGGACGAAGGATTGCAGGATCCAGAATGTCGACACGGTTCGTTGCTGCCATGACAATGATCCCTTCATTGACACCGAATCCGTCCATCTCAACAAGTAACTGGTTCAATGTCTGCTCACGCTCATCATGACCGCCGCCCATACCGGTTCCTCTTCGTCTTGCGACTGCATCAATCTCATCGATAAAAATGATGCACGGTGCATTTTTCTTAGCCTCTTCGAATAAGTCACGGACTCTGGAAGCTCCTACTCCGACAAACATTTCCACAAAATCAGATCCGGAAATAGTAAAGAACGGAACTCCTGCCTCTCCGGCTACTGCCTTGGCCAGTAGTGTCTTTCCGGTTCCCGGAGGTCCCACAAGGAGAACTCCTTTCGGGATACGCGCTCCAACCTGGATATATTTCTTAGGTTCTTTCAGGAAATCAACGATCTCCTCCAGCTCCTCTTTCTCTTCTTTCAGTCCTGCAACATGATCAAATGTAACCTTCTTGTCGCTGTCTGTGCTTAACTTTGCACGGCTCTTTCCAAAGCTCATGGCTTTGCTTCCGGCATTTCCTCCCTGACGGTTCATCATCATAAAAATGAACACCACACCTGCAAGTGTAAGAAGCACCGGCAGAATTGTTGTTGAAAATAATGTGTCCTGCGGAACATCTGCCATATCATAGTCCAGCTTATTCTCTTTCAGATAATCCTGCACTTCATTAATATCTGAAACATACAGATACCGCACCTGCTTACCGCCTTTATCTTCCTTCTTCAGTTTGATTTCCACATGTCCGGTCGGCACATTTTTATTCTGAATCACAGAAATACTGTCTACATTGTCTCCTGTAACCAATGTCTGAAACTCACTCCATGTAAGTCTGTCACTCTGGTTCTCGAACATGTTCGTAAACCAAAGCACTGCAAACAGAAATACAACAAGAACTAAAAGACCGGCTCCGCTGATTCCTTTATTTTTTCTAGTGTCCAAGCTTTTTGCTCCCTTCTACTCCACACCTTCTACAACTCCGATGTATGGAAGATTTCTATATTTCTGGGCATAATCCAGACCGTAGCCCACAACAAATTCATCTGGAATGTTAAATCCAACATAATCAACCTTCACGTCTTTGACACGTCTTTCCGGTTTATCTAATAATGTACAAAGTCTCAGGCTCTTTGGTCCACGTTTTTTAAGAATTTCAATCAGATAAGAAAGTGTTCTTCCTGAATCAATGATATCTTCTACGATCAGAACATCTTTTCCTTCCAGTGTCTCATCAAGGTCTTTTGCAATCTTAACTACACCGCTTGAAGCTGTTCCGTCACCATAACTGCTGACACTCATAAAGTCCATGGACACCGGCACGGTAATTCTCTTTGCCAGTTCGCACATAAAGAATGCGCCACCTTTTAATACACAGATGAGATGCACTTCTTTTCCTTCATAATCTTTACTGATCTGCTCTCCAAGATCACGGATCCTCTTATCAACTTCTTCTTCCTCAACTAATACTCTTACTGTCTCTGCCATAATTTTCTCCTTTGCAAAAGTGAATTTCTAAAATCTTTTTTGTAGATTCTGTAATCTGATAACGCTGGCTCTGTCTATGACCGACCACCCACATAATATCGTGCCCATCTGCCACCAGCCAGACTTTCTCTCGCTCTTCCTGCGAAATTTTCTCATTAATAAAATACTTTTTCAGCCTTTGCGTTCCTCCATTTTTATTAATTGCAAGGACATCTCCGGCCTGTCTGTGTCTGATTTCCACAGTGTTATTAATTATATCATAATCGAACCATTTCGTGTAGGTTTTTTCGGGAAATGCTTTCATTCCAGGCGGTCTTTCGAAAATGCGGAACTGAAACAAAGCCTCTGGATTTTCTATATTTTCATCATTTAAATGGTTTGGATCAATCATTTTTGTAGAAATGACTGGTTTCTTTTCAAACTTCACTCCTCCATAAATGCGGCTCGCCACCACAGCATAAGGCAAATCTATTTTCCGTCCCACCTGCCGGTTCAAAAGCTCCTCTACCGCCTGTACATGTACTGCACTGATATCCTTCTCGTGCCCCGCAGCTTCACAGATGATCCGGTGGATCACATAACTTTTTAACGGTACCGGGACTTTGTCATATTCATTTTTATTCAGAATCAGGCTAATAGCTCCTGTAGCAAGATTTGTTTCTTTCCGACATGATTGTGGCTCTATTTGCAACACTTTTTTCTTATACTCCTCAATCTGCATATCCACATAACTCCAAAGTTCACGCACGCTCTGAGCTGTTCTGGAAATGTGCCAGACTGCCTGTTCATTTATTTCCTCCAGTTGTGGAATAACCTGATTACGAAGCTTATTTCTTGCATAAACATTTTCTGCATTCGTCTCGTCTGTACAATAAGATATTCCCACTTTTTCTAGATATGATTCAATCTCATTTCTTCCTATATTAAGAAGTGGACGAATCCAAAATCCGGACACCGGCGCAATCCCGCCAAGTCCCCGGACATCTGTTCCCCGGCATAAATGAAATAACACGGTCTCGGCCTCATCATTTCTGTGGTGTGCCAGCGCAATTTTCCCAAAACCTTGCGCGCTCTCTTGTCTGCCATTGGCACACTCAGCATGATGGAACTGGATATCACCATATTGAGCATTGTCACATGGAACATCACTATACTGGTTTCTTACTTCCAGAAATGCCTCTCTCCTGGCCTTTCTGCCCGCTTCCTCTTCAGACATATTCCAGCATTTTGCAAGTTCTCTTATATTCTTATGATAAACAACAAGCGGAACATTCCACGCATCACAAATTTTCCGCACATAACACTCGTCTGCGTCAGCACTGTCTCCGCGAAGGCCATGATGTACATGCACCGCCGTAATTTCCAACGTTCCATCTCCGCTTTTTTGTCGTTCATCCCGAAGCTTTGTAAGCACAAAAAGCAGGCATACGGAATCTGCACCTCCCGATACGCCTACAATTACTCTGTCCTTTTTCTCCAGCATATGCTGTTCTTCTACATAAGCTTTTACTCTCTGATACATCGGCTTTATCCTGTTAGGACGACTCTCTAATCATCTGCCCAAACATTTCCTCGCTTATTTGTTATTCAAGAATGGCTTTGATCTCTGATATCAATATATAAAATTTGCCCGCAAATTGCAAGTTTTCCATATATTTTCTCTATTTACATATAGGTTACTGTTCACATGCGCCATTCGCAAAATGCCCGTTCCGGGCTTCTCCGTAGCTTCGCTACTACTTTTGCTCATGAAATGGCGCTCCCTTCGTACAGGTTCTTGTTGACCCATACATGCAAGCATGTCTGGGTCAGCAAGAACCTGTATGAGTGAACTGTAACACATATAGACCATATTCTCTTTTTTAATCTTAGAGGCAAATACTTCAACTACAATGATATTCTAAAGCTTCCAGATTCCTGTCACAAGAATTGTCATATCATCAAGAGGCGCTGCGCCTGCATATTCCATAACCCGGTTCAAAATGTGATGTGCCATTTCTCCCGGATTCTGGGACTCCACCTGACAAATGAATTCTTCCATGAGGCTGTCCTGTTTCCCCGTCGGCAAGGTGTCCAATACACCGTCTGTCACCATAATAAGAAAGTCTCCATCTTCAAGTTGTCGCCGCTCCGGTTCTATATCAAGCCTTGCCAGCGCACCAATCGGAAGGGAAATAGAATGCACTTCCTCCACCTCATCTTTTCGTTTTATATATGTAGTGGCTGCTCCTGCTTTTACTATCTCACAGCTTGCATCGTACAAATCAATAATCGCCACATCAATCGTGGAAAACATTACTTCTTCCCGACCGGTCACGAGGGCTGTATTCATAATCTGAACTGCCGTTTTTACCGGGAATCCAGCGTTTAAAAGCTCTTCTAACATTTCCACTACCATCGTACTCTCCCGAAATGCGCGCTCACCTGAACCCATGCCGTCTGACAGTGCCACACCTTTTCTTCCTCCCGGCAAGTCCGAGGTCAAAAATGTATCTCCGGAAATTTTCTCGCTGCCTTTTCCTATTTTGGCCACACCCTGGATCGTGTGAAATCTTGCTCCTTCCACACAGGCAACTGTGCAGTACTCGTCCCCGATAATTGGGCGTTCTCCCCTCCCGGGAACCATGATCCGGCCTGCCATTTTTCCAACTTCTGACGCCAGTTCTTTCATAGCGACAATATGCCCCTTGGACGCCTTTAACGTCAAATGTATCTCATATTTCCCCTGGGCGGTCATATAAAAAACCGAGGACAAAATCTTGATTCCGGACTTTTTTAACTGATTTCGGATTTTCTTTTTCAAATGCTCATCTTCAAATATCCCGGCATCCAGCTCGTGAGTCGTATAGCACAAAGTCTTCGCCAGGTCATTTAACTGCGCAGCAAAGCCCTCCCGGTTCTGTACCATTTTATTATTCCATATCAACTTCTGTCTCACATTTTCATAATTTTCCAGTGTCTCCCGCAAAAATCTCGGTGCCAAAAGGCACTGCTTCATAAGCCTGCGTTTTAATTCCACATTTAGCTCGGCACCGTAGTCCTGAACCGCACACAGAATTTCCCGCATCATATAATACGTTTGCTGCCGTCTCTCCCCCAGACATTTTTCTCGATTTTCACACTCCCGGCACACCTTCTGAGTCACACGCTCAAAAATGTCGTCATTTTCCTCATTTGTAAATGTAGCGCGATAATCCTCCAGCTTTGAAAATGTATCTGACAGCTTCTTTAAAGATCCCGCAAACTTGTCTACTTGAATCACATACGGATTCGTGAAAATCTGTGCTCCCCGCTCTTTCAATTCCTGCATAAAAATCTCCCCTTACTAATTCTTCTATCTCAGCTTTCGTATTCCCGCTCCGCTTTTTTCAAGAATGCCTCGGCATTCTTGTTGCGAGGTGCGCGTCATGCAATTGTATGAC
>OLPW01003849.1_pt1 | contig 11263 bp, 11 predicted proteins | sample 1672161 | NCBI WGS metagenome assembly OLPW01 (sample SAMEA3136654, study PRJEB25190) | human gut metagenome
TATTTTTTTACTTTTTTATCTTTACATTTGATACACTCTTGACCTGTCCCCCATGTCTCATTTTAATTTATAGCAAAATTTATTCCTCTTGCTACTACATCTTTCATATTTTCTATTAAGTCGTCTATTTCTTTTGGTGTGACTATTAGATTGTACTCTTTTGGCATTAATGCTTCTTTTATTTCTTTATAATTTTCGATCAGATTTCCCCGGCGGCCGACCTTCATCGCCTCGTCAAGGAATTCTTCTGCCGAAAACGTATACCCCACTTCAGCCAGCGTCGTCGTCACAACGCTGCCGTTTACTTCCACTTCCAATACCTGTCTTCCCCGTTTTTCCGTCTCTTCGCTGACCGCTTCCATCGCCTGGTCTTTTGTCATTCCGCCCACTGCGACATGTTCTACGGTAACCCCTTCGCAGATCGTCCCATCTTTCGGGCGCAGACTCGCATACGAAACATACGTATACACGGCGATCAGACCAAACATCATGAAAATGACAACAAAGGCGAGCAGCATTCTTTTTCTCTGCACTCAAAGACCTCCCTTGCATATTGCTGAAAAAAGTATTACAATCATACGTAAGGTAATACAATGCCTGCAAGCATAGCTACAATAAGCACTCCGCAGATAATCGCTGCGACGATTTTTTGTTTTTTACGGCTAAGCATAGTTAATATCCTCCTATATATAGTATTAAAGAAAGGACTTACTTTATGATGGTATCACTCCGTTTTCCTTCCTTTTTTGTCTGTTTCCTGATTTTTATCGCATGGATGCATTACAAAAAACGCAAGGCAACGAAACAACAGGAAAAAGAATCAAGCCTTTTCTGGGAACGTGAAGAAGAGGCGAATCATACCCGCAATAAGGATATTTCACATCTTCCGCTTTTTACCCCGGATATCACAAGGATTCCCTGGGAAGGAGCCCAAAATGACACGATCCTTCATTATCTTGACGCATTGCGCCGTCTCATCGAATCACCAATGATGGATCTGTCCGAATATACGAACACCGATCTGAAAATTGCCTATGGCATCGGTAATTTCCAGACTCTGTCCACCTACGACGAGACTTACCAGAATTTTTTACAGACTCTGACCGCTCTCGGACGGGCTTATATGGAAGCGGGCGATTATACCCACGCCGCCGAAGCCTGCCGGCTCTGCCTCGACTACGATCCGAAAAACCGGATTGCCTGTCTTTCATTGGCAGAAATTTACAAAAAAGATCATAAAAATTATCTCTTGTCAGATCTGATTGACGAGATCAAGCATTCACCGATCGCGCGAAAAGAAAGTCTTCTCCGCGAAATCAACGAGTTGTAATCTTGACAATACATTGCCCGCAAGCACTCACAGCGCCTGCCGTCTTGTTCTGTATAAAAATCCTTCCATCTTTTTCCCGTATCGAAGATGGAAGGATTCTCTTTTATTCATTGCGTGACGTTTATCGGTTTTGTCCGATATGATACTTCTGACACAACTGCTGGTCAACCTGCTGATTTTCTTCGACAAGTGCTGCCAGTTTTGTCATATCTCCTAAAATCTGATTGATGCTTGAAAACGGCTGTGCAATGATATAGCGTTTGGCCTCTTCATTCAGATTGAGGGTAAACTGCTGTGCCATCTTCTCCACAATACTCTGTTTGAGCTGTTCATCCGGCGCATACAACTGAACCATGCACGCGCGGTCAAAAAAGCGAATCATCTCTTTACTTCCACATTCTTTCGCCAAAACGGACGATGTACATAAGATCTGTTTTTTCTTTTCATTCATGGAAGATAAGAACAGATTGGTAAATACCTGCTCCGCTTCGCGGTTTCCGAAAATTTCTTCCAGATCATCAATGAGCAGGATATCCACGTCATCATAAATCTTAATCTGGTTCGGTTTCGCGCCCAGACGGATCGTGCGATCCACTTCTTCCAAAAATTGTCTGCCGGTAGTAAATGCAACCTTCTGGCCGGCAAGAGCCGATTTGCATTTGTCCTGAATCTCATGCAATAAATGAGTCTTTCCACGCCCCGGTTTTGCGTAGATCAATACAGGCGAATAAGCTTTCACATTGTTCAAGACTGCTTCTGCCATCGCAACTGCTTCTTCGTTCGCCCCACTTACAAAAAAGTTATCTAGTTTCATCATTAGACCTCTTTATCCTTCCTTTCCCCAATGATAGAATTACCCTCTATATGAGTATCTCACAAAATGCCGATAAAAACAACACCAATTTTCAGATTTTTTGTCCCAAAGTAGCATTTTTAGCCTTGCCAAAGGCGGAAAAGAACACGAAGTGTTCGAAATGCGAATGTGTGGAAGAGGGGGAACCTGAATAGTTACTATTTAATAACGAAAGGAGCATCTCTCCTGCGCTATCGGTAGGAAAGAGGCTCCTTTTTGAAAAGGGGGGAGGATAAGTATTTTAACTTTATCTTTGGTTATAGTAAGAGTATAACCGGAAGAAAAGAAATTATACAAAGTGGGAAAGGAAAATGGATATGAATATAAAAGTTCAGGAAACCGCAGACCGTTTATTGAATCGGATCGGCGTATCGACATGCAGTTTTACGACAGTAAAAGCGGCAAAAAGAACATTGGAAGAAGAGGGCGCCTGCGTGCTTTCCATGCAGAAACCGCATTGGGATCTGGAGCCCGGCAAGACTTATCTTGTCACACAGTCGGATTCCAGTTTGTTTGCATTTTCTATCGGCAGCCAATTTTTGGCAGAAGAGGCGGCGGAGACAGACCAGATGCTTCGCCTGGCTGCGGCGCACACAGACCATCCCTGCCTTTATATCAAAAGTAATCCGGAAGTAGACACTAAAGGATATGGCAAGTTAAATGTCGAGGTGTACGGTGGTGCTATTTTAAATACATGGATGGACCGTGCCCTTTCTGTGGCAGGAAAAGTAGTTATCAAATCCGATAATGTATTTGAGCCGGAAGTGCGTATTGTGGATATGAAACGTCCGCTTTTTACGATTCCGAATCTTGCCATTCATCTGAACCGCGAAGTCAATAAAGGTGTGGAATTAAACCGTCAGAATGACCTTGAGCCGCTGGCTTTTGTCGATGGAACCGAAGTGGAAAAAGAGTTCTTTCTTTCCATGCTTGCGAGAGAACTGAAAGTATCCGCAAGCGAGATATTGGATTATGAATTATATTTGTACAATTGTGATGCCGGAGATGTTTTGGGCATTCAGGAAGATATGATCTCTGCCCCGCGGCTGGACAACATTACTTCAGTCGAAGCCTGCCTGCAGGGGCTTTTAAATCAGAACCGGGAAAAGGGAATCAATGTCATCGCCTTGTTTGACAACGAAGAGATTGGAAGCCGCACAAAACAGGGGGCAGACAGCGAATTTTTGTACCGCTTGTTAAAGAAAATATACCGCTGTCTCGGAGTGGCCGAAGAAAAGGCAGAGACGGCGATTTTTGGAGGATTTGCATTGTCACTTGATGTCGCACACGGGTTTCATCCGAATAGACCGGAAAAATCCGATCCGACCAATCCGAATCCGCTGGGAAAAGGCGTCGTGATCAAACGTTCCAGTGCACAGAATTATGTAACAGACAGTGAAGCGGTGGCGACCGCAATGATGATTTTTGAAAACGAAGGCATTCCGTATCAGAAATTTGCCAGCCGTTCGGACGTTTCCCAGGGAGGCACACTCGGATCAATCGCTTCCAAATATCTGCCGATGAAAATGGTAGACATGGGAGTGCCGATCCTTGCGATGCATTCTGCCCGCGAACTGATGGCGGCAGCAGACCAGTATTATCTGGAAGAATTTGTTACTGCGTTTTTTGAACAATAAATTTTGAAAGCAACTATTCGGGACACCCCATTCGCACATTCAGCCCTGAATTGTTGCGATAGGAGGAAAATATGTATTTATTAGGATCCCATGTGGGAATGAGTGGAAAAGATATGATGCTTGGTTCCGTGAAGACCGCCCTTTCTTATGGCGCAAATACCTTTATGCTTTATACCGGAGCCCCTCAAAATACAAGAAGAAAGAAAATCGAAGAATTAAATATTCCGGCAGCCAGAGAGCTGATGAAAGAAAACGGAATCGAGACATTTGTCGTACATGCCCCGTATATTATCAATCTGGCAAATACCGTAAAACCGGAGACATTTCAGATCGCGACGGATTTTCTCGCGGTAGAATTAGAGAGAACCGAAGCGATGGGATCCGAGACGCTCGTTCTCCATCCGGGTTCCCATGTGGGCGCGGGCGAAGAAGCCGGTATCGCGCAGATCATCAAAGGACTGGATATGGTAATGAAACCGGATATGAAAGTGAAGATTGCCTTGGAGACAATGGCAGGAAAAGGAAGCGAGATCGGTCGTTCTTTCGAAGAACTTAAAGCAATTTATGACGGCGTGCGGTATCCGGAAAATCTCCGCGTGTGCTTTGATACCTGCCATGTAAATGATGCGGGATACGACATCGTCAATCATTACAAAGAGGTGCTGGAAGAATTTGACAGAGTTCTTGGGCTGGACCAGATTGCGGTATTTCATATTAATGACAGCAAAAATCCGCTCGGAGCGCACAAAGACCGTCATGAAAATGTGGGACTTGGCACAATCGGATTTGATACTCTGTACCGTTTTGTATCGGACGAGAGATTTGCCAATGTGCCGAAAATACTGGAAACGCCATGGATCAAACCGGAAGATGATCCGAAAAATCCGATTCCGCCATACAAAGAAGAAATTGAGATGTTGCAGAGTGGAGTGATGAAACCGTTGACAATTTCATGATTTCCCACTAAAATAGAAAGATAGGAAGTTAAAATTGAAGGAGGCTCTTACAAATGGCAAAGAAACCATATTATTTGACAACCGCCATTGCTTACACATCGGGAAAACCTCATATTGGAAATACGTATGAAGTTGTACTCGCCGATGCAATCGTGCGATATAAAAGAAATCAAGGTTATGATGTGCGGTTCCAGACCGGAACGGACGAACATGGCCAGAAAATAGAATTGAAGGCAGAAGAAGCAGGCATTACGCCAAAAGAATTTGTTGACAATGTTTCTTCTGAGATCAAACGTATCTGGGATCTGATGAACACCTCTTACGACCGCTTTATCCGCACGACGGATGAAGAACATGAAAAACAGGTTCAGAAGATCTTTAAGAAATTGTATGAGCAGGGAGATATTTACAAGGGACATTACGAAGGAATGTACTGTACTCCTTGTGAATCGTTCTTCACGCCGTCACAGCTTGTCGATGGCAAATGTCCGGACTGTGGACGCGAGTGCCAGCCGGCGAAAGAAGAAGCGTATTTCTTGAAATTAAGCAAATATCAGGACCGCCTGATCGAACATATCAACACACATCCGGAATTTATCCAGCCGGAGTCGCGTAAAAACGAAATGATGAACAATTTCCTTTTGCCGGGACTTCAAGATCTCTGTGTTTCCAGAACGAGTTTCAAATGGGGCATTCCGGTAGACTTTGATCCGGGCCACATCGTATATGTGTGGGTCGATGCGCTGAGTAACTACATTACCGGACTTGGTTACGATCAGGACGGAAACAGCGATGAAATGTTTGACAAATTCTGGCCGGCAGATCTTCATCTGATCGGAAAAGATATTTTGCGTTTCCATACGATTTATTGGCCGATCATGCTTATGGCACTCGGACTTCCTCTGCCAAAACAGGTATTTGGACATCCTTGGCTGCTTCAGGGCGACGGAAAAATGAGTAAGAGTAAGGGAAATGTACTGTATGCCGATGATCTCGTAGACGAGTTTGGTGTAGATGCTGTACGTTATTTCGTTCTTCATGAGATGCCATTCGAAAACGATGGTGTAGTAACTTGGGAATTAATGGTAGAACGCATGAATTCCGACCTTGCCAATACATTGGGAAATCTTGTAAATCGTACCATTTCCATGTCCAATAAGTATTTTGACGGAGTGGTTAAAGATGCCGGTGTTTCCGAGCCTGTCGATGATGAACTGAAAGCTGTTATCAATGCGGCACCGGGCAAAGTGACAGAAAAAATGGACAAACTTCGTGTGGCAGATGCCATTACGGAAATCTTTACCTTGTTTAAACGCTGTAATAAATATATCGACGAGACGATGCCTTGGGCACTTGCCAAAGAGGAAGAAAAGAAACCTCGTCTGGCTACCGTCTTGTACAATCTGATGGATGGTATCCGTGTCGGAGCGACTCTTTTGGATTCCTTTATGCCGGAAACCAGCGAGAAGATCCTTGCTCAGATCAATGCGACAAAGGGCGAACTTGAGACTTTGAAAGCAGGAGAATATCCAAACGATACCAAAGTAGTTGAAAAGCCGGAGATTCTGTTTGCGCGAATTGATGAAGAAGAATTTATGAAAAAAATTCATGAAAAAGAAGCGGCTCAGGCAGCAGAAGCAGAAAAAGCTGAGGCACCGGAGGATGTCATTGATATCGAAGCAAAACCGGAGATCACATTTGATGACTTTATGAAAATGCAGTTCCAGGTGGGCGAGATCATTGCCTGCGAGGAAGTGAAGAAATCGAGAAAACTTTTGTGCTCCCAGGTTCGTATCGGAAGCGAAGTAAAACAGATCGTATCCGGAATCAAAGCACACTACAGTGCAGAAGAGATGGTCGGTAAAAAAGAGATGGTTCTTGTAAACCTCAAACCGGCAAAACTGGCAGGCGTATTGTCAGAAGGAATGCTTCTCTGCGCAGAAGATGCCGACGGAAATCTGGCACTTATGACACCGGAAAAACCGATGCCGGCAGGAGCCGAGATCTGCTAATAGAATACAAAGAAAACGGAGATAAAAGGCAACGGAGGAATTCTCTTCTGTTGTCTTTTCTAAGAATAATATGATATTTGATACACATAGTCATTACGACGACAGAGCATTTGACGAAGACCGCGAAAGCCTTCTTGAATCATTGGAAGAAAATGGAATTGGCAATATTGTGTGCGTGGGCGCTGACATGAAAAGCAGCAAAGCGGCGATGGAACTGGCACACAGTTATGAGTTTGCCTATGTGGCGGTCGGGGTGCATCCTTCGGACACCGCGCCCCTCACAGAAACCGATATGGAATGGCTGGAACAGGCTTCCCATGACGAAAAAGTTGTTGCCATCGGAGAGATCGGTCTTGATTATCACTGGAAAGAGCCGGAGCCGGAAATTCAGAAAAAATGGTTCCGCCGCCAGATTGAACTGGCAAAAAAAGTAAATTTACCGATTGTATACCACAGCCGTGAAGCGGCGAAAGATACGATGGATATGATATTGGAAACCCATGCGGCAGATTGTGGCGGCGTGATTCATTGCTATTCGTATGCCAAAGAGATGGCAAAAGAATACGTCGATATGGGATTTTATATCGGAGTCGGCGGTGTGATCACATTTAAAAACGGACGTCGTTTGAAAGAGACGGTAGAAGCCATCCCACTTTCACGTATTGTGCTGGAGACGGACTGCCCCTACCTTTCGCCGGAACCAAACCGCGGCAAACGAAACGATTCCACAAACTTAATTTATGTGGCACGCGAAATTGCCGTGATCAAAGGAATTTCCGAGCAGAAAGTAATCGAAGAAACAGAAAAAAATGCCAGAAAGTTATACCGGCTGGATGAAAAAAACAGGAGGTGAATATGGAAAAATTAAGCAATCCAAAAGAGACCATACAAGTGCTTCAAAAGCATGAATTTCAATTTAAGAAAAAATTTGGACAAAACTTTTTGATCGATCCGCATGTGCTTGATAAAATTGTCGACGCGGCACAGATTACAAAAGACGATTTTGTGCTGGAGATCGGACCGGGGATCGGCACATTGACGCAGTATCTCTGTGAAAATGCAAGACAGGTGCTTGCGGTGGAGATTGATGATAAATTGATCCCTATTCTCAAGGAAACATTGCAGCCTTACGACAATGTAGAAGTGTTGCATGGCGATATTTTAAAACAGGACATTCAGCAGATCGCAGACACTTACAATGACGGAAAGCCGATCAAAGTGGTGGCAAATCTGCCATATTACATTACCACGCCGATCATTATGGAATTATTTGAAAGCCATGTTCCTCTGGCAAATGTTACCGTCATGGTGCAGAAAGAAGTGGCAGACCGTATGAAAGCAGAACCGGGGACAAAAGATTACGGAGCGCTGTCTCTCGCGGTTCAATATTATGCCAAACCATACATCGCCGCCTTTGTGCCACCGAACTGTTTTATGCCGCGGCCCAATGTCGGCAGTGCGGTCATACGACTCGACTGTCTCGCAAGAGTGCCGGTCGAAGTGCACAATGAAAAACTGATGTTCCGTCTGATCCGCGCTTCTTTTAATCAGCGCCGGAAAACCCTGCAAAATGGAATTGCAAACAGCGCCGAGCTTTCTTTTACGAAAGAGCAGGCAGCGCGTGCGATTGAACAGGCGGGATTTGATGTAAGAATCCGCGGCGAAAAACTGGGACTAGAAGAATTTGCCAGATTGGCAGACGAATTGGAAAGGATGACAGAAAATGGATGAAGAAAAATTGACAATGGCAGATTTTGAAGATGAAATCAATGCCTCTTTTGTAAAATTCCGCCCGGGACAGGCGATAAAAGGAACCGTTGTGGCAATCGACGAAGACGAGATCGCGCTTGATCTGCAATCGTATTCCCGCGGAATTATCCCGAAAGAAGAATGGAGCAATGACCCGGATTTTCACGCAATGGATGAGATCCGGATCGGAGATACGCTGACTGTGATCGTTTTATATGAAGATGAATCCGGACAGACAATCACCTCCCTACGTCAGGCGAAAGAAGTGGCAGCCTGGGAAACATTGCAGGATGCCCTTGCCAATCATACCATCTTTGAAGTGAAGATCAAAGAAGTGGTACCTTCCGGAGTAATTACGTATCTTGAGGGAATCCGTGCATTTATTCCGGCTTCCAAACTGGCGGCACAGTATGTCGAGGATCTGGAGTCTTACGTCGGTAAAAAGGTGCAGGTACAGGTAATTACGGCAGACGAAGACGAAAACCGCCTTGTGCTTTCGGCAAAAGAAGTGGCGAAAGAACGCCTTGCACAGGAAAATACCGCGAAATTAAATGCTCTGCAGAAAGGGTTTATTACCGAGGGTACGATCACGCGTATCGAATCTTACGGCTGTTTTGTCGAATTTGGAGACGGACTTACCGGACTGGTGCATATTTCACAGATCTGCAATAAGTTTTTGAAGTCGCCAAAAGAAGTGGTCAAACTTGGCATGAAAGTAAAAGTGAAAGTGTTGTCTGTCGAAGACGGAAAAATTCGCTTGAGCATGAAAGAAGCAGAGGACATCGCGCCGGAAGTGGAAGAAGCAGTCAATGACTCGGAGGAAACTTCAATGGAATACACCGATGAGGAAGCGACGACATCGCTGGCAGGTCTGCTGAAAGGAATTCAATTGGACGATTGACACGCGGGAAAAAGTACGTTATACTAATTCCTATAGGAAAGGCAGGTGAATGATATGAAAAAGCTGAACAATAGCAGAAAACGACACACTGGAATCCGTTACATCTATCATTCACTTTATCATGCTTTATGCAGCCGGCATATATAATATGAGGATAAATACAAGTGTTTCTGGTTTCAGGAACACTTTTTTCTTTATACGGAAATTTTCTGAATAAAGAAAAAGGTTTTGTACAATAATGAATGGGCTGCAGGAAAGCAGGTAAATATGAAAGTTGTTTCTATAAGAAAGAATCCGCAATGGGCGGAAACGGCAAAAGCGTATTGTGAGGAAAAATGGAGTGATGTATACGGCGCATTTGAGGATACATTGAATCAATGTCTGCAAAAAGAAAATAGACTGCCGGAAACATGGATTATGGTGGGAGGCATGCAGGAAGACGAGATAAAAGGCTTCTATCAGTTGTGCGATGCGGAACCGGTGGAAAATGAGACCAAGCGGAGCCCGTGGCTGACAACGCTGTTTGTAGAACCTGACCTCCGTGGATGGCACTATGGCGAGCTGCTTATGAACCATGCCAGATATGAGGCAGGGAAACTCGGTTTTGATAAAATGTATCTTGCCACCGACCACATTGGCTTTTATGAAAAGTATGGATTTCGGGAGATTGGTCTGGAGCGGTTTGCGTGGGGACGCCCGACGAAAATATATGAGACAGATACCTTCGGGAAAGTGCAGCTGGCCGTTTATGACGAGAAAAACTTACCCGGCGATGAGACGTACTTGAAGGTTGCGGCATATAAAGGTGGGTATACACCCGGAGAGAATGGGGCGATGGCACTGCATTTCGAAAAATACTTTGCACCGCCGGACTGTTTTGCGAAAAAGTGGTTTACGATTCTGGCATTTCGCGGAGATGAATTGATTGGCAGAATCAATTTTATCCGGAGTTCCACAGATGTTCGTCACTGGTATCTCGGCGATCTGAGCGTGAAATCCACAGAACGAAGAAAAAGAATCGCCAGCCGCATGCTGCAAAGAGGAATCGACCGAATTCGGCAAAATGGAAATGGTGACGAGTATATTTGTGCCTATATTGAGGAAGACAATACCGCGTCGATTTGTCTCCATACGAAATTCGGATTTGCAGATACAGGAAAATGTCAGCCTTTTGAGGATTTTGTGTTTGGAGAAAATGAAACGACATACCGAATGAATTTATAATAAAACCCAATGCAGAGAGGGGATATCTGGCTGGAAACCACCGGCTGGATATCCTTTTGCTATGGAAGGCAATCTGATAACGATGGGAGAATCCGTGAGAACTGCACGAAAATCACGAAAAATGTCGAATTTTCGTGGGTTAGAACAAATACTGAAAAAAATCAAAAAAAATGAAAAAAAGTGTTGACAAAAGTGTTGCCGTCTGATAATATATATCTTGCTGACGCGGTAAAGACAAAACAGCAAAACAAAAAAAGTTTTAAAAAAGTCTTGACAAAGCAAAAGCGATTTGATATAATATTTATCGCTGACGCAAAAGCGACAGCAAAGGACCTTGATAACTGAACAGTGAAACAACCCTGAAAATTCAAATATATATTGAGTTTTCAGAATCAACAAGATTGATTCCTGAAGATTCTTTTGAAATTTTCATTGAACGTTTCTTATAGAAGAAACACCAGTAAAAGAACTCATATTTATTAAATATGAAGTGCTTAACTGAACGGATTAGCCAAGCGAAATTTTGGCAGAATCAAACATTTTAATTTGAGAGTTTGATCCTGGCTCAGGATGAACGCTGGCGGCGTGCTTAACACATGCA
>OLPW01003855.1_pt1 | contig 11249 bp, 10 predicted proteins | sample 1672161 | NCBI WGS metagenome assembly OLPW01 (sample SAMEA3136654, study PRJEB25190) | human gut metagenome
AACGGCCTTCGCACTAACCTCAAGCTGCGACATTCGTCTTGCTTTCGCTAAGTGCCTTCACGTATGTTCGCTCAACTAACCTCGCCCCGCTCCTGATGGTTTGGGCTCGATAAGGTTCGCGAACGGCCTTCGCACTAACCTCAAGCTGCGACTTTCGTCTTGCTTTCGCTAAGTGCCTTCTCGTGTGTTCGCTCAACTAATTTCGCCCGTCGCCTGACGGCTTGGGCTCGATAAGGTTCGCGAACGGCCTTCGCACTAACCTCAAGCTGCGACATTCGTCTTGCTTTCGCTAAGTGCTCTAGGCCTCTTTGCTTTCTGCAATCTGGCTGATGACACGTGCGAAGTTTGCGATAGGGGACTGGATGCTGCCAAGCAGTTTTCCGAGAAGTTCTTCTCTGGACGGAACGCTTGCGATTGCATTGATTCCAGCCGCATCATAGTACTGGCCCTCAACGATACCGGCCTTCAACTCCAGACACTTAATGTTCTTTGCATTCTTTGCAAGAATTCTGGCCGGAGCAGTTGCATCGTCCTTGGAAATTGCGATTGCGTTTGTTCCCTCCAGATGTTTGTCCAGAGCCTCACATGCTGTACCATCGAAAGCAAGTCTCATCATGGTATTCTTATAAACCTTATAAATGATACCATTCTCTCTCATTTCCTTACGCAGAGCAGTATCCTGCTCAACAGTGATTCCGGAATAGCTTACCAGAACAACGCATGCTGCGTCTTTCACGTTGCTGTTAATCTCCTCAACGACAGGTTTCTTGAGTTCGATCTTTGCCATGATAGGTGCACCTCCTTCTTAAAATGATGATGTACCGCCGCAAAAAACCTCTTACATCCGCAGACATAAGAGGTCAAAAATCATTCTGTATGATGAATGTTTCCTCGGCAGGCGTTGTTAACTTATGCCTTTCGGCACCTGCTGTCTTCGGCAGTGTGGTCAAAATGACCTTAAACAGAATAGCATATCCATTCGCGTCCGTCAAGAACTTTTTTAGCAACAGTTCAATCATGACAAACGAGAACAGCGATCGTGCTTGCACGAATAGCTGATCGAGTGCAGGCATGAACAGAGCGCAAGAAAATGAGCAGAAAGTAGCTGTGTAGCAGCGAAAAGTGCGAAAGCACGATTCTGCGAATTGCGCGACCGAACTGTTGCTACCTAAAAATGAAAAAAGGTTCTCCAGTCGGATTTGATCAGATTGATGAAGTTAAAGTAATATTTTGTAAAAACAATCTTCTTATATACAAGCAGTGCCAGCACCAGCACAAAAATAGCTGCGCAGAAAATGATGGCGTTGCCCAGCCGCTCATCCTTACGGAAGGCCGCGGATGCCAGGCATCGGATGCCGTAGGCCACCACGTACATAAAGGGAATGATCATCGGCAGGATGTATCTTCCCTGGGGCTGATAATCCACATCATAGGATGCCCACAGGCACAGGATGTTGGGGATGATGATACAGGCCACCATACAAATATGAAAAATGATGGAGGACTGCCGGTCGATCTTCATCGCCAGGATGCCGTCGGTCATTGCACAGCCGTTCGCCCTTGTCTTTTCGGCAGCCTGATTCTGTTCTCCCTGCGAAGTTTTCGCAATATCTGATCTCTCCAAGCGCTCCACCGCAGAATCTGTCCCAGGCTCTACGCTTTCTATTTTCTGTACATTACCAACAGCAGCTTTCTTTTTCCTGATCCCCCGCTGCACCAGCGCAATGACCGCCCCAACAAATCCGATAATGAAAATCGCATAATACACCGGATACATCCAGGGCAGGAGCACCAGGCTCATGTGTTCAAACATACCCACGAAACTGCGGGCCAGCAGCAGGAAATAGGTGGTCTGGGTCATCATGTCCCACATGGAAAATCCCGCATTGTGCCAGGTCGGCGCACTGGACGGCTTCAGCCATTTGAACGCATACATTTCCGCGTATTCGTCCCGGGTGCGAAGTCCCAGAAAATCGCCGTCGTACAGGATCGCACTGCGGATGAACCACCAGCCTGCAATGACAAAGGCGATGCCGCCTGCCAGCAGTCCCTTGCGAATCATCTCTTTCCATTCGATCTCAATGCCTTTGCCATCCGTTTTCTTATGGACAAAGCTCTGTACAAAGACAGGAATGCTACACAGCAGGAAGCCGTAAGCGTCATAGTAGGACATAGCGCACAGACCCATGCCAATGCCAAGAATCCAGCAGCTGCGCCGATTCCACTTGGTCTCCAGCCCTTCGATCCAGGCATATACGATGATGCCCGACGACAAAAGTGCCAGAGAATCCACATTCACATACGTATGCATGAACATGCACTGGGGCAGGAGGCAGACAAGGAAGGTGAACAACAGCGAGGTGCTGCGCTCCTTAAACAGCCGGGAGGATAATTTCCAGACGACTGCCGCCATCATCACGCCCAGAAGGACGTTGAAAAAACGCCCTGCCACTTCGATGATATATTCGCTGTCAGAAAACAGGCTGACCACCTTCACGATCCCCGCCGAGAATATATAGGAAAGGATCGGCTGGAAGCCGTAGGAAAACCCCCATCCATAGAGTAGGATCTCCGGGTCTCCGCCATGCGGCAGCTTGCCGTGTTTTACAATAAATTCCACAATTTTAAACCGCTCTTTTTCATCCGGCGGCGCCCCGAAGGGCTGCATCATGCTCCAGAGGAAAAAGGCGCCAAACAGTCCCAGCAGAAAAAGCACAAACACGATCCGCCAGAACTTCTCATTTTTCTTATTCATACCCCTGTTTTCTCCATATTTTCCCAATTTTTCAAAACATTTCGTTTTCGTCAATGCCACACCGGCTTCTCCCCGTATGAGACATACAACATTTTACCATAAAACAAAGGTTTCAGCCAATGATTTGTACAAAAGTACAAAAAAGGGGAGCAGGGCTGCGCAGTCAAGCACAGTCCGGCCCCCCTCTTCTTTTATATATCGGTTCGCAATTAAGCTAATTTGATCGGGTTTACCTTAACGCCAGGTCCCATCGTAGAAGTAAGCGTTACGCTCTTCAGATACTGACCTTTGACAGCGGCAGGTTTTGCCTTGTTAATTGCACCCATAAGCGTCTGGAAGTTGTCGGATAACTGCTCCTCTGTGAAGGAAGCCTTTCCGATCGGTGCGTGAACGATATTTGTCTTGTCCAGGCGGTACTCAATCTTACCAGCTTTGATATCTTTAACAGCCTTTGTAACATCCATGGTTACGGTACCAGCCTTTGGGTTAGGCATTAAGCCCTTCGGTCCAAGTACACGGCCCAGACGTCCTACAACGCCCATCATGTCAGGAGTTGCAACAACAACGTCGAAATCAAACCAGTTCTCGCTCTGGATCTTGTGCATCAGCTCCTCGCCGCCGACAAATTCTGCTCCTGCAGCCTCTGCCTCTGCAACCTTGTCGCCCTTTGCGAATACGAGTACACGAACCTGCTTACCAGTTCCGTGAGGGAGTACAACTGCACCACGGATCTGCTGGTCAGCGTGACGTCCGTCACAGCCTGTTCTGATGTGTACCTCGATTGTCTCGTCAAACTTTGCTACTGCAGACTTCTTTACAAGAGCAATAGCCTCAGCCGGATCATAAAGGGTTGCGCGGTCGATTGCCTTTGCAGCCTCTGTGTATTTCTTTCCTCTTTTCATTCTAAAAACCTCCTAGTGGTAATATCGGGAGTAAACCCTCCCACATCTTTGTATGATTTCCGCAGGCAATCCGTCGATCACCCTTGGGGGTACAGTTCACTGAATATTAGTCGTCAACAACAGTGATGCCCATGCTTCTTGCTGTACCAGCGATCATGCTCATAGCAGCCTCGATGCTTCCTGCGTTCAGGTCAGGCATCTTGGTCTCAGCGATCTTCTGAAGCTCGGACTTCTTGATGGTAGCAACCTTGTTCTTCTGCGGAACTGCAGAACCGGACTTGATGTTGCAAGCCTTCTTCAGCAGAACTGCTGCCGGCGGAGTCTTCGTTACAAAGCTGAAGCTTCTGTCAGCATATACGGTAATAACAACAGGGATGATCAGGTCACCCTTATCAGCGGTTCTTGCGTTGAACTCCTTGGTGAACTGAACGATATTTACACCATGCTGTCCAAGTGCAGGACCAACCGGCGGAGCCGGGGTTGCCTTGCCTGCCGGAATCTGCAATTTAATATAACCTGTAACTTTCTTTGCCATCTTGGCACCTCCTAAATAATTTCAATCATGCGCGTTTTTTCAAAAAACGCGGCAGCACTGAAAGTGTTGTGGTATTCACGGGGGAATCCCTCCCACTTATGTGTTACATCTTCTTGATCTCTGTAAAACCAATCTCGACCGGAGTCTCACGGCCGAACAATTCGACGTTGATCGTCACGCTCTGTTTGCCAGGATTGATGGACTGGATCACGCCCACTGTATCCTTCCAGACACCGCCGATGACTGTGATGCTGTCGCCTTCCTCGAAGTCAACCACCACATCTGCGGGTGCAACGCCGAGCGGTCTCATCTCCTCTTCCGTGAGCGGCACAGGCTTGGATCCCGGCCCAACGAATCCGGTAACACCTCTGGTATTCCTGACAACATACCAGGTGTCGTCATTCATTACCATATTGATCAGAACATAGCCCGGAAACATCTTCTTCTGAGCCTGCTTCTGTACACCGTTCTTCACCTCGACAACGTCCTGCATCGGCACTCTGACCTCAAGGATCTGATCTTCCAGATGCCGGTTCTCGATGGTCTTCTCGATATTCGCCTTTACCTTATTCTCATACCCGGAATACGTATGCACTACATACCAGTTTGTCTCTGACATAAAATCACCCTTTGCCTCTTCACGTTCTCTCTTAACAGAAATTCCCGTCAGCCGATCAGGAAATTAAGACCGAACTGGATTATATAATCCAGGACTGCAATAAGAATTCCTACAGCAATGGATACGACTACTACAGCAGTTGTCTGGGTAGCCAGTGTCTTGCGGTCCGGCCAGATGATCTTCTTGAACTCGGCTTTGACACCGTCAAAGAATTTTACTTTGGGTGCCTTAGGCGTCTTGGACACTTTTTGTTCGTTTGACATACTCTGCAAACTCCTTTCAAAAGCAGGGCTTCAGCTATGTCATTGAGGAGGAAGAACTAACAGACCAGACACTGAGTGAAGCGATTCAGACCGTCTGGACAAAACGTGCCGATTACATTCATGCTATGGAAAACAGTGATCAGATGGATGCCGTAACTACCATTACCAATCTGATTGAAAAATTGAGAAAGCACTGATCTGTATATAAATAAGAAGAAGGCGCGTCACCGTAGCAGTGACACGCCTTCTTCTTATTTAACATCATATTGATCAGGGTATCAAAACATCAAAAACTAGTTTCTCATATCCAGTGTCTTACAGATTTCCGCAATTTCTTCCGCAGACAAATCCGCATGATTCCAACAGAGTTTTTCCTCATTTCCATCATTTTTATAACGCGGGATCAGATGCATATGAAAATGGAATACTGTCTGACCAGCCACTTCACCGTTATTCTGCACGATATTGAATCCATCGCAATGCAGGATCTCTGTCATCTTTGTAGCAAGCTTTTTCGCAAGGACAAAAATATCTGCCGCATCTTCATCCGGAAGTTCATAGATGTTTGCTGCATGATTCTTCGGCAGAATCAGTGCATGTCCCTTTGTTGCCGGACTTGCATCCAGGATCACCGTAAATTTTTCATCTTCATAGATGATATTTGTCGGAATATCTTTGTTTGCCAGTTTACAAAAAATACAGTTGTCGTCTTTCATCGCAATACCTCCTGTGTCAGCATTGATTTTTCGCAGATGCTATTTTCTTCTGCCTGTCTGACCTTATTCAAGCGGATATTTGCAATCCGCTTCGCTACTTGCTCATAACCGAATGCTGCTTTGCAGCTTATTCGGTTAAATTCAGTATAAAAAACTTTGTCCGAAAAGTAAAGCGGACATTCGCAATCCGCTTTCATATCTGAAAATCAGCATCAGTACTGCAATATCTGATGTTTTGTTTTCCCGCAAACTGAAACAGATTCCAAAAACGAATTATTTTATACTTATTTAACTTGCGAACCACATAGGAATGAACTATTATGAATAAGTAAAAGTTTCTGTATAGATAGAACAGAAAAAAACAGAGGAGAAAAAATCTATTATGAAAAAAATAACCTCACTCATTGACATTCTTTCCGCTCGGGCCGAAAAGTCTCCGGAACGTGTCATCTACCGTTTTCTGGAATACAAAAACGGCAAATGGGAAATGCAGAATATCACCATGCGCTCCCTCTATCATAAATCTCTGGAGATTGCCTATGCCCTCCGAAAAAAAGGACTTCGTCCCGGCGACCGGGCAGTCATCTTCAGTATGCAGGACTACGGCACAACTTATGCGATTCTGGGCTGTATGATGGCCGGTGTTACGTTCACTGTCATCCCGCCGCCTCTGGATGAAGGTAAAATCGCAAGGTTTATCTCCGTATTAAAATCCTGCCAGCCGAAAGCACTGATCTCCAATTATGCACTGGAACAGGAATCCGGTGTGAGCCTTACCGGCCGATTGATCCGGGAGGCATTTACCAGTGTCATCCGACTGAAACGCATCTATACTGACCGTCTGACACCTTACAAACGGAAAGATGTCATTGTAGATGCCACAGAAAACCGTCTGGTTTACCTGCAGTACACCTCCGGTTCCACCAGTGCACCAAGAGGTGTCCGTGTCACATGGAAAGCACTGATGAAAAATTTGGAGCAATGTCAGGCATGCTATGATTTCAATCATGGTACCTTAGGTACCTGGGTTCCGTTTTTCCACAACCTGGGGCTCGTGGTTACCATCTGTATGCCAATCTGCACCACAGATGCCTGTGCATACTTCTTGTCCACCATGCAGTTTCTGGAGAACCCAAAGCTCTGGGTAAAAATGCTGCATGATTTCAATCTGACCTTAACCGTCGGTCCGGGTTCTGCATTTGATGCATGTACCCGTATTTTTACGCCGGAAGAAGCGGCAAAATATCCACTGACCCAGGTCACACATTTTATGAATGGCTCTGAATTTATCAGTGCAAAAACGGTAGAGAAATTCTCCAGGATGTTCCGGCTTTCGCCAAATGCTATGGCACCTGGCTATGGTCTTGCCGAAAATGTCTGGCGACTTTTGCCAGCCAGGACTACCGCACTCTGAAACTTGATTACGAAGCCTATCAGAAAAACTGTGCCGTCCTGGTGACAGAAGAAAAAGAAGGCGAACAGGTCAAAGAGATTGTCAGTGTCGGTGCACCGGTCAAAGACCTGAACCTCGTCATTGCCAATCCGAAGACAAAGAAACCTTATCCGGATCTGCACATCGGAGAAATTTTTATCTCCGGCGACAGCGTTGCAAATGGCTACTGGGGCAACCTGAAAGAAAATGCTAACTTCCGGGTGCGTCTGGAAGGCTATGACCGCAACTTTTATAAAACCGGTGATCTTGGATTTCTGTACGAAGGTCATCTCTACATCACCGGTCGTATCAAGGAAATGTTGATCATCAACGGCCACAATATCTTTCCAAGCGATCTGCAGGCATTGATCATACAGAAAGTTCCGGCTCTGGCCACCACCGCTTTCGGATTTTTCTCCACAAACGACGGAGATAAGGAACATGTCATTGCTGTAGTAGAATCCACACCGGAAGAAGATTTCCAAAAACGGGTGGGACAGATTAATGCTGCTGTTTCCGAGCGTTTTGGATTTTCTTTCTACGATATTATATTTGTGCCAAGAAGTGCAATCCCGCGGACAGATAATGGCAAGCTGCAGATGCTGAAAGCCCGGGATCTGTATCAGCAGGGCAAACTACAGTTGCTGCACAGCAGCCATGCATACCGCACCGGAAGCGCTGAAACAACTATTATTGATAAATCCATCGACAAGGCGGATGAAATCCTGCTTCAGGTAAAATCTGTTTTCGAAAAGGTATTAAATATTGAACAGTATAATCTCACGGATTCCTTCCTGGAGCTTGGTGGAGATTCCCTGATGGGATTCGAACTGGTGAGCAAAATTGAAGAACGGTTCCATGTCAAACTGGATCTGCGGGAAGTCCTGTTGGATTCCTCTGTTTCCGGTGTGGCTAACTACGTCCGTCAGGTACTGACCGGTGGAAAAGGCACTTCAAAAGCTGTCAATCTGGAACAGGAATGTCACCTGGATCCGGCCATTTCCCCATCAGGAGCCTATGAAACAGCTCCACAGGACTGCAGAAATATTCTGCTGACCGGTGCCACCGGATTTCTGGGTGCGCAGCTGATCCGTGCGATCCTGACCCAGTATCCAAAGGAGGGATTGCATCTGTCCTGTCTGGTACGTGCAGATTCTGAAGAAGCCGGTCTGGAACGACTGATTAAAAATATGGAACACTACGAATGCTGGAAAGAAGAATATCGCGGCTTTCTGCATCCGGTGATCGGTGATCTCTCTACAGAGAAATTCGGACTTTCGGACGAACAGTGGCAGGAACTTGCCCAAACAATCGAGGTCATCTATCACAATGGTGCCCTCTTAAACTTCATCTTTCCGTATGAGTTTCTCAAAGAGACCAACGTCCACGGTACAGTAGAAACCCTGCGGCTTGCCTGTGCCGGACAACCGAAATACTATCACTATGTGTCCTCATATAGTGTTTACGACACACCAAACAACAAAGGAAAACGGGTCTACGAAAATGATCCGCTTAACACGGCGCGCGGTTTTTCTCTTGCTTATTCCGAGACAAAATGGGTGTCTGAGAAACTGGTCGGCATTGCGCAGAAACGTGGTCTTCACACTGTGATCTACCGTCCAGGCGATATCACGGGTGCTTCCAACGGTATCTGGGAAATGGACGATATGGTCAGCCGTATGATCGTAGGAACCATCCAGATGCAGGCAATTCCACGCACAAGCTACTGCATGCATATGACACCGGTAGATTTTGTAGCGGATGCCATCTGCTGTATCTCCCGCAAACCGGAAGCCATGGATCAGGCATTCAACCTGGTAAATCCAGCACCGGTTCCAGTGAAAAAGGCCGTTTCCTATATCCGTGCCCATGGCTACCCGGTGCGCTACATTTCGTTCGGTGCATGGAAAAGCAAGCTAAAACAGGCTACCGCATCCGAAAATGCTCTGACGCTGCTGGCATGCCTGTTCGAGAGCGGCACGGATGCCAATCCAGGTGTGCTGCGCCATTTTATCGGCAAAGACACCATCTATGACTGTACGAAAGCAAACGTACTGCTCAATCAGTCTGGCATCAGCTGTCCTCCTGTGGACGAAAAGCTTTTTGGTGCTTACCTGAATTATTTTAAAAAGAATGGATGGATATAAAATATGAAAATTGGAATACCACGGGCTCTGCTCTACTATCGTTACCATGTACTCTGGAATACGTTTTTCCAGGAGCTCGGTATCGAAACTGTCATCAGCCCACATACAAATAAAACACTTATGGATGCAGGCAGCCACTACGCCATTGATGAGAACTGTCTCTCCAGCAAATTATTTTTCGGTCATGTGTCCGCATTGGAAGGAAAATGTGATGCTGTCTTTGTTCCGCGTATTGCAAATTACGGAAAAGACGGCGTCATGTGCTCCCGCTTCGAGGGACTCTATGACATGGCTGTCAATACCTTCCGGGATCATGACATCGATTTTGTCACCTGCAACGTAGACATTCAGCAGAAATGTCCGGAGGAGCAGGCTTACGTCATGCTCGGTGTTTCCCTGGGTGCCTCAGAAGCAAAAGCAAGAGAAGCCTACCAGAAATCTTATCAGGCATGGCAGGCTGCACAGAAAGCACACATTGCAGAGGAGGAAGCCAGGCTCCACGATGACCGCATCAAGATCCTCGTTGTCGGACACAGCTACAACCTCTATGACGAATACATCGGCAAACCGATCCTGAAAGGGATTGAACAGCTGGATGCAGTTCCGATCTGCTCCGATGCAGTGGATCTGAAGCAGGCACAGGAAGATTCCCTGAATATCTGCAAATCCGTACCATGGATCATGAGCCGTGAGCTGCTTGGCTCCATCGCAAAATACCACAACGATGTAGACGGCATCATCCTGCTTACTGCATTTCCATGCGGTCCGGACTCCATGATCAACGAGATGATCATCCGCCGGATCAAAGACCGACCGATTCTGAACCTGCTGCTGGACAGCCAGGACGGAAACGCCGGTATTGAAACCCGTCTGGAAAGTTTTATTGATATTATCCGTTTCCGAAAGGAGGCACGCCTGTAATGCCGGAAAAGAAATATAAACTCTGTTATCCACAGCTTGGAAACTATGACATTCCGATCCAGTATTTTGTAAATAACGGACTGCATCTGGAATATCTTGCTCCACCTGCCATGACAAAACGAACCATTGAGCTCGGTGCAAAATACAGCCCGGACTTTGTCTGTGCACCATTCAAATGTATGATGGGCTGTTATATTGAAGCACTGGAACAGGGTGCCAACGTCCTGATCCAGACCGGCGGTACCTGCCGCTTGGGTTATTATGGTGAGCTCCATGAACAGATTTTAAAAGATATGGGGTATGATTTTGAGATGTTTAATCTCACTCTATTCCGCTACAAAAATCTCATCGGAATGTTAAAAGGCATGAAACAGTTTGCCCCGAACGCATCGCTGCTCCAAATGGCTAAAGCATTGCCTGCCACCGCCAGAATGATCACTGTCATTGATAAAGTTGAGGATAACTACCGTCAAAACATGGGCTTTGAAATTAAAAAAGGTTCCTACGATAAAGTATACAACCGTTTTCTGGCTCAGCTCCGCAAAGCAAAAGGACTGAGTGATGTCAACCGTATTTACAAAAAGGCCATCGCAGATTTTGATGCCATTCCAAAAAACAAACCCGCGCATCCACTGCGTGTCGGTGTGGTAGGCGAATATTTTACTATTATGGATCCTTATTCCAATCATGAGATTGAAAAAAAACTTGCACAGATGGGTGCAGAAGTACATCGCTGGATGAACCTCTCCAACAGTGTACTGCTCTGCCCGGATAAGGGAACATTGAAAAAACTGAAGGGTTATCTCACCTATGACCTGTACAAATTTCCATCTTCCCTGTGGGTCAATATCCAGAAAAAACTTTCCAGCAAATATACAAAATTTGACATGGGAAGTTCCAGTATTTCCACCATCGCCCTAGCTGAGCATTATGCCAAAAAGGGATTTGACGGACTGGTT
>OLPW01003857.1_pt1 | contig 11245 bp, 9 predicted proteins | sample 1672161 | NCBI WGS metagenome assembly OLPW01 (sample SAMEA3136654, study PRJEB25190) | human gut metagenome
TTTGCCGTCAGCTCTTCCGGAGCATTAACCACCATATACCTATTCCGCAACTCATTCGTTTCACCCAATAGAAGATTACGGAAGAACCGTTCCAAATATTCGGAATTACGCATGATGCCTTTTTGCACGTTTTGGTAGTTGGCACGTACCAGCGCATTACGGAAATACCACGAATGATTGGCGAACAGGTCGTTTGTTACGTCAAACCCCATAGAACGTAGATAGAGAATCGTGAATACGGCAGTCGTTCGGGTATTTCCCTCGCCGAACGGATGGATTTGCCACAGCCCCGATACGAATTTGGCTATGTGGCTCACTAATCCATTTCTGTCTACTTTTGAATAATCGAACTGACGCTCTTGTTCCAAGTCGTATTCAATCGCTTTGCGAAGGTCGGGTGCGGAAACATACAACACCGTATCACCGCGCAGCACCCATTCCTTTTTAGTGATGTTGTAGTCGCGGATCTGACCGGCAAACTTGAATACACCGTCGAAAATCCGACGATGGATAGAGGTTAGCCCGACAAGCGTAAAAGCAAAGGTTTTCTCGGTAAGCAGCCGGCGGATATTGGTCGATGCCATATCCGCTTCGTGTATTTCCGCATCTTCAGGCGTATGCGCTATTTTCGATTGATAATAGCTACGAATAAGCTGTTCGGCTTCGTCGATTGTAATCTCGCCCTCGATATCCTTACGTGCGGTCTCAATCAAGTAGTCGGAAGGCTTCAAGCCATCGACGGCCTGCAACCCTATTGCGGTCTGCCATGCGTAACCCTTCTCCCGTTTCTGCGGCTCGCCTTGGCGTATATATTCGTCGAAATTAATCATATTATTTATTCACAATTTTTTAGCCATTCCGATTTTTCGATTGGCAAAGAGAACCACGTCTTTTATAATTTCTTTCTGTATGGCAGAAATAAATGTTGCCATACAATCGTAATCAGGTAATCCGTTCCGAGACGGTAGTTGAATATTCAGCGCATCCGCATCTTTTGCATAGAAATTCTTGGAATAATCGAATTGCCCGCTGTGTGACGATTTGTGGATTGCCGATGTGACGAAAATCGAAGCCAATTTGGGTAAAGCTTCCGTGTGCACGATTGCAACATGATCATCCCCTCCATATCTGTAATTTCTATATTTTGCAGAACCAAACATGTCTATCGTGGTAGTATTTTCAGAGAAGACAGTCACATCATTTCCGATAAAATCAGATATCCCCTCGTCTGCTTCACCAGCCGTTACAAAAGGCAACTCTCCCGGGATTCGGTCTGCACTCTTCAGGCGTCTGCCTCGTGTCGATTTACCGAATAAGTCTTCAAGATTAAATGTGTTCCACTCCCAATCTTTATAGCTATCAAGAGCCTCATGTTCTTCGTTGGTAAGCTCATAATTTTTCAATCCTGCTATTGTTAAATAGGCTTCCAGCTCCTTTATACGCTCCGCTTCCAGCTCCGCTATAAAATTCTCCATAAAAGCAAAGTCAATTTCATCATCCTCCGTAATTGGCAGGTATATCTTCTCAAATTTAATTCTTTCCCAGCCAGCCTTATTGGTCCATTCATAATTCCCATAAATAGCTTTAGATACGGCAGCTGTTAGAAATAAATATGAGTTATCTGTTAATACCATCTCCTTACTCCAGTTAATAGCATAAGCATCTTGGAGCACCGTAAATTCATTACTTTGATAAAAAGTTGCTCCAGTATTCGCTCCATTAGCAGAGATTGAAATAACATTTTTTAGAACTGTAGCATCTGCCTTAGGTACATAATTATTTAAACCTTGATTTTGAATTCCTGCAGTCAATGCTGGAAGATTAAATTCGGTAGTTGCTTCATTAGGTAAATCTGAAGCTTTATACTTTAAGGATTTAACATTGATCTTATTAAATAAATCACAAATAGTAAATTCGCCCCACTTAACCTCGGACAGTTTTTTGTTAAGTGGGGCATCTATTTTCCCAGGCCGTCCTCCCCAGCTTTTTGGCGTTTCAAAAGATTGGACACTTCCCATGCAAGATAATCAGCAACCGTTTTTTTGAAATCCTGCAAGGTGGGTTTGGTGTCAATCGGAGCAGATTGATTCCAGTCCGCTCCATTATTAGGGTCGATAGTGCCTTCGTAGTAATCTGTTTCTTCAAGATACTTTAGTTTCTTTTTGCCGAAGCACACCAAGTTTACGACTTCCTCATAGCGTTCTTTGGCGTGGTCGGTATCCCGCAGATTACAACTGGCCTTTTTACGATTGGTACGGGTATACCCATCGTTCGAGAAGTCGATAAACTTTACAATATCCTCTTTCTTATGCGCTTCTCCAACCCGGAACACATAGATGTTTGTCTGTACGCTTGATTTGCCGATGAACAAATCAATAGGCATCTTGATGCTTGCAAGAAGCGTATTCTTCTCTAATATTCTTTTGTTGTACTCTTTGGCTTTTCCCGAACCGGCAGAATTCTGAATGATGATAGCTGCATAGCCTTTACTCATCATTCCAAGTGCCTTTTCAACGAAATTCATTCCGTTGCCATTAGCAGAATACGGAGGGTTCAAGACAAAAGCATCAGCGGGGAATTTTGCATTGACCTCCCCAAAACCATAATGGCCATCGAAGTCTTTTAACGAGTCTTTATTTAGAATATTTGAACTGCCGTCTCCCATAAGAATCATGTTGAGAACGGCCAGCATATAGATGCTCGGGAGCAATTCCAAACCAAGTAGCTGATTGGCCTTAATTGCCGCTTCTTTCGCTGCAAGTTTTTCAGGAGAGTGTATGTTATTCTTTGCATCGATTAGCATTTCGTTCATCGCAGCAACCAGCAATCCCGCAGAACCTGTCGCAAAATCCCAGACGTAAGAATCTTTAGTAACCCGAGCCAATTTCACTAACAATGTTGCGACATAAGATGGGGTCAAGACAACATCGTTCAATTTATCCTGTGTAAAACCGAGCCAACTGTACATTTCATTGAAGAGCTTTCCTGTAAAATCGGTAGTTAATCCGATTTTATAGTAAATACCCAAGGTGTCTACAATTTTGACAAATACCCTTTTAAGTTGGCTTTCCCCTTTCTCCGGTCGGTTGATATTATCCGTTGTCAAGGTGTTCTCCAGAGTTCGAATGATAAGTTGCTTTTTCTCATCAGGTAAGTGCTTCTCATTCAAAAACGCACGAATTTTTCTCACTATTATATCGCCATCTGTGTTCCCTTGCTCTGTCGAGGATTTCAAATCCGACTTTTCAAGCGGAGAGACTTTGTTGGGGATACCGAGTGTTGCGATAATCGATGCTGCAACCAGATAGACCCTGTCATTCTCGCCAAGCCCTTTCTCGTGTTGGTAAATCTCATTATTGAGTTTGGTTAAACTCGTAGTAATTTCTTTCTCTCGTTGCTCTTTGATTCTGTCTATTTCCTCTTGGGCCAGGCTAAGAGCATTGACTTTTTCAATGAATTTTTCAAAATTAGCGGGTGCTAAAAATGAGAAATCCGAATATTCCCCAACCTTTTGTCCGATACCAAAGTTGCTTTTGGAAACATAGTATACACCTATTTGATGTTGCAACGCTCCGAATTCATCTTTATATCCCGTCATACCGATAGCGATAATGTCGGTATAGCTGGTATGATGAAGTATGGCATTCGCATAGTGAACCGCACCATTTACGGCATATGAGTTGATATGCTTGAAATTCGGTTCGTTTTTAGCCGTTTTGTTTTCCACTTGACCTTGGGAATCAAGTTTTTCCAATCTGTCTTTATATCCTTTGTATTCGATAAGTATCGGATACCAGTTCAACAGCTTATCCTGTAAAAGCAATTTGGCATCAGGGCGGTTACCTCCTGCACCTCCATTTTTAGAGAAGTAGTCTTCAAGAGCTTTGTCAATCTCTTCATTCAAAGACTCTTGCTCGAGTTTATAATCCAATTTATAGGATTTGAGCCAGCCATTTGCCAAATCTGCAATATTGGGCTCAACAGATTGTATATTCTTTTTTGCCATATTTTTTCTATTTACCATCAATCAAATCCTTAGGGTTAACTTGGAGAATATCTGCGATTTCGAACAGCACCTCCAAACTCGGCTGACGTCTGTTGCAGACATAGGAATTGACGATACAAAAACTCTTTCCGAGTTTTTCCGCCAACCATGTCTGCTTGATGCCTTTTTCTTCAAGCACCTCTTTTATTCGGTTCTTTGGTTTATCCATGTTTAATCCGTTTGATATTCGCCTACAAAGGTATAAAATATAATGCAATAAAAAGATAAAAACAGGATGATATTCCAATCGTTCTTAATCTCTTTGATGTCGAACTTAGTTGCTCAAGAGTTTCCTAACCATTCGTATAGGTTTCAAAAGTATGATTCAGCCCAAAAGTTGCATTGCAGCCAAAAGAGAAAATACGATGCAGTTCCGTGTTCTTTTTTGGCTGAGCGATTGTTAGGAAGAAAGTGCAAAAAAAGATGAAAATTCAGTTTAGTTTAGTACATTAGCCTATATATATGCTAAATCAAAGTAAACTAAATTTAGGTAGGCATATTTGCCTTTCCATATGCCTATGACTTGATAGAAATAGTTACCTTTGCGAAGAACAAAATCTAATAAGGATATACCCATAAGACTGACGTTTGTCATTTTCTCTTTTGGCTGCAACAATTCATTGATGCGCTTCAACAATATATTCTCAGAAGAGCGACTGGTTGTCGGGAAAAATGGCTTGAAAAACACTTTTAGTACGACCAAGTGTAAAGGATGAAACTAAGTGAAATGCGAAAAACGGAGAATCGCTTAAATCCTTGATTTTGTTCCTGTTTTGTTTCCCTTACAAGTTGAACAAAATGCTATTATGATGATATACAAACGATTAATCATTTGTAGAATAACATTTACCAGATTTCCTATCGAGGATTCAGCGAAACACTTTCACTAAACTAATATATTGCCACCCATTCGGGACAGTTCCACAAAATTAGAAAATGTTTTCGACAATAGCAAAACTCACAAAGGGGTATTGTATATCAATGATTCGTGCTGAATTGAACGGTTATATTTACTTAACTTGCGACAGGTGGTTCAACACCATGCTGTAAAGCGGATATTCTTCTGCTAATTCCAATGCCGCAGGCTGTTTTACGAGCCGGAAACAAGGGGCCTGTGAAAGAATCAATACAATACCCGATGACGCGCGTTTTGCATAATTCTGATTAATCTCATCGCGCGTAATCCGTCCTGTCGTAAAGAGCCTGTCCATTGTGAAACGAAAAATCTCAATTCCGATCTTTTGGTGCTTTCCGTTGGATGTGATACGTTCTATACCGCTCCAATCTACATTTACAATGCGATTTGTTTTACCGTTATCGCGCGTCAATGTTTTTCCGGCAAGAGGCATGATGTATTTCTCCCATATGATGTCGGCTAAACTCCACTCAGCCGACGATGCGCTCGGCATGGAGATTTTCCGGTCTGGCTGGATAAATAGAATATCGATTCCGAGTTTATGCGCTACTTCTTTAGCATCGGTAAGCACTTCTCCGTCTGTTGCCAGTACGGCTTTCGTGCAATCGAAATAAGCCGCTGCACCATAAAGTTCCATCATTGTTTGCCGGTTGACCTTGCGCGTTGATCCGCCGTACATCTTGACTTGTACGGCAATCTTCTCTCCTTTTTTCTCTGCAAATACATCGATGCCATAATCATTCGAAGCAGAAGTTGTCTGTACGCGATAGCCTTTTTGCCTATAATGATCGCAGACCAATTGTTCAAATTCATAAGGTTTCATAGATCAACTGTTTTTAATCGTGAAAATATTCATATATCTCTTCGTAGTAGTCTTCGTATAGGTTTTGAGACTCACCATATATTCGCTCGTCCTTAGGGTATTCGAATTTCTGTAATTGCCGTCGGGGTTCCTCATCTCGATAAATAATCAGGCGACGGTTATAGTCGAGTTCCTTTATGTCGGTTACAGGACGTGATAGATCGTCGTTGAGCCAGGGGGCGGCGGTTGTTGTGGGGACAGGACGATTGCAATGATGCACGATCACACTTACTACACATAGCAGCGATAGTATACCTATTGAGCCCCCTAAGCATCCGATCAGCCGTTCTCCTGTCGATTCGTTCCAAAAGCTGTTCCTGTCATTCATTGCATGTAGGTTTATTGCGTTCAAGCGCCTGGCAATAAATTTCGTAAATTCGCTGCCGAAGTGAAACCGGTCTTATGACTTCGACAGAACGGCTGCGAGCTAACAAAGCCATGACGAAATCGTTGGTAATACGCAGTTGTAAACGTATGGTAATCCCGTCGGATGAATCGTCGAGCAACTCCTGCGTCGGATGTATTGGCATAGTCTTAACAAAAGCTCCGTCCAAAACATCATATTTAAGTACAATCTCTTCAACAGGATCTTCTGGGTTATTCCAAATGCCGTAGCTCTCACGGAACAATGCCGGAATATCAATCGTATCGTTACGCATAAATCGCTCCCGGGACAAAATTCGCAAACTGGAAAGCCGGTCGAGTCCGAACGCTTTGAGTTTATCATCGGTATCATATCCGATCAGATACCAGCGTTGTTGGGATTCTTTCAGAAAATAGGGATGTAAACATTTGCGAACCACCTTACCGCCATGGCGGACTAATATATAATCGAATTCTACCGGATGCCGGTTTCTGATGGCATCGAGTAATTCAGCGATATTCGGCAGAATAATCGCCCGATGATGTTCCGGGAGTAGATATTTTTGAATAGTGCTGTCTGAATCGATTGCATTGAGCAGTTCAAAATTCAGCAGCAATGCTTCGTAATCTTCTGCGCTTCCATACCTCTCGTCAATATAGTATCCACAGAGCTTGTCATGACGGATAGTAACCCCGAATAACTCTTCAATCGTTCTGAAATCACGTTGTAAGGTCCGCAGTGTACAGCCAGCCGTATCCGAATAACGTGCCCTGATTGTATAGGAGACATAATCAACTAACTCTTCAGCCGGAACGTAATGTTTGCTGTTAAGTTTTGAAACGATGATTGCCAAACGACGTATTTGATTGATCTTTGCCATACGTATTGGTCTTTTTGGCAAAGATATATGAGTTACACGACAAAATGTGTCGTGATGAAATATTTACAGAAAAAATCACTATATTTGTGACATAAGTTCTTTTTCAAAGTGAGATACCGTGCAATACGGCGCAAAAGATCAGTTAGCAACTCGTTAACCGCTACAAACGAAAAATCCTTACAACTCGCTGATTAGCTTGCTGTAAGGATTTAGTCGTCCGTTTTCGGAGCGGAAAACGAGACTCGAACTCGCGACCCCAACCTTGGCAAGGTTGTGCTCTACCAACTGAGCTATTTCCGCAAATGCGGGAGCAAAGGTAACGAAAAAATTCGATAAACCAAATTTCTGCCTCTCTTTGTCAAGGCTGCAGTATGATTCAGGCAGACTTGTTTTTGCACGCGGCTTATACTATCTTTGTGCCGATGAAGACTCCCGTAGATATATGGGCGGAATTGGGTGCACGCCTCTCTTCGTTCGGACAGGATGCTGCGAGCCGTGAGGTTATCGCGCGGGCCTGCCAGAAGAACGATTGGTTCGAGCCGGAAGAGATTGTCGATGCCGTGCGGTCGATCCGCGAGGAGTTCCTATCGCGTGATAAGATCGAGCGTTGGCTGGCGTGCTACGAGCGCCCCGCTACCCTGCCGTCCCGTACCGTTCTGGTCGTCATGGCCGGCAATATTCCGCTGGTCGGTTTTTTCGATTTGTTGTGTGTCGTTACGGCCGGACATCGTTGCCTGGTGAAAATGTCGAGCAAAGATGCGGTGCTGATGAGTTTCGTCATCGACCAACTGAAAAAGATCGAGCCGGGTGTCCCTGTCGCAGTTTATGACGGGGCTACACCTTTCGATGCCGCGATTGCCACCGGCAGCGATAATGCCAATCGGTATTTTCGCAGCTTGTATGCCGGGGTCAGAACTCTTTTGCGCGGTAATCGCCATTCGGTCGCGGTCTTGAACGGGCGGGAAACGTCCGGGCAACTGGAGGCTCTGTCCGACGATATCTTCTCCTATTCGGGCTTGGGATGTCGGAACGTTTCTCTAATTTTCGTACCTCGAGGTATCTCCCTTCGTTTTGCTTCTCGACGAATGAACCCCAAATACCTGAATAATTATCGTCAGCGCAAGGCCCTGCGTGAAATGTGCGGCGATCCGTTTTTTGATTTGGGATTCGCGCTGTTGATCCGCCAGTCGGAATTTTCGCAGGCTTTGAGCGAGGTGTCCGTGGTCGAATACGACGATCTCTCCCAGGTCGCAGCTTGGCTTCGGAAACACGATGCGGAGTTACAATGCGTGGTTTCCAACTGTATCGACCACAGCCGTCGGGTTCCTTTGGGCCGATCACAGCAGCCTACACTTTCGGACTATCCGGATGCGGTCGATGTGATGGAGTTTCTGTACGACCTGTGACCTGCCGTGACGGGGAGCGTTTCCCTTTTTTCAGAAAGTGCGGTTTTTGCGGAACCGATTAAAAGATAAAAACATCTTGCGTACCGAGTTGCCGCAGGTACGGTTTTTTCGTATCATTCATTTGCCGAGGAACTGACGAAGTAGTTGTCTGTATTTTTAAGACACAAATAATCTGTAAATTTGTCTGCGGCAACAATCCCTAAATTCAGGCGGTGAACACTTCTTTTTCAGGAAAAATCGGTATCTTTGTCCCGTCCGTTTCGGCGGACAGACATATATTTGCTTGAACATGAGAAGTGTTTGAGTTTGTTCTCGTTGATGAATCTGGTAAATTTTTCGAGCAGAGAACAAGCCGAAGCCCTTGCTCTGTGCATTCGTGTACAGTGTGGGATTGTTGCTTGTTTTTATGCTCACGGTTTACCAGAACCTATCAACTAAAAACAAAGTCACGATACCCACACTTCTTTAGTGTTTGTCTTCTTCGGGGTATCGGGAAGAATCAATATTGTATTATGAGAAAGTTTTTGTTTTTCGTCATGGCTGCGGTGTTGTTCTGCGGTTGTGACAAGGAAGAGGGCGGTGATAATCTCCCGTGCCCCGTAACTGAAGTGAGCGTACCCGCATCGAGCGAGGAAAATCCTGTATCACCCGGCTCGTCTGTAACGATTCAGGGACAGGGATTTACCGCAAACAGTGAAATCTGGCTACGGGCCATAACCCGTGCCGCCGATGTACAGGCGGAAGTAACCGACGTAACGGCTACGACCGTGACCTTCACGGCCCCTGATGTGTCGGGCGAGCAGAACATCTTGTTGAAGCAAGACGGCGGCGAATGGATACTGGGTGTTCTTCACTTTCCCGAAGTGCCGAATACTCCCGGCGGGGACGAAGAGGAACCGGCGATTCTGCCGACCCGAATTTCGCATGTTCGCGTTACGTGGGAGGAGGATATGACCTTTGTATTACGCTATACTTACGATGCCGAAGGACGTATCGTAACCATTACGGAAACGGACCAGCAATATAATTTCGAAGGAGCTCCTGACGAATCTTTCGAGGATGAAGTAACGACCATAGAATATGCGCCGGATCGGATCGTCGTAACAGAACCGGAAGGAGCGCAGTCAATATATGCATTAGCAGACGGGCGAACTACCGCCATTACCAGCATACCCGGCGGAGGCGTCTATCTTTCCGACTACACATTCTCTTACGATGAAAATGGATATATCGCTGAAAGTACATGGGTTGAAAATCCCGGTGGCGAATATAGTGCCGAGTCGGTCTATACCGTTATCGACGGCAGTCTTGTTCGAGTGCAAGAAAAAGAAAGCTCTCAAGAGTGGTATGGTGGGAATGCCATCTACGAAAATGACCCGGTACAGCTCAACAATCTGAATATAGACCTGTTCGGTATGAGCGATTTCATAGACGAGACTGATCTCGATCGGATTTATCTGTTCGGCGCAGGTGGAAACCGATTCAAAACCCTGCCGGTCAAGATAGACTATGGAGAAGACGGGGTTACGACTTACCGTTACGAAATGGATGGCGAGTATATTTCCCGGATCGATAAATTTCAAGAAAATGAATTAACAAGTATATTGGAAATTTTTTATGAAGAGTAAATTTCGCTCAACCAAAAAGCCGTCGCTCGAATAGCGACGGCTTTTTTGCGATTTCCTTTTACGGAAAAGAGCGCTATCCGTATATCTCGTTCAGCAGACCTGCCAGGCGGTGTCCTCCACGCAGCAACTGCCGCTCGATTACCGGGGCATACTTAGCGATGTAGTCGTAGGAAAGATCGCTGCCTTCGGGTGTTGCAACGTATATCTCCCGACAGATCGCATTGCTCTCCTCGAACCAGTCGAACGGTGTGCCGGATTGGATTCGGGCCACCTCCTCTTCTGTGAGGCGATCGAGCTGGTTTTGCCACTCCGTATAGCTCCACTTGTGGGCCGCTTCGGGCAGGGAGCTGTCCCAAACTGCATGGAGATTGCTCTCCCGACCGAAGAACCGTACGGGAACGGAGTTGCCGCCCCGGTCGCTCAAGTGCCCCGTGTGCATCGGCTGGTGCAGGTCACCGACCAAGTGTATCAGCATTTTCAGGTAGAGTTGCTCCTGTGCCGGGTCGAGCTGACCGTTTTTAAGCTCCGCCACGATCCGGTCGATGGCCTCGACGATGTCCCCGTCCGGATTCTTCGTCATGGTCTCGTAAGTGAAACCTTCATCGACATTGGCATAATGCCAGGTCGCGGTGTAGGCATACTCCGGCGTGTGGCTCGCCGAGTCGAGCCAGTTGGCCCAATATACCATCGAGGCTCCGCCGAGGATCTTGTCGATTTTCTCTGCGGCCTCGGGCGTGAGGTTGCATTCGGCGATGTAGGCGACTACGTCGTGCCCTTTTTGTCCCCAGGCCAGTGCCCTGGTCGTTCCCAGCAGGCATAAGAGCGAGATGAATAGCGTCCGAAGCATAGTTTTATAGGATTTAATGGTTCATCGTGGCGAGAAACTCCTCGTTGTTGTCCGTGAGGTTCATCTGTTTTTGCAGGAACTCCATCGCTTCCACCGGGGTCATGTCCGAGAGATACTTGCGCAGAATCCACGTGCGGTTCATCACTTCGCGCGACAGCAGCAGGTCTTCGCGGCGGGTTCCCGACGCGATTACATCGACGGCCGGATAGATACGTTTGTTGGCCAGTTTGCGATCGAGCTGAAGCTCCATGTTGCCCGTACCCTTGAACTCTTCGAAGATCACCTCGTCCATCTTCG
>OLPW01003864.1_pt1 | contig 11226 bp, 15 predicted proteins | sample 1672161 | NCBI WGS metagenome assembly OLPW01 (sample SAMEA3136654, study PRJEB25190) | human gut metagenome
TTAGAGAAGATTAAGAAAGAAGGAGCGGTGAGCGATGTAGTAAGTGGAGGGATGGGAGGAATACAGCATTTTACGGTTGAAGGTTTTCCAGTTCCGGGATATACTAAAGCAAAGAATTTACTCATATCGAGAAAACAACGTCTAAAGATGAAAGAGGAAGAACTTCTTGATTTTACCAATCAGGCAGAAGAATACATAGAATCTATCGAAAAAAGCGAACTTCGGATTATGTTCCGACTTTATTATATCGAGGGACTGACTTGGGCACAAGTGGCTATGAGAATGAATTCTCTCTTTCCAAAAAGAAAGATAGCGTACACAGAGGAAAACTGTAAAAAGCGAAATTTTAGATTTTTTGAAGAAAATTTAAAAATGTCCCTCGATGTCCCCTCAAAGTGTGGTAAAACTTAAAATGAAACAAAAAGGTGTAGATACTTTAATTGTTTTTCATACGTTTTTTTAAAACACTCCACAGAAATGTGGGGTGTTTTATTTATTGAAGGGACTAGCTATATGAAAAATAAAATGTTAAAATATATAAAAACGTATGACAGGAGAAAAGTGATGGATAAAGTAAATGGGCAGGAAATTATAGAATTTCTCAATAATAAATGGCATGGAGCGAGATGTCCGTTATGTGGAGAAGGAAAGTGGAATGTAACGGATAAAGTTTTTGAATTAAGGGAATTTAATGGCGGAAATTTTGTTCTGGGAGGTCCCAACAGTGCTATTACTCCTGTTATTCCAATAACGTGTGAAAACTGCGGGAATACAGTGCTAATAAATGCATTAGTCACAGGATTATTGAAGGAGTAATATATGCCGAATACAAATGATTTTAATATAACCGATAATAGCTTGCTTAATGAAAAACAAGTACAACCAGAGTTTGAAGTTAAAAATAATACATGGGTACCAGAAAAGGCGAAGAAAGGGTACCACGAACAAAGATTAAGCCAGTCAAAGTGGGCTTTCAGACTTAGTTTTTGGGGGAGCATCGCTGGATTCGTTATTATTATAATGGGAATACAACATAGCACAGGAATCAATAATGCTGAGTGGCCAGGAATTATTTCAGGTACAGTTATTGAAGCAGTTTCAGTCTTGTTTTATAGATTATCGAATAAATCAAATGAAAAAATAACAGAATTTTTTACAGAACTAACAAAAGATGCGAATGTTAAATCAGCAATAAGTTTGTGCGAGCAAGTGAAAAACGATGATATAAGAGATGAATTGCTTGTAAAGTTGTCATTACATTTATCAGGCATTTCAGAAGAAAGAATATGCAAAGATGTTAGAGAAATCTGTAATAAAGAAGATACATAATTAATAATTTTAAGAAAAAGTGCCTCCGGAAGGCACTTTTTCTTATACAATTAAAAATAAGTAGAGGTGGTGATGGTGCCAAAGGCGAGAGACCCGAACAGGGATAAGGCTTTTGAAATTTACAAAAAGTATAAAGGAAATATTCAAAATAGAGAAATATCACAGAAGCTTAATGTTCCAGAGAAGACAATAAGTGGATGGAAATGTAAAGATAAATGGAATCAAAAAATGAATGGAGTACTCCAAAAAAATACGGAGTACTCCGAACCCAAAAAGAACCAAAAAAAAGATGTCGCTATTGAAGAAGTAAATCAGATTATAGAAAACTCTGAATTAACTGATAAACAGCGGCTTTTTTGCATTTATTATGTGCGATGTTTCAATGCCACAAAAGCATATCAAAAAGCATATGAATGTAGCTATGAAACAGCAATGGCAAACGGATACAAGATGCTCAGAAATACTCAGATAAAATCCGAAATCCACAACCTCAAACAAACCCGCCTCAATAGGGAATTCCTGTCAGAAGAAGATATATTTCAAATGTACATGGATATTGCATTTGCAGATATTACAGATTATGTTTCGTTTGGTAGAGAAACAGTAGAAGTAATGGGAGCTTTTGGACCAGTACAGGTAAAAAACGAAAAGACTGGCAAGAAAGAAATTCTAAAAAGAGAGATAAACACAGTTCGTTTTAAAGAATCTGATTCCGTAGACGGAAGATTGATCAGCGAGATAAAGCAGGGAAAAGATGGAGCAAGTATAAAACTGGCCGACAGGATGAAAGCTCTGCAATGGTTATCAGATCACATGGACCTTGCAACGGAAGAACAGCGAGCAAAAATAGAACAAATAAAGGCAAGCACAGGAACGTCAAAAGAAACTGACGCTATTCATTCCTGGGTGGAGGCAGTAAAGGAAGCGAGGGAATCAGATGGATGAGATGCTACATAATTTTCTGATTGACAGCCTTCCGCAATGGCGACAAAATCCAGTGCAATTCTTCAAAGAGGTTCTTTCCTTTTATCCTGATAGCTGGCAAAAAGAAGCGGCATTCGCTCTGAGAGACAATTCGAAAGTAACGATTAAATCAGGACAAGGTGTTGGAAAAACAGGATTTGAAGCGGCCACCCTTTTGTGGTTTTTAAGTTGTTTTGAGAATGCAAGGGTAGTTGCAACGGCTCCTACGTTGCACCAGCTTAATGACGTATTATGGGCAGAGGTTTCTAAATGGCAGAGTAATTCTCCGCTATTAAAAGAAATACTACAGTGGACTAAAACAAAAATAGCCATGATCGGGCATAAAGAACGCTGGTACGCAGTGGCAAGAACCGCTACCACCCCGGAGAATATGCAAGGTTTTCACGAAGATAATATGCTGTTTATTGTAGATGAAGCTTCCGGCGTCGCCGACCCAATCATGGAAGCGATTCTCGGCACGCTCACAGGGGTTAATAATAAACTACTTTTATGCGGAAACCCTACGAAAGCGAACGGGACGTTTTACGACAGTCACACTGCCGACCGCAAGCTATATTATTGTCTTACTGTAAATTCTGCCGAATCTAAGAGAACAAACAAAGAAAATATTGCTTCTTTAATCAGAAAATACGGAGAAGAAAGCAATGTTGTAAGAGTCAGAGTAAAGGGGCTATTCCCGAAGCAAGATGATGATGTTTATATGCCGTTGGAAATGCTGGAAGCGTCAATCATCTTAGAAGAAATACCACCAGCGAACATTTGCACGCTAGGAATCGACATCGCGAGATTTGGCAATGACGATACAGTGATTGCAAGAAATGTAGATAACAAAATCACAATAGAGAAGATTCGGCATGGGCAAGATTTAATGAAAACAGTCGGAGACATTGTTGTCGAATGCAGAAAAATCAGAGAGCAGCTAAATTATAAAAGAAATATCTATATAATCATAGACGATACCGGTCTTGGTGGCGGTGTAACTGACCGATTAAACGAGCTAAGATCAGAAGGAAAATTAAAAGGAGTTATAATTATTCCAGTCAACTTTTCCGCTTCCGTTCCTGATAAAAAGGCAGCGGAAAAATATCAAGATATTACATCATATGCATGGTCGATATTAAGAGACATGCTAGAGGAAAAAGAGGTCATACTTCCGAACGACACAGAACTCATTGCGCAGTTAAGCTCTAGGAAGTATGACCTTAGTTCGTCTGGAAAAATACAGCTAGAATCAAAGAAAAAGATGAAAGAACGTATCGGAGAATCCCCGGACCGTGCGGATGCGATTGTTTTATCTTGCTACAGAAATAAGATTAAGAAAATCAGCGTTCCCGGTGAAAATGAAGAAAACAATGCAAAGGAAAGTTATTGGAGATAGCGGCAGGAGGTGAGTAGAATTGTATGACGAAATTGGCCGCATCGGTCAAAACCGATGGGGCGGTATTTTTTACGAAGAATTCCTTCCGGAACTCAGAGGAAGAAAAGGAGTAAAAGTTTATTCAGAAATGGAGTCGAATGACGACATAATCGGTGCAATCATGTTTGCATTAGACACCCTGCTCCGACAAGCTAAATTTTCGATAGAGCCGCAGGGAGATGAAAAAGACGACATTGCGGCAGCGGAATTTGTTGAGTCATGTATGAACGATATGCAAGACAGCTGGACGGACACGGTATCCGAAATTTTGTCGTTTCTTGTGTACGGATGGTCTTATCACGAGATTGTCTATAAAAGGAGAGCAGGAAGGACGAAAAACCCGAAGACAAATAGCAAATACGACGATGGATTAATTGGATGGAGAAAACTACCGATTAGATCACAGGAATCATTATATCAATGGGAATATGACGACGAAGACAACCTGATTGGAATGACACAGATGCCGCCACCTAATTTCGGGCTTTATACGATTCCGATTGAAAAAGCGATTCACTTTAGGACAAGGTCTAGAAAAGGGAATCCAGAAGGGCGTAGCATCTTAAGAAATGCTTACCGCTCTTGGTATTTCAAAAAAGGGATTCAGGAATTTGAAGGAATCGGCATCGAGCGAGACCTCGCCGGTATTCCAATGATTACGCCGCCGGAAGATTTTGATATCTATAACGCAGACGACGCCGGAAGCGCCAGGATGCTTTCATGGGCTGAGAGTTTAGTTCGAAACATTAGACAAGATAAAAAAGCGGGTATTGTGTTACCACCGGGCTTTAAATTTGAATTAGTTTCAACGGGCGGTAGCAGACAAATAAATACGAATGAGATAATAAATCGTTATGATAGCCGAATTGCAATGACTACCCTTGCGGATTTCATCATGCTGGGTCACGAGCAAACGGGGTCTTTTGCTTTGTCTGATGACAAAACAGACCTCTTTGCGGTTGCTATTTGCTCGTATCTAGACATCATCTGCGAGGCATTTAACACGCAGGCAATCCCTCGGTTAATCGACCTAAACGGAGAACATTTCAAAGGAATTACTGATTATCCGAAAATGGTTCACGGAGATATTGAAAAGATTGATATGAATAAACTAGCACAGTTTATTCAGACAATGATTGGCACTGGCGTATTGATTCCTGACGAAGAATTGGAGTCGTATATTCGGGAGGTCGGAAACTTGCCGGTAAAGGTTGAATCTGAAAGGGCGATTGACCCTGATAGAGAGCGACGGCAGACAGATAATCTTGAGCCGCTAAGCAATGCCGTGCATCCAGAGGATAATCAAGATATAGCGGATGATGCTGCGAAAATTGAAGAAGCAAAGAAGCGGCTAGGAAGGGGCTGAGACTATGTTTCTTTTTCGGAAAATTAAAAAACGCTCGTCGAGGCCGCCGAACAAGGTTAAAGAGGCTCTCGAAAAGTATTTAAATGATAACACCTCCGAACTGTCCCGCTGGTTAGTGCGATGCTGGAAAGACCAGCAAACGGTATTTACGTTCAAAGAAATACGGACGGCAATTCAAAACGAAACAATATCAAAAAGAACAATTGAAGAATGGCAACAAGACTATTCGAAATTGGTACATGACAGAATTGTTCCGGAACTGATAGAGGCTATGAAAACCGGAGCGGCTAATGAGGCTAAGCACAAAGGGATAGACATAGGTTTTAAATTTGATGCAGATCATTGGGCAGTATCCGACTGGTTGAAGAGCCATACGGCAGAACTCGTGACAAATAGCACAAAGGCACAGAAAGACGCTATTCAGTCTATAATCGATTTAGGTATAAGAAAACATATGGGAGCGGACGAGCTTGCAAGGTTTATCCGCCCTTGTGTCGGTTTGACGAAACCGCAGGCACGGGCAACTATGAGATACTATGAAAAAATTAAGGAAGAGTTAAAAAAGAAGCATCCTAGGACAAGTCCAGAAAAAATTGAAAAAATGGCAAGAGATAAGCAAATGAAGTATGTAGAGAAGAGGCTAAGGGAAAGAGCGGTCACAATCGCACGTACCGAAAAAGCCTTTGCGTATGAGTATGGGCGGTTTCAACATACGAAAAATTTGGTCGAACAAGGAATTTTACCGCTACAGGATAAAAAATGGTCAGCAACACACAGCGAGAATACCTGCGATAAATGCAGTAAACTTAACGGAAAGATTGTTGGCATGGATGAAGAGTTTGTCCCTGGAGTATTGTTGCCGCCGCTTCATCCCAGGTGCAAATGTTGCATCATGTACGTTGATTCTAAAGAGGAGGAAGCATGAGATATTTTAATGACTATATCCGGTCTCCAGCGCAAACACCTGTACAAAAGCCGTTGAACAGAGTGGAAATTACGAAAAAAGACGAAGATAAACAGTATATCTTTGGATGGGCTAAAATCGCTATTGACGAGAACGGAAACCAGCTGGTTGACCGTCAAAAGGACTTAATTGACCCGGACGAATTGGAACAGACGGCATATGATTATGTCGAATTCTACCGAGAGGCTGGAGAGATGCACGAACGAGGCGGTGCCGGAGTTTTAATCGAAAGTATTATATTTACAAAGGAAAAGATGAAAACTCTCGGCATAGAGGAAGGCGTGCTGCCGGAAGGTTGGTGGGTAGGGTTTCATATCACAGATAAAAGCGTGTGGGACAAGATTAAAAACGGAACTTATATGATGTTCTCTATCGAGGGAAAAGCGAAACGTATTCAAATTGAGGAGGAAAACTAATGGAATTTAGGCAGGCATTTAAACTCATGTTAAATGGAGCAAAATTAAAGCTTCCGTCCTGGGGAGGTTATTGGTACTGGGACAATGAAAAAAAGACTATTATTATGCACACGAAAGAGGGCGAGGAGCTGGATATTCGCGAAACAAAAAAAGTTGAGTATACTGTTTCAAATATGGCCTCAGATGAGTGGGCTCTTGCAAATGACACTAATTGTCCTGTCTTAGGGGGAGAAGCGACCTTTTCGTTTGGCGAGGCTATTAAGTATCTGAAACGTGGCGCAAAAGTAGCCCGCAAAGGATGGAATGGCAAAAAACAGTATATTCAGCTGGCAAGCAACATTTCTTATGAACTGCCATTTGGCAAGATTGTAAATTGCGAACATGATGCAATTGGAAATAAAGCAATAGCTTTTATTGGAACATCAGGCGTGCAAATGGGATGGTTGGCCTCGCAGGCTGATATGCTTGCAGATGACTGGGTATTTGCAAGTGGAAAAGAGGAGGAAGCATGAAAGGAAAAACGAAGCTTGAAGACTTGAAGGTGACAAAAGTTGATGTGGTCGATATTGGAGCGGATCAGAAAGCAAATATCTTAATCAAAAAGAGAGGGGGTGAGGGAGAAGAAAGAGAGAGCTTTTTTAAACGATTTTTTAACGCTTTTTGCAATAGCTTGGGGCTGGAGTCAGAGGATGTCAGAAAAAATTTAGAAAATGAATCGGCATCTTTCGACGATGTAATGAACGAAAAGAAAATCTATGATGTGAGAGACCAGATTTGGAATGCTTGCAATTCTTTAGAGCAGTCGCTTGTATCGATTTTGCTCGATAAAGAATGTGAAGATAAACAGCTCGCAATCGCTCGGAGCATTGAACAGTTTAAAACTTTCAGCGAAGAAGCGTCAAAATCGTGGATTAAATTCGAGAGAGCTCAGACGGACCGGGAAGAGGCCGCTGAAGCGGATGAGTTCGAAGTTGAAAAAATGAAGGAAATGATTGAAAAGTCTTGTAAAAAAGAGACGGAAATCGAAAAGGAGAATGAAATGGTATTAAATTTAGCAAACATGACAGAAGAGGAAAAAAGAAGTGCATTAAAGCAGCTGCAGGAAGATTTAAACAAAGAAAAGGCAGAAGGTGACAACACAAACGGCACAAATGCAAAAAATGTGGATGATCAGGTACAGAAAGCTGTTGATGCAGCGATGGAAAAAGTAACTAAAAACTTTTCAGAAATGATGGAAAAAATCATGGAGCCTATCAAAAAAAGAACTGAGGAAGCAGAACAGAAAAGTTTAGAGGAAGTTGCTAAAAAGTATGAAATTTTAGGAACGAAAGTAGAGGACCTTGTGCCAGTTCTGAAAAGTTTAAAAGGAACATCCGAAGAAGCTTATAACGGTTTTCTTGCCTCCATGGATGCCAATGTAGAGGCAATTCAGAAATCAGGATTATTTGAAGAAATTGGAAAATCCGGAGGAGCTCACACCGGAAACGAAGAGACAGAAGCAGTTGCTAAAATGCACGCAAAAGTGGCAGAAATCAAAAAATCTATGCCTGGCTTATCCGATGTGCAGGCACAGGATTTTGTCATGAAAAATGACCCAGAACTTAGAGCGTTATTTGATAAATAGAAAGGAGATAACAAAATGGCAAACAGAACGATTGAGTATAATCCAGTCAGTGAAAGCCCAGTGATTGCAGCAAAAGCAGCGGCAGATATCAAAAGTGGAGTAGCTGTTGCATTGACAAAAGATGGAGTGAAGCTTCCTGCGGCAGGTAAAATTGCAACAGGAATTGCTATTCCTGGGGATGAGACAATTCACGAAGGAGATAGCTTAACAATTCAGATTAAAGGTCAGGGCATGTGGACTGCCGGTGGCGCCTTTGATGCAGGCGACCCTCTCGCTACAGATGCAGAAGGGCTTTGCAAAAAAGCAATAACCGGACAGTATATTTTAGCTATAGCGTTAGGTTCCGCTACAGCTAAAGGAGACCTGGTTAGAGTAGCAGTTGTTCACGCTGGGTATTCTGCATAATTAAAACAGGAGGAAATAATAGATGAGTACAGGAAGAGACAACGTAGGAGCGATTGCAGTTGCTATCGCAAAAGGATGGAAACCGAACTATTATTTAACAAATATGTCTATGGCATATTTCGAACAGGCGGGGATGTATGTAGCACCAAGCATTTTTCCGGTTCTTCCGGTGGATACTAGCACTGGAAAATACTATATGTTCAACAAAGAAGAGATTGCAAAAGATCAGGTTAAGAGAAAACCAAAATTCGGTTCAGCTCCACCAGCAATCTTTTCTCATTCAGACGAAACATACAACTGCGAGGTAGATCAGATTGTCGTCGGAATTGATAACCTTTCCGCATTGAATTATCAGAGAACAGGTGCCCCGGCAACGATTGACCCTAGACGCGCAAAAGTTCGCCAGATTGACGAACAGATGAAATTACACTTAGACGTTTTATTTGCAAAAAGCTTTTTCAACGCAGACGCGTGGGCAAACGTAAAAACAGGCGCCGCTTCAGCGTCTACAACAAAACAGTTTTTACATTTTGATGATGCAAATGCCGATATCGTTGGACAGTTCGATGATATGAAAAAAGAGATTCTTTTAAACGGAAGAAGAATCCCGAATAAATTAAGTCTCGGATATAAAGCGTTTAAGGCAATTAAAAACCATCCACAGTTCTTAGAAAGAGTAACAGGCTCGGGGTCTACACCAAATCCAGCCCTTGTTAACGAGCAGGTTATTGCGGCAGTTCTTGGAATTGAACAGGTAAAGGTATTATACCCTACTTTAAATGACGCAGAAATTGGACAGACTGCGAATATGAAGTTTATCTTTGACGATAACAGTGCCTTATTATCTTACGCACCAAACGAGCCGTCAATCGAAGAACCTAGTGCAGGATATATCTTCACATGGGATATGCTCGGAAATGGACAGTACATGGCCACTTCTCAGTTCGATGGTCCTGGAGGCACACATTCGGAATTCATTGAAGGACTCATGGCAACAGATATGAAGAAAACTTGTGACGATTTAGCAATCTTACTGAAAGATTGCGTATCCAAATAAGGAGGGGAGCGGATGAATTATATTGCATTAAAGCCAATTAATTTTGGCGGTAATCAGTATAAAATTGGAGAAACCATACCAGAGAGCGTTGTCGATAAACGACGCGCTCTTTTCCTGCAAAAATCCGGTCATATCGCAGAAAGTACAAATGCAAGAATAAACGAAAATCAATCAGGGGACTTAGATAAATTGTCTATTTCATTGCTTCAAAGCAAACAGGAGGTTGAGAGCAATTCTCAACAGTTGTTGCGGTTCTTTTCTATCGCTCAGAAGACGATAGACGAAGCGAAACAGGATATTGCAACAATAACAGCAGAAGATATGTCGGTTCTTCAGCTACTACATGAAATTGATTCTAGAAAAGGAATAAGAGCAGCGGCAGAAGCGAGAATAGCAGAATTGACAGTCGCTGAATCTGATGAAACAACAGCGGCGGAAGAGTTAGAGGACGGTGAGGAGGATGTCGTATAGCTATTATCCCGAGGAAATCAACACAAATAATGTGATGAGAATGAGATTTGAGCTCGCAGATACGGATGTGTCAAGAGATGAGATGTCAGCCGCCTTAGCGGACGAAGAAATCTCAGCAATCCTCGAACAATACCCTGACAATTTCAAAAAGGCAAAATTAAAATTGCTGGAACATCTGGTATATCGATATGGACAGGACGTAGACAACACGGTTGGTCCGGTCTCTTTTAATTTTGGAAATCGTATAGCTTTCTGGAAACAGCTTTACGACGATTTGAAGAAGGAAACTGCATCGGCCGCTACAGGAATCAAGCCCTATAAAAACGAGAAAAGAGAATATTTCTACGTTGGCATGATGAATGATCCAGGAGGTGAACGGTATTGATGATAAAAATGCCGGCAATCGGACACCCTCATCAGTACATGCAGAAGTTTTCGGTATTATTACGAAAAAATAGCAAATCCGAAGACGGAATGGTTATCAAATCTTCCGAAATTGAATCGCCTCAAAAAATTATAGACGGAATATTAGCAAAAGCTGATAATGAATCCCTTACCAGATTTGGGCAGAATCAAAACCCTATCACTCATACAATTGTATCTTATCATCCGGTTGTATCTGTGAAAAAAAATGATATTCTCATTTTAGGCGAACGAAGTTTTTTAGTAAAAGGAACAGAGGACCCTGCTGGAACGGGTCAATTTGCGATTTATTATGTGTTAGAAAGGAATGACACAAAATGAACATAGGAGCGGAATTCGAAGCTTGTGCAAAAAATCTTGATTCGAGTATTAAGAGTGAGATGGCAAGAAAGGGAGCGGAAGCTACAAATGCGTTAAGAAACGTTGAACTTGAAGTGCTATCAAAACCCGGCACTGGAAGAAAATACAAAAGACTCCCTAACCGCTCATCCGCTCCCGGAGGAACACCGGCGCCTCAGAGTGGACAGTTAAGACAACAGTGGGATGATGAAACAATAATATCCGAAAACAAGGTGACAAGCCGAATAAAAAGCACTGTGTTTTACGCTCAATATCTGAATGAAGGGACAGAAAAAATGGCTGCAAGGCCATTTCTTGACCCAATTAAAGAAAAAGCAAAACCTGTAATTGCGGAAATTTACGGGTCAGATTTCGAGGTAACTGTATGAAAAAAGTGATATACAAATATCTACGCAGTTTAAATCTCGGCG
>OLPW01003871.1_pt1 | contig 11212 bp, 10 predicted proteins | sample 1672161 | NCBI WGS metagenome assembly OLPW01 (sample SAMEA3136654, study PRJEB25190) | human gut metagenome
ATCTTGGCTGGTGAATCTAACCTTGTATTCATTATCAACGAGCTTGATAAGGCAACTTCAAGCAATGGTAATGCCAACCCTGCGGATGTACTCCTTACACTCCTTGATAATCTTGGATTCACTGATAATTATATGGAGTGTCTTATCCCAACTTCAGGCGTATATCCTATCGCAACAGCTAACGATAAGGATAAGATAAGCGCACCTCTTCTTTCAAGATTTGCAGTAATTGATATTCCTGATTACACAAGAGAAGAGAAAAAGACAATATTCCTTAAATATTCACTTCCAAAGGTTCTTAAAAGAATCGGGCTTCACGAAGATGAGTGCCTGGTGCTTGATGACGGGCTTGACGCTGTTCTTGATTACTGCAAGGATACTACAGGTATCAGAGACCTTGAACAGGCAGCAGAACATTTAGCAGCACATGCGCTTTATATGATTGAGGTTGAGCATGCCACAAGCGTTTCATACACAGCAGACATGGTAAACGAACTCTTTTAATTAAATTATCCAAGTCTGATAACAAATACAGTATATAATAAGGAGCTGATATCACTACGATAACAGCTCCTTAAATAATCTTTATATATTTAATTATCAGTCATTTCTTAACTTAAACTGTGCAACCATTTCACTAAGAGTTGTAGCCTGTGCTGTAAGCTCTTCACTTGTAGCCGATGTCTCCTGTGATGTTGCTGAATTAGCCTGTACAACTTCTGCAATTCTTGCAATTGCAACATCCGCCTGCTCCATACCTGCAGCCTGACTTGTAGATACATCTCTCATCTTCTTGGCACTCTCTGCGATAGACTGAACGCCATCAACAACTTCCTTAAGTGAATCAGATGCCTTAGTAGCAATCTTATTTCCTTCACCAACCTCGTAGATAGAAGCTTCTATAAGATTTCTTGAATCTACCGCTGACTTAGCACTCTGCTCTGCAAGTGTACGAATCTGGTCAGCAACTACTGCAAATCCTCTGCCTGCATCACCTGCTCTTGCAGCCTCAATGGAAGCATTAAGTGAAAGAAGGTTAGTCTGGCTTGCAATACTTTCAATCTCTGAAATGATATTGCCAATCTTCTCAGAAGCCTCACTGATACGAGCCATTGCCCCCATAAGAGCTTCCATGCTTTCTCTGCTGTTTTCTGCTGTATCAGCATATCTCTCTGCTTCTTTATATGAACTTTCAAGCTGTTCTGCTGTCTTCTGTATACCTTCATTAAGATCATTAATGGTTGCCTGCATCTCTTCGACTGTTGCAGCCTGATCTGTTGCACCTTCTGCAAGCGACTGTGCAGCATCTGAAAGATTAGCTGAACCTTCTGCCACCTGTTTAGAAGCATCTTCAACGCCCTTTAATGTTGAATTCATCTGACGGTTCATGTTACGTATTCCAAGTAACAATGCATTGAATGCGCCTGTATACTGATCTTCATGTTTTGTTGAGATAGCGAAATTACCATCTGCCATCTCTCCCATAAGGTTTCCGGCATCACTGATAATATTATGTAATCTTTCTGCCATAGCATGTGCACTGTCTATAAGATCAGATATCTCATCATTAGTCTCAACTTCTGGGAATGGTGAATCCAGATCTCCCTGTGCAAAAGTCTCGAATCTGGCCATCATTCCATCCAATGGTTCTTCTATACTCTTTGCAATCGCATGTGCTGCTTTAGAAGCAACAACAACTACCGCAGCTATAATTCCAATTGCAGCAACAATTGCTATTATAAGAAATATTTCAAGCTTTAATTCTTCTGCATCACCTTTAGCAACATTAGTGTCCATAAGTTCACTAAGTGCATTATCAAGTGCTTCATACTTAGGTGCCATCTCATTCTGCATCATCATCTGCGCCTTCATTGACTGATTAGAATCTGTTGTGGCTCCAAGCTTTATAACCTGCTCATCAATCTCCTTATATTCAGCCCATGCCTTATCAATCTTGTCCATACATTCCTTGCCAGCCTTACTAGACATTATAGGTCTTATCTGTTCAAGCTTGGCTTCAAATGCTTCAACATGCTCATCATGCTGCTGTTTCATTGAACTGATAAGACTTACTGAATCATATCCTACAACTCCTCTTGAAGCTCCTCTTATCTCTGCCGCCTCAGACATAAGAGGAGCTGTAGCAATATCTCCCTGAGGGAACGCATAACGCTTCAGCACCCTGCGGTAATCCATAGACATATATATCATCATCGCACTTATAACAACTGCAACTGCAAAAAATGATATAATTATCAGTCTGAATACATAGCTCAAACGTTCCTTTATCTTCATGTTATTCATTTTCTTAAACATCTTATAACTACCTGCCTTTCCATATGCATCATTTGTACAATGTATTTAATTGTTCCCTATTTCATTCAATTAACATATTATTCCTAATTTTAATTTTTTTCAAGGTATTTTCACAAAATACTCATATGTAATTGTCTGAGTCCGTCTATTTCATCACACAATTCCCTGCTTGAGCAAGTTGAACAATCCATTGTAAGACCGTTAAATATGTTGTTTAAGGAGTCAGTTATCTGTTCACATCTGTGTGCTTCACTTTTTAAAAATATGTAATCAATATCCTGCTCCGTGACAAAATATATGCTTACAGCCTCAACCTCAGGACGCTTCCTGTAGGCATTGATAAGCCCCTGTCCTACCGCTGCAAAATTAATCCCATGCGAAACTGCTTCCTTACTCACTCTCACAGGTTCTCTTTCCCTGACTGCTGATATTCTCATCATATATCCTTTAGGAAATGCATGGTATCTTACATAATCAGTTGCCCTCATTGAAGCATACAGTGCATTATCATCATGATTCTTAATATATTCACCATCCAGCCTGATTACAGTAATTCTTGCATATGAAATATCATTCTTAATATCACACAGGTCATCACCCACAAGATACACAGCATCTTCCGGCACAAGTTCCTCATCCTGTGTAAATGCAATGGCACTTACCGCTGCATTGCTCCCACCGCCAAGCTCATAAACCATCTCACTTTTAAGGATAAGATTCTCTTTATCAGTCATCTCCCACACTCTCTGTAATGGAAGTCTCTTTGCTCCATGATTTTCAAGCATTGATGTCAGCTTCTTTATCTCACCATCATATAAATCCATCGGCTGTTTCTGCCCTTCCTGTCATTCTTTCTGATACTGCCTCTGTTGTCACTCTTTCTGCTCTTCCTGCTTATGCTTCTTCGCCTCGCGCCTGTTCTTTGACCAGTTATAATATGCTGTAAGCGGCTTGATTAAAGATGCCGCAAACTTCATATCAAGATTAAAGAAATATATAACAAGAGTGAGAAAAAAAAGCACAACAAGCACGATTGCTATAATTGCCAGCACTTTTAATACTATCATACATTACTTCCCTTCTGTCTTGCATATTCTGCAGCACCTAATGCTCCCATAAGCTGTGGGTCTGTCGGCAGATCCACTACATTTATCTTAAGAACCTTCTCTATTGCTTTCTTCAAGCCTTCATTCTTGGCACATCCACCTGTAAGTGTAACGCTGTCAGCCGCACCTGCTTTCTTAGCCATGACAAAGCATCTCTTAGCAACCGATAACTGTATTCCTGCCGCTATCTCCTCCATAGGCTTACCCTCACCTACTAACGAGATAACCTCACTCTCTGCAAATACCGCGCACTGTGCTGTTATTGGAATCACGTTCTTCGCCGTAAGTGACAGATTAGAAAATTCATCTAAAGACATCTCAAATGCTCTTGCCATAGATTCAAAAAATCTTCCCGTTCCTGCTGCACATTTGTCATTCATCGCAAAATTAAGCACAGTTCCATCAGTGTCAATCGCAATTCCCTTAACATCCTGACCGCCGATATCAATAATCGCCTTAACCGATGGGGCAGTCACATGAACTCCCATAGCATGACAGCTTATCTCTGATATATTCTCATCTGCAAACGGTACTTTGTTTCTTCCGTAACCCGTACCAATCAGATATGTAAGCTCCTCTGCGCTGTTTAAACCGTCAACCTGGCTTACAGCCTCGTCAAGTGCATCCTTCGCACTAAGCACAGGATTAATCCTGCTTCTCTTAGTAACCGCAGCTGCGATTTTTCCATTCTCATCTATAATTACGCATTTGGTATATGTACTTCCTGCGTCACAACCACCGAAATATTTCATTCTGCTATCCTTTCCTGCCACGTATGCAGCATCCACACTTCTTACCAGCTCTTAGAATCGTCAAAATCCTCAAGTGACGGGTCAAGCGGCTCTTCCCTGAAAACAGTTCTCATATATCTGTTAATCTCCGTTCTCATGTCTCTTCTTGTTCCATCCTCAGGACACATAAGATTGTGCGTTACCCATATTAAATGTATTCCATGTTTTCTCGCTTCTTCCTCAAATAGACCATGATATCCTGACATTGATTTGCAACCCATATGAACATACATGATTACTATATCAATATTAAACATTTCGCAGAAGCGCCAGAGTGCCTCTACGCCTGTCTCATAACCGCCGTTAGAACGGTTTCGCATAATCATATTCTCATACAGATATGCAAGGTCTAACATTGCCTGATGCTTATCCTCTGTATTGACCATCTCTGTAGACACCATACTTAACATATCCGCAATAGTCACAACGCCCCAGCAGTTAAGAAGCCAGATTGGAAGTGCTGTGTAATACGCAGCCTGAACACCCCATGTCATTGCTCTGTGGCGGTACTCCTTCGCCGCCATTTCTTTATTCTTATATGCGTCAAGCGCCATCTTCGTAAGCTTTTTATCCATATCAAGAAATGCCTGATTTCTTCCACCGGCAGCCTGATACACACCATATCTGTAAAGTGCGAGCGTTACGCCCATAACCTGCGGATAATCTGTCTTGGAAATCTCCATCCACTCTAAGAATTCCTCTGTCTCTGCATTAAACCGCTTCATACTCTTAAAGAACGCATTCCAGTCGAACTTCTCGCCTGTCTGTTCCTCTATGAAATGGATTGCATTGACAACCTCTTCTGCCGCATACTCCTGTACACTTTCCTGCCTGTGTCTTATAGGCACAGCAAGCTGAAATGTAGGAATCTTAAATGACCTTGCTTCAATCCCGTTACCCATAAGGCTTCCGTCACATGTCGTATTACACTGCACGGCACAGCAGCCTATAAGTGGGAAATCATCAGCCAGTGCAACACCAAGCTCCGCCGCCGGCATAGGACAGACATCTGACGGAACACCATACTGGTGTGTAACATCAACATAATAGCTTACTCCGTCCTGTGACATCATCGAGCTTGTATACACTGCAGGAACTTCCACTGACAACCATGTAAGGTTAGGAAAACCTCCCATCAGGGTACTCATCATATTTTCATCAAAAAGGACAATCTTGCTGTTTAGCTTCTTATCATTGCCGATAGCCGGGTCTGCCTTAAATATCTGTCCAAGCATCCCACATATATCAGTAACGATAAGTCCCAGTGCCTGATGCGCCATTCTAAGCTGAGTTCCTCTCATGCCCTCGGTATGCCTGTCCATGAAATCAGGCAATGCAAGATAATTAATCATCCAGCGGTATCTGAAGAAGCCCTTCATATTATTAGGTTTTATTATAAATGTAATTAAAGTCTTCCAGTATCCAAGCCACCTTACATAGTCGTACCATGTATCCTTCAATCCTCGCCATTCTCTTCTTCTCTTCGGCTTTTTGCCTGTATAGAATCTGCCGAGCGGCTCGCTTCCTATATTCTTAGACATATTTATAATTTCCTTCCTGCATTGATACGCTTAATCTCAAGGCTCTCAACAAATGCCTGTATTCTTGTTCTTAACTGTCCCGAAGTTCCGACAGCATAAGGTCTGTCAATTGAAAGAACAGGATAGCCGTATTTTTCTTTCATGACATGGAATGCCGAAGCCCTCTCATAGCCCCAGTAATCACAGAATTTAATCTGCTGATATATAAGGCCATCCGCCTTATACTCTTTAGCTATTGCGTCAACATACTCCTGTCTCTCGATAATCTTTTCTGTATTCATGAATCTTGGACACTGTCCCCACTTCATATACTGTCTGCATATCTGTGTAAGAACATCCTCTGTATCGTTAAGAATAATCTCATCTCTTCCCGGAAGTGAACCAAAACAGAATCTGTCAGCCACAACCAGTGCGCCTGCTTCCTCCGCAAGCTTTATAAGCTCAGGGTTATCAATCTCTGAACCAACCATTACTACCCTTGCCCTGTAATTACATTTTTTATCAGGTTCACGCGTCTTAAGCTCCTCAAGTGTTTCTTCGAGCTTTTCTATAAGTGCCTCTTTCGGGCAGCAGTAGGTTGCAAGACACAGAACCGCGAATTCATACCCAGTAATTCTTGGATTATCTTCTTTTCTGTAATCACCGATGCTTCTTATAAGCCGGCTTATCTTATTCTGCAATTCTACTGACTTTCTAAGTGCATCATCTGATATGTCTATTCCATATGTATTATTAAGCGGTTCAAGCACATGAAGTCTCATCTGCTTAACAAAATGTCTTAACGCCGTCTCATCATTCTTCATCGGAACATCTGAATATTCCACAAAGAATTTTTCCTTCTCTATAAGGTGCTGTCTCTCAATATTCTCTACGCACCTGTTCATCTGCGCACATGCATCCGGCGCAATTATACAGTCAAGAAAGTTATATCCACCCTCAATTGCTCTCTCTAATATCGCACGACATCCCTCACATAGCATACTGCTCATGTAATATGTACCCATCTCTATAGAACCTGTACGGGGTGCACGCAGCCTTACCGAAAAGCTGCCAGGCAGATTAATAAGCGGCTCCGGTATCTGAAAACAGACTGCACCGATTGCAATATCACCTTTAGCCTGTGCCTGCCTTACAAGGTCGTTATTCACGTCCTCCAAAAGCTTCTCAAAATAATACAGATTAGCTAAATCCTTCACATTTGCCTCCTCTTACAATATTCCCATATTAACAAGGGCTTTCTTTGCACCCTCAACAATAATCGCATCATCAGGGAGATTGAATACATTTTCGCCAAGAACATCTGCCTGTGCAAGCTTGGAATCGCTCTGTATTACTGAAAGCAGTTCAAGGCCGCCGATATCCATAAGCTTCGCAACCTCCATATCCGGTATTCTGTTAGCAATAACTCCGATTCTGTCATACATTACAAGCTCATCTGCAACTTTCTTGATTGTCTGCACAACCTGGCATCCCTTCTTGCTCGCGTCAGTAACAAGCAGCAGATGTGTAACCTTCTCCATAACTCTTCTGTTAATCTGCTCTATTCCTGCTTCTCCATCAATTACAACATAATCAAACTTATCTGAAAGCATTGTGATAACTTCTTTAAGATATGAATTAATCTTGCAGTAACAGCCTGCTGTCTCAGGTCTTCCTATTGCGATAAATGCATATCCATCCTGTTCAACAACTGCATCCATTATCTCGTATTTGGCTTCTCCAAGTAACTCCACAGCAGTCTTGGTATCTCCGCCTTCAACATTCTTGATTACTTCTTTTCTTATATCATCTATAGTCTTATCAACCTCAACATTAAGCACTGTAGAAAGTCCGACCGCCGGGTCAGCGTCAATCGCAAGTATCTTCTTATCTGGGTGTGCCTCAACAAGAAGCTTTACAATAACTCCCGCTAAAGAAGTCTTACCAACTCCGCCTTTTCCTGCTACTGCTATAATCTGTGTTTTCTTATCCATTATTGTTCTCCTTAAAATATTGCGAATTAAATTCTTAATTAAATTGCTGCACCCAATGCCCTTGCGCGTCTTGTCACTGCCTCAGCAGATAATGGTGTCTTCCCTTTCCTGCTTCCTTGGCTGAATACAATGCTTTATCAGCTTTCTCAAAAAGCATGCTGTAATGTGTATCATTGTAATTATTCTCCATAAGTTCAAGACATCCTTCCCCTGAAGTAACTTCTATCAATTCAAATGTGAATACCAGTTATTAATATCCAAAAAATGCACCAACGCCATTCACAAGTCCATTGGCAAGCATTTCTAATGTTTCATCACTATGGTCTGAGCTTGCATTCCCAAGTTCCATATCAACTGACGGAACTGTACTGTATGATGTCTGTGTCAGATCTATCGCCATGCTTCCAGAACCATGAATCTTTGCACCTTGTCCACGAAGTCCGTCAACAAGTGATGCCCCAAGTGAATCATGCTGCTGCCAGTGGTCTGCCACAGGACTCATATTCTTAATTGCATCGGGAACTGCTATATAAAAGCATCCCTTATCGTATGAAAGTCCATCACCATCCCAGTGCAATGATATATGACAGTCTGCAACATTGTTACATATTACAGTTCTTGCCACATTATCAAGCTGTACATCTGATGAATCCCTTATCATCAGCACATCATATCCTTCTAACAGAAGTTTATCTCTTAAAATCTCTGCCATCTTAAGTGTTACTTCGCTCTCTGGTGTCCCATCATAAAATGTCATTCCGCCTGACACCGCCGTTGCTGTCGCAGCGCCAGCCGCCGTACTGCCTCCTGTACTCTTAAGAGAACCATCCGGATGGCACAATGTTCTGACCGCCGAACCTCCTGCCGTTCCATGCCCGGCATTAACTCCGACAACAATGTTCTTTCTCTGACCTGACGCTTTATAAAGAACAGCATATCCATCACTTATAGCAGAATGGTCCGCATATTCCCATGTTGTATTCATATAAATGTGTTCCAGATTCTCATATACAGGGACTCCGGTATATGGTTCTTTCTGTCTTATATATGGATTCTGCGTCTCCTCCTGCCCTGCATCTGTTTCAATCTGTTCTGTATTCCCTTCAAAATCGCTTCCTGTCTGCTCTGTGCTTTCTGTTTCTGCTGTCTCCTCAGCAGACTGACTGCCTGCATCTGAATCCTCGATTCCGCTTCCAGTCATATCCTGACTTGCTTCTTCAATGTCCGATTTATTCAATTCCGATGAAACATCAGTATTATTCTTTTTACAGCCTGACACCATCGTCACAGTAACTATCAGCGACATTATAATAGCTGCATATTTAGCAGCATTTGTCAATCTATTCATCTGTATCCTCCGGCCACACTGAACCTTCATCAAGTCCGTTATCAGTAAGCCATTTATCTTCTACTGTAATATATTTCTTAGCGCCAGCTTCATCAACAAGCATAACAGAAACCCTGGGTGTCTGCCCTTCTGCAAGTTCTTCACACCCATAATCTCCGTCAAATATCTGTTTTATCTTCCACATAACAATCTCCGTTTCAAATACTTAATGTTTTTATTATAAAACATTTTTACAAAATATGCTATAATATATCCATTATGAAAGTACGGAGGACATGATGGTGTAAGCTATGGTGTTGTATGTAACTGGGACGAGACATGTGGTGGATAAGTCCTGTCACTGGCGTAAAAAGTTACATTGGCAAATGCTCCGCTGATTCATTCACTGCTAAGAAATTCGCTAAAGTTGATGGTGATGATACCGACAGGGTGCTGGTGATAAAGTAATAATAAAACGGACCTTCCCACGGATTTACCGTGCAGAAAGTCCATTTTACTTTTATTTCAGTTTATCTTACCCCCAGATAAGCTTCTCCCAGAATTCCTTATCCCTGGCATACTTTAATATATCCTCTTCTTTTTCGTTATCGAGGTAATCCATAACCTTGTTGTAATCTGTCGGATTTTTAAAATCAATCTGCCACAAAAGTGTGCCTACTCCGTCCTTAAATTCCTTACATGTAATTCCCTGCTCGGTATATGCAGTAACTGTCCACACTTTCTCTCCTGATTCATCATCACATGATGCACTTTCTGTTGCACCTTCTGTCTTGCTTACACCTTCTGTTGTGTCTCCTGTAAGCATAAGCTCCTGAGACTTGCTAAGGCTGTCCTGTGCTTTTTCATTGGCAATAGCTGCTTTATGAAGAATTGTCTGATCCTCTGTTTTCATATCATATGTCCAACTGTTTTCTTCTATCCATTCTTCATCCTCAGTCTTTACATCAGATGCGAATCCATTGGCTGCTGCACTCTGTGCTGCGCTTGAAGCCGCATTTGCCTTCTGTCCTGCCGGTGCATTAGCTGCTGCCTTAGAAGCTGCTTCATTCTGAACTTCCTTAAGCTTTCTGATTTTATCCTTGATTGCATCAATATTCTGGTCAAAACTGTTTAAAAGCTTTTCCCATTCTTTGTCTGACATATCCCGCCAGTCCTTTTCCTCAAGATCGTCTGCTGTAAGCTCATACTGCTGTTTGAGCATTTCAATGAGATCTCCTACAAAATATCTTTTACCCGTTGCCTCATTTTCAAGTTCAATACCTGAGCCAGCCAGTGCAGCATTCCAGTTTTTCTTTTCAGTTAAAGCTTCATCCAGTGAATTGTATGAATATGCCATATCATCTGACAAATGTTTTAAGGCATTCCAGCTTCCCCATTTGTATGAACCTTCACTGGTTGAATCTGCATACTGGCAGTATGCAAACATTTCCACAGCACTTGCATTGGATGGATCTATCTCGGAAAGATTAACATCATAATCCCTGAATTCATTTCCACCCAGTGCAATGCTTACTCTTACAATCGTGTCCTCACTGTCCGGATTAATAATCTGGGTTGCCCTCATTCCGTAGCCGGTATCCCCCACATTTAAGAAGCCAATTCCTAATGATTTGTACTGGATATTATTGTCCGGCTTCATAGATTCTTCAAAACCGGTGTCACCTTTGCCAGTTTTGGTTGTTCTGAAACTGTACTCTGAATAAGCACCATACCTCATTTGTGTGTTAATATTCATGTATTCTCCTTTCTGCAGCCGCTCAGTCAGTCGCAGCCGCGCCACTTTCCAGAAAGGTCCAAGTGGCAAATAATAAAAAACGCATTCATCCAACAGCTTCAATCCATTGAATAAATGCGCCTTCCATGCCTAATATATATCGGCATTATTTCATATATCATTATAGTAATTCAGAATTTCATTCCATATTTTTTCAGGTCAACCCTGCCATTAACAACCTCAATTCCATCTGCCATAAGAAGCTCTGCCTGCTTTCCGGCTCCTCCAAATGCGAATTCCCCGGCAAGCTCTCCCTTCGAATTAACTACTCTGTAGCACGGAATATGTAATGGATCCGGGTTCTTATGAAGTGCATTGCCAACCGCACGCGCCATCTTCTTATCGCCTGCAAGCTCTGCAATC
>OLPW01003874.1_pt1 | contig 11205 bp, 8 predicted proteins | sample 1672161 | NCBI WGS metagenome assembly OLPW01 (sample SAMEA3136654, study PRJEB25190) | human gut metagenome
TGGCCAGCCTGTGCGGCTTTTCCGGGGCCAACTACCTGTGCCGGGTGTTCAAAAAAGAAACCGGCCAGTCCCCCGCACAATGGCGGGCGCTGGCCGGTCACACTGCGCAGTCCGGGCTTTCGCCCGAAGAAGCTCTGCGCGAGCAGGAACTTTATATTTAAGATCTTGCCGCTGCCTTTTTCTCGTTCTTCACCCGGTACATCTCGGCGTCTGCACGTTCTACTCAAGCATTCTGTTTTTTGCGGATATTTCACCGCTGGAACTCACACAGTCTGCTTTTTCTTCCGCAACAGCAAAAACAGGGTCAGCAGCGCCGTCAGCAGCTCCGATGCCGGGAAGGCCGCCCACACGCCGTTCATGCCAAAGAGGGCGCTCATCACCAGCGAGCAGACCACAATGGCCGCCACGCCGCGGCAGATGGAGGTGACCGAGGCTTCCAGCGGTCGGTTGGTGGCGCTCAGGTAGCCCGCCGCCACGATGTTGAACCCGGCAAAGAAGTAGCCCACGAAGTACAGCCGCATGCCGTTGTGGGCAAACCGGGCCATCTGCACTGAGTTTTCACTGTTGAACCAGCCCACCAGCGTGTCGGTCATGCCGAACACCACCGCGTACAGCACGGCCGCCAGTGCCAGCGCGGTGCAGCTGCCCAGAATGAGCAGCTTCCGGGCTCCGGCCCGGTCGCTGTGGCCGTAGCAGCGGCTCACCAGCGGCTGGGCACCCTGGGCCACACCGTTGAAAATGGCGGTGGCCACCAGCGCAAAGTTGGCCACGACGCCGTAGGCCGCCACGGCCACATTCCCGGCCAGACCCAGCAGCAGGAAGTTGAACACCGTCGTGGTCACGCCGGAGGACATCTCCCCCACAAAGCCGGAGATGCCCAGCTGGCAGCTCTGCCCCAGCAGCTTTGCCGAGGGCAGCTGCCGCACGAACTGCACCGTGTTGTCTTTTTGGAAGAAGTGGCGGCTGCAGATGGCGATGCTGAGCATCGGCGAAACGGCGGTGGCCAGTGCCGCACCGGCCAGCCCCAGCCCCATGGGGAACATGAAGATGTAGTCGAACACCACATTGAACAGGCTGCCGCTCAGCGTGGCCACCATGGCCAGCGAGGGCGCACCGTCGTTGCGGACAAAGGCCGACACGATGTAGTTGCACATAAAAAAGGGCGTAAACAGCAGGAAGATGCGCGCATAGGGGATGCCCAGCGCCACGATGCCGGCATCGCCGCCCATGAGCCGCAGCAGTGTGCCGGGGCAGAAGATGCCCACCAGCACAAAGGGCACGGCCAGCAGGCAGGCGCAAAAGACGGCATTGGAGAAATACCGCTGTGCCGCCCGCTCCTCGCCCTGTGCGCGGAGGATGGCGTAGCGGGTGGCCGCACCCAGACCGATCATGGAACCGATGGCAAAAATGAAGTTGTAGATGGGCAGGCAGAGGTTGAGCAGGGTCACGCCGTCGGTGCCCGCCGCCTGCGAGATAAAATAGGTATCGGCCAGAATATAGCAGGACGTGCCCAGCAGACCGAAAATATTCTGCGATACATATTTAAAGAACTGCTTTGTCAGATTCATCTTGGTTTTCCCTTTTTCCCGGAAATTGTCATACACAAAGCGGTATTGTAGCACACCCCGCGCGTCAAGTCAATTCCAAAACTGCCCTGCAGCGCAGAAAGAGGAAGCATCAAGCAAAGGAGAAGTACACTATGGATTACAAACACGCAGCACAACAGGTCCTGGACTGCATCGGCGGAAAGGACAACATCCTGTCGGCCGCACACTGCGCCACCCGCCTGCGTCTGGTCATCGCAGACAACGCAAAGGTCAACAAGCAGGAGCTGGAAAACGCCGAGGGTGCCAAGGGCGTTTTTGAGGCACAGGGCCAGCTGCAGATCATCTTTGGCACCGGCACGGTGAACAAGGTATACGACGAGTTCATCCAGCTGGCCGGCATCGAGGGCGGCAGCAAGGAGGACGTGAAGCAGGCGGCCGCCGCCAAAGCACCCTGGTATCAGCGAGCCATCAAGACCCTGGGCGACATCTTTGTGCCCATCATCCCCGCCATCGTGGCTTCCGGCTTCCTGATGGGCATCATGGAAGCGCTGAACTTCATGGTGAACAACGGTTTCCTGAACATCGACACCACCGGCTCGGTGTATGTGTTCGCCAAGCTGTTCTCTAATACGGCCTACACCTTCCTGCCCATCCTCATCGCCTGCTCTGCCGCCAAGGTGTTCGGCGGCAACCCCTATCTGGGCGCGGTCATCGGCATGATCATGATCCACCCCGACCTGCAGAACGCCTGGACCGTTTCCAACGGCGTCAACGTGATGCAGCCGGTGTTCGGCGGCCTGTACTCGGTGCCGCTGGTGGGCTATCAGGGCCACGTCATCCCGGTCATCATCGCCGTGTGGCTCATGTGCCAGATCGAAAAGCGGCTGCACAAGGTGGTGCCCGCCATGTTTGACCTGTTCGTCACCCCGCTGGTGTCCGTGTTCGTCACCGGTTACCTGACCCTGGCCGCCATCGGTCCCGTGTTCACCAAGTTGGAAAACGGCATCATCACCGGCGTGCAGACCCTCATCACCCTGCCCTACGGCATCGGCTCCTTCATCATGGGCGGCCTGTACGCGGTCACCGTCGTGGCCGGCATCCACCACATGTACACCCTGATCGACCTGGGCCAGCTGGCCCGCTACGGCTATACCTACTGGCTGCCGCTGGCCAGCGCCGCCAACGTGGCACAGGGCGGTGCCGCTCTGGCCGTGGCCCTCAAGAGCAAGGACACCAAGGTCAAGTCCATGGCCCTGCCCTCTGCCCTGTCCGCCTGCATGGGCATCACCGAGCCTGCCATCTTCGGCGTGAACCTGCGCTACTTCAAGCCCTTCCTCGGCGGCCTGCTGGGCGGTGCCTGCGGCGCATGGTACGCCAGCATCGTGGGTCTGGGTGCCACCGGCACCGGCGTCACCGGCATCTTCGGCATCCTGCTGCACCTGCACATGCCGCTGCAGTACATCATCATGATGGCCATCTCCTTCGGCGTGTCCTTCGCCGTGACCTGGGTCATCTGGAGCCCTGAGGAGGTCAAGGCATGAACGCACTCCAGCGCGACCTGAAAAAGCTGGTGCCGCTGGTGGAATCCCTCGGCGCGGAAAAGGCCGCCGCCGACCCCCACCGCCAGCGGTTCCACCTGCAGCCCCCGGTGGGCTGGCTGAACGACCCCAACGGTCTGTGCGTCTACAGCGGGCAGTACCACGCATTCTTCCAGTACGGCCCCTTCGACGTGAACGGCGGGGTCAAGCACTGGGGCCACGCCGTGAGCACCGACCTGCTCCACTGGGAGCAATTGCCGGTGATGCTCTATCCGGACGAGCCTTTTGACTGCCACGGTGCCTACTCCGGCTCGGCCCTGGTGGAGGATGGCACCATGTACCTCTACTACACCGGCAACGTCAAGCACCCCGGCAATTTCGATTACATCAAAGAGGGCCGCGGGCACAACGTCTGCCTGGCCGTCAGCAAGGACGGCGTGACCCTCGACAGCAAGCAGTGCCTGCTGACGAACCGCGACTACCCCGCCGGGCTCACCTGCCATGTGCGGGACCCCAGGGTGTTCGCCTACGAAGGCCGGTACTACATGGTGCTGGGTGCCCGCACGCTGGAGGACAAGGGCGAAGTGCTGGTGCTGGAAAGCACCGATAAGCTCCGCTGGACCCATATCAACACCCTGACCACCCCGGAACCCTTCGGCTACATGTGGGAGTGCCCGGACCTGTTCTGTCTGGACGGGCAGTGGTATCTGGCGGTGTCCCCCCAGGGCATCGACTGCCAGAACGTCTACGGCTGCGGCTGGTTTGCCATCTACGGTGACTGGCGCGGGGAGTACGCCCTGAGCGAGTTCCACGAGCTGGACAGCGGTTTTGATTACTACGCCCCCCAGAGCTTTGTGGACGGCACCGGCTGCCGCATCCAGATCGGCTGGATGGGCATGCCGGACGCCGACTACGGCAACGCGCCCACCGTGGCCTACGGCTGGCAGCACTGCTTCACCGTGCCCCGCGTGCTGACGGCCGGGCCGGATGGCACCCTGCTGCAGAACCCGGTGCCGGAGCTGGACGCGCAGCGCAGCGCCGCCGCCCTGCACGCCGCCAGCGGCGAGGAAGTGTTCCTTGCCCCGCGCTTTGACCTGACCGCCGCACCCGCCGGAGACTTCTGCCTGACGGTTGCGCAGGGGGTGCAGCTGGTGTATACTGAACAGGACTGCACCTGCACCCTGCGCTTCACCGACCCCGCTCTGGCCGACGGCCGCACCGTGCGCCACGCCCGGCTGGCAGCCCCCTGCCGCAGCCTGCGGGTGGTGGGCGACAGCTCCTCGCTGGAAATCTTCCTGAACGGGGGAGCCACGGTGTTCAGCACCCGGTACTACCCTGCCCCCGGCGACGTGAGCGTAAAGCTGACCGGGGCAGCCTGTGAACTCTGCAATTTGTGATCTGGAGGTTTTCTATGCCCGGCAATACTCTGTTTTCCATCGGCGAAGCGCTGATCGACATGATCCCGTCCCGCGTGGGATGCGCCTTTGACGAGGTGCCGTCCTTCAGCCCGCGCACCGGCGGCGCACCGGCCAATGTCTGCGCTGCCTTTGCCCGTCTGGGCGGTGCCAGCAGCTTTCTCACCCAGCTGGGCGATGACCCCTTCGGCCACAAGATCGCACGGGAGCTGGAAGCCTGCGGCATCGACCTGAGCCATCTGGTGTTCACCGACAAGGCCAACACCGCCCTTGCCTTCGTGAGTCTGGAGAAGGACGGCAACCGCACCTTCAGCTTTTACCGCAAGCCCTCGGCCGACCTGCTGTATGCCCCGGAGCAGATCGACCTGGCCTGGTTCCGCGACGCTTTTGCCCTGCACTTCTGCAGCGTCTCGCTGGTGGACAGCCCCATGCGCCACGCCCATCTGGCCGCCATCGGAGCCGCCCGGGAGGCCGGTGCGATCGTGAGCTTTGACCCGAACCTCCGCTTTCCCCTCTGGCCCGACCGGGAGATGCTGCGCCAGACTGTGCTGCAGTTCCTGCCGCTGTCCAACATCCTGAAGGTCTCGGACGAGGAATTGGAGTTCCTCACCGGCACCGCCGACATCGAAGCCGCCCTGCCCCAGCTGTTTGCCGGGGATGTGCAGCTGGTGCTGTACACCTGCGGCAGCAAGGGGGCCTACGCCTACACCCGCGCCGCCCATGCCTTTGCCCCCTGCCAGAAGGTCAGGGCCGTGGACACCACCGGTGCGGGCGACGGCTTCATCGGCTCCTTCCTGTGGCAGCTGAGCCGGGACGGCGTGACGGTGGACAAGCTGGAAAAGCTGTCCTGCAAAAAGCTGGAGGAGTACCTGGACTTTTCCAACCGGTTCTGCGGCCTGAGCGTACAGAAGCACGGTGCCATCGACAGCTATCCCACCCTGCCCGAGATGGGCCTCTAATCCTCTCGCATCCTGCGCCCATTCCGGCCTTTGCCGTCGGAACGGGCGTTTTTGATTTCCGCATTGTAATATTACACAACAATATAACAGATGTGACTTATTTCTGCACTCCTGTTTTTTGCCTGCCGGGTTGTGGTGGGCCGGAAGATGTGTTACCATAGAACCAACAGACAGGAGGTTTTTTATGCCGTTTGAATTCGCATTTCTGGACTGGCTGCAGCAGTTCCACAACCCGGTGCTGGATGCGCTGGCCGTCTTTCTCAACTACGCCGGTGAGCACGGTGAGATCTGGATCGCGTTCACGCTGCTTTTGCTGCTGTTCCGCCGCACCCGCAAGGCCGGGTGCGCCATGGCCACGGCGCTGGTACTGTATCTGGTGGCCGGGGACTGCATCCTCAAGCCGCTGTTCGCCCGGCCCCGCCCCTGCGACGTGAACACGGCGATCACCATTCTGGTCAAGCGTCCCCACGGGCACTCCTTCCCCTCCGGGCACACGGCCTCGGCTTTTGCGGTAGCCTTTGCGCTCTGGCTGCAAAACCGGAAGTTGGGCGTCCCCGCGCTGGTGCTGGCGGCTTTCATCGCCTTTACCCGGCTGTACCTCTATGTGCACTTCCCCACCGATGTGCTGGGCGGCCTTGTGCTGGGCCTTGCACTGGGTTTCTTCGCCTCGTGGCTCGTTGACAGCCTGGCAAACAAGTCTAAGAAAAAACAAAGCGTATAATGCAAAACACCCTCCGCTGGAGCAGAACGGCTCCAATGGAAGGTGTTTTTATTTGCTTTGTCGGCCACACTTTACGGTACCGGCCCACCACAGCACTTCCCTGTGAGGGCCGAAAAAAGAAGAACCGCCGCGTCGTTCTCTTGTGTGATGCAGCGGCTCTTCTTTTGCAGATGGGATCTTGCTTTTCTTCCTGTTGCAGGGGCTTATTTCTTAGCTTCGGCGCGCTTGCCCAGTGCGTAGGTTGCAACGAATCCCAGGACCACGGCCACAATCATCACGATGACCGAGACGATAAGGTTGTAACTGGAACCGGTGGGGTCAATGTAGGCAGGCAGGCTGATGAAGCCCGGCGTGGAGATAACGTACTGGGTCATGCCCAGGATACCGGCCAACAGACCACCGATGCCACCACCGATCATAGCGCCAATCAGCGGGTAGGTCTTGGGGAACAGCACACCGTAGACGCCCGGCTCGGTGATGCCGCACAGAGCGGTGATACCGGCGGAAACGCTGACGGACTTTTCTTCCACATTCTTGGACAGCAGGGATGCGGCCAAGCAGGCACCACCAACGGCCACGTTTGCGGGAGCCATGCCAGTGCAGATCAGCGGGTCAGAGTTGACAGCTGCCATCAGGGCAAAGACCACAGGGTAGGTGGCGTTGTTCATGCCAAAGAAAACCATCAGCGGGGTGGTGATGCCGATGACCATGACGGCCAGCGCGGGAACTGCCTGGTACAGAGCGTAAACACCGTTTGCCAGCCAGGTGCCCACGGTGTTGCCGATGGGGCCGAGAACGATCAGGGTGACAGGCACCGTGATCAGCATGGTCAGCAGCGGCACGACGATGGTCTTGAGAAAGACCGGGATATGCTTTTGCAGGAACTTGTAGACCACGCTCATGAACAGCACGCCCAGAATGACCGGGAACACGGTGCTGTTATAGCTGATAGCCTGCACCGGGATGCCGAAGAAGTCCAGACCTTCGGCACCGTTGATGCTGGAGTACAGCAGGATCGCGCCCAGAAATGCGCCCAGGAAACCATTGGATTTCAGGCGGGCAGCGGCTGCAAAGCCGATGAAGATGGGCAGGAAGTAGAAGGTCGCCTGGTTGATGGCGTAGAAGATGGTGTAGGTGCCAGACTCCGCCGAGACGCCGAACACGTTGGTCAGCAGGGACAGCACCGCACCAGTCAGGCCGCCTGCCACCAGCACCGGGATCACCGGGCCGAACGTGCCGCCGATGAAGGAGAGGATCGCGTTGCCGATGTTGCCGTGATCCTGTGCCAGATCCTTGGCTGCGGCCTCATCGTCCTGCACGCTGCCGCCGGCCTGGATGCCGTCGATCTTGACGACCTCTTCATACAGGTCAGGGACATCCTGGCCGATGACCACCTGATATTCGCCGTTCTGGATGATGACGTTCAGCACGCCGGGCACCTGCTTGACGGCATCGGTGTCAAACTTGGATCTATCCCGCAGTACAAGGCGCAGACGGGTCATGCAATGGGTCGCGCTGACAATGTTGTCCGCTCCGCCGGCCTGCTTGATGATGCCGGCCGCCATGGCCTTATAATCCTTCTTTGCCATTATTTCAGCATCTCCTTTCCCCAGTCCTGACCGTTGGAACGGATCAGCTTGGAGTACCAGTAGAAGGAATCCTTCCGGATACGTTTCATGGACAGCTCTTCCACGCTCTTGGCCGCGTTCTGCTCCTCATCGGTGGTGTCGATGTACACCAGACCGTAACGCTTTGCCATGCCATTGCCGGTGGACAGCAGATCGGTGAAGGACCAGGGGTTGTATGCGATGACCTCGCAGCCGTCCTCGATGGCCATGCCCAGCTGATAAATGTGCTCCCGCAAGTAGTCGATGCGGCCCTGATCGTGCACCTGGCCGTCGGCGTCCTTCGTCTCATGGGCGCCGTAACCGTTCTCGGTGATCATCATGGGCAGGTGATAGTGATCCCACAGGTAACGCATCTCATAGCGCAGGCAGGAGGGGTCAATCTCCCAATCCCAGTCGGTGTACTCGACATAGGGATTGCGGGTCAGAGCGTAGCGGCCCGGCTCCACGGGGAACACCATCTGGCCCTTGACGCCGTTCTTATTCAGCAGATAATCCTGCTGTTTTGCGTCATGCGGCGCATACTTTGCAACGTTGCTGCGGTAGCAGTTGACGGCGATGAAATCGATTTTGGCGCTCTTCATCAGTTCTGCATCGCCGGGCTGCATTCCGATGTCGATGTCGTTCTCTTTCCAGTAGTGCTTGATAAAGTTGCTGTACTCGCCGTAAACATAGGTATCGATCCAGAACTTCTCGGTGAACTCCTCGGCGTTCATAGCAGCGATCTGATCCTCGGGGCGGCAGGTCTCCGGGTAGATGGGCACGCAGCCGGGCACAGGGCCGATCTTGCCGCCCGCCACCATCTCATGGCAGGCGTTGACAGCCTTGGCATGGCACAGGTTCATGATATGGTTGATCTTCCACTGATCCTTGAACCAGTCGTCACAGCCCTTGCTGACGCCCAGCCAGTTGCCATAGCAGATCTGCATATTCTGCTCGTTCAGCGACAGCCAGTATTTGACCCGGTCGCCGAAGTTCTCAAAGCAGACGCGGCAGTAGTGCTCGAATCTTTCCACGGTGTCGCGGCTTTTCCAGCCACCCAGCTCATCCACCCAGACCGGCAGGTCGTAGTGATACAGGGTAACGATGGGGGTGATGTTGTGGGCCACCAGCTCATTGATCAGATCATTGTAGAACGCGATGCCTTCGGGGTTCACCTTGCCGTCTGCATGAGGGATGATGCGGGACCAACTGAGCGAGAAACGATAGCTGGAGAAACCGCACTCTGCCATCAGGGCCACATCTTCCTTGTAGTGATGATAGTGATCCGCCGCATAGGTGTTATCCGCAAACGGCTTCTTGGTCTTGGAGTTCAGGTCGATGATGGCCGGCGTGCGTCCGCCATCGGCGACTCCGCCTTCCACCTGCCAGGCAGCGCTGGAAGCGCCCCACATGAAGTTGTCCGGGAATTTGGGGTTGTGTCCGTAATACATAGTGTGATCCTTTCCATCTTTGTCAGTCTGTTCTGCCGTCGCAGAAGCCCCCGCGGGTTCAATTCTTTGCAGGACTATCGTAACACATCTCCGACAAAAAATGGGGTTCGCGATGCGAACCCCGTTTGGATGGTTGAACAATTTATTCTTTTGTTTTTGAGCAGTTCCACGGTTTCACCCGTCATTCTGCACATCTTTGCACCCGCATTTTTTGAGAATCCGACAAAGGCAGTTCAGAAATTGGACCCTGCAGCAGGTCAGTCTCCCGGTATTTATTCACATAGTAGCTGTACAGGATATCAAAGAAATAGGTCATACCATACTGGGAGTACACCGTGCGGGCACCGCTGTTGTCCTTTTCGCTCAGGTAGATCACCTGATCGTAGCTTTTCCACATTTTTATGGCGTGGTTGACCGTCACCAGCACCTTATAGGCTGCAGCCTTCTGCACCATTGGCTCCATCAGGGTGGCAAAGTTGCCGGTGGCTGAAACTGTAATGAGCAGGTCCTCCGGTGTCAGCACTTTCAGATAATCCAGCGTATAGTGGGCATCGGACACGATCTGCACCAGCTTGCCCATGACCACCATGGACTGCTGGAAGCTGCGAGCCGCCATGCCGGAAAAATCCGAGGTGAAGAGCACCACATGTCGGCTGGCATGAATACTTTCGGCCAGCTTATCCAGTACAGCGGGAGTGGCAATGCGGTTGATCTCCTCCATCATCTCCCCGATGCTGCCGGAAAGGTGTTCCTTGTAGTCCGGACGCACGCTGTAGCCGATGAAGTAGTTGCACTGGCGCTTCCATTCATCGGCCTCAGCCTTCAGGTCGGAAAAGTTGTCAAAGCCGATGGACTGGCAGAACCGCCGGATGCCGCTGCGGGACACATAGCAGGCATCCGCCACGTCGTAGATGTTCAGATCCCGCAGCTGGTCGAAGTGATACAAAAAATACTGCGCCAGCACATAGTACGGGTCTTTCGGTTCACTTTCGTTCATCACTGCCAGCAATGCCGTCATCAGGCTGAAAGCCGTATTTTTCATGGTTTTCTCCTTCTCTGTTTTTGCAGGAATCACACCCCAAAGAATTCCTTGGCGATGTCGGCGCTGCGCTTGGCGTCCTTGGCGTACCAGTCTGCGCCGATCTTTTCGGCGTATTCCGGGGTGAGCACGGCACCGCCCACCATGATCTTGCAGTCCAGTTTGGCTGCATGCAGGGCGGCGATGGTCTCCTCCATGCTCTTGAGGGTGGTGGTCATCAGGGCCGAAAGGCCCACCAGATGCACATCCTTTTCCCGCACGGTGTCCACCACGGTCTCCACCGGCACATCGCGGCCCAGGTCGATGACCTCAAAGCCGTAGTTCTCCAGAATGACCTTGACGATGTTCTTGCCGATGTCGTGCACGTCGCCCTTCACGGTGGCCAGCACGATGCGGCCCTTGCTGGCGCTGCCCTCGCCCTTCTGGGCAATGGCCGTCTTGATCTCCTCAAAGGCACTCTGGGCGGCGCTGGCGGCCTGCAGCAGCTGCGGCAGGAAGAGGGTGCCCTTCTCATACTTGGCACCCACGATGTCCAGCGCCGGGATCAGGGCTTCGTCCACCACTTCCAGCGGCTGCTTTTCGGCCAGCAGGGCGCGGGTCTGGGCAGCGGCGTCGCCTTTCAGGCCCTTTTCCACCGCCTTGATCAGCGCCGCATAGGGGCCGGAAATTTCAGCGCTCCCGTCGGAAGCTGCCGCCGCAGGCGCTGCCTGGGCTGCCTGCTTCAGGGCCATGGAGGCAGGCACCCGGTTTGCGTAGCGCTCGATGTACTGCATGCTCTGCGCGTCCCGGTTGGTCAGCACGTTATAGGCATACACGGCGGCCATCATCTCCTCGCTGGAGGGGTTCATGATGGCCAGATCCAGCCCGGCATACATGGCCATGGTGAGGAAGGTGGTGTTCAGGTAGGGGCGGCAGGGCAGGCCGAAGC
>OLPW01003878.1_pt1 | contig 11187 bp, 7 predicted proteins | sample 1672161 | NCBI WGS metagenome assembly OLPW01 (sample SAMEA3136654, study PRJEB25190) | human gut metagenome
GCCCCCAGAAATGGGGGCTTACCTGGACTTATACAGGAGTTATAGCAACACATTTTTTCCTATAACCCAGAAATGCGCCGAACCACTTCAGCGCATTTCTTGTAGATTCTTCAAGCTAACAAACGCATTATCTTGCTATCCTGCTTGCACAAACGCAGGAGCCGGCTATCGTCAAATCAAAAGAATTCAGGTTATTTAATAACCAAAACAGGCATAGGAGCTTCACGCAATACTGCATAGCTTACTGAACCCAGTACGCCACGAATTGCGCCAAGGCCACGAGAGCCCATTACGATCAGATCAGCACCAACTTTTTCTGCATAAGAGAGAATGTCAGCTGCAGGAGTATAGCCAGGAATAACTTCGATTTCTGCACGATCCCCCAGATCATCCAACACAGAACCAATGCCCTCACGAACCTTTTCGGTTTCTTCCTCAATGGTCTTGTTGTACAGATTCATGATGTCCTCAACGGAAAGCAGATACTGCTGAGGATCAAATGAAGCGCTGTTGAAGTTTGCAGGAAGTTGAGCATTTGGATGCGTTGTTACAAAGACCAAATGAAGCTTTGCGTCCGCATCGTCCTTTACGAGTTCTGCCGCCTTCTTTACCGCAGCAAGTGCATGATCGGATCCATCGTAAGCAACAACAATGTTCTTGAATACCATGGTTACCCCTCCTTTTCATTACGCTTTATGCGCCAATAAGTGCTCTCCCAACAAGCACTTTTCTATACCTATACCATAGCACTATATGCTGGACCCGACCAGGATTTTCAAAGGCATTATTCCAAGAAAGCACCCTGTGTTTCGAGAGGCTCAAGACTGATAACCGTATCAGGATCAACCGCAATTGAACGAAGATAGGTTGCAATAGCAGCATCAACCTCATACTCTAAATCGATCTTGCCGTTAAACACACACCAGTAGAATAAAAGGCCCGTCGAAGCAGCCGCAATACGCAGCAGCGATTCATCGGTATCCACCTCTGGACGGATAAGACCCTGCTTTTTTGCTTCATCAATATATGAACGAACGGTAGCGATGATAAAGTCATCATCAGAATCACGATGGATAAAGTCGAAAAATGGATTGTGATTTGAAGCATACAAGCCCGAGACAAATTCCAAGCCCATATCCTTGCAGTACACCACGTAAGCGCGATAGATGATCAGGATACGCTCTACAGGATTGTACTGTTCACCTTCTTCAAGCGCTTTTTCACGATACGGCACAAAAGCGTACTTCAAGTAGTATGAGATCAAATCTTCTTTTCCGCTAAACAGGTTGTAAAAACTACCTGTAGAAAGACCAGCTTCGTCGCAAATATTACGCACCGTAAGCTGCTTCATTCCATCACGATTTACCAGCTTGATAGCTGCCTTGAGAAGTTTTTCTCGCGTGACCTGAGCTCGCGTCTCATGAACAGATACATATTCATTTCGCCTGATCATTGGCGACTTCCTCCTTAATATCCCCTGCGCTCTTCACGCCCGATAAAAACTCTTGATACCCTACCCGAAAGTTCAAGTACCCGCTAGTAATAAAATCAAAATAAGAAAAATGAACACGTTTTAATTATAACTTGCGCTCACACAGCTAATCATAACGAAACGTTGTTTAGTATGTACAGCGATTAGATAAGCGGAGCACTATCTTTGCACGAACAACAGACAAGTGCCATCTCAACAAAAGAGCTCCGCCAAAGGCAAAGCTCTTTTGTTGATCCATTATGTAAGTGGCACCATTTTAGATGCCGCAATAAGCTCTGCGTTGCAATTAGCTACGCGTCACACGCGCCCCCTGCGGAGTATCCTCAACAGTAAAGCCAAGAGCACCAAGCTCATCGCGAATCTGATCTGCGAGCGCAAAATTCTTTTCTGTACGAGCGTTTTGACGACAATCAAGCAAAGCCTGGATAGCTTCTTCGCTTTCCGTTCCGCTATATCCCGCAAGAGAAGATGCCAAAGCAACGACCTCTTCGGTATTCTCTTCGCCTTCCTCTTGCGCATCATTGAGGTCAATACCCAACACAGCGAGAAGCTCTTCTACTGCCTTGGCGCCCTCCTCTACTGCTTCAGCATTCACGCAGCACACGCATGTATCAGAAAGCAAGGTATTAGCTTCGCTTACAAAGGTGAAAATAGCCCCAAGAGCACCCGCTGTATTAAAGTCGTCATCCATTGCCTCGATAAAGGAGCTGCGCATAGCATCAACAGCCTGACGATACTGATCCACATCGAGAGTGGAGGGGTCTTGAGCTGGGTTAGAGCAAAGCCATTCCGTGTTGGTAACGAAATTAACAAGACGAGTAAGTGCACTTTGCGCTTCCAACAAACGCTCGTCTGAAAAATCAAGCGGGCTGCGATAGTGCGTTTGAAGCATTAACATACGCAAAACACGAGGATCGGTCGTTTTCAACACATCACGCAGCAGCAAGAAATTCCCTAACGATTTTGACATCTTTTCGGAATTGATTTGCAGCATGCCGCCATGAATCCAGTAGTTCGCAAAGGTGCAACCACATGCCGCTTCCGACTGAGCACGCTCATTTTCATGATGCGGAAAGGCCAAGTCGGCACCACCGCCATGAATGTCGAACGGAAGTCCTAGATACTTTTCCGACATAGCAGAGCATTCAATATGCCAACCAGGACGACCCTTGCCCCACGGAGAATCCCAGGAGGGCTCACCAGGCTTTGCAGCCTTCCAAAGCGCAAAGTCAAGCGGATCACGTTTGCGCTCTTCAAGACCCTGTCCGTCAGCGCGAAGCTCACGGTGACCCGATTCCATTTCATCTATCTTGCGATTCGAAAGCTGTCCGTACTTTTCGTAAGAGCGAACAGCAAAGTACACATCGCCTTCTACCTCATAAGCGTGACCGTTTTCGATCAGCTTTTCAACCAGCGCAATCATGGCATCGATTTCTTCGGTTGCACGAGGACGAATATCAGGGTCAAGAACTCCTGCTGCATGCATGTCATCAATGAATGCCTGGGCATATTCTGCAGCCACCTCAGCAGCGCTTCGCCCTTCCTCAAGCGATTTCGCGATAATCTTGTCATCTACATCGGTGATGTTTTGAACAAACGTTACCTCGTAGCCACGCCACATCAAATAACGGCGAATGGTATCAAATGAAATAAAGGTACGTGCATTGCCGATATGAATGTAGTTATACACCGTTGGTCCGCAAACATACATCCCTACTTTTCCTTCTTCTACCGGAACAAAGGGACGCTTTTCGCGCGCCATCGTGTCATAAATTCGAATCATTGAAACTCCTATATCAAGCAATCTAATTGCTTTTTTAGCTTATACCACCCTTGTGTAACTGCCGATAGTAATTCTACGATATTTTTCGTTGCGCAATGAACAGCACTACGCCTGCAGCAGCAACGCATACCAGCAACCCTGGAATTACTAACTTGTCGCCCGTTGCAGCAAGGGCTTGCTGGATGGAGTCATTATCGTTAGAGGCGCTGCCAGAGCCGCCTTGCGGGCCGCTGCCGTCAGAGTCACCCTGCGGACCGCCACTACCAGAACCGCCTTGCGAATCTCCACCGCCAGACAACGAACCTTCTAATTCAACATGAGCAGCTACATCCATATACACGGGAACATAGTCAGAACTGCTCTCGCCCAGAACTGTACTCTTTGTATCGTATATATACGAGAAGCCTGCGTTCGCAGCATCTTTAGAATCAAATGTTAAGATTCCTGTCGCCGCATCGTATTTTCCCTTCGAACCGAGATCGACCCTCACAATGTTCGCAGCAAGATCAGAAAGATCAACGGCAACCGTTCCATCCTCTTGGAGCACTCCCTTAAAACTGGTCCCTTGACCAGGTTCTGTTGCATCAGCTTCCTTCAAAAGGCACAGATCCAACTTCATGCCGCTCAAATCAAGCGAAGCAAGCTTGTTGTGGTAGGCATAAAGTTCTTTAAGTGTCGTTTTGCTGTTTTCAGGAATAGTTAAAGTTGTCAGATTGTTTTCACTCACTGATAGATCCTCCAGCCGGGCTGCCTGAGGAATAACCAATTCTGTAAGCTTATTGTTTTCAAGGTTGAGCGAAGTCAGCGCCGCATCATCAGCGAATGAGATTTTCTCAAGCCCCAATGAGGATAGGTGCACATCGGTAAGCGCATGGTTCTGTGACAGATCGAGCTCTGAAAGTCCATCAAGAAAACGAAAATTAACACTCTCAAGCTGAGAAAGCGCCTGACAAGATAAATCCCCAGAAAGATTCAGAGATGCCAACATTACGCTGCGTAACTGCGTATTATGAGATAGATCAAGCTTGAGGCCACCCTCACCATCAATTCCTACCGCACGAAGGCTAAGACTTTGAAGATTTTCCCATGAGGCAAGATCCAATTGCGTAAGATTGTTCAAGTTAGCAAGCCGCAATGAATTCAGGCTTGAAGGAAGCTTGAGCTCTGATACCTCATGTAAGTCAGAAGCACTCAATGAACCAACGTCTACGTCTTCTCCAAACGAAAGACTCTTAAGCGAATAATCCGTTTGAGAAGACGGAGCAATATCAAATTCCCTAATACGAACATCGCCTCCGCTAATGCTCAGCGCTTGCACATTATCAACGCTCGCATATAAAGAGCTCAATGAGAGGCCACTTAAACCAACTTCGATTTGAGCATTAGCGTTATTATGTGCGCGCACAACCAATATATCCAATGAGGGCAGATTCGAAATGCCACCACTACTAAAATCGGTGTTTTGGTAGACATCAACTACAAGCCCAGGGCAGGAAACAATAGCCGCCGCATCTTCAATCGATAATTTGTAGGAACTATCATACGAATCGCTCTTCCTGAGCACACCAGTCCAAACCGCTTCTCCAAGCGCATTATCGGGGAAGCATTTACTTATGGCTTTTCCTACAAGTTCAGCGGCGCTCTTATTCGAAATGACAACCTTTGCAGCAGGCGAAGTATCTTGATCAACAATAGTCGCACATGTTCCGTAAGCAGAATCGCTAGTGGTTCCGATCTGCGCTGATGCGGGCTCAGTAACAATTACTCCATCGTCAAGCTTGATGTTTTTTGCTAAAAAGGCTGGTGTGTTCGCATCGTTGGAAGCAACTACAATATTTCCCGAACCACTTACGGGGCTGATTGAAACCGTGCCCTCAAGCGCATTTACAATACCTGGGTTAGCGCCACCTGCACAAGTCAGCGAAACATCAGTATGATTCCCAAGAGTAATATTTCCTTGGTTTGAGTACAGTGCGCTTAGTATATTCCCGTTTACTGATAAGGCCCCACAATCATCCGCGTTGATGTTCCCCTGATAGCTCCTTATGCCATACAGAGCACGTTTGCCAGTTGCCTCTAGAGAAATCTGTGCGCCACGCGACCCAAGATCGATATTGCCTTCCGCATACACTAACGTCAAGGGATCACTTAGAAGCGTTCCAACCTGGGCATTTTCGCAATACTTCACGTTTACGCTAGCGCCTATCGACAAAGTATTAGCCGACACCACACCTGTAATCCGAGACGAATCGAAAGCATACTGCGTATAGTCAATATTCAATTTTCCCGGATTAGAAGTTCCCTCGCTGTAAACAGTAAGTTTGCCTCCTGCATGCAAAGCGCCCGTCTGGCGTCCGCTTTCGCCTACAGAAATATAATTATCGCTTCCTTCTGCAAGCGCCACGACCAAATCACCGGACGCATAAAGGGCATATCCACTCGCATTAGGACCTCCCGCTTGATCGATGATTGCACCATCGAGTGTTACCACAGGAGTTCCGCCTTCATACGAAAGTGTTATCCCCTCTTCAGAAAATGCCCCATCATGACGCACGCCCCCAATCCACACCGTTTGTGAAGTAGTAGGGACCGAAAATTCTATGGTGGTAGTTATTGAAAATCCGGTACCTTCAGGGTCATCCTTTGACACAAGGGTAACCTCTGTAGTTGCCTTTCCATTTTCGAGGCTAATTTCCTGCGTGTTGTTTTCCCACGATGTACTCACATAGCCCTTTGCAATGCCAGGAAATGAAGAGATATCTATCGCGATAGTGGCATCAAGGGGAGTTTCTGCAGGCAACTCTACCGAGTATTCCCTCTGCCTGTCTGTACCCTCCACCAATACTGGCTCTCCACCATTGACTGAATAGGAGAACTGATCAAGGAAAGGCCACAACCAGTTCGTAGAATACTGATCGCCCACCGCTAATTCCACTGGGAAAAATTCTTTAGTAAGGGCGCTCTCACACTGCAACGAAATGGGTGCATCACTTTTATTAAGAATCGTCAAACCATACGCTGATTCAGCCCGTATCTCAGAAAAGGACCGCTCTTCAGGAAGGCTGATTGTTTGATTTGCACCATCTGCTTCCAGTACATAAGAAGCCATCGACAAAAGCTGAACTGTAGTGCCATTTTCCGCTAATTGATTGGCACAATTCAGAACCAGCGTTGCGTTTTCAGGTAAGCTGTTAAAAATATTTTCGTAAAATGAACTGACATTTTGTTCGAATACTACCGTGCCGCTATAGTTGCTAAACGCATTTTTTGAAACGCTGGTAACACTATAGGGAACATAGACGGTTCCTTCACTATGACTTATTAAGGTACGCACATTTATCGAACTTGCGCTCTCATCACATCCAACGAGTTCGACTTGGCGTGAATCATTAAGAACCTTATACGTAAGACCGCCTTCCGTGAAGGTATCTCCTACCTCTGCCGCATATGCGGTAGGAGAAGAAGCAGCCAAAACCAAGAAGGTACACGCAAGCGTCACTACTAGCGATAGTATTGCCGCTGGCAATCGCCTAAAACAATTAACTGCGTCCTCCTTTCGGTAAGAGCTTTCCGATGCAGGATGCAATTCAAATTGTTTCATAGTGCTACCCTTTACGATTCTTTATACACAAGCGCTACCGCCTGAGCTGAAATTCCTTCTTCGCGGCCTTCAAAACCTAAATGCTCAGTTGTAGTGGCCTTAATTCCCATTGATTCAACCTCAATACCGCAGGCGCGTGCGAGATTTTTCCGCATCGCATCACGATAAGGGGAAAGCTTAGGGGCCTGAGCTGCAATAACGCAGTCAATATCAATAATCTCGTACCCCTCTTCGCGCACGAGCCGCGCTACCTCGGAAAGTAATTTCAGCGAATCTGCACCCTTGTAGGCAGGATCAGTATCGGGGAAAAGCTTTCCGATGTCGCCTCCACGAATGGCACCCAGCAATGCATCAGAAACGGCATGAGCTAGTACATCAGCGTCAGAATGTCCCTCTAAACCTTGATGGTGAGGGATATCGACCCCCCCTAAAATAAGTTTTCTCCCCGGCCCAAAAGCATGCACATCATAACCAAGCCCTATGCGCATTCTTTTAAAGGCGGCAGCCATAGATGGGTTATACATAGAATTGCAATTCCTCTCGTTTTGCTTATGACAACAAAGCGTTTTCTTTTTTGTGCGAGTATAGCGTTATCTCTTGGTTTTCAAGGATGCAGTCATTATTTTCTCAAAGAAAAGCTCTACCCTTTGCTTTTGACGAGCAAAAAGCGTGGAACGCACTCCCTTATTCCCAAGACCAGGCGCATACCTTACTAGGCGCATACCTTTATTCTTCGCGACGCTCTTCAATTGCTGAGCGAATAGCAGCAGACATGAGTAAATAATCCTCTGGAACCGTAAGCTTAATATTGTCTCGCTTGCCCTCAACCACAAGGACACGACCACCTAAGCGCTCGATAAGAGACGAATCATCAGTGCCTACAAACCCATCGGAAAGCGCGGAGGCGTGAGCGCGACGATAAATTCCCGCACGAAAGATTTGCGGTGTTTGAGCATTCCAGAATACCGAGCGATCAGGCGTTCCTACGATAACGCCATTTTCAACTACCTTGAGGGTGTCAATGGACGGATGACCTACTACGGCACCGTCACAATCAATATTGCCCTTTACCGTATTAATGGTGTGCTCGATCAGCTCTTTAGTTACAAGGGGTCTAGCGCCATCATGCAAAATCACAAATTCGTATTCCTCGGGCACCAATTCAAGACCAGAAAATGCTGATTCCTGACGAATAGAACCTGCAGGTGCCATCACGATAGGAGTTACAAAAGGAAAAGGATCAATAGCTTTTGCGAGATATTCTTCAGTGCGCTCTTCTGGACACACCACCACAATAAGGCCTACATCGCCCACCGCGTCGAACACCTCAGCAGAGCGAGTAAGAATAGGCTTGCCAGCAATTTCAACTAATTGCTTGCCGCCTTCATGACCAAAACGTTCGCCGCTGCCTCCCGCCAAGATAATGGCAGCGGTTTTGGGGTTTTTATCAACAACACCCTCAAGGCGGGGCTCCACCTTGAGGGCATCAAAATTCATATCATCGAACATAGCCATAGCATGCTCGAGAACAGACGGAACATATACGGGATCAATTGTCTTGTCACTCATAAGGAACTCCTGTACCACCGCGCGCTATACGCTTCACGCGCGGCGCGCCCCTACCTGAGGCTTTTACCGAAATTAATCGGCTGCTTGATCCCCGGAAGATGATCCGCCGCCGCGTGACGAAAGTCCCGCATGGCCTAGATCATATCCTGCCAGAAGTAGCTCAGCCTCTGCAGCTATGGTATCACGCTTACGCGGTGCAGGTATAGAACCAGTTCCTGGCACGAAGACAAGATGGTCTCCCTCTTCGGAATGCTCAAGATCAACATCGATCACCGAGCCGCTCGTCCATTTTCCTTCCAGAATCTGTTCTGAAAGAGGATCCTCCACGAGCCTCTGAATAGCACGACGGAGAGGTCGAGCGCCGAAGGAAAGGTCGGTTCCTTCTTTTGCGATGAACTTGCTCGCTTCTTTCGTCAAATTGATAGTCATATTTTGCTCGATCAAACGCTGACGCAATTCATCGATCATCAAATCAACGATTTGAACAATTTCATCTTCGGTAAGCGACTTGAATACGATAATCTCATCGATTCGATTCAAGAATTCAGGTCTAAAGAGCTTCTTAACTTCGCTCATTACGCGCGACTTGATTTCCTTATCATCCAAACCGCCCTTTTCGCCTGACGCGAAGCCAAGCGGTGCACTGGTGGTAATTTCACGAGCGCCCACATTGGAGGTCATGATGATAACCGTGTTACGGAAGTCGACCACACGCCCCTGAGAATCCGTCAAACGACCTTCTTCAAGAATCTGAAGCAAGATATTGAACACATCAGGATGTGCCTTTTCGATCTCGTCAAAAAGCACCACCGAATAAGGACGCTGACGAACCGCCTTGGTCAGCTGACCACCTTCGTCATAACCAACATATCCCGGAGGCGAACCAACCAGACGGGATACCGAGTGCTTTTCCATATATTCAGACATGTCGAAGGAAATAAGAGCATCTTCGGAATTGAACAGAAATTCTGCCAATGCCTTAGAAAGCTCAGTCTTACCAACACCCGAAGGTCCTAAGAAAATGAAGGAACCGACCGGACGCTTTGGATCTTTTAAGCCCGAACGGCTTCGACGAATCGCCTTAGAAAGGGCCGTAATTGCTTCATCTTGACCAATAACACGCTCATGCAAGACCGATTCCATACGAAGCAGCTTTTCAGTTTCTGCTTCGGTGAGATTCGATACTGGCACACCCGTCGTCATGGAAACAATATCGGCCACATCTTCAACGGAAACTTCATTGAGAGTCTTCGAGGTCTTCTCTTCCCAGTTCTTCTGAGCTTCCGCGCGTTCCTTTTGAAGCTTTTCTTCCTCATCACGCACCTTCGCAGCGCGCTCAAAGTCTTGGTCAGCAATAGCCGATTCCTTAGCGGAGCGCAGCTTACGAAGTTCGTCGTCTATTTTTTGCAGCTCTTCAGGAAGAACCATATTGCGGATTCTCATACGAGCACCCGCTTCGTCCAAAACGTCAATTGCCTTGTCGGGCAAATAGCGATCTTGGATATAGCGATCCGACAAACTTACCGCCGCAGAAAGCGCCTCGTCAGTGAAATGCACGTGATGATGTTCTTCGTAACGGTCGCGCAAGCCCTCCAAAATGCGGACAGCCTGTTCTTCGTTTGGCTCCTTTACCAGCACCGTTTGGAAACGACGATCGAATGCCGAATCTTTTTCGATATGCTTACGATATTCGTCCAACGTGGTAGCGCCAATAATCTGGATTTCGCCACGCGACAGCGGTGGCTTCAAAATAGCTGCGGCATCGATTGAACCTTCAGCAGCGCCTGCGCCAATGAGGGTATGAAGTTCGTCAATAAACAGGATAATATCGCCTGCCTGCTCGACTTCCTTAATAACCTTCTTCAGACGCTCTTCAAATTCACCACGATATTTTGAACCTGCGACAAGGGCAGACACATCAAGGGTGAAGATGCGAATGTTATGCAAGATATCAGGCACCTGATCAGCAACAATAAGCTGAGCCAAGCCTTCGACAACCGCAGTTTTACCCACGCCGGGCTCGCCGATTAAAAGCGGATTGTTCTTCTGACGACGAGAGAGGATCTGCATGACACGTTCGATCTCGCCAGCACGCCCGATAACCGGATCAAGCTTTCCGTCAGCTGCCTTTTTCGTAAGGTCGGTGCCAAACTCTTTCAGCATGCTATCGGAAGTGTTAACCGTAGGATCGAAGTTGGTGCCCGCATATACCGCAGACTGGCCAACCAAATCGTTAAGTGCTGAGCGAATAGCATCACCCGTTACACCCAGGCGAGCCAAAACATCCATTGCCGTACCTTCATTTTCACGAACGATACCCAACAGAAGATGCTCGGTAGAAATATAAGATTTACCCATCTGCATTGCTTCGCGCAACGAGTTTTCCAACACTCGCTTAACGCGAGGAGTAAAGCTCAAGTGGCCCGATACGTCAGTGTTTTCATCGATCGTCACAATCTGACGAACGCACTGTACGGCTGCGTCGTATTTCACACCAAGCTTATCAAGCGCTTGTGCGGCCAGCCCGTCCTGTTCTTTCATAAGCGCCAAGAGGACATGTTCGGTGCCCACGTAAGGCTGATGCAGAGCACGAGCCTCTTCCTGAGCAAGAACAAGCACCTTGCGCGCTTTGTCCGTAAATTTATCAAATGACATATAGCCTCGATTCTCGCGGCACTATTTAAAATTTGCTCATCCAATCCTAGCACTCGATAACGGAGAGTGCTAGTTTGTCATATTTTC
>OLPW01003881.1_pt1 | contig 11182 bp, 10 predicted proteins | sample 1672161 | NCBI WGS metagenome assembly OLPW01 (sample SAMEA3136654, study PRJEB25190) | human gut metagenome
GCTATCTATCAGGCTCTGATCCGTCGCCAGGAAAACAAGATCGACCCGATCCGAAGCAAGTTCGGCCGAATTGAAAAAGAAGAGATCAGTTTGTCAGACAAGCTTCTGGAAATGAAGGAATACGCCAGAAATCACAGGAAATTCAGTTTCCGTCAGCTGATGGAAAACCAGCATTCTAAAATACAGCTGATCGTTACATTTCTGTCAGTTCTTGAACTTATGAAGATGGGGCATATTCATGCAGAACAGGAAGAGCCTTTGGATGATATTCACATAGAAGTGGTAACTGATCCGGATACCTGGAAGAATCTGACAGAATTCGCAGATGAATAAACTGGCAAATTGCCAGCTGCTTATTTTTATCAGAACATATTTGTAGAAATAAAGTGGAAGTATAACGGAATAAAAAGCTCAGTTTTATTAACAGAGGAATGAGGAGAATAATTGGAACTGAAACAGACTAAGGGAGAGATTGAAGCAATCCTTTTTGCCATGGGAGAGGCAGTTGAACTAAGCCGCATAGCAAAAGCAATCCAGCAGGACAATGCTACAACCAGGAAAATCGTCCGGGATATGATGCTGGATTACCAGAAGGAAGACAGGGGTATCCATATCATAGAGCTGGAGGATTCTTTTCAGCTCTGCACAAAAAGAGAATACTACGATTCTCTTATCCGGATCGCAGCGCAGCCAAAGAAACCCACGCTGACAGACGTTATGCTTGAAACCCTTTCGATCATTGCCTACAAACAGCCCGTTACAAAAGCAGAGATTGAAAAGATCCGAGGGGTAAAATGTGATCATGCCATCAACAAACTGATGGATTATGATCTGGTGCGAGAACTTGGACGTCTTGATGCGCCGGGACGGCCGATTCTTCTGGGAACTACAGAAGAATTTTTAAGGTGCTTCGGAGTACAGGGTCTGGAAGATCTCCCTGAAATGGATCCTGTTCAGATGGAAGATTTCAAGGCAGAGGCAGAAGAGGAGATACAGCTGAAACTTGATGTATGATCCGTAGCCGAAACTGCTGATATGCATCTTATGCAGACAGGATTCAGCTGGATGGAAACAAAAGAGGAGGAACAGAAAATGCCCACAACATATGCACATGATTTTTTTGGAAAACGGGTTTACAGAAGACTTCCTGAGAAATTGCAGCATCTGATCCGCAGTAATGGTAATCTGTACCGCATCGGGCAGCACGGCCCGGATATCCTGTTTTATTATTTTATATCAAAGAATCCGGTCACTCAGTACGGAGTACGGATGCACGGCCGAAAAGCCAGAGATTTTTTTGAAAGAGGAATGGAATGTGTCCGAAGGGAAAAAGATCCGGCACTGATGGCATATATGCTGGGATTTGGCTGCCATTATATCCTGGATTCTACCTGTCACCCATATGTAAATAAAGTGGCAAAAAAGGGAAGAGTTTCCCACACACTTCTTGAAAAAGAGTTTGACCGCATGCTGATGTATGAAACAGGGAAGAATCCTTCGCATTTTTATCCGTCCCACGGTATTAAGGCGAAGTATTTTGCTGCAAAAACGATCCACAAAGTGCTGCCGGAGATCAGGACTTCTAATATTTATCTTTCTCTTAAGATGATGAAGATCTTTACGAATCTTCTGGTATGTGACGACGGAGGTCTGAAGAAGAAGATGTCCGAACATGCATTTTCTCCCGTCGGAAAGAGAAGAGCGGCTTTTATCACAGAGTTTTTTATGAGTCTGGAACCAGAGGTGGATTGCCATGAAGAACTTCTGAAGCTGGATGGCCTTATTGAAGAAGCACTGGGCAAGGCACCGGATATGCTGGAAGAACTCGCAGCACTTGCAGTCAGACCAGGACATCTTTCTGACAGGTGGAATCTTACCTTTAACGGATAAGCAAAAAGACTGGTTATTCAGGGATATCTTTTCGCATAGAATAAAGAGTATAATGGTTACTGCAAACGGGCATGAGAATGTCTGCTTTATCAGTGTGTGGAGGGATATCATGAAAAACAGGCGTGCAGCCGCTGTCGCTTTTTTGACAGCGGTTCTTATCATTCTGCAGTTTTTTCCGGCGCAGGCAGCAGAAGTGCAGGAACTTTATGCGCTGTCAGCAGTACTTATGGATGGGGAGACAGGGCGTGTTCTGTATGGAAAAGAAGCCTACAAGGCAAGGCCGAATGCAAGCACCACAAAGGTTATGACCTGTATCATGGCACTGGAGATGGGAAAGGGAGATGATTATGTGCAGGTATCAAAAAATGCAGCATCCCAGCCCCAGACACGACTTGGAATGAAAGTGGGACAACAGTTTTATCTGGAAGATCTTCTGTATTCCCTGATGCTGAAAAGTCATAACGATACAGCTGTGGCCATAGCAGAACATATTGGTGGTTCTGTAGAAAAGTTTGCCATACTGATGAATAATAAGGCGAAAGAGATTGGGTGTACAGACACTCACTTTGTGACTCCAAATGGTCTGGACGGGGAAGATGAAGGAGGAATCCATCATACCACAGCAAGGGATCTGGGGCTGATTATGACTTATGCAGTGAAAAATACTACTTTTGTCCATATCACCCAGACCAGAAATTATACGTTTTCTGATATTTCCGGAAAAAAGTATTATTCTGTCCACAATACGAATGCATTTCTGGATATGGAAACAGGAGTGATCTCCGGGAAAACCGGATTTACCGGAAACGCAGGGTATTGTTATGTGTGTGCTGTGCGCCAGGATGAGAAATTTTTTATTGTAGCTCTCCTTGGCTGCGGTTGGCCCGGAAACAAAAACTATAAATGGTCAGATGCCAAAAAACTTCTGGCTTACGGACGGAATAATTACAGATATGTGATGTTGCCTGATTTACCCGTGCTTCCGGATATCCCTGTATCAGATGCTGTACCGAAAAACGGAGAATTATATCCTGATGCACAGATTACTCTGAAACTACATGCAGCAGTTTCCAGCAAAGACCTGGCCAAACGATATCTTCTGAAAAAATCTGAATCCATCACCTGGGAAGCAGACCTTCCTGAGAAACTGGAAGCACCAGTTAAGAAAAATCAGAAAATCGGTTCTCTCCACGCAAAGCTTGACGGAAAAGAGATTTTTTGCTGTCTCGTGACTGCAGAGGACAAAATCGGCAGAATCACCTATAAATGGTATGCAGACAAGATTTTTCATGATTATTTTCATTGAATGGGCAACCCCTGGCATATGTCAGGGGTTAATTTTTTAACGTTCATGACGAAAAGTATTGAATTTTCTGCAAAAAAAAGGTACAATTATACTCGGCTGAATTTTTGGTTATATTAATAAAAAAATGGAGGGCATAGTATAATGAGTAATGCGACACAAAGCGTAGCGGCTGCAAGGATTAATTCCCTGCTTGACGCCAACAGTTTTGTTGAGATCGGACAGGCTGTCACAGCCAGAGCTACAGATTTCAACATGACTGAAAAAAAAGCACCTTCAGACGGTGTGATCACCGGATATGGTGTGATTGACGGCAGTCTGGTGTATGTATACAGCCAGGATGCATCTGTACTGAACGGAACAGTTGGTGAGATGCATGCCAAAAAGATCGCCAAGATTTATGATCTCGCTCTGAAAGTCGGAGCACCGGTCATCGGTCTTGTAGACTGTGCGGGACTTCGTCTTCAGGAGGCTACTGATGCACTTGAAGCATTTGGTGAGATCTATCTGAAACAGACACTGGCATCTGGTGTTATTCCACAGATCACTGTTGTTTTCGGAACATGCGGCGGTGGAATGGCAGTTGTACCGGCTCTTACAGATTTTACATTTGTAGAGGAAAAGAAGGGCAGACTGTTTGTAAATACTCCGAATGCACTGGAGGGAAACAGAGTGGAGAAATGTGATTCAGCTTCCGCCCAGTTCCAGAGTGAGGAGACAGGACTTGTTGACGGTATCGGAACAGAGGAGGAAATCCTCGGACAGATCCGCACACTTGTCAGCATGCTTCCGGAAAATAATGAAGACAATGACAGTTTCAAAGAATGTACAGACGACCTGAACAGAGTATGTGATGATATCGCAGGCTGCACAGGTGACACAGCTATTGCGCTTTCAAGAATCGCTGACAATGGTGAATTTTTTGAAACAAAGGCAGCTTACGGACAGGATGTTGTAACAGGTTTCCTTCGTCTGAACGGAGCTACTGTTGGTGCTGTTGCAAACAGAAGCGAGTCCTATGATGCTGATGGCAATAAGACAGAGATTTCTGACGGAACTCTTTCTGCCAGAGGTGCAAGAAAAGCTGCAGATTTCATTAAATTCTGTGATGCTTTTGAAATTCCGGTACTTACACTTACCAACGTGACAGGATTTAAAGCAACTCTCTGCAACGAGAAGATGATGGCTAAATCCGTAGGTGAGATGGTACATGCCTTTGCATCTGCAACTGTACCGAAGGTAAATGTTGTAGTTGGTAAAGCTTACGGAACTGCATACGTTGCCATGAACAGCAAATCTGTCGGAGCAGACATGGTTTACGCATGGGATACAGCAGAAATCGGTATGATGGATGCTTCCCTTGCAGCTAAGATCATGTATGAGGGAGCTGATGCTTCTACACTGAACGAGAAGACTGCAGAGTATAAAGAACTCCAGAACGGTATCGCATCCGCAGCAGCAAGAGGATATGTGGATACTGTGATCAAAGCAGAAGATACAAGAAAATATGTAATCGGTGCTTTTGAGATGCTGTTCACAAAAAGGGAAGACCGTCCATCCAAAAAGCATGGAACAGTCTAAGTGAGGTGAGCGTATGAGACAGTTTTATAAAAAGATCTCTTCTGTCTGCATGGCATTTCTTTGCGTGGCTGCACTTCTGATCGGATGCACAGCTACTGCATGGGCTGCTGATGAGGTTGATGATTCTGTAAAGAGTCAGCTTGTCACAACAACCAAAGGTCTGACGGAAGCGATCATCGCAATGTCCGAGGATGATATCCAGGGTTATATGGAATCAGAGGATGCTTTTACACAGAGCGCAGCAAGTGCGTGGGATGGCTCCAGAGAAGAGCTTGGTGAGAAAAAAGGTGATATCAATGAGAAAGATATCACAGTAGAGTATTCCGATGATCAGTATACCGTTGTTGTTCCGGTATCCTTCGAGAAAAACAAAGCGAATTTCACTTATGTATTTGATAAATCAGGAACCCCGACTTCTGTTTCTGTTGATGTAAATTATACACTGGCACAGAACATGGAGAAGGCAGCCATGAACACAGTGATGGGTCTTGGAACCGTATTTGTGATCCTGATATTCCTGATCTTCGTGATCTCTCTTTTCAAATATATTCCCGGACTTGTGGAGGGAAAGAAAAAAGAGAGTGCACCGGCTCCTGTAGCCGCAGCACCGGCACCGGTTGCTGAACCTGTAGTTGAAGATGTAACAGATGATGGAGAACTTGTTGCCGTTATCGCAGCCGCGATCGCTGCTTCCGAGGGCAAGACAAGCACAGACGGATTCGTAGTACGTTCCATCCGTAAGATCAACCGCAGAAAAAGATAATCATTATTTAGGAGGATTTTAAAATGAAGAGTTATACAATTACTGTTAACGGAACAGCATACGAAGTTACTGTAGAAGAGAACGGAAACGCAGCAGCTCCAGTTGCAGCAGCAGCTCCGAAGGCAGCTGCACCTGCACCAAAGGCAGCTCCTGCAGCAGCACCGAAAGCAGCAGCTCCTGCAGCAGGCGCAGGTTCTGTTAAGGTTTCTGCAGCTGTTCCTGGAAAAGTTGTAAAAATCGTTGCATCTGTTGGACAGAGCGTAAAAGCCGGTGACAGCGTAGTCATCGTTGAGTCCATGAAGATGGAGATCCCAGTTGTTGCTCCTCAGGACGGAACAATCGCCAGCATCGATGTTGCAGAGGGTGCTGCCGTTGAAAATGGAGATACTCTTGCAACAATGAACTAAACAGGAGGTAGACAAATGTCTTATGTAACAAATACCCTGTCAAACCTGATCCATCAGACAGCATTTTTCAACCTTACCTGGGGAAACTACCTGATGATCGCAGTGGCATGTGTGTTCTTATATCTTGCCATTAAACATGGTTTTGAGCCGCTGCTGTTGGTTCCGATCGCTTTTGGTATGCTTCTGGTAAATATTTATCCGGACATTATGCTGAGCATTGAGGATTCATCCAATGGCGTTGGCGGACTTCTTCATTATTTTTACTTAATGGATGAGTGGAGTATTCTTCCTTCACTGATCTTCCTGGGTGTCGGTGCGATGACAGACTTCGGTCCGCTGATCGCAAACCCGATCAGCTTCCTGATGGGAGCGGCTGCACAGCTTGGTATTTACCTTGCATACTTCCTTGCAATTTTCCTTGGATTCAACGGAAAAGCAGCAGCAGCGATCTCTATCATTGGTGGTGCTGACGGCCCGACTTCCATTTTCCTTGCAGGTAAGCTTGGACAGTCTTCTCTTATGGGACCGATCGCAGTGGCAGCATATTCCTATATGTCCCTGGTACCGATCATCCAGCCTCCGATCATGAAGGCATTCACAACAGAGAAAGAGCGTAAGATCAAAATGGCGCAGCTCCGCCCTGTTACAAAACTTGAGAAGATCCTTTTCCCGATCGTTATCACAATCGTTGTTTGCCTGATCCTTCCGACAACAGCTCCCCTTGTTGGTATGCTGATGCTCGGAAACCTGTTCCGTGAGTCCGGAGTTGTTAAACAGCTTTCTGAAACAGCTTCCAACGCTCTTATGTACATCGTAGTAATCCTTCTCGGAACATCTGTAGGTGCTTCCACAAGTGCTGAGGCGTTCCTGAACGTAGATACACTGAAGATCGTAGTTCTTGGTCTTGTTGCCTTTGCCTGCGGTACTTTTGGTGGTGTTATGCTTGGTAAGCTTCTCTGCAAGGTTACTCACGGAAAGATCAATCCTCTGATCGGATCAGCCGGTGTTTCTGCCGTTCCTATGGCAGCCCGTGTATCCCAGAAGGTTGGTGCTGAGGCAGATCCTACAAACTTCCTGCTGATGCATGCGATGGGACCGAACGTTGCTGGTGTTATCGGTACAGCGGTTGCTGCCGGTACATTCATGGCGATCTTTGGTGTCTAACCCATTGTCTTATAAAAATTTGTAAGGAGAATAATTATGGCAGAAATAGAGAAAAAACCTGTGAAAGTTGTGGAAACGATCCTGCGTGACGCTCATCAGTCCCTGATCGCTACACGTATGAGCACAGAGCAGATGCTTCCGATCATTGAGAAGCTTGACAAAGTCGGCTACTATGCAGTAGAGTGCTGGGGCGGTGCTACTTTCGATGCTTCCTTACGTTTCCTGAAAGAGGATCCGTGGGAAAGACTTCGTAAACTTCGTGACGGTTTCAAAAACACAAAGCTTCAGATGCTGTTCCGTGGACAGAACATCCTTGGATATCGTCCATATGCAGATGATGTAGTAGAGTATTTTGTACAGAAATCCGCAGCTAACGGTATCGATATCATCCGTATCTTTGACTGTATGAATGACCTTCGTAACCTTCAGACTGCTGTACATGCTGCAAACAAAGAGCATGGCCATGCACAGGTTGCTCTTTCCTATACACTTGGTGATGCTTATACTCTTGAGTACTGGACAAGCATTGCGAAACGTATCGAGGAAATGGGTGCAGACTCTATCTGTATCAAAGATATGGCCGGTCTTCTTCTTCCATATAAGGCAACTGAGCTTGTTACAGCCCTGAAAGAGACTGTTAAGATCCCGATCGATCTTCATACACATTACACCTCTGGTGTAGCTTCCATGACTTACTTAAAAGCTGTTGAAGCTGGTGTTGATATCATCGATACTGCAATGTCTCCATTTGCACTGGGTACTTCCCAGCCTGCAACTGAGGTTATGGTTGAGACCTTCAAAGGCACTCCATATGATACCGGATTTGATCAGCAGCTCCTTGCTGAGATCGCAGACTACTTCCGTCCAATGCGTGACGAGGCTCTTGAGAGCGGCCTTCTGAATCCGAAGAACCTTGGCGTAAACATCAAGACTCTTCTGTATCAGGTACCAGGTGGTATGTTATCCAACCTTACTTCCCAGCTGAAAGAGCAGCACGCAGAAGACAAGTTCTATGATGTTCTTGAGGAAGTTCCGCGTGTACGTAAAGACCTTGGTGAGCCGCCGCTTGTTACTCCGTCTTCCCAGATCGTTGGTACACAGGCTGTATTTAACGTTCTCATGGGCGAGAGATACAAGATGGTTACCAAAGAGACAAAAGATGTTCTCAGCGGAAAATATGGTGCTACAGCAAAACCATTCAATCCAGAAGTTCAGAAGAAATGTATCGGTGACACACAGCCGATCACATGCCGTCCGGCAGATCTTCTTGAGAATGAGCTGGGCAAACTTGAAGGCGAGATGGCACAGTATAAAGAGCAGGATGAGGACGTTCTGTCCTATGCACTGTTCCCACAGGTTGCTACTGACTTCTTCAAGTATCGTCAGGCTCAGGAGAAAAAGGTGGATGAGACGGTTGCTGATACCAAAAACGGAGCATATCCGGTTTAATCAGTGAGGAATAAGGATTTCTATGGGACAGGTTATATGCTGATCCTATAGAAATTACGACGAAAGACACGTGCAGAGAAGGTTTTTGCACGTGTCTTTTTAAAAAATATACACAAAACTGTTTGAATCCGGTATGAAAAAAATATTCTACAGTGGGCAAATATCGCCAGGGGCGGCTGGTCACAACCTGGGAATTCCGCAGAAAAAGGTTTTCGAACAGATTTATGAAAGGTATCTAAATGAGTAAAATATTGATCGTAGGCGGCGGAGCTGCTGGAATGATGGCCGGTGTTTATCTGGCAAGGGCAGGGCATGAGGTCCACATTCTGGAGAAAAATGAGAAACTTGGAAAGAAAGTGTATATTACAGGAAAAGGCAGATGCAATGTTACAAATAACTGTGACACGGAAGAACTGTTCCGGGCAGTTATGTCTAACCCGAAATTCCTGTACAGTGCTTTCTATTCTTTTACACCCCAGGACGTAATGGAATTCTTTGAAGAAGCGGGAGTTCCACTGAAGACAGAGAGAGGTAACCGGGTTTTCCCTGTGTCTGACCATTCTTCAGATATTATCCGCGGTCTGGAACGGGAACTTAAGAAAGCTGGCGCATATATCCATCTTCGCACAGAGGTGAAAAATGTGAAGGTCAGTCCTTATGAGGAACCGGACGTGGATGAGAAAAAGGCACATCACAGCCAGGTAACCGGTGTAGAACTGGCAGATGGAAGTTTTATGGAGGGCGACCATGTTATGGTTGCCACTGGAGGACTTTCCTATCAGTCAACAGGCTCCACAGGGGATGGTTATCGCTTTGCAGAGGAAACCGGCCATAAAGTAACGGAGCTTTCTCCGTCTCTGGTTCCTCTTAAGACAAAAGAGGATTATATCCCAAGACTTCAGGGACTTTCCTTAAAAAACTCTGAACTTACGATTAAGTCAGGCAAAAAGGTGCTTTTCCAGGATTTTGGCGAGATGATGTTCACCCACTTTGGCGTGACAGGCCCCATGATTTTATCTGCAAGCGCACATATTGGCAAACAACTGCAGAAATCCGGAGAGCTGAATGCTTATCTGGATCTGAAGCCTGCCCTTACCATGGAACAGCTGGATGCCAGAATTCTGCGGGAATTTGAGGCAGGACAGAACAAACAGTTTAAGAATGTGATCGGCGTACTTTTTCCATCATCCCTTACACCTGTCATGCTGGAACTGGGTGGTATTTCTCCGGAAAAAAAGATACACGATATTTCCAGGGAAGAAAGAATGCACTTTGAAGAACTGGTGAAAGCTTTCCCATTTACCATCAATGGAATGGGAGAATATAAAGAAGCAGTTATTACAAGAGGTGGTGTTTCTGTGAAGGATATCCAGCCTGGTACTATGGAATCCAGAAGGGTAAAGAAGCTTTATTTTATCGGAGAAGTACTGGATCTGGATGCAGTGACCGGCGGTTATAATCTCCAGATTGCATGGTCTACCGCATATCTTGCAGCTATGGCATTGAAAAATGAATAAAAATCTGTTATAAATGTAAGAAGTGAAAAAACTGCGATTTAAGAGGAGGTAACAGAGAAAATGGGATGTAACATTGCCATTGACGGGCCGGCAGGAGCAGGCAAAAGCACAATTGCAAAGAGAGTGGCAAAGGAACTGTCTTTTATTTATGTAGATACAGGCGCTATGTACCGTGCCGTTGCACTTTATTTGCTGAGAAATGAAATTGACGGAACAGATGCGGAAGCAGTTGCAGGTAACTGTCAGAGCGCTGAGGTTTCCATTCGATATGAAAATGGAGAGCAAGTTGTAATTCTTAACGGTGAGAATGTAAATCAGTATATCCGTACGGAAGAGGTTGGAAACATGGCATCCAAAACATCTGCAAACCCGGCGGTAAGGGCACATCTTCTCAATCTTCAGAGAAATCTGGCAGCAAAGAACGATGTGGTAATGGATGGCAGGGATATTGGAACTGTAGTTCTTCCGGACGCACAGGTGAAGATTTATCTTACTGCCAGCGTGGAGACCAGAGCTAAGAGGCGTTATGATGAATATCTTGCCAAGGGCGAGAGTGCTGATCTTGAAGAAATCAAGAAAGACATTGAAAACCGGGATCATCAGGATATGACAAGAGAAATTTCTCCTCTTCGCCAGGCTGAGGATGCAGTGCTTGTGGATTCTTCTCTTATGAACATTGATGAAGTGGTAGCTGCGATCCTTGGAATTTACAAAGATAAGGTGGAATAAACCATGGAAGTAAAAGTTGCAAAAACAGCAGGCTTTTGCTTTGGCGTGAAGCGGGCCGTAAATACGGTTTATGAAGAGGTGGAGAAGGGCGTTGGCCCCATTTACACCTACGGACCCATCATTCACAACGAAGAGGTGGTCCATGATCTGGAGAAAAAAGGTGTCTCTGTCCTCAATTCTCCGGAAGAACTTGAGACAGTCACGAAAGGGACCGTGATCATCCGATCCCACGGCGTGTCCCGGGACATTTATGAGATCATTGAGAAAAAACATGCTACCTATTATGGTATTGCCATGGTTGTTAAACGGCTATGCCAGGCCATTGTACTGGATGAAAAATCTATTTTCCCGGTATCGATTTCCATGCAGGGAGAGTATG
>OLPW01003892.1_pt1 | contig 11147 bp, 7 predicted proteins | sample 1672161 | NCBI WGS metagenome assembly OLPW01 (sample SAMEA3136654, study PRJEB25190) | human gut metagenome
TCAAAACTCTCTACGCCGGATTTGTCGGAGACGCGGACTTTCCGGGTCTGGCAGCCGACGTAGGAGATGACAAGTTCATTGCCGGGAGCCGCTGAAATCTGCGCCGTGCCCTCCTTGCCGGTCACGGTTCCGACGTTCGATCCGCTGATCAGTACGATTGCGCCCGGAAGCGGCTGGCCGTTCTGGAAGACGGTTACGGAGACTTTTTTCTTCGTTGCGTCCTGGGACGCCGTTTCGTCGGCCGGGGCCTTTTCGGTCTCTGCAATCCGGACCTCGGCGGCGCGCGTGGTCAGCGAGAAAGCGCACAGGAGTCCTATCACGGCGGGAAGCGTTCCCGCCAGCCGCAGCAGGGAGTGCCTGCCGGAAGTTTTCGTTGTCATCATTTTAAAGCGTTTTTTGGTTAAGGAATCCCGCAGCCCGTTGGCTATTTCCGGACTATAACCGAATAGCTGCCTGAATATGGTTTTCATGTAATGTTCGATGTCGTACCCTTCGGCCAGCACGTCGCTGTCGGCTTCGAACTCCTCGGCTTCGGTGAGCCGCCGTGCGGCGAGCCATACGAAAGGGTTCCACCACAGCGCGGCCTTCATGCATTCCATCGCCACGCGCTCGGCGGAGTGGCGGTGGGCGACGTGGCTCGCCTCATGGGCTACGATGGCCTGCAACTCTCCGGCCGGGATCTGGTCCCAGAGGTAGATCGAGCGGAAGAACGAGAACGACGCAATCCGCTGCGGGGTGCGCACGAGCGTGAAACGCTCGGTGCGGGTGATCGCCGCCCCGCGCCGCAGCCGGCGGATGCGCACGACCTGCCACAGCATGACGCCCGCGACCAGCCCGACCCCGATCAGGTATACCGCCAGGCATATCGCTTCGGGCGTGACGGCCGGAGCCGCCTCTTCGACCACCTCGGCGGTCCATTCGGCCGCGGGCAGTGCGACCGTCGGGGCGACCTCGATCACCTTGCCCGGCCAGACGGGGATGCGCAGCAGCGGAATGACCGCCGCCAGGAGGGTCGATGCGAGCAGGTAGGCCCTGCACCAGCCGAACCGCACGTGCCGTTCGAGCAGTATGGCGTAGGCCGCCAGCAGCACGCCGCTGCAAGCCAGCACTTCGAGGGCGTAGATGGCGAGGGTTTTCACGGCGGTTATTTTTTGGCGTTGCGCATGATTTCGAGAATTTCATCCATCTCCCGGGCGGGGATGTTTTCATGGCGCGAGAAGAACGACACCAGTTGGGCCAGCGAGCCGTCGAAATAGCTGGAAAGCATCGACGACATGACGCCGCGGGCATACTCCTCGCGGCCGATCAGCGGAAAATAGCGGTGGCTCTTGCCCTCGGCCGTATGGCTGACGAAGCCCTTGTTCTCCAGAATCTTGAGAAACGTGGCGACGGTGGTGTACTTGGGGTGGGGTTCGTCGGTCCGGGCGATGATGTCGTTGACCACCGCGTCGCCCAGACGCCAGAGAATCTGCATGATCTCCTCCTCGCCGCGAGTCAGTTCCGTAATCTTGGTATTCATAGGTCGTGTTGTTTCGGGTTTACGACACAATATTACTACTAAATTTTTAGTAAAACAAATTTTCGATCTAAAAATTTAGTAGATAAGCCCGAAATAATTGATACCTATGTTTATAAGAAAGGTGGAGAGGCCTGGTCGGAGTGGGCGGAGCTGGGTGCGAGGCTATCGTAGCTGCCGTTCGGCCTCGTTGTCTTTCTCCTCCTTGTCGTCCTCCTCCCAGTCGAACCAGGGGAATTCGCGCCGACCGCCGAGCGAGAAGCGCGTGTAGGTGATCGGAAGTCCCATTTCGAGAAAGCGGGTTTCATAAGCCGTCTTGACCGAAAGCACCTCGTCGGCGAACCCCGAACCGTAGATGTCGGGTTCGGAGACCTCGCAAGTCAGTCCGTAATGGCGGATGACCTCGCCCGTGTAGGCGTAGAGGTGCTTGGAGTCGGTCTTGAGGTTGATCCACCCGTCGGGCCGGAGCAGGCGGGCGTAACAGGCCAGGTAGAGCGGCGAGGTGAGACGTTTCTTGGCCCGCCGGGTCTTGAGCTGCGGATCGGGGAAGGTGATCCAGATTTCGGACACTTCGTTTTCGGCGAACAGCGCGTCGATGAACTCGATGCGTGTGCGCAGGAAGCCTACGTTGTGCATCCTGCGGTCCGTGGCGGTCTTCGCGCCGCGCCACATGCGTGCGCCCTTGATGTCGATGCCGATGTAGTTGCGCTGCGGGTCGCGCTGAGCCAGCGCGACGGGGTATTCGCCCTTGCCGCAGCCCAGTTCCAGTACGATGGGATTGTCGTTGCGGAAGAAATCACGGTTCCAGTTCCCTTTCAGCGGGTGGTCGCGGTGGAACACCTCGTCGAATTCGGGTTGCACGAAACATTCGAAAGTCAGGTTCTCGCGGAACCTGCGGAGCTTGTCTTTGCCCATAGTGGTCTGTTGTTCCGCCGGACTGCGGGGCCGGCAGGACGGTAATGTGTTTTCGGTTATCTGCTTTGCTGCAGGTCGACGCCGACGGCTTCGACCCCGCGGACGGGGCGGACCGGCGTGACCGAGCAGCGGTAGTCGCCGTGCTGCGTGAGGCGGATTCGGCGGCGGTAGGGGATCGCTGCCTCGCGCATCAGGGCCGCGGGACCTTTCGGGTGCGGGATGACGAGCAGGAACCACTCCCCGAAGCGGAGCGAATCGGGGGTTACGGTGGCGATGCGGACCGTCAACGTGTCCTCCGCGAAGCGGTCGTTGCAGCGCAGGAAGATCACGGCGTCGCGCAGCGACACGGTGTCTGCGTTCGGCAGGCGGATTTCGGCCCGCGAGTCCCACCGGGCGGGGTTGACGTCGGTGACCGCCGACTGGTGGGGCGAGACGCAGCTTCCGGCCAGAAGCGCGGCCGCCACGGCCGCGATATGCCCTGCCGAGCGTTTCACCGCGCTATTGGTTTTGATGCGTTCCGCCGTTATTGCCGCCTTCGCTGCCGCCTCCGTTGCCGTTATTGCCGGCCGGGGCGTTTCCGCCGTTGTTTCCGTTTCCGCGGCGGCGGTTGCGGTTGTTGCGGCTGCGGTTTCCGCCCTCACGGCCGCCTCCGTTGTTTTCACGGGGTTCGCGGCCGTTGTTCTCGCGGGGTTCACGGCTGTTGTTTTCGCCTCGGTTATTGTCGCCGCGGCCGTTGTGCAGACGCTCGCCGTTGCTGCCGTTGCCGCCGTTCTGACGCTCCCCTCCGTTGCCTCCGTTGCGCGGACGGTCGTTGCGGCGCGGCTGCCTGTCGGGACGGCCGGGCTGTCCTTCACGCGGCTGGCGGGTCTCTCCGCCGGACTCCTGCGGCGTCTGTCCGTTCTGCCCTGCGGGGCGTCCCTGCTCGCCGCGGCCCTTGTTGTTGCGGCCGCCGCGCTTGCGGCGTTTGGCCTGGTCGAAGCGGGTGATGCTGTCCTCCTCCGAACGGTAGGTCGGCTCCTCGATCTCCGGGCGGATGTCGTCGGCGTCCTGCAACCGTTCGACCTTCTTGCCCTGGCGGTTCAGCGCCATGATCTCCCGCACGCGCGAAACGGGCAGCGTGGTGACGTTGGCCATCGCGTCCTTCGACGAAGAGAAGGTCATCGTTCCGGCCAGCACGTCGCTCTTGACGCAGAACCATTCGCCTTCGGCAGCCTGGAGCGGTTCGCGCAGGCGCGGGAACTCCTTGCGGGCGTCGACATAGGTGTCGTATTCGTACATCATGCAGCACTTGAGCTTCGAGCACTGCCCGGCCAGCTTCTGGGGGTTGAGCGAAATGTCCTGCACGCGCGCGGCTCCGGTCGTGACGCTCGAAAAGCTCGACATCCACGACGCGCAGCACAGTTCGCGGCCGCAGGCGCCCAGTCCGCCGATGCGTCCGGCCTCCTGGCGGGCGCCGATCTGCTTCATCTCGATGCGGATGTGGAACCGTTCGGCGAAGACCTTGATCAGTTCGCGGAAGTCCACGCGCTCGTCGGCGATGTAGTAGAAGATGGCCTTGATCTTGTCGCCCTGATACTCCACGTCGCCGATTTTCATGTTCAGGCCCATGTCGGCGGCGATCTGCCGCGAGGCGATCATCGTCTCGTGCTCCAGCGCGATGGCCTCCTGCCACTTTTCGATATCGTAGGGTTTGGCCTTGCGGTAGATCTTCTTGTATTCGCCGTTGTAGGGGTTGAATCCCGTGCGGCGCATCTGGCGCGCCACCAGGTCGCCCGTGAGCGACACGACGCCGATGTCGTGGCCCGGCGACGCTTCGACGGCCACGATGTCGCCCCGTTTGAGGTCGAGGTTGTTGACGTTCTGGTAGAACGAACGGCGGGTGTTCTTGAAACGCACCTCGACGATGTCGCTCGGCATGTTGACCGGGTATTCGTCGAGCCAGGCCGTTTCGTGGAGCTTGAAGCACCCGTCGCAGAGTTTGGCTTCCGGCTCCGAGCCGCAGTTGCAAAAGGCGCACCCGCGGCCCACTTCGGGTTTGCAGGCGCCCGTATGTCGTTTTTCGGTATCCATGATTGGGTATAATTTGCGTAAAGATACAAAATAATTCACAATTCAGAATTCACAATTCACAATTTTGGCTTATTCGGGAACTATGCCTGCAAACTGAATTTATGAATTGCGAATTGTGGATTGTGAATTCCCGTTTGCATGCAAACGGCTGATGCTGCGGCGGATGCGCACGATCATCATCACGGCTGCGGCCGACAGTCCGAACGAGAAGCCCAGGAAAAGCCCCGAAGGACCCATGCCCATCGTGAAACCGAACAGGTAGCCCGCCGGGAGGTTCAGCAGCCAGTAGGAGACGAAGGCGATCGGCATGATGATCTTCACGTCCTGAATGCCCCGCAGGATACCCACCGAGACGTTCTGGATGCCGTCCGACAGTTGGTAGAGCGCAGCGAAGACCATCAGGTTCGAGGCGATGGCGATCACCTCGGCGTTGGTGGTGAAGAAGGTCGGGATCACGTTGCGCATCGTGATGAAAACCAGCGCTGCGAGGGCGTTCCACGCCAGCACGAGGTGGTACGACGCCTTGGCCGCGAGCGACAGCTGGCCGATGTCGCGCGCGCCGTAGCAGTGCGACACGCGGATGGTGGTGGCCGCGCCGATCGACATGACGATCATGAAGGCGCAGTTGCCGATCGTGACGGCGATCTGGTTGGCGCTCATGGTCTCCTTGCCGAACCAGCCCATCATGATCCCCGTGCCGACGAACGCCGAGGCTTCGAGGAACATCTGCATCGAGATCGGCAGGCCCATGTGCAGCAGTTGTCTGACCGACGCCCACGAGTAGTTGCGCGGCGAAAAGCCTTCGAGATAGACGCGGTATTTGCTGCGGCTGTAAAAGTAGCCGATCATCAGCATCGGGGCGATGATGCGCGACATCAGCGTGCCCAGGCCCGCGCCCTCGGCGCCCATCTCGGGAAATCCGTAGCGGCCGTAGATGAACACCCAGTTGAAGCCGATGTTCGCGAGGTTGGCCGCGATCGTGACGAACATCTCGACCTTCGTGTTGCCCACGCCTTCGAGGAACTGCTTGAAGGTGAAGAACAGCATGATGAACGGCATGCTCCACACCAGCATCCTGTAATAGGGGATGGCCATGTCGACCACTTCGGCGGGCTGGCCGAGGTGGTACATCAGCGGGATGACGGCGTACTGCACGGCGGCCATCGCCACGCCCAGCAGTCCGTAGAAGAGAATGCCGTTCTGGAGCAGTCCCGACGATTTCTCGCGGTCGCCCTGCGCGTAGAGTTCGCCCACGAGAGGCGTCATGCCCAGTGCGATGCCGATGGCGGCGATGAAGAGGATGAAGAAGACGGCGCCGCCGAACGACACGGCGGCCAGCGGCGTGGGGTCGTCGCCTCCGTAGCGGCCGACCATCAGGTTGTCGGCGACCTGCGTGAGGATCTGCCCCAGCTGTGTCAGCACCACGGGCAGCGCCAGCCGCAGGTTGGCTTTGTATTGCTCTTTGTATGTTGCGAAACTGTACATTCGATTCGGGTATTGAGGTGCAAAGATAGCCATTTCCGCCGGGATTGCAATTCACAAACCCCTCCCGGGGCGGAAAAAGCGCCGGAAGGGGCTGCGAAAGTGCCCGCGGTGCGGATCAGTAGGGCAGTTCGATGCGGATGCAGCAGCCCCCGCTGTATTCGGGGCAGACGCGGATGTCGCCCCCGAGGCGGGTGACGATCAGGCGGCAGAGGTAAAGCCCGATGCCCGAACCGGGTTTGAAGGGGTCGACCTTGGTGAAGCGTTCGAACACCCACTCCTGCTTTTCGGGCGGGATGCCGATGCCCGTGTCGCTGACGCTGATTTGCAACGTGCGCCGGGGCTCGTCGTTGCGGCAACGGAGCGTGATGCGTCCTGCGGCGGTGAACTTGGCGGCGTTATGCAGCAGGTTGTCGACGACGCGCGTCAGGTAGAAGGCATTGGTGGGTATCTCGATCTCCGTTCCCGCTTCGTTGACGTATTCGACCGCCGGATTGTCGCCGAGCTGCTTTTGCAGCTCCAGCCGTTCGGCGCAGAGCAGGCGGATGTCGGTCTGGGCGACCGGGAGCGGGCTTTCGGAACTGACGAGCTGCGAGAGTTCGAGCATGTTCTCCAGCAGGGCGGTCAGGGCCGTGGTGCTCTTCCAGATCTCGGCCTGAAAAGCCTGCCGGGCCGCAGGCTTCTGTTCCGTGAGCAGCAGTTCGGAGAAGCCGTTGATGGCGTTCAGCGGCGTGCGTATCTCGTGGCACATCGAGTTGATGAAGGCGGTCTTCATTTTTTCGCTCTCCTGGGCGCGGCGGCTTTGGCGCTGCGCCTCTTCGCTGGCTGCCATGAACTGCGTGCGCGCCAGCTTCAGCCGCCGGACCATCGCCTGCTGGTAGGCGGCCCAGCCGGCGAGCAGCAGCACGATGCCGCCGGCGACAAGCAGGAAGAGTTTGTTGCGGTCGGCCAGCCGGGACTTTTCGAGTTCGAGGCGGTTGACGTCGTAGAGCGCCTGCATCTCGGCCAGCTTGCTCTGCGCCTGGTCCATGCGGCTGTGGTAGCGGAAGTCGTTGCCTTTCCGCATGGCTTCGAGGGCTTTTGCGTAATCGCCCGCCTTTTCATACAGGTGCGACTGCGCTATGTAGATGGAGCCGAGATCCGCCTTTTTGCCGGTCTCGGCGTAGTGGGTCAGCAGCGAATCCATGTAGGCCGTGCTCCGCTCGTAGTCGCCCCTGTCCCGGTAATAACGGGCGCTGGTGTTGTATATCTCCTCGCGGTCGCCGCGCCCGCGCGCCAGCTCCATGCATTTGTCGTAGTAGCCGTCCACCTCCTCCCGGGTGAGGAGGCCGCCCAGGAAGACCATCTTGCCGTAGGACCGCATCAGGTATTCCGCCGAGTCGCGGCGGGGGCGTTCGAAACGTTTGTCGGCAGCCACCCACGCGCGGTGCAGGTCGATGCACCGGCCGATCTGACCGGCGGCGCGCGGATCGTCGGCGTAGAGATAGATGTCTGCAAGTTCCTCGCGGCAGAGTTTTTCGAAGTGAACGCGTTCCTCCAGCGGGTATTTTTCGAGCTTGGCGAGAGCCTGCTCCACATAGGGGATGGCCTGGGGAATGTTGCCGTAGGCTTCGGTGGCGATCGACGAATAGTCGATGGAGAGTCCCGTGAGGAATTCCCATTCGATCTCCTCCTCGGGGGTGAGGCTGCCCGGTTGCCGCTCGCGGAACTCCGCCTGCGCGCGGTCGATCGCCTCGAACGAGTTGGCCACCGACATCTGCTTCCAGAGCCAGAAGGCGTTGAGCGATGCACGGAACAGCGCGAAGCGGCGGTCGGGCAGGAGGCTGTCCGCAAGGCGGACGTACTCCAAAGCCCGTTCGGGCTGCTTCGCCGAGAATCCCTGCACGAGCCGGTCCAGCGCCTCCCGGCATCCGTACTCGTCTCCGGCTCCGGCGGCTTCGGTGAGTGCGGCTTCCCAGTAGAGGACGGCGAGCGCCGTGCTGTTGGCGCAGAGGTCGGCCAGCCGGACATAGGTCTGCTCCCGTTCGGCGGGCGTGCGCGCCCGGGACAGCGCTGCGGACAGGCTGTCGGCTTCAGTGGTTGCTGCGAACGCCGTCGTCGCGGCGCAGAGGGTTATAAACAAGGCCCCGGAGAGGGTTTTCAGAGAAATCGGACGCATTCGGTTTCTCTGAAGAGGTATGAAATATTCGCACAAATTTAGGAAAAATGGAAAATATCGCATCCTTTCCTGCCGGAAAAATGCGAAAAGGGGCCGGGAAACGATCCCGGTCCCTCTCTGCGAGCGGTCGGTTATGCCACGCGCAGTTTTACGCCGCGGCCCTTGTCCGACTCCACGATCACGGTGTCGCCCTCGTGGAGCTTGCCGTCGATGATCAGCGTCGAGAGCGGTTCCTCGACGTTGTCCATCAGCGTCCGCTTGAGCGAACGCACGCCGTAGCGCGACTCGTAGCCCATGGCCGCCAGCCGGCGTTTGGCCCCTTCGGTGATCTTCACCTTGTAGCCCAGCCTGCCCGTGCGGGCCATCAGCCCCTGCAATTCCAGGTCGACGATCCGTTCCACGTCGGCGATCTCCAGCGTGCGGAACAGCACGATGTCGTCGATGCGGTTGAGGAACTCCGGGGCGAAGGTGTGCTCCAGAGCCTTGCAGTACTCGCTCTGGGGCGTCCGGTCGGCCACGGCGCTCTTCGAGGTGGTGCTGTAACCCACCTGCACCGATTTCCGGACCACGGCCCGCGAACCCACGTTCGAGGTCATAATGATGATCGTGTTCCGGAAGTCGACCTTGCGTCCCGAGCCGTCGGTGAGGTGTCCTTCGTCGAAGATCTGCAACATGGCGTTGAAGACCTCGGGATGGGCCTTCTCGATCTCGTCGAAGAGCACCACGGCGTAGGGCTGACGACGCACGGCCTCCGTTAACTGGCCTCCTTCGCCGTAACCGACGTATCCCGGGGGCGAGCCGATCAGGCGCGCCACGTTGTGTTTTTCGCCGTATTCGCTCATGTCGATCCGGATCAGCCCGCGGCGCTCGTCGAACAGCCATTTCGACACCTCCTTGGCCAGCAGCGTCTTGCCGACGCCCGTGGGCCCGACGAAGAGGAAGACGCCGATGGGGCGGTTTTCGTCCTTCAGTCCGGCGCGCGAACGGCGGATGGTGCGCGAAATCTTCTCCACGGCCTCCTGCTGTCCCACGACACGCTTGGCGAGGTGTTCGCGCAGGGTTTGCAGACGGATCATCTCGCCGTCCGAGACGCGCTCCGCAGGGATGCCCGTCATGGCGGTAATCACCTCCTGGATATGCCTTGCGGTGATCTCCACGGGGTTGCTTTCGAGCGAGCGCTTCCATTCGGCGCGGCTCTCGCCCAACTTCGAGCGCAGCGCGATTTCCCGCATGCGCGCCGAGGCGGCCTTCTCGTAGACCAGCGCCTCGACCGCTTCGCGGCGTTCGCGTTTGGCGTCGCTGAGCGCCGTCTTCATGGCCCGCAGCTCCTCCGGTTCGCGTGCCGATTGCAGGTGCGCCCGCGAGCCGGCCTCGTCCAGCGCGTCGATGGCCTTGTCGGGGAAATAGCGGTCGGTGACGTAACGCCCGGTGAGCGTCACGCAGGCCTGCAACGCCTCTTCCGTATAGCGCACCTTGTGGTGCTGCTCGTAGTGGGGTGCGATGTTGCGCAGTATCTGAAGTGTCTGCTCGGGTGTCGTGGGCTCGACGACGACTTTCTGGAACCGGCGCTCGAGCGCCGAGTCGCTTTCGATGTTCTCGCGGTATTCGTCGAGCGTCGTGGCGCCGATGGTCTGCAGTTCGCCCCGGGCGAGTGCTGGTTTGAGGATGTTGGCCGTGTCGAGGCTGCCCTGCGTAGAACCGGCACCCACGATGGTGTGTATCTCGTCGATGAATATGATCGTGTCCTTGGCCTTGCGCAGTTCGTCGAGCAATTGCTGCATACGCTCCTCGAATTCGCCGCGGAACTTCGTGCCCGCCACGAGCGACGATACGTCGAGCGAGAAGAGCGTCTTGTCGGCGATGGTGTAGGGCACCTCGCCGCCTGCGATGCGCAGTGCCAGCCCTTCGATGATGGCGCTCTTGCCTACGCCCGCCTCGCCGATCAGGATCGGGTTGTTCTTCTTGCGGCGCGAGAGTATCTGGACTACGCGCTCGATCTCCTGCTCGCGCCCCACGACGGGGTCGATCTTGCCCTCGCGGGCCATCTGCGTGAGGTTTACGCCGAACTTGTCGAGCACGTGCGATGTGTTTTTCTCTTCGGGTTTGTTTTCCTCGCCGAAGTCGAGCATGTGTACCTGTATCTCCGTGCGGAAGTCGTCGCCGGCGGCGAATTTCTTGATGTCTTCGGATACGACTTCGCCCGTGATGCCGTACATTTCGAGTACGCGCGATGTCGCGGTCGAGCGGTCGCCGACGATGGCTCGCAGCGCGTGGGCCGTAGAAACGCTCCGCGTGGCGCCCGATACGGCGCACAACTCGTCGGTAAAGGCGCGGTAAAACTCTTCGGGGCCCGTTTTCTCACGCAGCCTCGACCCCAATACCTCGCGTTCGATACGCAGGCGTACCTGGTAGAGCTCCCAGTCCTTCAGGCGGGAGGATAAAAGCTGGTAGGCGAGCGATCCCTCTTCGCGGAGCATCTCCAGCATGAGAAAATCCTTCAACGAGTGGTCGATTCCTGCCTTGGTCGTATTAAACGCCGCGCGGGCGATGATGCCCTCGAGCGTCTTTGAAATTTTTACTTGCATGTTGCGTCGTCATGAAATTTAATGTTCTAACTTTTGATTCTTCGCCTATCTAACGGCATGTTATTGTTAAATATTATGTTAACTTATTGAGCGGTATTTATTGCATTGTCCCTGAGTGGATTGTGCGGCTGAAATTCTCGGTGTGCGATGCTGGAAACGGGTTTGGGTGTATTCTGAAAGGGTTTTCGGCCTTTTTCGCGGGGAAGAGACGCTCCCTCGGAAGGGTGTCGCGTGTAGTATGGAAAGGGTGCGCGGAGGCAGGATCGGTTCCCTGCGGCCAGTGTCGGAAAGAGCTCTTGCGGGGCGGGGTTCGCCGGCTTTGGTTTCCGGGGCTGCCTGCGGTGCCGGGCGGCTCTGTACCGGACGGCTTCATGTGCGGGGTATACCGGCTGCATCGGGATTTGCTGCCTGTTGCCGGCCG
>OLPW01003897.1_pt1 | contig 11140 bp, 10 predicted proteins | sample 1672161 | NCBI WGS metagenome assembly OLPW01 (sample SAMEA3136654, study PRJEB25190) | human gut metagenome
AACCCCGGCAGACTGCAGTCTGCCGGGGTTTGCCTTTTCACGGGAAGGGCCGTAACCGGCAAATGCATCAATCGCGTTTTCTTCAGCTCTGCACATTCATTGCATCTGAATGCAAAAAGCTCTCCCTTTCGGGAGAGCTGGCATCGCGCAGCGATGACTGAGAGGGTTTTATTCGTGAAAATACTCGTAGATGGTCTGTGCCGTCTGTTTTCCCACGCCGGGGGTGTTTTCCAGCTGGTCAGGCGTGGCTTCCTTCACCGCGCCCACGCTTTTGAACTGGGCCATCAGCGCCTTGGCCGTTTTGGGGCCGATGCCGGGGATCTCCGTCAGGGTGGAGGAATAACTCTTCTGCTTCATCTGCTGCTTGCGGTAGGCATTGGCAAAGCGGTGGGTCTCGTCCTGAATGGCCGTGATAAAGGTAAAGGTGCCCCGGTTCATATTGATGGCAATTTCCCGCCCCTCGCTGTCCACGATGGCGCGGGTGCGGTGGTGGTCGTCCTTCACCATGCCGTAGAGCGGCACATCCGCAAGGGCAGTCCCGGCCAGTGCATCTTTTGCCGCGCTCACCTGCCCCCTGCCGCCGTCCATCAAAAGCAGATCCGGCTTCTGCCCGAACCAGTTGCTGCAGGGTTCTCCTTTTTTTGCAAGCTCTGCGTACTTTTCATACTCTGCCGCCCGCCGGGAGACAGTCTCTGCCAGTGATGCATAGTCGTCAGTGCCCGCCACCGTCTTCATCTTGAACTTGCGGTAGCCCGCCTTGTAGGGCTTGCCGTCCTTGAAAGTGACCATGCCGCACACGCTGGAGCCATCGCCCCAGTTGGAGATATCGTAGCTCTCAATGGCACGGGGCGGCTTTGCAAGGCCCAGCACCTGCGCCAGCTCGTCCAGCAGCTTTTCCTCCCGGGCATAGCGGCCGCTCTCCCGGGCAAGACGCTCCACCGCGTTGGTGTGGGCCATCTCCACCAGATGGGCCTTATCGCCCCGCTGGGGCACATACAGCTGCACCTCACTGCCGCGCTTTTCGTTCAGCGCCTGCTGCAAAGCGTCGCTGTCCGGCGGCAGCTCGTCCACCGCAATGATCTTGGGGATCTGTTCGTCATCCAGATAATACCGGGGCAGAAATTCCTCCCGCACGGCGGCAATGTCCGAGGTATCGTGGAACAAAAACTCCCGCTTATCGGTCAGCCGTCCGTCCCGGAAGCGCAGCACCGCCGCACACACGCTGTCCGGCGTGCCTGCCAGCGCCACCACGTCCATCTCCACATCCGGGTCCACAATGACCTTCTGCCCGGCGCTCACCTTGGTGATGGCTGCGATCTGGTCCCGCAGCAGGGCCGCCGTCTCAAATTCCAGCCGGTCCGAGGCCTCCTGCATCCGCTCGTTGAGGATCTTCAGGATGTCCTTTTTGCCGTAGCGGATCAGGTGCACAGCGCTCTTGACGGCCTGATTGTAGTTTTCGCAGCTGATCCTGCCGCTGCACACTGCCATGCACTTGCCGATGTGGGCGTTCAGGCAGGGCCGTCCTTTGCCGATCTCCTGCGGGAAGCGCTTATTGCACCTTGGCAGCAGAAAGGCATCCATGGCGGTTTCTGCCATCTGCCGCGCCGCAAAGCTGGAGGTATAGGGGCCGATATACTCAGCATCGTCCTCCTCCTTTTGCAGCACGAAGGAGAGCCGGGGCCATGGCTCCTTTGTCACCTTGATATAGCTGTAGCCTTTATCATCCTTGAGCAGGATGTTATACTTCGGCGTGTGGGCCTTGATCTGGCTGGCTTCCAGCACCAGCGCTTCAAACTCGCTCTGGCAGACGATCACGTCAAAGGCATAGGCATGGGCGATCATCTGGCTGACCTTGTTGTCGTGGGGCACGCCCTCGCGGAAATACTGGCTCACCCGGATGCGCAGCCGCTTTGCCTTGCCGATATAAATGATGGTGTCCGTCTTATCCCGGATGATATACACGCCGGGCAGCAGCGGCAGCATACAGGCTTTCTGATACAGTTCAGCTTTGGTCATGGATTCTCCTTGAAAAACAAAAAGCGGCAGGTTCCCCCGCCGCTCCATTTATAGACACAAATTACTCAGCAAAACCGGACTCCACCAGCTTGATCAGGCCGTCAACAGCAGCCTGCTCATCAGCGCCGTCAGCGATGATGCGGATGGTGGTACCGCCCACGATGCCCAGAGACAGAACGCCCAGCAGGCTCTTTGCGTTCACGCGGCGTTCTTCCTTCTCGACCCAGATGGAAGACTTGAACTCGTTAGCCTTCTGGATGAAGAAGGTAGCCGGACGAGCGTGCAGACCAACCTGATTTTCAACGGTAACTTCTTTCACGTACATAGTAAAGCGCTCCTATCTAATATCGTTTTGGGTATAGAATCTGTATCCTGTGCCTGTTGCGTTACGATTATTTTAGCGCAAGTCGAAACGGTTGTACAGCCCCCCGGCGCATTTTTGGCGGTTTCTCCAATGAAAAGCGGCCCATTTTTCATTATTTATACAAAGATAATAAAATTATTCCCCGAAGGTTAGAGGGTAGATACAAAAGTTTTCAACATTTTTTCGACCATCGGGCAATATCTCGGCCGTTTTTGTGCGTTTCCAGCACCATACCCTCTGGCCCGAGTATCCATTTTCGTGCCTTTTTCGCTGTCCGATGCACCTGCAGCTGCCGCCCGGAGTTACTTCTGTGCGCTGCCCTCGTACCGCATCCAGACCAGAGCACACTTTTTCACCACAGCCGGATATTGCTCCGGCGTGAACTCCAGCTCAGTGCCGCTGGTCAGCTTCCAGCCCATGCGGGTGTAAAGCGCTATGGCGCGGGTGTTGGTGTTCAGCACGCTCAGCACCGGGTGCGGGTGCTCCGGCAGCTTCCTGCGGGCAAAGTCCAGCATCTTCATGCCAATGCCCCTGCCGCGGGCTTTTTCAGTGACGAACAGATGTTCGATGTGCCCCACCTTGTGGTTGATGCTCACGATGCCGTCCGGCACATCCTTGGTGGTGTGCAGGTAGCACACCCAGCCTGCGGCCTTTTCCTGCCGCAGCTGCAAAAGATATTCTTCCTCGTTGAGGCTGGCACAGTATTCCGGGGTCCAGTTCTCGGCACAGGTCGCACGCCGTCCCTCCACAAAGATGCGGGCGGCAGCAGCAAACTGCTCGTCGGTCTTGACAAGGCGCACGTTCTCGCCGCGCTTCCACTTGGGCAGCTCGGTCACAGGGTGGGTCTCACACCACTTCTCGTACAGCTCCGGGCGGCGCAGGCGGGTGCGCTCCCGGCTCCGTTCCCCGCGCCATGCATCGATCTTCTGGTGGTCGCCGCCCAGCAGCACCTGCGGCACGGCGCGGCCTTCCCACACCTCGGGGCGGGTGTACTGGGGATACTCCAGCAGGCCGTCCCAGTAGCTTTCTTCCTCGTAGCCCTTCTGCTCAGCCAGCACGCCGGGCTTCAGGCGCAGCACACTGTCCGCCACCACAAGGCTGGCCAGCTCGCCGCCGGTGAGGATGTAGTCACCGATGGAGATCTCTTCATCCGCAAAAGCATCGATCACACGCTCGTCGATGCCCTCATAGTGGCCGCATACCAGTGTCAGGTTATCGTACTGGGCCAGCCGCTTTGCGTGCTCCTCGGTGTAGCGCTGGCCGCCTGCCGTCAGGAACACGATATGCGGGGCTGGACGGCCCTGTGAAGCTACTTCCTGCTGCACAGCACGCAGGCAGTCTGCGATGGGCTGAGCATACAGCACCATGCCGCAGCCGCCGCCGTAGGGGTAATCGTCGGTCTGCTTCTGTTTGTTCAGGGTGTAGTCCCGGATCTGGTGGCAGTGGGTCTCAATAAAGCCCTTCTTTGCCGCGCGCCCGATGATGCTGGCATCCAGCACCTGCTGGCACATTTCCGGGAACAGGGTCACGATGTCCACACGCATCCCCATAGCTTACTCTTCCTCCCGTTCGCTGTCAAAGTCATCGTCCAGCAGGCCCGGAATGGGGGTGACGAGGAGATAGCCCTCCGGCGGGTTGCGCTCTTTCAGAAAAGCATCCACGCCCGGGAACATGTATTCCTTGCCGTTCGGTGCTTTGACGGTGTAGATATCCTGTGCACCGGGGTGATCCACGCTGGTCACAACGCCGTACACCCTGCCGGTGTCGGCATCCCGCACTTCGCACCCGATCAGGTCGGCCACATACCAGCGGCCTGCGGGCAGGGTGGCATCATTGCGGTCAAAGTAGAACACCTGCCCCCGCAGCGCACGGGCAGCATCCATATCGTCCACGCCTTCCAGCTGCAGCAGAGCCATCTGACCCTGTGCGCGGATGGACACGATCTTATAGGCCCTGCCGCCCTGTGCCGAGGGGTACAGCCTGCCCACCTTTTTCAGAAAGTTGACGCCGTCGCACCAAAGCTCCAGCTTCATTTCGCCGCGCACGCCGTGGGTGGTCACGACCTTGCCTGCTTCCAGATATTGCTGCATAATCTTGCTCCTATAATCAAAAAGGCCCCTTGCCGCAAGGGCAAAGGGCCTGTAGGGTGCTCAGTCGATCTCAACAAGGACCTTTTCATCGACCCGCACAGCAGCCGCGCGCATCACCACACGAATGGCTTTTGCGATCCGGCCCTGCTTGCCGATGACACGGCCCATATCTCCCTCTGCCACGCTCAGGTGGTAGACGATGGTGCCGTCCTCGCGGGGCTCGTCCACCGTGACCTTGACGGCGTCCTTGTCCTCCACGAGACCGCGGGCAACTGCCAGCAACAGCTCCTGCATGAGTCAGCCCTCCCTACTTACAGAACGTTGGACTTCTTCAGCAGGACGCGAACGGTATCAGTGGGCTGTGCGCCGTTGGCGATCCACTGCTTTGCCTTCTCAGCGTCGATCTTGATCTCGGAAGGCTCCTTGTTGGGATCGTAGGTGCCGATCTCTTCGATGAAACGGCCGTCACGGGGGAAGCGGCTGTCAGCAACAACAACACGATAGAAGGGAGCCTTCTTGGCGCCAACGCGGCGCAGACGAATCTTAACTGCCATGGTAAATATCCTCCAAAAATTGTTTTGTGCGGCCCTTGCGGGCGCATGTTGATTATATTGTACAAACCCGCAAGGGGGTTGTATCACAAAAATTATTTCAGTCCGCGGAAGGCATTGGGGTTGCCCATCATGCCGCCCAGGCGGCGAGCAAAGCCCTTGGGGCTTTTCTTGAACTGCTTCATCATCTTCTGCATCATTTCAAACTGCTTGAGCAGCTTGTTCACGTCGGCCACGGTGGTACCGCTGCCTGCTGCAATGCGGCGCTTGCGCTTTGGGTTGATGATGGAGGGCTTCTCGCGCTCTTCCTTGGTCATGGAATAGATCATGGCCTCGATGCGGTCGAACGCCTTTTCATCGACCTGACTGGGATCGATGCCGCTTCCGCCAGGCAGCATGCTCAGCATCGCGCCTGCACCGCCCATCTTGCGGATCTGTGCGAACTGGTCCAGCATGTCGTTCATGTCGAACTTGTTCTCCATCATCCGCTTGGCGGTCTCTTCGGCTGCCTTTTCGTCGGCCGTCTCCTGCGCGCGCTCGATCAGGCTCAGCACATCGCCCATGCCAAGGATGCGGCTTGCCATGCGGTCCGGGTGGAACACATCCAGATCGTCCAGCTTTTCGCCGGTGCCCTGAAACTTGATGGGCTTCCCGGTGACGGCCAGCACCGAAAGTGCCGCACCGCCGCGGGTATCGCCATCGGTCTTGGTGAGGATGATGCCGTCGATGCTCACCTTCTCGTTGAAGGTCTTGGCAACGTTCACGGCATCCTGACCGGCCATGGCGTCCACCACCAGCAGGGTCTCGTCCACAGGAACGGCTTCCTTGATGTCCACCAGCTCCTGCATGAGCACATCGTCGATCTGCAGACGACCGGCGGTATCCAGGATCACGATGTCATTGCCGTAATCCTTGGCGTGTGCCAGCGCCTTCTTTGCAATTTCCGGCGGCTTTGCGCCCGGCAGCGTGAACACCGGTGCGCCCGCCTGTTTGCCCACCACCTGCAGCTGATCGATGGCCGCAGGGCGGTAAATATCGCAAGCCACCAGCATGGGGCGGCGGCCCTGTTTGATAAAGTACTTTGCCAGCTTTGCGGCGTGGGTAGTTTTACCGTTGCCCTGCAGGCCGCAGAGCATGATGATCGTCTGGCCCTTGTTCTTGATGTTCAGGCGGGCCGCTTCGCTGCCGCCCATCAGGGCAACCAGCTCTTCGTTGACGATCTTGACCACCTGCTGTGCCGGGGTCAGGCTCTCCATGACCTCCTGACCCATGGCGCGCTCGGACACCTTTGCACAGAAGTCCTTGGCAACCTTGTAGTTGACATCGGCTTCCAGCAGGGCCATGCGCACCTCACGCATCGCGGCCTTGATATCTGCCTCGGTCAGCTTGCCGTGACCGCGCAGCTTTTTGAACACACCGGCAAGGCGGTCGGTAAGGGATTCAAATGCCATTGTACGGTGCTCCTTTCACAGGTTTCAGCTCTCGTTTGCTTCGTCGATGGAGCGGATGAGCTTTAACATTTTGGTCAGCTGGTGTTCGTACTCGGTGGTGGTCAGGCCCTGCGGGCCGGTGCACTCGAACCGTGCATCGATCACCATTTGCTCCAGCTCTTCCAGCTTCTGCTGCACGCGGCGGTAACGCGCCGCAAAGCCGACCTTTTCCTCCAGCTCCTTCAGCGCGTTCTCGCCATGCTTGATGGCATCCCGCGCACCCTGACGGGTGATGCCGAAGTTCTCGCCGATCTCGCTCAGCGAAAGGTCATCGTTGTAATACTGGCGCAGCATTTCGCGCTGTTTCTCGGTGAGCACCTCACCGTAAAAGTCCAGCAGATAGCCCATTTCCAGATCTTTTGCCATCCTCTGATCCCCCGGTTTTGTGCCTGTACTTTCGAGAAGTGATGTAAAGTTCATTTGCTTTACGGATGAAGTATAGCAGATGCACCGCATCCTGTCAAGAGCCTTTCGGAGATTTTTCCAGAAAATCCGCCAAAAATTCGCCGTTTTTGCTAAAACGCATCTTGACGCGCGCAGTCCTTTTGCGTTAGGATAATATTGTTGTATCCCATGAAAGGAGGGTCTTCGTGCCGATCTACCCCAATTTTTACCAGACGCTCAGCGCCTGCCCCATCGTGGAGCTGCGCGGCTATGCTGCCGCCTGCGGGCTGAAGGGACGGCTGTATGCCTATCTGGACTTTGCAGGCCCCACCGGCACGGCCCGGGACGGCCTTGCCGAAGGGATGCTGGCCCTTGCCATTGAAAAAAAGAAGCTGATCTCCGGTCAGCCCATCATTGAAGCGGCCTCCGGCCCGTTTGCCGCCGCGCTCACGCTGGCGGGCCTGACCGCCGGTCACCCGGTGGTTCTGGTGATGCCGGAGGATGCCCCCGCCCTGCGGCAGGAGACCCTGCTGCGGCTGGGTGCGCAGATCCGCCACAGCCCGGCCCGCAGCGGTGTGAACGGTGCCCGCCGTCTGGCGGCACAGACCGCCGCCGCCAACGGCTGGTACTACATGGACTGGCTTGCCAACGATGATAACCCGGAGTACCACCGCCGCGTTACCGGCCCTGCCATTGTGCAGAGCATCGCGCGGGAGGGCAAAAGTGCCGTGGACGCTATCGTGATCGGCGTGGGCAGTGGCGGCACCGTGACCGGCGTGGGCGAGACCATCAAGGCATGGACGAACGATGTGCGCATCGCCGCCGTGGAGCCTTACGAATCGCAGGCGCTGGGCGGCGGCCTGACTGGCCCCCACGGCATCAGTGATCTGGGCTACGGCTTTGTGCCGGAAAACTTCAACGCCTATGTGGTGGACAACGTGGTTGCGGTGAACACCACCGATGCGCAGCGGGCCGCGCAAAAGGTGCTGCGCACCGATGCCATCCCGGCTTCGGTGGCATCCGGTGCCGTTTTGCAGGCGGCCGCACAGCTCATCCATGTAGGTGCCAGCCGCTCTGCCCTTGCCATCCTGCCCGGACGGCAGATCGTAAATACATTATAAGGAATAAGGAGAAATCATAGAGTTCCCATGACAAACGACATGACAAAGGGAGCCATTACACCGCTCCTGATCCGTTTTACCATTCCGCTGGTACTTGGCAACCTGTTCCAGCTCACCTACAACGCCGCCGACAGCATCATCGTGGGCAAGTTCGTGGGCGAGGAAGCTCTTGCCGCCGTCGGCACCTCCAACCCGCTCATGACTCTGGCCATCCTGTTTATCAACGGCATGTGTCTGGGTGCCGGCATTCTGGTCAGTACCGCATTCGGTGCCGGTGATACCCAGCTGATGGAGCGTCAGGTGTCCACCACCGCCATTGCAGGCACCGTGTTCTCGCTGGCATTCTCGGCGCTGTGCGTCATTCTGGCCACGCCCCTGCTGCAGCTGATGCAGGTGCCCGCCGATATCCTGCCCATTGCGGTCAGCTACCTGCGCATCGTGTTTGCAGGCCTGATTTTCACCTTCTTCTATAACTTTCTTGCCGCCACCATGCGTGCACTGGGCGACAGCAAGAGTGCCCTGTATTTCCTGATGATCAGTTCTGTGCTGAACATCGGCGGCGACCTGTTCTTTGTGCAGGTGCTGAACTGGGGCAGCAGCGGCTGCGCCCTTTCCACCGTGGTCAGCGAAGCACTGTGCTGCGTGCTGTGCGTACTGTACATCCGCTGGAAGTTGCCCATCCTGCAGCTGGGCAGGCGCTGGCTGGTGTTTGATGGCAAGCTGCTGCGCAAAACGGTCAGCTACGGCTGGACCAGCGCCATGCAGCAAGCCACCGTGCAGCTGGGCAAGATCGCGGTGCAGGCCATCGTGAACACCATGGGTGTCAACGCCATGGCCGCCTTTACCGCTGCTTCCCGCATTGACGACTTTGCCTATACCCCGCAGCAGAACATCGGCCACGCCATGACCACCCTCATGGCGCAGAACCGGGGTGCCGGCAAGCACGACCGTGTGAAACAGGGCTTCCACTGCGGTATGCGCATCGAAACCGCTTACGGCGTGCTGATAGCCGTTGTATGCTTTGCCGGTGCGCCCTTTATCATGAAGCTGTTCGTCACCGACCCGGAGGTCATCCATCTGGGCGTGCGCTTCCTGCGCACGGTTTCCCTGTTCTACCTGATGCCCGCAGCCACCAATGGCATTCAGGGCTTCTTCCGCGGCATTGGCGATCTGAAGGTCACGCTGGTGTCCAGCACTTTCAACATGGTGTTCCGTGTGGCGGCAGCTGCGGTGTTCGTGCTGGTGTGGAAAATGGAGATCGAAGCTCTGCCTTACAGCTATGCGGTGGGCTGGGTCGTCATGCTGCTCTACGAGCTGCCCATGCTGGTTCGGTATCTGCGCAGCCATGGAGACGAATTATAATCGTTTTATTTGATTTGTGATACGAAAAAGGCTCTGCGTCGCAAGGATGCAGAGCCTTTTTCGTATTAAACTTACTTGCGGCTTGCCAGCAGATTCTCGATCTTCTTCAGCGGGTCGATAATGCTGGAAACAGACATGTCGTGGTTCAGAGCCACCACAAAGTATGCAGCGTACTTGGAAACATCCACATCCACATACCAGTCGCGGGTGAGCAGCTCAGGCATCCGGTAGGTCAGGTTGGTGCCCACAACATAGGTCAGCTTGCCCTCGGCCACAGCCTTGTCGAACTTGTCCAGACCGCTGGTGAACAGGGGGAAGGTGGCGTTGGCGATGATGTTGGCAGCGCCGCGCTCCTTCAGGTTGCTGGCGACCTCCAGCATGCTCTCGCCGGAAGCAATGATGTCGTCCGCGATGAAGACGGTCTTGCCCTCCACGCTCTCGCCCAGATACTCGTGGGCAACGATGGGGTTGCGGCCATTCACCACGCGGGTGTAATCGCGGCGCTTGTAGAACATGCCCAGATTGCAGCCCAGCACGCTGGAGAAGTACATGTTGCGGTTCATCGCGCCCTCGTCCGGGCTGACCACGGTAAACTTGCTCTTATCAAAGGACAGGTCCGGGTCCTTCTTCAGCAGGCTCTTCAGCACCTGATAGGTGGGCATTGCGTTATCAAAGCTCATCAGCGGCACAGCGTTCTGCACGCGGGGGTCATGAGCATCAAAGGTGATGATGTTGCGCACACCCATGGTCTGCAGCTCCTGCAGGGCCACAGCGCAGTCCAGACTTTCGCGCACCACACGGCGATGCTGACGGCCGCCGTACAAGCTGGGCATAATAACCGACACACGGTGTGCCTTGCCGGCCACTGCCTGGATCAGGCGCTTCAGGTTGGCGAAGTGATCGTCCGGAGACATGTGGTTCTCGTAGTTGAACAGCTTGTAGGTCACACTGTAGTTGCCGGGATCGACCACGATGAAGATATCGTCGCCGCGCACCGACTCCTTCACCAGACCCTTGGCATCGCCACTCTGGAAGCGGGGGCAGTCGCAGGGGATGATAAAGGTCTCCTTATCGATGCCGGCTTCTCTGGCCCAGCGGGTCAGGTGCTTATCGATCAGGCCGGTAAGTTCCTCCGCACCGGGGCAGGCGATGAGGCGCATATCCGCCACGCTGGGCTGCTCAAAGAACGACTTCGGGGAAATTTCAATGGACATAATCACAACTCCTTATTGCTGCTGTACAATCCGAATGATCGTCACACGAAAGTGCATATCTACTTTTATTTTATCACAATTTGACATTTGCGCCATATCAATTTGTTTCACCTTCACATTTTCTGCGCCTTGCACATCTGTTTTACCTTTTTTAAAAAGAGACTGTGTGTTTTCGACAAAAAGACAGCCAATTCTTTTCAATTTCGCAAATTTCGGCTGATTTTCGCGGAAAAGTAGGACTTTTCTTTGCCTGAGCAGCCTCCCGGGATCGCTCCTCCGGGAGACAAAAATGCAGTGTGTCAGGCAGCGGAGATTCTGCTGTTTTCGCCCATTTGTACCCTCTGCCAAAACCGCTAAAAACAAAGGCACCTGCAACAAATTCGCTGCTCTTCTGAAACTCAGAAGCGATCGTTGCAGATGCCTTCTTATTTTATATGATAGTGATAGGTGCTTTTGTGTTCCGCTTACAAAGCAGCAACAGCAGCCTTCAGCGCATCCACGCGGTCGGTGTTCTCCCACTTCACGCCCAGATCCTCGCGGCCCATGTG
>OLPW01003904.1_pt1 | contig 11125 bp, 9 predicted proteins | sample 1672161 | NCBI WGS metagenome assembly OLPW01 (sample SAMEA3136654, study PRJEB25190) | human gut metagenome
GGTGGGCAAGAGATTCCGAAACGAGATCACGCCGGGCAACTTCATCTTCCGCATCCGCGAGTTCGAGCAGATGGAGCTTGAGTTCTTCTGCATGCCGGGCACGGATCTGGAGTGGTTCAGCTATTGGCGCAGCTACTGCCACGAGTGGCTCAAGAGTCTGGGCATCAAGGAAGAGCATCTGCGTCTGCGCGACCACAAGCCGGAAGAGCTGGCGCACTATTCCAAGGCGACGACCGACTTCGAGTATCTCTTCCCGTTCGGCTGGGGTGAGCTTTGGGGCGTGGCGGACCGCACGGACTTCGACCTGAAGGCGCACCAGACGACCTCTGGCAAGAGCATGGAATACCTGAACCCGACCACGGGTGAGAAGGTGATTCCGTATGTCATCGAGCCGTCCCTCGGCGCGGACCGCGCGGCGCTGGCCTTCCTGTGCGAAGCTTACGAAGAGCAGGAGCTGGAGGGCGGCGACACTCGCGTCGTCATGCACTTCCATCCGGCGCTTGCGCCGTACAAGTGTGCCGTGCTGCCGCTGCAAAAGAACAAGTGCGGCGAGAAGGCCGGCGAAATCTATGACATGCTGAGCAAGCATTTCATGGTGGATTACGACGAGACGGGCTCTATCGGCAAGCGCTACCGCCGTCAGGACGAAATCGGCACGCCAATGTGCATCACCGTCGATTTCGACACGTTGGAGACCGGCGTGGTCACCGTGCGCGACCGCGACACCATGGAGCAGGATCACGTGCATGTGGACGAGCTGGTCGCCTACATCCAGAAGAAGATTGAGTATTGATTCTACAAAAGACCGTTCGGACGCGGGGAGAGACGTTTCTTTCCCGCGTCCTTTTTGAAATCTGGAGGAGGGAATGCTTTGTTTGAATCGATTCTATATGAAGGAACGATGATTGTCGCGCAGATTCACGAATCGCTGATGCACCTCAACGACAATTTTGAACTGTATTTCGGCGACAAGGACATGCATTTTATCGTGATGGCCGTGCTGGGCATGATCCTGTTTTTCATGGTGCATTTCGTGTTTAAGCGGCTGGCGAAATGGAGCATTACGGCCATTTCGTTCATCTATGTGTTCACGGTGATGACCGTGCTCGGTTTGGCCATTGAAATCGGCCAGAAGATCACGGGTACGGGCGATATGGATTTTCGGGACGTGGTGGCAGGCTTATACGGCGTGCTTGCGTTCTTCGCGGTCTACACGGTTTACCGGCTCATCGTGCTGCTGGTGCGGCATCTGATGCGCGGCAAGAAGAAAGCCGACGCCTGAGTCTTGTATTTGGCGCGCGGGCATGATAAAATAATCTGGTATGATCATCAACAGAATTTGCCCGTGCGGCAATTAAAGGAGCAATCATTTTGGCAACAACAGTTGGGCTGATCTCGCTGGGATGCAGCAAAAACCGCGTGGATTCCGAGCAGATGCTCGCGGTGCTCAAGGAGCATGGCTATCAAATCGTTTCCGATCCGTCGCGGGCGGAAGTCATCATTGTCAACACTTGCGGATTTATTCAGTCCGCGAAGGAAGAGGCCATTTCCACGCTGTTTGAAATGGCGGGCTACAAACAGACGGGCTGCTGCCGCCTGCTGGTGGCGACGGGCTGCTTTGCCCAGCGCTATCCGGAAGCCATTCGGGAGGAAATGCCCGAAGTGGACGTCATCATGGGCGTGAACGACTATCAGAAGCTCGACGAGGCGCTCCGGGAAGCCGAAAAGGGCGGACGCCCCGTCTACACCGACGACGACGGCCAGTTCCACGAGTTCGGACGCGTGCTGACCACGCCGAAGTACAGCGCATACGTCCGCATTGGCGAGGGCTGCGACAACTGGTGTTCCTACTGCGCGATTCCGATGATCCGCGGCGGGTATCGCAGCCGCCCGAAGGCGGATATTCTGGCCGAGGTGAAAACGCTGGCGGCGCAGGGCGTGAAGGAGTTCACGCTGATCGCGCAGGACACGACGCGTTACGGCACGGACAACGGCGAAGAGAGCCAGCTGCCGCAGCTTATCGAGGAGATTGCCGCGATTCCCGGCGTGGAATGGCTGCGCGCGCTGTATTGCTATCCGGAGCGCGTGGACGAGCGGCTGCTGGATACGATGAAGCGCCTGCCGAATGTCTGCGACTATCTGGATCTGCCGATGCAGCACATCAGCCAGCACATCCTGACCGATATGAACCGCACGGATACCAGCGCGCACATCCGCGAGGTCTGCCGCATGTTTAAAGAGCGCGGCATGATGCTGCGCACGACGCTGATGGTCGGCTTCCCCGGCGAAACGGACGAGGATTTCGACGAGCTGATGGATTTTGTGAAGCAGACGAAGTTCGATCGCATGGGTGCGTTCATGTTCTGTCCGGAGGACGGCACGCGCGCGGCGGAAATGCCGAACCAGATTCCTGAAGAAGTGAAGCAGGAGCGCTATGACCGTTTGATGACGCTTCAGCATGGCATTTCGCTGGCGCAGAACAAGGCGCGCGTGGGCACGACCTGCCGCGTACTGGTGGAAAAGAAGCGCGGCAGCCGCTACGTCGGCCGCAGCGAATATGAAGCGCCGGAGACGGACGGCAGCATCTTCTTCGGTTCGGACGAGCCGTGCGAAATTGGTTCGTTTGTGAACGTGAAGATCACGGGCGCAAAGGCGTATGACCTGATGGGTGAGCGGATATGAAAAAGTTTTTGGAGAGCCTGAAACAGGCTGGGCGGTCGATCCACGCGATGAACCTGCCCAACAAGCTGACGCTTCTGCGCGTGGCGCTGGTGCCGCTGTATTTGGTGTTGCTGTGGTTCTTTGACAACGACAAGTCGATGCAGATTTGGCCGCTGCTGGTGTTTGCGCTGGCTTCGCTGACGGATCTGCTGGACGGCTACATTGCGCGGTCGCGCAACCTGATTACCAACTTTGGCAAATTCATGGACCCGATTGCCGACAAGCTGCTGACGCACACGGCGTTTATCATGCTGACGGCCATCGGGCGGCTGAACGTGACAGCCTGCATCATCTTCATCGCGCGCGAGTTTGTCGTCTCCGGTCTGCGGCTGTGCGCCGTGGAGCAGGGGCACGTCATCGCGGCGGGCATGAGCGGCAAGATCAAGACCGTGCTGCAAATGATGCTGGTGGTCGTGCTGACGATCACGGGCGAGGGGCTTCTGCCCGCGTTGCTGACGATTGCCGCGTCGGTGATGACGCTCTACTCGATGGGCGAATACGTCTGGCAGAACAGAGCGGTTTTGAGCGGCGCGAAGTAAGGATGAAGAGGACGTTGGGGCGCTGCCCCAAGCCCCGGCAGGGAACTGAGTTCCCTGCACCCTCCGCATGATGTATTGCTGCGCAATACATGGGAATATTTCTGTTTATCGCGAAGCGATAAACAAAGTGGGAAATCCAAGAACCTCAGGTTCTTGGTGGGGTTTGGGGCAAAGCCCCAACGTCCCCCGAAAGGAAAACAGATGATTGCAGAAATTGTGGCCATCGGCACGGAACTGCTGATGGGGCAGATCGCCGACAGTGACGCGCAGATGCTCTCGCGCGAATTGCAGAGCCTCGGTATCGCGGTGTATCACCATCAGGTGGTGGGCGATAACCCGCAGAGAATGCGCGAAGCGCTGGCACTGGCGCTTTCCAGAAGCGATTTGGTCATCACCACGGGCGGCCTTGGGCCGACACAGGATGATTTGAGCAAGGAGATTGCCGCCGAGCTGCTGGGCCTGCCGATGGTGTTTGACGCCGAGAGCTGGGAGGCGATCGGAAAATACTTCGTCAAAATCGGGCGCGCCTGCCCGATGAATAACCGCAAACAGGCGATGTTCGCCCAGGGCTGCACCATTCTGCCCAACGCATGCGGCACCGCGCCCGGCTGCATGATCGAAAAGGAAGGTAAAATCGTCGTTCAGCTCCCCGGTCCGCCGCACGAGATGGCCGATATGTTCCGCAGGCAGGTCTATGACAGGCTGGCGGCCAGGACGGGCGGCTGCATCGCGTCGCGGTTCATCCGCATTTACGGCATGGGCGAATCCCAGGTCGCACAGGAATGCGCGCAGTGGATTGAAAACGGCGAAGGCGTGACTGTCGCGCCGTATTGCTCCTTGGGCGAATGTCAGCTCCGCGTCACCGCGCGCGGCAGGGACGAGGCGGAGGCGCTGCGGCAGGTTGAGCCGGTTGTGGACGCTATCTGCGGCGTGCTGGGCGACTGCGTTTACGACGTGACCGAGACGAGCGACGGCTCCATGCAGGAGGCGGCAGGGCGCGCGCTGGTGGCGCGGCATTTGACCGTTTCGACGGCGGAGAGCTGCACGGGCGGCATGGTTGCGGCCAGTCTGGTGGATTATCCCGGCATTTCCGAATGTCTGTATGAAGCGCATGTGACCTACGCCAACGAGGCGAAGGTGAAATACTGCGGCGTGAAGCCGGAAACGCTGGCGGCCTATGGCGCGGTCAGTGAGCAGACGGCGGCCGAAATGGCCGGCGGTCTGCGCGAAAAAAGCGGCGCGGACATCGCTGTGGCGACGACGGGCATTGCGGGCCCCGGCGGAGGGACTAAGGAAAAGCCCGTCGGGCTGGTCTATGTCGCGTGCGCGGACAAAGACGGCGTAACGGTTGAGCGGTTGCAGCTGGGCGGCGACCGCGCGCGGGTGCGCAGGCTGGCGACGCTCAAGGCGCTGGATATGGTGCGCCGCGCGGCGGTGAAAAGATACTTTGAGTAGCCCACAGCGCCCCTTTGAAGGGGAGCCGGCCGTCAGGGCTGAAGGGCGAATACATACAGGAGGGGCAATATGGCAAGCGATAAGGGCAAGAAGTCCTCAAAAACGGTGACGACCATCCCGGCCAATGACGACGGAACGGAGAAAAAGCGCGCGCTGGATATCGCGCTGGCCGGCATTGAAAAGCAGTTCGGCAAGGGCGCGGTCATCCGCATGGGCGAACGCGCGTCGCGGGATATTCAGGTGATTCCGACCGGCTGTCTGGATCTGGATATGGCGCTGGGCGTGGGCGGTCTGCCGCGCGGCCGCGTGGTGGAAATCTACGGTCCGGAATCCTCCGGCAAGACGACCGTCGCGCTGCATGTCGTTGCGGAAGCGCAGAAGATGGGCGGCGTGGCTGCGTTCATCGACGCGGAACATGCGCTCGACCCCGTTTATGCGCGTAAGCTCGGCGTGGACGTGGATCAGCTGTATGTCTCTCAGCCGGATACGGGCGAGCAGGCGCTGGAAATCTGTGAGGCGCTGGTGCGTTCCGGCGCGATCGATATCGTGGTCATCGACTCGGTTGCGGCACTGGTGCCGAAGGCCGAAATCGACGGCGAAATGGGCGATTCCTTCGTCGGTTTGCAGGCGCGCCTGATGAGCCAGGCGCTGCGCAAACTGACGGGCATTGTTAACAAGACGAACTCGACCTGCATCTTCATCAACCAGCTGCGCGAGAAGGTCGGCGTGATGTATGGCAATCCGGAGACGACGCCGGGCGGCCGCGCTCTGAAATTCTACGCGTCCGTGCGCATCGACATCCGCCGCGGCGAACAGCTCAAGGACGGCACGACCGTCGTCGGCAACCGAACGAAGGCGAAGATCGTCAAGAACAAGGTTGCGCCGCCCTTCCGCACGGCGGAGTTCGACATTCTCTACGGCGAGGGCATCAGCAAGGAAGGCAGCCTGCTGGATAATGCCGTGGCGCTGGATATCATCCATAAGTCCGGCGCGTGGTTCTCCTACGGCGACCAGCGCATCGGCCAGGGCCGCGAGAATACCCGCAAATTCCTCAAGGAAAACCCGGAGACTGCCGCGGAAATCGACAAGCTCGTCCGCGCCGAGCTGATGGGCAAGAATGCGCCCATCGTGCAGAGCGCGTCGGATGACGACGAGGAGAAGCCGGCGGACGACAGCATGGACGACCTGCCGAACCTCGACGACGAAGAATAAACAGCCCATCAGAACCCGCCTTGAAATGAAGGCGGGCTTTATGCTATACTATATGCGATTTTGACAGACTTTGAAACGAGAATGCGAACAGGAAGGATACCATGAGGCAGGGAAAACTGGAAGATCGATTGCAAATGCGCAGGCTGACGGTGGACGACACCGCGCAGTATAATGCGTTGCTTCGTTATGCGTTTCAGGTGACGGACAGCGAGCTGGCCTCTTTGGGCTGGAATCAGAAGGAGATGGAGCGCAGCAAAAAGCCCGTGCTCAAAAAGACGGAATCCTTCGGCTGGTTCGACGGGGAGAAACTCGCTTCTCAGATCAGCGTGTATCCGATGCAGGTCAATCTGTTCGGCACGATGTACAATATGGGCGGCGTGACCGGCGTGGCGACCTATCCGGAATACATGGGGCGCGGGCTGATGGCGCACCTGATGAAAAAAGCGCTGGACAACATGCGCGAAAACCACCAGTGCGTATCGATGCTCTTCCCGTATCTGATTCCGTATTACCGCAAAAAGGGCTGGGAAATCGTTTCGGATAAGATGACCTACACCATCAAGGATACCCAGCTGCCCAAACACCACAAGGTCGGCGGCATGGTGGAGCGCGTGGATATCGACAGCGAGGATGTGCACCGCGTACACGACGCGTTTTCCGCCATGCGCCACGGCGCGCTTAAGCGCAACGAGCTGGAATGGGAGGAATACTGGCGCTGGGAGGCCGACGACGTGCTTGTCGCCGTGTATTACGACGCGAACGAAAAGCCGACCGGATACCTCGTCTATTATATCGCCAACGACGTGTTCCGCATCAAGGAACTGGTCTATATCAATCAGGAGGCGCGGCACGGCCTGTGGAACTATATCTCCGCCCATTTCTCGATGATCGACAAGGTTGTCGGCAACAACTACACCAACGAGCCGATGGCGTTTCTGCTGGAAGACAGCGAAATTCAGGAGGAAATCGAGCCGTACATGATGGCGCGAATCGTCGATTTCGAGGAATTCATCATGCAGTATCCGTTTGACATCATCTCCATTCACGACGACCTGCATTTCATCATCGACGATCCGATTATGGAATGCAACTGCGGTGATTTCTCCCTCCGCTGGGACGCGGCGGGCGACACCATCTTGGAGCGCGGCGGCACGCGCGGCGAAACCGTTCGCTGCGACATTCAGACGCTGACGGCGATGTTCTACGGCTATAAGCGTCCGACATATCTCAAGCGCGTCGAGAGACTTCAGGCGAATGACACCGCCGTGCGCATTCTGGAAGATATCATCCCTATCGAACAGCCGTATTTCTCGGATTATTTCTAAACCCCTTTCGTTATATGGGGAATCTTTCCGCTGTCTCCGGATAAAGAGCGGACGCGCGCCCTTACGGCGATGGAATGCAAGTATTGAGTTTTTTTATCCTTTATCGCGCAGCGATAAAGAGGTGGAAGGTGCAGGAAACTCAGTTCCCTGCCGGGGAATTGGAGCCATGCGCCCGCTGTGCGGGAATCAGCATGGCGGAAATTGGAAACTGCAAGGAGCCGAAGGCGACTATGCACGTTTCCCGGATTGGGGCGAAGCCCCAAGAAAGGTATACCATGCAAAATGAAGCCGTCGCGCTTCTTCGCTGCCCGATCTGTTCGGGCAGTTTTCGTCAGGAAGGCAAAAGCCTGTTCTGCGAAAGGGGCCATTGCTACGATATCGCCAGGCAGGGGCACGTGAATTTTGTGCCGAACGCCAAACAGTCTTTCTATAAAAAGGAGCTGTTTGAGAGCCGCGCGAAGGTCTTTGAAGCGGGCGTGTTCGCACCGGTCGTTGCGGCCATCGGCGAAGCGCTGGAAAAATACGTAAAGGCCGAATGCCCTGTTGTGGCGGACGCGGGATGCGGCGAGGGATATTATCTGCGGAGCGTCTGCCCGGAAAGAAAGATGATTCGCGTCGGATTTGATCTGGCGAAGGAGGCCGTGCTGCTCGCCGCGAAGGGGGATAAGCAGGCGACATATTTCGTCGGCGATCTGGCGAATATCCCGCTGGCGGACGGTTGCTGCGACGCGGCGCTCGATGTATTCACCCCCGCGAATTACGCGCAGTTCGGGCGTATCCTCAAGACGGACGGTGTGCTCATCAAGCTTGCGCCGAGAGCGGGCTATCTGCATGAATTGCGGGAGGCAGCGGGCGGCAAACTGGAAGCGTATGACGGCGCGCAGGTTTTGGATTATGCCCATGCGCATGTCAATGTGCTTGAAGAGCGGAAGATCGCCTATACGATGCCCGTCGATGGGGAATTGGCGGTGCGTCTGGCGAAGATGACCCCGATGCTGGCCAATGTCGATGTGGACAGCCTCGATCTGAGCGGCATGAAGCAGATTACGATTGACGAAACGATGATGATCGGAACGATGAAACGGGAGGGATAACCGTGAAGACGTTTTTCATGAATGACTATGGCGAGGGCGCGCATCCGCTGGTGATGCGGCGATTGATGGAAACCAATATGGAGCATACCTGCGGCTACGGACTGGATGAATACAGCCTGCGCGCGGCGGATGTGATCCGCGAAAAGTGCGGCCAGCCGGGCGCGGCGGTGCATATCATGACGGGCGGCACGTCGGCCAACAGCATCGCGATTGCGGCGTTCCTGCGCCCGTATGAGGCGGCTATCTGCGCGCCGACGGGACATATCAACGTGCATGAGACCGGCGCGGTGGAAGCGACGGGGCATAAGGTGCTGCCCTGCGCGGCGAAGGACGGTAAGGTGACGGCGGAAGGTGTGGAAGCCGTCTGTGCGCTGCACACGGATGAGCACATGGTTGCGCCGAGGCTGCTCTACGTCAGCCAGCCGACGGAAATCGGCACGGTGTATCATCTGGACGAGTTGAAAGCGCTTCGCGAGGTCTGCGACAGGCTGGGACTGTTCCTCTTTGTGGACGGCGCGCGGTTGGGCAGCGCGCTGACCAGCCCGGAGTGCGACATGACGCTCAAAGATTTGGCCGCGCTGGCGGATTGTTTCTACATCGGCGGCACGAAAAATGGCCTGCTTTTCGGCGAAGCGATGGTTATCGTCAATCCGGCGCTGCAAAAGGATTTCCGCTATATGATCAAGCATAACGGCGGCATGATCGCCAAGGGACGGCTCGGCGGCGTGATGTTTTTGGCGGCACTGGAGCACGACGATTATTTCGCGTGGGCGAAGCATGCCAATGAAATGGCCGATCTCATCCGCGCGGGCATGGAGCGCGCGGGCATTCCCTTCTTCCAGCGGACGACGACCAACCAGATTTTCGCCGTGCTGACGGAAGAACAGAACGCCGCGCTGGAACTGGATTTTGCCTATGAGCGCTGGGCAAAGCTGGAAGATGGGCGCGTGGCCGTCCGCTTTGTGACCAGCTGGGCGACGGAGGCGGCGGACTGCGAGAAGCTGGCCTCCGCGTTGGAGGCGTTGGCCTGATGGCGCGCGAGGGGCGATCTCATGTACGCAAGCGGAAAAAAGGCTGTCTGGTTGGCTGCCTGACCAATCTGATGCTGCTGCTCGGCGTGATTGCGCTGGTGTTTGTCGGCGCGCATGTGCTGGGCTTTGTGGAAAGCGATCCGCAGACCGGCGCGCCGACGCTCAAGCTGGACCATCTGCCGAAAATCAGGCTCGGCGATTTCGACCTGAGTCAGATTCAACCGCCGGATCTTTCCGGCATGACGGAGAAACTGCCTAAGTGGGCATATGGCGTAAATGCGAACGGGCTGACGGTCAAGACGCTGCGCGCGGGGGACGGAGAAGCTGTTTTCGTCTGCGCGGACGGCTATACCATGCTGCTTGGCGCGGGCAGCGGAACAGGCGCGGCGCTCTGCGGCCAGCTGCTGCTCTGCGGCGCGAACCATCTGAGCGCGGCGGTGGCGATGAGTTCGGAAGATGAGCAGCTCGGCGCGATGAAGCTGGCGCTTGGCATGACCAAACCGGATTATCTCTTTGTGCCGCCGACGCAGACCAAGGGAAAGGCCTATGCGCAGATGATCGACGCGGCGGAAAAGCAGGGGACGCAGATCGTCTCCGCGGCGCAGAACATGACTTTTACGCTTGGACGGGCGCGAGTGACCTTCATCGGCCCGGCGCGGACCCAGCATACGGACAGCCGCGACGACGGCCTGACCTTGCGCATCGAATACGGGCAGACGAGCGTCGTGGTGACGGGCTGTATTACCTCAAACGGCGAAAAGGAGATCGTCTCTTCCGGCGCGGCGGCAGCGTGCGATGCGCTGATCGTCTCCCGCGGAGGAACGGAGGCCGCGACATGCGCCGAATGGGTGGAGGCTGCAAAGCCGAAAGTCGCGCTGATCACAGGCAAAAACCCCGCCAACAGCGTACGCATTCGATTGCAGAAATACGGCGCGACGGTCTATGCGGCGAAGGAAAACGGCGTGATGACGCTGTTTTCGGACGGGCAGGAAATCACGGTGGAACCATAAAAAGGATATGAAAAACCCTGCAGGGCAGCGTCCATGCCCGGCAGGGTCTTTCTTTTTAAGAAACAGGGAGAAAACAGGGGGAGTGGTCCTTGCCTGATACCGCTCAGGCGGGCGTGTCTTGCAGGGGCGTCAAACCTGCAAGGCTGCGGAGGAGTGCGTCAAACTTCGTCCGCAATTTGGTTCAGGGAGGTGTTAGATATCTCTAACAACAAGATCATTATACAGGATGCAGCGCGGCTTGTCAAGAGAAAAATTGAAAGTAATCCGCTGGGAATTGCATAGAATTGGCAGCGGCGTTATATATGAGCTGGGATAAAAGAAAAATCTATCATTTTTATTAGATCTAAAACGTTTCCTTTGTGCATTGGTAAGTTGAAAAAAACAAGGAAGAATGGTAGAATAAAAGAAGGAAGAAGTCGGTATATATCTTCCCCTATGGGAAGTATATGCGGCTTTCAATGGAAAGATGACAAAAAAGATCGGCGAAAGGGGCATGTCGATATGAAAAATAAAAGAAGAATTTTTGCATGGATGCTGTGCCTGGTGTTGCTGGGCGCAGCGTCTCCGATGCGCGTGAACGCGGAGGATGAGCAGCAGAGCGAAGGAATCGTTTTGTATGAAGAAGGCGCAAAGCCCGAATACACCGAAGCTGAAGCGGAATCTGAAGTTTACAGCGAGACGGAAACGCCGATTGAGACGGAAGAGGCTGAAGAAGAGCCGGAAGCGACGGAGGAACCG
>OLPW01003906.1_pt1 | contig 11115 bp, 10 predicted proteins | sample 1672161 | NCBI WGS metagenome assembly OLPW01 (sample SAMEA3136654, study PRJEB25190) | human gut metagenome
AGATGCCGCGAGCCGTTTATAATAGTCCAAATCCCATTTTAAATGGCTTTTCCGAACATTCTTGCAGAAAAAGCCTGTACAGTTCAGAAAGATAACAGGAGGAAGAAAGCATGCTGCCGAAAGTGATTCGTGAAGGACTGACTTTTGATGATGTTTTGCTGGTTCCGCGCCGCAGCGAAGTGCTGCCCAAGGAAGTCAAGCTGGAAACCTATTTGACCGATAAGATCAAACTGAACATTCCGTTCCTGTCCGCTGCGATGGATACGGTGACGGAGTCCAAGACGGCGATCGCCATGGCGCGTGAAGGCGGCTTGGGTATCATCCATAAGAACATGTCCATCGAGCAGCAGGCGCAGGAGGTTGACCGCGTGAAGCGCTCGGAGAACGGCGTCATTTCCGACCCGTTCCACCTCGGCCCGAATAATCTCGTTTCCGACGCGGAAGAGCTGATGGCGCGCTATCGCATTTCCGGCGTGCCGATCACCGACGAAGCGGGCAAGCTGGTTGGCATTCTGACCAACCGAGACCTCCGTTTTGAAACCAATTACGCCCGCCCGATTTACGAGGTGATGACCACCCAGAATCTGATTACCGCGCCGGTCGGCACGACCCATGAACAGGCGCGTCAGATTCTGGCCAAGCACCGCATTGAAAAGCTCCCGCTGGTGGATGAGGAAGGTCATCTGCGCGGCTTGATTACCATTAAGGATATTCAGAAGGCGCAGAAGTATCCCAATTCTGCAAAGGACGCGTCCGGCCGTCTGCTCTGCGGCGCGGCTGTCGGCGTGAGCCACGACGTGTTTGACCGCATTCCGGCGTTGATTGCCGCGGGCGTGGATATCATCTGCATCGACACTGCGCATGGCCACAGCGTCGGCGTGCTCCGCCAGATCGAGAAAATTCGTGCGACGTTCCCGAATGTTCAGCTGATCGCGGGCAACGTGGCGACGGCCGCCGCGACGCGCGCGCTGTTTGAGGCGGGTGCGGACTGCGTAAAGGTCGGTATCGGCCCCGGCTCCATTTGCACCACTCGCGTGGTTGCCGGTATCGGCGTGCCACAGGTGACGGCGATCAGCGATTGCGCCGAGGAAGCCGAGAAGATGGGCAAACGCATCATCGCTGACGGCGGCATCAAGTATTCCGGCGACGTGGTGAAGGCTATCGCGGCAGGCGGATCCGCCGTCATGCTGGGCAGCTTGCTGGCCGGCACGGAAGAAGCGCCGGGCGCGCTGGAAATCTATCAGGGCCGTCAGTTCAAGGTTTATCGCGGCATGGGTTCTCTTGCGGCGATGGAAAAGGGCAGCAAGGATCGCTACTTCCAGGAGGATGCGAAGAAGCTCGTTCCGGAAGGCGTGGAAGGCCGCGTGGCCTACAAGGGTGCGCTGAGCGACACCATCTTCCAGCTGCTCGGCGGCCTTCGTTCCGGCATGGGCTATTGCGGCACGCCGGATATCGAGTCCCTGCGCCATGACGCGGACTTCATCCGTATCACCAACGCGGGCCTCGTGGAGAGCCATCCGCACGACATCAACATCACCAAGGAAGCGCCGAACTACACCCGCGGCGGTATGTAATTCTCCTGATCTAAATCAATCAGCCGGACGATTGCACATCGTCCGGCTTTTTATATCTCATGAGGAAAGCAAACGCGCGTCAATCAACGCTTGTTTCAGCTGACTTCGGTAGGAATCTTCCATCGGGGTCAGCGGCAGACGAAGCTCGTCGTGCACCACATCCATCATGGACAGCGCCGCCTTGACTGGAATCGGACTGACCTGCAAAAACAGCGCGCGAATCAGCGGCATCAACTCAAGCTGGAGCTGTTGCGCTTCGCCCATGCGATATTTGAGACAGGCATGCGTCAGAGCGCGTGCTTTTTCGGGCAGAATGTTGGAAACGACGCTGATTGCGCCGCAGCTTCCCAACGACATCAGCGGCAGAATCTGATCGTCGTTGCCACAATAGACGGGCAGTTCGCCATGCGTTTTTTCCAGAATTTCACTTGTGAACACTGGGTTGCCGCTCGCTTCCTTCAGCCCTGCAATGGCGGGATGACGGCTGAGCCTGGCAACCGTGTCGGCGCTGAATCCCATGCCCGTGCGCCCCGGCACATTATAGAGAATCATTGGCAGCGGGCACGCGTCGAGAATGGCCTGGTAATGCCGGATTAAACCGGACTGCGTTGCTTTATTGTAGTAAGGTGTGACGCTGAGTTGTCCTGCTACGCCGAGCTTTTGCGCCTGACGGGCGTATTCGATGGCGCGGCGCGTGTCATTGGAACCTGTGCCGACAATGATGGGGATGGCGTTGCCCACGCATTCAAGCCCGATTTCGATGACACGCTGACGCTCATCCATCGAAAGGGTGCATGGCTCACCGGTTGTGCCCAGCAGCACCAGCGCGTCGATCTTGGCTTCCAGCTGCATGAAGAGCAGACGGCGAAGCGCGGGTTCGTCAAGCTGTCCGTTTGGCAAAAAAGGCGTTACCAGCGCAGTTGCGCAGCCGGTAAACAGCGGCATATTCATCAGGCAACCCTCCCGGTTGAAAGCAAAAGAAAAACCGCATTGGAAAACGACTGTGTCTTCAGTGTTTTCCAATACGGCAGAAACCATGCGGTTTTCAGCAAAGGACAGAGGAAACCAATGTTTACTTTTTCGGAATGTATCCCTGCGCGCAGAGCAGTTCGGCAATCAGCACTGCGCCGCCGGCCGCACCGCGCAGCGTGTTGTGCGACAAGCCGACAAAACGCCAGTCAAACAGCGAATCCCCGCGCAGACGACCGAGCGAAATGCCCATGCCGTGCTCAAAGTCGCGATCCAAATGGGTTTGCGGGCGGTTATCTTCCTCAAAATACTGAAGGAAGGGGTGCGGCGCACTCGGCAGATTCATCTTTTGCGGCAGGCCTTCGAAGGAACGCCAGCGCTCGATGATTTCTTCCTTTGTCGCGGGCTTTTCAAAGCTCGCCCAGCAGGTCGCCAGATGGCCGTCCGCCACGGCGACGCGTACGCAATGCGCGCTGATAATCGGCGATTTGGCGGGAACAATCACGCCATTTTCGATGTGGCCCCAGATTTTGAGCGGCTCCTGCTCGCTCTTTTCTTCCTCGCCACCGATGTCAGGCATGACGTTGTCAATCATCTCCGGCCAGCGCTTAAAGGTTTTGCCTGCGCCGGAAATTGCCTGATAGGTGGAAACGACTACGCGCGTGGGCTTTAAATCATACAACGCCGTCAGCGCAGGAACATAGCTCTGGATGGAACAGTTGGGTTTGACGGTGACAAAGCCGACCTTTGTACCCAGCCGCTTGCGTTGATATTCGATGATATCGGCATGCTGCGGATTCAACTCCGGCACGATCATCGGCACATCGGGCGTACCGCGGTGAGCGGAGTTGTTGGAAACGACAGGCGTTTCGCTCCTGGCATAAGCGTCCTCCAGCGCGCGGATTTCATCTTTTTTCATATCCACGGCGCAGAAAACAAAGTCCACGTCGCCCGTAACGCCTTCAACATCGGAAGCGTCTCGCACGATAAGCGGACGAATATTCTGCGGAATCGGCCAATCGAACGCCCAGCGGTCGGCAACCGCTTCTTCATATGTTTTTCCGGCGCTGCGCGCGGAAGCCGCGACAACGGCAATTTCAAACCACGGGTGATCAGCCAAGAGGGAAACAAAACGTTGACCCACCATGCCGGTGGCGCCGACGACTGCAACGCGCCATTTGCGCTCCATGACGAATCCATCCTTTCAAATTTCGCTGATTTATGCCGCAAAAGGGCAGTAAAAAGAATGATGTGCTCATAACACCCAAAGGAGCGCTTTGTCAACCCTGACCGTGCGATTGTGCGGCTCGGCTGACCGCCCTGATAAAAAATACGCCGCGCAGAGAGGAAATGTGCGCCCCGGCTTTTCATTTTGCCGCGATTATGCTAAAATATAAACTTGAAGAAGTGGAGGCTGAAACAGCGCCGCGTGAAAGCGAGGAATGAAAATGGATTTTGACGCCCTTCTCAAAGAGGCGAGCCGATATGAAAGCCGACTGCGCGCGCATCGGCGCGCGTTGCACCACATTCCCGAATTAGGGTATGAGGAACATGAAACGCATGCGTATCTGATGGAACATCTGCGCGCGCTTGCGCCGGACGATTTGAAGACGTTTGCCAAAACGGGTATCCGCGCTGTGTTTCGCGGCGACGGAACGGGACGCGTGATTGCTTTCCGCTCGGATATCGACGCACTGCCCATTCAGGAGGCGACGGGGCGAGATTATGCTTCGTGCCATTCCGGCAAGATGCACGCCTGTGGCCACGACGGCCATATGGCGAATTTGTTGACGTTTGCCCAGTGGCTCAGCGAGCATCGGGAGAAGCTTCACGACGACGTGGTGCTGCTCTTTCAGCCCGCAGAGGAGACGACGGGCGGCGCGCGAAACATGATCGAGGAAGGCGCGCTGGAAGACCCGCATGTTGAAGTTGTTTACGGCATGCATATGATGCCCGACGTGCCGCTCGGCAAGGTTTCTACCTGCGCGGGGCCGATGATGGCGCAGACCTGCGAGATGGATTTCACCATCCGCGGACTGGCTGCGCATGGCGCGATGCCTCATCTGGGACAAGATGCAGTGATGGCGATGGCGCATCTGCTGACGATGCTGCAAACGACCGTCGCCCGCAGCATCGATCCGGCACAGCCCGCGCTGATTACCATCGGCCACGTGGAAGCGGGGCATCAGCGCAACATCATTGCCGACGAGGCAAGGCTGGAGGGCATTGTCCGCACATTCTCCAACGACGTGTACGCGCGGCTGGAAGAGCGCATGATGGCGGATATCGCCGGTGTGGACGCAGCCTTCGGCACGAAGACCGAGATGGTGAAGCGCGTCTTTTATCCGTGCGTGGAAAATGATCCGGCTGAGGTTGAGCGCGTGCGCGCCCTGCTGGGCGACCGATTTGTGCAGGAGAAGCCTCGTATGATTGCGGAAGATTTTTCTTATTATCAGCTGAATGTGCCGGGCGTGTTTGTGTTCTGCGGCTGCATGGATGAAAACCATAAAAGCCCGCTGCATGCGGATACCTTTGACTTTGACGAGCGCGCGCTAGTCACGGGCCTTGCGCTGTTTATCGGCTTGACCGCCGGAAAGGAATAAAAAAATGGGTTTTTTTGACAGAATGTATTACGGCAAGGCGGGCAAACGCGATTACAGCGAGATGGATATGCCGAAAAACCGTGTGTCTTTGTTCTTCATGGTGCTCAAAGACCACGTCTTTGACCTCGTGAAGGTCAACCTCATGCAGGTGATTTTCTGGATTCCGTTTTTGCTGTGGACGTATATCAACCTTGCGGCGGTGCAGAGCATCGATACCGAAACGGTGCTTGCAGGGGCAGACGGCGCAGCGGACTTGATGAGCGCTATTTCCGGCTACGCGATGATGTGGCTCATCGGGTTGATTCCCTGTATCGCCATTACGGGCCCGTCGTCGGCAGGCGCGGCCTACATCATGCGCAACTGGGCGCGTGATCAGCATGCGTTTCTGTTCTCCGATTTCAAGGATGCGTTTAAGTCCAACTGGAAGCAGGCGCTCGGCGTTTCTGCGCTGACCTCGATTGTGCCGGTCGTGGCCTATACGGCGGTTTCGTATTACGGTAGCATGGCGAAGACCAGCGTGGCGATGCTCCTGCCGCTGATGATCGTGCTCTCCGCGACGCTGATGTATACGGTCATGCTTCCGCTGCTCTATCCGATGATGGTCGGTTATGAGCTGAGTTTCAAAAATCTCGTCAAGAATGCTTTTTTGATGGGCGCGGCGCGGCTGCCGCAGATGCTGCTGGCGCGGCTTATCACGGCGATTCCGATTACAGCCATGCTTGTCGGCATTTATGTGGGCAACGGTATTGTGATCCTCATTGTGTCGCTGTATTATCTGCTGTTTGGCTTTGCGCTTTCCCGCCTGATTTATGCGTCGTTTGCTAACGGAGTATTCGACAAGTATCTCAATCCGAACATCGAGGGCGCACAGGTCGGCCAGGGCTTGCGTCCGCGCAGCGAGGATGACGATCTGCCGGAAGACGATGAGGATGACGACGGCGAGGACGAGTGAACTCACATGAAATGCGCTTTCCGGGGCCACAATGAAGCCGGGAGGTGAATGAACCGTGAAGAAGTTTACGCCGCCGACACAGCGCGAGCGCGACAAATATCGCGCGGCGCAGGAGGCAGGTTTGCTTGAACGTGTGCTGGAAGTGGGTTGGGCCGGTTTAACCGCGAAGGAAAGCGGTCGAATTGGTGGACTGCTTGCGCATAAAAACAGAGAGTAGAGACAATGTACGACGATTTTGCAAGCGTATATGATACGCTGATGGATGATTTTGATTATGACGCATGGAGCGCGCACTATTTGACGCTCATCCGCACTGTAACGGGCGAACTGCCCCGACGCGCGGCGGAATGCGCCTGTGGAACGGGCAGCCTGACCGTGCGCCTGGCGCAAAGCGGCATGGCGGTGACGGGCGTGGATCTATCTGCCGCAATGCTGCGTCAGGCCGAAAAAAAGGCGCGCGATTACGGCGTGGAAGTCGCGTTTGTTCGGCAGGATATGAAAAAACTAACGCTTCCCAGACGGGTCGGCGCGGTGCTGGCCACATGCGACGGCGTGAATTATCTGACAACGCCGAACGACGTGCAGGCGTTTTTTGCGGCGGCATATCAAAACCTGCTGCCGGGCGGCGCACTGTGCTTTGATTGTTCCACGCGGCATAAGCTGGAAAACGTCATGGGCGACGCTTTCTTTGGCGAGGAGCGGGACGGCGCGGCGGTGCTTTGGCAGAATAAGCTGAATCGCGAAGAACATCTGCTGTCCATGGATGTCACGTTCTTTGTTCGGAAAGAAGATGGCTGCTATCGACGTTTTCGCGAGCAGCATCATCAGCGCGCGCACAGCGCGGAAGAACTGACTGCGTGGCTTTGTCAGTCAGGCTTTGAAGATGTGCGAATTTACGGCGAAATGCGCATGGATGCGACGAAGCCTGAGGATCTGCGCATGCATATCACCGCAAAAAAACCTGAATGACATGACTTTCGGAGGAAATAACGATATGGAACAGAAGAAATCCAGATTGCTTCGCCTGACGCTGATGGGCGGTCAGGCGCGCGTGTTTATTTGTGATACGACAGAAATGGCGCAGCAGGCGCGCGACATTCACAACGCGAGCAACACATGCAGCGCTGCAATGGGCCGTATGCTGGCGGCGACGGCTATTATGGGTGCAAACCTCAAGAGCGAAGGCGACCGGATCACTGCGACCATCAACGGCGGCGGCCCTGCCGGCCCGATTTGCGCGATTGCCGGGCCGGATGGCACGGTGAAGGTTACCATCGAGCACCCGGAAGTCGAATTGCCGCTCAAGGAAAACGGAAAACTTAACGTCGGCGGAGCGCTGGGAAAGGATGGCCAGCTGACCGTTATGCGTTCGTTCGGTTTCGGCGAACCCTATGTCGGACGCGTTGCGTTGGTTTCCGGCGAGATCGCCGAGGATTTTGCAATGTACTATCTGGAATCCGAGCAGACGCCGTCTCTGTGCGCGCTGGGTACGCTGGTGGGAGAGAATATCATCGCCTCCGGCGGCATTCTGATTCAGGCTATGCCGGATTGCTCGGAGGAATTGCTTGACGCGCTTGAAATCCGCGCAGAGTTGTTCAGCTCGATTTCTCAGCTCCTTTCCGAAATGACGCTGGAGGAGATCGTTGAAGGCTGCTTCCGAGGCTTGAATCCCGAAATTTTGGAAGAAATGCCGCTGCGCCTGCAATGCGACTGCTCGCGCGATTACATCGAGCGAGTGCTGCTGTCGATGGGCGAAGACGAAATCCGGGATATGATTGAAAAACAGAACGGGTGTGAGGTGGAATGCCATTTCTGCCGAAAGCACTATCGTTTTAGCGGCGAAGAGCTGGAAGACCTGCTCGCGCAGGCGCATCGAGCGAATGAGCAGGACAACGACTGAAAACAGCGAGGAGGCGTGTCATGACCAAGGTGGTTGAAATTGCGCGCACAAGTGAATACTGGGTCAGCCGCGCGCACAAACACCGCCTTGCCGGACGATATGACGAGGCTATGGCATTGCTCGGAAAGACGCGGGAGCAATACGGCACAAGCGAAGCGCTTGAGCGGGAACTTGCGCAGACCTATGAAGAACTGGGCTGTGAGGATGAAGCGGCGCGGGCATATCTGCGCGTGGCCCGCATGAACGGCGAATATCGGGCGGATGCTTTGTTTCAACTGGCGTTGTCTGCCGCACAGCGCGCGGATTTGCCTCGCGCGGTTTCCTATTTTGAACAGCTTGAGGCCAGTGACAGACGTAATGTTTCTCCGGATTTGGTGGCGCTGCTCGGCCAGCAGCTCAGGCAGGCGATTGAAACGTCTGCGCCGCAGAACAGACGGGAACGTGCCAAGGCACTTGAGCGACGCGCAGTAGAGCGCCTGCAGTTGGGCAGAGTTTATGCCGCACGCCGAACCATGCTGCATGCGATTGACTTACGGGAAAATGCGCAAAGACTGACGCTGCTTGCCTGTTGTGAATTGATATTGGGGCGACTGGATGACGCACTCAGCCATGCGTTGCGGGCGCATACACTTGCGCCTGCGCGGGTGCAGACGCTTTGCGTGCTGGTCGATGTGCTGTATACGATGGGGCGCGGGGATCAGGCGCGCCGCATGCTGTATATTGCTGTCATGCGCGCGCAGACTGAGGAAGATCGTCTGAGTGTGGCTGTTGAGTGCGCGAAGCACGGCGAGGACAGTCTGACGCTGAGGTTGACGCGTTCGCTGCTGCATCGTGACCCGTATTCGATAAGGGGCATGATGATTCGCGGTTGTGCGCTGATGAATCTGCGACGCTTTGACGAAGCAAAGCGCGTTTTTGCTCGTCTCTGCGTGATTTTGCCGGAAGATACGATCTGCCCGGCGTATTATGCAATGGCCAGAGATGAACAGACGCCCGAAGAACGTTTGACACTCGGATTGGACGTGCCGCGCAGTGAGGCCGTGAATCGGACCATGCGCATTGTGGCTGCGATGGCGCAAACCTCACAAGATGATGTGCATGAATTGTGCCGGCTGAGCGCGTGGTCTTTTCGCTCCGTTATCGGTGGAGCCAACACGGCGGTGTTGTCGCTCATGCAGATGATTGCGCTGAATACGCCGGAAACGCGCGACGTGCTGCTGGACGCGTTGACCGATCCACAGGTGAGCGATCATCTGAAATATATGATTCTCCAGGCAATGACTGCGGCATACGGCTTTAAACCCTATGATGCGGATATCGGCGGGCGGCTTGTGCGGCTTGCGGCAGGCGCGACAACGCAGCGGCAGGGGGATGGCGAAGAAATTCAGACGGTGGTTCAGGCAGCGGCGGACGCGCTGGCACCGGATTTTCCTCAGGCGCCGAAAATGCTTTTGCCGATGTATATCGCTTTGCTGGAACAGAGCGGCATGCCTGATAGACGTGAACAGCCGGCGTGCGCTGCGGCGCTTGAATATCTGTTTCACAGGCTATCCGGAAGAAAAGTCGATCTGCGGCGGATTGCAGCAAAAAACGGCGTATCCCCCAGACTTTGCCGCATGATGGCGAAGCGGATTCTGCGCGCCGTCAAGAATATGGCAAAGAACAAAACAAAAGGAAGTGCAGAGCATGAAGTGCATCAACTTTGACCGCGCTTTTGAGCGCTATATGGCCGGCTGGATGAAAGAAAACAGCGAAAAATACAAAGACGACATGGACGTTATTGAGGATATGATGCCCGACGTCTATTTGGAGTTTTTGCAAAAACCGGCTGATTTTCTGGATGGCGTTGCGCCACAGAATTATTTTGAACAGTTTGACGACGCGGATATGCTTGTCGGCTGGCTTTGCGATTATATTGCACAGGGCGTACCCGTTCCGGATTTGCTGCTTGAACGCATCACGAGCCTGGGCGAATCCGCTGAGAAGAGCCTGCTTGCTTTACTCGATCGAACAGATTTGCCGGAAGAAACGGAAATGACTGTTGTTTCGCTGCTGCGGGAGATGGAGAGCCAAGCGCCGATGCAGCGCTATATTGATTTTATTGCGTCTCTGGAAGAACCGAGCGACAAGGGTGATCTCTGCGCCGAAGCGCTGCTGAGCATGGGCGAAGCGGTCGTTGCGCCGGTGCTTGCGGCGCTTTCCGGGGCAGGACAGGCCGGACGGGATATTTTCGCTGATATTCTGAGCAACTATCCGGTCGATGACCGTATCTATGACTTGCTGGTTGAACGGTTTGCCATGAGGGAAGAGAAGCGGGCGCTGTTTGCTTCCTATCTGGCCAAACTGGGCGATGACCGCGCGATTCCCATGCTGAAAGAAGCGGCGCAAAGCCCGGATATCAATTATCTGGATTATGTGGAAGTGGTCAACGCCATCGAGGAGCTGGGCGGCGAACGTCCGCCGGAGCGCGAATTTTCCGGCGACCCGTACTATGAATCTCTCAGACGCGTATAAGCGCCTGAACGCGCATGTCTTATTCCCAAAGGAGGAACTGCTTTCGTGATTTGTCCAAACTGTGGCCGTGAACTGCCGGATACCGCGCGCGTATGCCCGAGCTGCAACGCTGTGCAGCGCGCATACAGGCGTAAGCGCGCAGAGGCGGATGTGGAGACTCAAACGCCGCGCGCGCATGTTGCCCGGCGCGTGACGCCTCAAACCGATGCCCAGCACCAAAGAGAACAGACGAGAGCGCAAAACATCGGCACAGTTTCAACACCGAATCGTGTGCCGACGGTTGACAAGACAAAGAAAAGCGGACAGGGAAGCCGCATGCCCATCGGGCTTGAGAAGCAGAAAGCCTATGAACAGGCCAAGGTGCGGCATGTCCGCCATGCGCCGGACAATCTGCGACGTAAAATCGACGCGAGTCCGGAAAACCTGAATCCGCCGATTTATCAGCGCTCCCATAAGCGATTGCTTCATGTGCTGCTGGCGGTTTTGATGTTGCTGCTCTTTATTGGCGCGGCGGGCGGATATATGCTGATCAATACGGAAAACGGTCAGCAGATGATGGCACAGTGGGGATGGAGCATTGCCAGAACGGAGTCTTACGTCACG
>OLPW01003907.1_pt1 | contig 11110 bp, 10 predicted proteins | sample 1672161 | NCBI WGS metagenome assembly OLPW01 (sample SAMEA3136654, study PRJEB25190) | human gut metagenome
ATTGCGTTACTTTAGAAAGTTGGCGGAGGTTCAGCATTTCACTCGTGCTGCTGAAGCACTTTTTATTACCCAGCCGGCGCTTTCTAACTCTATTAAGCAATTAGAAAACGAATTGGGGATTCCGCTGTTTGAACAGCATGGACGCAACGTCCGTCTGACAAAGTATGGCAAAGAGTTTAATGAATACGTGTCAGAGGGCCTAGACGTAATAGACAAGGGTATTCAGATTGCCCAGGAACACGCTAACAGCCTTTCAGGAACGATTGATATTGGCACTATTTTTACGGTGCAGTCAGATTATTTGCCTGCGCTTTTGCGTACGTATCGCGGCATTTACGGTACTCAGGTAGATGTGCGCCTTTATCAGGGGCTTACGCAAGGACTTCTTGAACATCTCGAAGACGGCACTTATGACATTGCCATTTGTGCCTACGCTGAGGGGTTGCCTGATATTGAATTTATTCCAGTGCTTGCGCAGGACTTTGTTGCGGTGGTTCATAAAGACAATCCTCTTTCAAATAAGGACAGCATCAGCGTCTCAGATATGCGCAAGACCGACATTGTGACCTACCGACCTGAAACATCAATTGGAAGCGAAGTGAAAGGTCTAATCGAACAGTTTGATCTTAATATCAAGCAATGGTGCGATGATGAAATCACCCTCGGTGGTGAAGTTTCCGTAAATCCTGATCTTATGGGTATTTCACTTGATACTCTTGGTTTGGCACCGTTTCCCGAGTTAAAGCGTATTCCTTTTGCGGATAACGCAGGACACGGAGCTCATCAGATTTATCTTGCGTATCGCAAAAACGCTCATAAAACCAGGGCAGTAGAAAACATGATTGCTCTTGCTCAGCATATGGTTTGGGATGGAAAGCAAGGCAAGGTGGATGAGTCGTATTTAGCAAACGAGCAATAATTTTCGCCAGAGGGGAGGGGCAATGGGAAAACGTATTTTAAATGTCATTCCATACGTGGTATTTCTTGTTGCTCTGTTTTTTGTGGAATATAACCTTTTTGGTGTCGAAGATGCTCTGCTGGGCATTGTGTTTCAATCGTTTGCTAAAACGATGGTAGAGACCATAGGGCTTTCATTTGCGAATTATCTCAAACATGCTTTCTTATTTTTCGTAATGAGTCTTTGTGCTTCTCTTGCTGGTCTTCATCCGGCACTTCTCGTATTTGGAAGCGCAGTTTATATGTTTGGTATTACGCTTCTCAATTCTGATCCGTATTTACCGCGAAACTTCTTCATGCTAGGAATGGGCTTTCTGCTTTTAGAGATTTATCCGATTAGCGCCCAGGAAATACCCCTTCGCTTAGGCGCAACCATTTTTGCTATTGCATGCACAACAGCCTTTATCTATGCCATGAAGGCGGTAAAGCAAGAAAGCGAAATTGCCCGTGATAGAAAATTTATTATGCGCGCGTTCGACGATATTGGTTTTCAGCTTATCGACTTATCGCATGGCAATACGATCGATATCGATTCTCATCGCGTGTATAGAATCGCACAAGAGTATTGCAACACAGAATATGGCGTAACGTTTCGTCAGGGTGGTTTGTTAAGCGGCAGGCAGCGCTACACGTTTTCACTGTTGGTGTGTGCAGAACAGATTGCCGACATGCTTCAGGCAGCTTCACGCAAAGTCTCTACCATGGGCGAAAAAGAGCAAATGTATTTCTTGGATTTATCCGAGGTGTTTCTTGCTTTCGGTAAAGGCCGAATATTGCAGGTTCGTGCCATGATTGATGCGCTTGAAGGCTTTTTGGAAACGCATAAGCTCGACAATATAGAGCACGATACGGCGTGTCGCGCAACGCTTGAGGCGCTTGTTCGCACTTTGCGAGAAAGTGCGACTTCGCGCGACAATTCAACACCTTTATGGAAAGGGCTCAAGTATCGTGCTCGGTTCATCAGCGATAATTTTTCGCATAAAAATCCTCAAATCCGATTTGCTATTCAGCTTTCAGTCATAGTGGGCGTAGGATTTTTGATCGCTGAAGTGATGAGTGCTCACTTTGACACGCGCTTTGGTGTGTGGATTCCTCTCACGTCGTTTTTGATGCTGAATACCTATCGTGATGAAACTATCAAAATGATGGGACAACAGACGCTCGGTATGTTTATTGGCATTGTGATTTTTGTAGGTGTGATTCACTTTATCCCGCTTGAAGTGCGCCTGTTCTTTGTGTTGGTCATAGGTTATACCGTTATTCTTCTTAATTTCGGCCCTGCCGTTTCTATGGCAGCTGGTACGCAATTAGCTCTTACGGCGCTGTATTCCACTATGTCACTTGGAGATACCCTTTTTATTCGGTTGTTATTTGTGTTGTGCGGTACTCTGATTGTGCTGACTTTGGTTTTCGTTTTGTTGCAGGCACGCAGAAACTTAACCATTTCGCATAAGGTACAGGAGATGGAGCGCGTGGATGAACGCTTGCTTTCGCAAATCAGGCGCGACATTGATCGCGGAGGAGCGGTTAATGATAGAACCTTGCAACTTCTCTACTACCTGCATATGAATGCGTTTATGCTGAATAATTTGGCAAAGCGAGCCGATAAGATTATCGCAGGAGAACTTCATCATTTAAGTGAGGCAAACTTTCACTTTGCAATGGATGCCGGTCATGCAGTGGTGTTCTTAAATTCCGACATCAAAAATGAACGTTTCGATCACTTGGATGGCACCACCGAAAAGCTGCGTATCAAGATTGACGATATGCCGGTAGAAGAAGTTCAAACGCATGCCGAAGAACAGTAGGGTTTAACAGAGCTCGGCTTTGAAGTCTTAACGTAGTTTTTGATTGTGCACTCCTTTGCTAGAAAGGCAAGCAACAGCTTGTTGCTTGCCTTTCTGTATTCACTCAAGAACAATGTAGTAAGTCGAGAATCTCAAAGTCAAACGAAAGAAATCAAACGAGATAAGAGTAAAAATACGCTCAGTGAAGGAATGCACTATGGCCTTAAAGGATGTATTGCCAAAATTGCGTCAAGAACGTGGTCTTACCCAGGAAGAACTTGCAAAAAAGCTCTATATTACGCGTCAGGCGGTAAGCCGTTGGGAGACAGGCGAAACGACGCCCGGTATTGATATGACTAAGCTTCTTGCTTTTACGCTCGAGGTACCTATTACCGATTTGCTGGAAATGCCTGAGCAGTATTGTCAGAGTTGCGGGATGATGTTTACCGGACCTGATCAATTTGGTCATGAAGCCGACGGAAGTGAAACAGAAGAATTCTGTCGTTGGTGTTATGACAAGGGTGAATATACTTACGAAACCACCATGGAGGACATGATTGAAGAATGTGCTCCCCGCATGGCGGAATATATGAATTGGTCGGTGGATGAATGCGCGTCGTTGCTTGGCGCGGTGTTGCCAACACTTAAACGCTGGAAGTAGATAGGGCAGATGGTTACTGAATACGAGAAGGATAGGGAACAAAGTCGAGATACGGCAGCAGGCCAGGTCGGAGTAAAGAAAAGAGCGTGGCCTAAGCGCCTGGGTATAACGCTTCTTGTTCTTATCGTTGTTGTATGTGCGGCATTTTATGCATACACTTCAGATTATTATCATGCTGGAGAAACAGCAACGGAAATGATGGGCGAATTGGCTGATTCTGGGCAATTGCAAGAAAGCGAAAGTGGTATTGCGGTTGGCGATTCGCAAGCGCAGACGGGCATTGTTTTGTATCCTGGGGCAAAGGTTGACCCTGTTTCTTATGTACCCCTGGCATACGAATTTGCGCAAAAGGGATATTACTGCGTTATTGCCAAAATGCCTTTTAACTTGGCGTTTTTCGGTATCGATAAAGCTTCCGAATTGATGGATGCTGCTCCAGGTGTAGACTCATGGTGGTTAGCAGGTCATTCTTTGGGCGGTGCCATGGGTGCTTCGTATGCCTCTTCGCATAGGAGCGAATTACAAGGAATGATTTTTCTAGCGGCCTATTCGACAAACGATCTTTCCACTTCTGGTTTAAGGGTAGTTAGTATATACGGCAGCAATGATGGGGTGCTTAACCGAGACGCTCTTGTGGAAAATGAATCGAATTTACCTCAGGGTTCCATGACGGAAGTAATAGATGGCGGCAATCATGCTGGTTTTGCAGATTATGGCCCTCAGGAAGGGGACGGCGAATCTGTGATTGGAGCGCCTGCTCAATGGAGCGAGACAGTTTCGTTAGTTGATGAGGCAATTGAGTCGACGAGGTAGTTGAAATCAACCAGGAAAATAGACAGAAATCGTCCTCTAGAGCGTTAAACAGTAAAAGGCGTAATAAGATACGAACAAATGTTCTGATATAATGCCTGTATTGGAATGCTGAAAAGGAGGGGAGTAATGGCATACGATTTTAAGAGGGAATATAAGGATTTATATTTACCAAAAACAAAGCCTGCTTTAATAGAAGTTCCCTCGATGAATTTTGTAGCAGTTGCAGGTAGCGGCGATCCAAATGAAGAAGGAGGAGCCTATAAGCAGGCACTCGAACTTCTTTATGCATAAAGGCCCCTATGATAATGAGCCATCAACTATTGCGAAGCTCAAAGAATTCGCTCTTGAGCAGGAGCTTACTTTCGATATTGCTTCGATTGACGGAAGAGATCCGGAAGAGGTAATTGCTTTGCTGGATTGCGCTGGCGGTGTGGCACCCGTGCGGCTGCACCATGAAATTTATCTTGGAGATTCTCGTCGTACTAAGCCGGAAAATTTGAAGACTGTTATTAGGCATCCAATTCTATAGGTCGGTGCGTCATGGAATTTCATCAGATTGATAAACGACTTCTTACTTATCCGGGTTCAAGAAAAGCTATGACTTGGTATTTTCTCAATTGACGAAGAAAGTTCAACAAACTATTCTTGCAGGTTCGTAAAGGACGTTTTTGGGAGTGAGACATGGACTACGACGCCAATTCGTCATCCACTTTAGTAGTGGGCGATACCCATTTGAAGCAGAAGTATATCTGTGCTGCTGTTGATGCGGCTTTGCAACGCTACAGAATTGATGAAGTGGTCTTTACGGGTGACTATAGTGATGATTGGCTTGCAAGTGATGAAGCTGCTTTGATAGCATTGCGTCGTTTTGCGCAATGGATTGAAACTAAACGTCGCGAGGGAATGTCGATTCGCCTTGTTCTAGGAAATCACGATCTGTGCTATCTAAAGGGCGTGGAAGGTCCTGGAACGCAGTTTGACATCATTGATGAAGTGCGCGATTTAGTAGAGCGTTTTCATGTGGAAATGGCTGTTGAGCTTGGTGGATATCTCATTACTCATGCAGGTATTACCCAGCGCTGGATCGATGAATATATGCCAGTTTGTTGCGGTAAAGACAAAGCTTCAAGAGCGGTTTTAGCGGCGCAGGTTCTTAATGAAATGTTTGCCGATCAAACATGCTGGGAGACTCTCGATTCATGTGGTTCTGGTCGTGGTGGTTGGGATATCCCAGGGCCCTTATGGGCTGATCTGTGGGAGCTGAAGGCTGATCCTGCTTTGGGGATAGACCAGATTGTTGGGCATACGCCCGTTGCTCAATGTGTTTCTGCCGAAATCGGCAGCAATCAGCTATGGTTTTGCGATACCTTTTCGCTAACCAGTGCTTTACGGCCTATCGGCAATGGCGGAATGCTGCTAGTTTCGGATGGAAAAGTAGAAGTGCTTAGCTTTAAACAGCTTATGGGTTGTTCTTGGGCTGAAACAATGAGCGATTATTTTCCTGGGAAATAACGGTTGATCAAGGTTGATCAAATCAGCTTTTAAAAAGAAGGCGAAAGATCTTGGATGTTCAAGGTCTTTCGCCTTTCTTAGGTTTCGCTATGACACAAAGCCCATTGAACTTCTTGTCCGACTAGGCAATTCGGCCTTCAGTAGCTAAAAGGAAAAATGTCAATCCGTCTTCTTGTTCGAATTGGCAGTTCGCTATTTTTATCGTTACTCTTCAATGAACAAATCCGAAGCAGCTTCTTTATAAGGTTGAATAGAGTCTACCTTGCGAGCGATTTGCTTTTCGAATTTCTTTACGGCATCTTTCCCCAAAGGAAGCCAAAGAGGTAGAGGCTGGTCGGTATTGCTTACGATCTGGTAAACCAGTTGTGCTGCTTTAGCGGGATCGCCGTGTTGTTGGTAGTTATGTCCTAAGCAATACTCTTCGGCACCGCGGGCGGGCGTATTGTCGTAGGCGGCAAGAGGGTTTTCGGGTGTTTGAATAGAAGACCCGTCAAAGAAATTAGTGCGGAACATACCGGGTAAAATAACCATGCTCTCTACACCGAACGGCTTCATTTCCAGCGCGAGTGCTTCGCTTATTGCAGCAATGGCAGCTTTTCCGGCATCATAGAGCGATCCGCCAGGATCGCAGGCGATACTTGCAATGGAGCCAACATTAACAATGCGTCCTGATTGCTGTGCGCGCATAGAGGGAAGCACTGCTCGCGTAACGTTGATCATGCCAAAGACGTTAGTGTCAAAAATAGCGTGAGTCTCAGCATCGCTTAATTCTTCGAGTGAGCCGAAAATGCCATATCCTGCATTGTTGACAAGAACATCAATGCGCCCAAACTTTTCGATGACGGTATCAATGGCGCTGTTGATTTGCTCTTGATCAGTAACATCCAAAGCAACAGGAAGCAGATTGTCGTGTTCGCCTAATGCTGCGCTAATTGTTTCGGGTTTGCGGGCTGTTGCTGCAACGCGACAACCATGCTCAAGGGCGCAACGGGCGAACTCTTGCCCAAATCCGCGGCTTGCGCCGGTAATAAACCAAACAGGAGCGTCGTTCATAAGTGATCCTCTCTTGGCTAGCGGAGCCATAAGTAGTGCACTATGTGCTAGTAGCGCACTATGCGCTCGGCCATAGTGGTTGTAAGTGTTTTATTTATTATGACGCTGTTTATTGTTTTGTTCTTTTGGTCTTCCAAATTTTTCATTCTGGGTATTTGAGAAGATCAAGCTTTTCGGGTGATGCGATGCCCTTATCGGTGATAAAGGCTGTCACAAGATTGCCAGGGGTTACGTCGAAGGCAGGGTTGTAAAGGTCAACTCCGGGAATTGGCTGGGCAAGCACTTCGCTAGGATCGCGCTGTTCGATTTCTATTAAAGAACCCTGAGCAAGCGTCCAATCAATAGTGGAGACAGGGACTGCGACATAGAAGGGGATGTGATGGTAGTGAGCAAGAGCGGCTAGTCCATAGGTGCCGATTTTGTTTGCTGTATCGCCGTTTGCGCAGATTCGGTCTGCGCCTACCAGCACCGCATCGATTTTTCCTTGAGCCATAAGACTTGCAGCCATATTGTCACAAATTACGGTGGTGGGTACTCCTACCTGCGCGAGTTCCCACGCACTAAGGCGTGCCCCTTGTCCCACGGGGCGAGTTTCATCGGCAAATACGCGCGTAATCTTTCCCTGCTCAAAGGCAGAATAAATCACACCAAGCGCTGTTCCGTAATAGGCGGTTGCTAAAGAACCAGCATTGCAATGGGTTAGTACAGTGCTTGGTTTAGTAAACAAGTTTGCTCCGTTTGCGCCAATAAGGCGGCAGGATCGTTCGTCTTCTTCGCAGATAGCATGAGCTTCTTGAATCAGAGCTTGTGTGAGTGATTTTACTTCGGCAGTTGGCAGGCTGCTTGCATTCAAAGCGGCCTTATACACACGCCGAACGCCCCAGCTAAGATTTACTGCGGTTGGTCTTGCGGTAGCGACGCTTTTGCTAACGCGTGAGAGGTCATCTAAAAAAGAAGCGATATCAACTGCCTTGCTTTGATTGATGGCGAAAAGACAAAGAGCACTGGCTCCTGCTACGCCAAGGGCGGGAGCACCACGGATCTCAAGACGCTGGATGGCCTCAACCATACGCTCCCATTGGGTGATAGTGATATAGGAAAGCTCATAAGGAAGTTTCGTTTGGTCAATTATGCGTACCCAGGTTCCGTCTTTTGCAATTTTGATCGTACGTGGTAGCCTGCCAAGCGTGTGCGAGCTGCTAGGCGTGTGTGGGCTTTTATGGGTATATGAGTTGCTTGTATATGATCCGCCGCGCGTATGCGGGCTGTCACCCGTGCGCGAGTTGCCACGTGCAGAGGAATCATCAGGCGAGTTGTTCATAGGGGTATGCGCCAAATCAGGAAAGCCCATTAAGCGCTCGCTTCGTCAGTATTGTTCGCGTCGCTTCCGCTGTTATTTGACTGAGAAGCGCCTGATACTTCTGCAGAAAGGGCAGCAATGCTCTCGTTGCTTTCTTCGATTTTTGCCTTAATGCGATCCGCTTCTTCGCCCTCAGCTGGAGTAGGCTGATAGTTGTTGCTGCTTGATGAGGAAGAGATCGAACAAGGGATGACATTAATTGCATCGTCTGTTGCGACATCATTTCCTGTAACGGTAAAGGTTTGTTGGAAAATCATACAATCCTTGTCACTTGGGTTTTTGTTGCCTCCAAAGCAGAAGTTTCCTAAGCTATAGACAATGTATCGGCCATTGTATTTTTCGTATCCTTGGATGACGTGGGGATGGGATCCTACAACGATGGTTGCTCCTGCATCGATAGCGGCATGACCTAGCTCAACTTGGTCAGCTTCAGGAACCGTTTCTTTTTCGACTCCCCAATGAGTGAACACGATAATAACTTGCGCGCCCTCGTTTTTAGCTGTGTTGATATTGGTGATCATTTCGTCTTTAATATCGAGTCCCTCGGCAAGCATATAGGTTCCTATGAGGGCCACTTTCACACCTTTAACATCGGCGTAGGCGATACGGTCATAACCGAAGTTTGTAATACCTGCTGCATCGAGCGCTTCAATGGTGTCGGTGTAGCTTTGCTCGCCATAGTCGCGTGAGTGGTTGTTGGCAAGAGAGGCTGCTTCGATATTGCCGGATTTCAGAATTTCGGTATATTCGGCAGGTCCTTTAAAGGCGTAGGTCTTGTCCTGACGTGAATCAGATTCGGTCAAAGTGCCTTCCATGTTTACGACGGTGTAGTCATCTGATCCAAAAATACTTGCAACGTTTTTCATGAAATATGCCGGATCGTCGACCTCGTTATACATGGCCGTGAAACTCGTCGAGGGATCAAAGCTTGAGTCGGTACCTAAAGTGCAGTCTCCTGCAAAAGAGATAGTAAACGAAGTTTGAGTAGGAGCGCTTTCGGCAACAGGGAGTGTTTCTTCTTGCGTGGACTGTTGCGGGGTGGCAAGGGCGTTAACCACGTTGACAATCAATACGATAAGTAAAACAAGAACAACAATGCCGCCGCCAATAAAGAAAGGAAGTTTCGATCTCGTGTGCCCTGAGGCGCTGAACGAAAGACCACGATTAGTAAAGCTGCTGCTTCTGCTGCCGTAGTTGTTTTCGCCACCATATCTGCTTGCGCTCTGTTTGCCTTGTCCTCTGGATCCGCCAAAAGAATGGCGAGCGCCAACATAGACATCATTTTCGTTGCGCGAGTACCATCGGGGATTTTCAAGACTTGTATCGAGGGTTGCTCGTGGTGTAGCGGACCTTTCTGCACGGTTTGGATCGTACCAGGAAGGTTGATTTTCAAGAGGCTCTTGATATGCAGGTACCTCATTTGGCTGGTCGGTAAAGGGCTCACTGTAGCGGCTGGCATGCTCTCTGCGATAGGCTGATCTACCTTGTTGACCTTGTGCTCCTTGCTGCCTTCGGGCAGGTCTCTGTTGTGGCTGCGCTGAACCCAAATAAGGCTGTGCCGCTCCAGGGCGAGGTTGGGCTGATCTAGGGTAAGACTGCTCTGGACGTGAGTAAGATTGCGCTGAGCCCGAATAAGCTTGCGTCGACTCTGGATAAGGCTGCGCCGATCCATATACGGACTGAGATTGCCCAGACGCTCCCTTTGCCCAATCAGGCGTGCGCCGAGAGGGATCAGGCTGAGGGCCTTTTTGCGTAGTGTTTCTTGAGACGAGTGCAGCGTCATCTGCGGAGATTCGTGATCTATCAAAATACCCATCCGATGCTGACGAGGCAGGATCGGATGAACGGCGCCGAGGAATGGGCCTTCCGTCTATTACATTGCGCTGATGCGAGCGGGGATCCGATGGGGTATGGCGGTGACGCGGGGTTCGGTTATCCATAGTTCTCCTTGTATAAAATGTATGGACACATCATAACCTAGAGCAGGCATTATATGTTTCTGCTTTCGCATATTTGGTAGAGGGTGTATTCTAACCTCGAAAGATTAGAAAGAGGTTTACGCTTATGAGTCTTGGAAGATCCCGTAATGGAGTAATTTTGAAAAGCCCTCAAGAGATTGAGGAGATGGCAGAAGCAGGTCGTCTGTCAGCGAAGGTGTTGCGCGAGGTAGGTGCTCGCGTGCAGCCTGGTATTTCTACTGAAGAGTTGGACCATATAGCTGAAATGCTTATTCGTATGGAAGGTGGTATTCCTGCGTTTAAGGGCTATGGCGGATTTCCGGGATCTATCTGCGCATCTATTAATGAGCAGATTGTTCATGGTATTCCTTCAAAAAGCGTTATCTTGCAGGAGGGCGATATTCTCTCTATAGATACGGGCGCAATCGTAGGGGGTTGGGTAGGCGATAATGCCTGGACTTTCCCTGTAGGTAAAATTTCTCCCGAAAAGCAGCATCTGCTCGACGTTACTGAAAAATGCATGTGGGCTGGCATAGAGGCGGCTCGTCCTGGAAATCATTTGGGCGACATCGGACACGCTATCCAAGAGATTGCCGAAAAAGAAGGCTATGGGGTTGTTCGTGAATATGTTGGTCATGGCGTAGGTCGCAACATGCACGAAGAGCCTAATGTTCCAAATTATGGACGCAAGCATCATGGCATGAAGCTTGAGCCAGGTATGGTAATTGCGATTGAGCCCATGATTAACATTGGTACCTATCGTACTAAGGTTATGAGCGATGGATGGTTAGTGGTGACGCGCGATGGAAAACCTTCGGCTCACTTTGAAAAGACTATCGCCATTACCGAAGATGGTCCTCGCTTGTTAACGGTAGAGCCTGATTTCAAGCGTCCGGTTAATCCCGAAAACTATTAAGAATGCAGGCTATAAAAGAGCAGGCTGCTAAGAGTGTAGCTGCTAAGAGTGTAGCTGCTAAGAGTGTAGCTGCTAAGAGTGTAGCTGCTAAGA
>OLPW01003912.1_pt1 | contig 11100 bp, 10 predicted proteins | sample 1672161 | NCBI WGS metagenome assembly OLPW01 (sample SAMEA3136654, study PRJEB25190) | human gut metagenome
CGGCGCAAAACCATTGTCCACCGGACAATGTGCGCCCTGCCGGAGGCTATATCAGATGTATGCAGTAAAAGTATATGAGGCGTATATCACAACAAGATTAAAAGAAAAGAGGATTATCATGAATAAAAAATATCTCCCTGGAGAACTGGCTCTTTGCATCGTACTGATCATCAACAGTCTTGGAGTGTGCCTGATGGCAAAGAGTGGCTTTGGAATTTCAACGATTTCATCTGTGCCATTTGTATTCAATAAAGTATTTCCGGCACTGTCGTTTGGAACATGGAATTACATTTTCCAGACAATGCTCGTATTAACACTTATGATTTTAAAGAAAGCATTTTGTTTCGAATATATCTTTTCCTTTGTTGTAGGAATCGGTTTTGGGAAAATGATTGATGTCCACGATGCGTGGCTGGCACTTCTGCCAAATACAATGGCGTTAAATGTACTGTATTTTGCATTGGGATTTTTGATTATCGGCTTTGGAATCGCACTGGCGAATCGCTGTATGCTTCCGATTATTCCGACGGATACATTTCCAAGGGATATGTCAGAGATTCTGAACAAACCATATAAATATGTGAAGACCACATTTGACTTGTGTTGTCTGACTACAACACTGGTACTTTCCATTGGAATCCTTCACGGACTTCACGGTGTAGGAATCGGAACAGTGCTCTGCGCATTCATTACAGGAAAGACCGTATCCATGTTTCAGAAAGTGTTAGATGACCATGTTGTATTCTATCGCGCGGTAATTCGTCCGACGAAGCCGGAGATATCCGGACGGACGGTGTAAGATGGATTCTCTAAAAACTAGAACTTCGATATAGAAATAAGTTTCAGAGACATTGCTTTTTTGAAAAAAAGTTATGCCTCTTTTTTTAATCAAAAAGGAAAACAAAATATTTAATAAGATTTTTAGTGAATATATACAAGTCTATGATATACTTTTTGTTAATTCTGACTGTTTAGATAGGAATGATGAGAAGGTGAAAAATAATGCAATAGATTATAACAATAAAAAGGCTTAATCATACAAATAATCAATTTGCCAATTATATGAAGAGGAGAATACAATATAGATGTTATCAATATTATATAGGAGGAAATAGAGAAATGAAAAAGAAACTAATTGGAATGATGCTTGTACTTGCAATGATGGCGTCTCTGCTTACAGCATGTGGAAAGTCTAATTCAAGTTCAGACAGCAACTCAACAAAAAAGGCAAAAAGTGAAAGCAGCGAAAACTTAACATCTGATGGTAAGGCAAAGAAAGCTTGTTATATTACAAATTCACCATTAGGTAACGACTTCACAGATTCTATTTGGTCTGGTTTTCAGGCTATGAAAGATAAGGGCTGGGAGGTTAAGAGTATTGAAGTTAGTGAAGAAGGCGAGTATGCAGAGCAGATTCGTGCCATGGCAGCAGAAGGATACACTGCAATCTTCACAATGTTTGATGAAGTAAGTGACGTGGCGTTAGAGCTTGCAGACGAGCTGAAAGAGGAGTATCCAGACCTTCATATTTTCATGCTTGATACATATATGGAGCACGATAAAACAAATTGCACAAGTGTTTCAGTAGATCCGTTCGAGTCATCATTCGTTGCAGGTTTCGTGGCAGCAAATATGACACAGACTGGAACAGTAGGATGGATTGGACATTCTGATATTCTCAAAATTTGGAGATTCAGAGATGGATTTAAAGCTGGGGTAGCTTATGCAAATAATGGAACACAGGTTGTGACCGCATTTACAGGAGATTATAAAGATCCTGTAAAAGGACAGGAGACAGCAAAAGCAATGATTGATGAGTACCCGGTAGATATTATTTATCAGTGTGATTATCTTGGAGGAAGTGGCGTCATTTCCGCATGTGCAGATGCTGGTATCAAATGTATCGGTGTAGATGACTGGCAGGGTGGAATTGATAAATGTGTATTCTGGTCAGCAATCAAAGCTATGAATGTAGCAGTAGAGTCTATTCTTCAGGATGTAGATGACGGAAGAGAATTTCCTACGGCAATTAACTTTGACTTAAGTTCAGGCGGTAGAGTTTATGATGATCGTGACTGGAATAACATTCCAAAAGATCTTCAGGATAAAGTAACAGAACTTATCAATGGAATCAAATCTGGAGATGTAGATGTTTACGCAGGATTTGATGAGTACAGATTACAGTACTAAGAATAAGTATAATTAGCAGTGATAAGATGGCGGTTCTTTTTATAAGAATCGCCATTTGTTCTAACGAAAGAAGACAGTGGAGACGGTATGGAGAGCAACGAATATATTCTTGAATTAAATAATATATATAAGCAGTTTGGCAACTTAATTGCGAATAATCACGTAAGCATTAAAATAAAAAGAAATTCCATCCATGCCATAGTGGGAGAAAATGGTGCGGGGAAAAGCACATTGATGAATATATTGACCTGTGTTTATAAGATGGATGCAGGAAAGATTCTCTTAAATGGAAAAGAAGTACATTTCCATTCACCCAAGGATGCAGCAAAGGCCGGTATCGGTATGGTACATCAGGAGTTCATGCTTTATAAAGGAATGACCGTATTAGAAAATATTATACTGGGAACAGAAAGAAGTCATATAGGTTTCCTAAATAAAAAAAGAGACTATAAAGATATTGAAGAAATCAGTAATAAATATCATTTTCAGCTTCCATTGAAGGAAAAAATTGATGAATTACCGGTTGCTATGTTGCAGCAGATTGAAATTGTAAAAGTATTGTACAGAGAAGCGGAAATATTTATTTTTGATGAGCCGACTTCAGTACTTACGCCACAGGGAGTGAAAGGCTTATTTCAGGCATTTCAGTTTTTGAAAGAGAAAGGAAAGACAATCATATTTATCACGCATAAGCTTCAGGAAGTTCTTGAAATTGCAGATTATGTGACAGTTCTAAAAGATGGAAAAGCAATTGGAACAAGAAAAAACGAGGGACTTACTGAGGAGATACTTGCAAGTATGATGGTTGGACGTGAGGTCATGCTTCATGCAAATAAACCGGCATGTGAAAGCGGTGAGATTATTTTAAGCGTCAATCATTTGTCGGTGAAAGATTTTAATAATATTTTGCGAGTGGATGATGTGTCTTTTGATATTCACGAAGGAGAAATCGTTGGTATAGCAGGAGTTGCTGGATCAGGACAGAGCGAAATTGCAGCGACTCTTATGGGACTTGTTTCGCCAGAGCCGGACAGTGAAATCTGTTTTCTGGGAAAGGATATAAAGAATAAAAGTGTAAGAGAAAGAAGAGCTTTAGGAATAGGATATGTACCGCAAGATCGTATGAAAAATGGAATCAATAGACAGGGAACAGTCTGGGAAAATGCAATTATGGGATATCATTTGCAGCATGGAGTAAAAAAGAGTGGTGTCATAAATTTTAAGGAAGTACATGATTTTACAGATGATGTGGTAAATCAATATAGTGTAAAAGTGCAGAAAGATGAAGATATTGCCGGTACTTTGTCAGGAGGAAATATACAGAAACTGATTGTTGGAAGGGAATTTTCTCAAGATAAGAAGTTGTTGATTATTGAGGATCCAACCAGAGGAATTGATGTGGGAGCTATTGAATTTATCTGGAAAAAGATTATTGATATTTCGAGGAAAGGAGCTGCGGTTCTGCTTATCAGTCATGAATTGAATGAAGTTATGCAGTTATCAGACCGGATATTGATTGCATACAATAAAAAATTGCAGGCTCCAAAGAATTCAACTTCTCTTTCAGAAGAAGAAATAGGATTATTGATGGCAGGAGGAAAGATAAGTGAGCAGTAAATGGAAAGAAAAATGGAAAGATATGCGAATGATCTGCCTACAGTATGTGATTGCATTGCTCCTTACGTTAGCGTTGGGAGCACTTCTGATCTATCGTCTGGGGGAGCAGCCAATGACTGCTGTTTATTACATCTGGGATGGGGCTTTTGGGAGCCTTTACAAATTTGGCAGTACATTAAGATGGATGACTCCATGCCTTTTTACCGGAATTGCAGTATCATTTGCATTTAAATCAGGAATCTTTAATTGTGGAATTCAGGGACAAGTATACATGGGGGCAATCACAGCGGCTACGATAGGTTATGCAGTGCCGATGCCAGCCGGAATTCATGCGTTTGTTTGTATCGCAGCAGCAGGGATTGTCGGAATGCTATGGGCATTGATTCCTGCAATTATGAGATTATATTTTAAAATAGACGAAGTTATTACTTCGCTGATGTTTTGCTTTATTGCAACCTATATTACTTCATATATTGTAATCTGGAAAATTATTGGTGGAAAAGCAGATTCTATGGCATCACAGGCAAATGCGTCACCACAGATTATGGACACAGCAAGAATTCCGAAGCTAATCAAGGGAACAGAATTAAATTGTGGAATGTTGTTTGGATTAGTGATAGTAATCGTTATCTTTTTAATCTATAAACATACAAAAATTGGATATGAGCTGAAGCAGATAGGTCAAAATATAGAGTTCTGCAAAGCAGGAGGAGTCAATACAACAAAGTTATTCCTTGGAGTATTTTTGATTTCCGGATTGATTTCCGGATTGTGTGGTGGAATCGAAGTATCTGGTTCTTATGGAAGATTTAATACAAATTTCAGTAGTAATATCGGATGGGATGGAATTATGATTGCCAGAGTGGCAGGGAATAACCCACTTGGAGTGATTGCTGTTTCGTTTGTCTGGGGTGCTTTAAAAGCAGGAGCAATGAATATGGAACGCCTTACAACATTGAACCGACTTACAGTTAATATTATTCAGATGTTTTTTGTATTATTGATATCTGTTGATTTTAAAGCATTGTGGAAACGTTTTGGTGTTTACAGACAACGTCGGAAGATTAAAAAGATGGAGGAAACAGTATGATAAAAATATTATTTGGAACGATTACTCTGTCTGCAACATTAAGACTTGCGACTCCGATTATCATAGCAGCTGTAGGAGGAAGTTTTTCACATAAAGCGGGTACTTTTAACATTGCATTCGAATGTTTTATGTTATTTGGCGCATTTTTTGGAGCATATGGAAGTTATCTGACGGGTAGTCCGATGGCAGGAGCGCTGCTGGCGGCTGTTTCGGGAGGGGTACTTTCTCTTGTATTTGGATTATTTGTATTTATTTTAAAGGCAAACCCGATGATTATCAGTATTGCTATGAATAACGGAGCCTGGGCAGTCACGACGCTTATGTTGACACTGGTATGGGGAGTCAGAGGATCCTTTGTAAGCCCGGAAATTGTTAGTTTTAAAACACTGGATATTCCAGTACTTCGAAATATTCCTTACATAAAGAATATTGCAAATAACCAGATTATACTTGTGTATATGGCATATGCAATTATTATCATCGGAACAATTATTATGTATAAGACAAAGTTCGGACTGCGAGTCAGAGGAATCGGTATCAATGATGTGGCAGCCCAGACCGCTGGTGTAAATGTTGGAGCGACTAAGTGGATTGCGCTGATTATTATGGGAACAATGGTTGCTTTTGCAGGAGCCTACTGTCCATTGTGTGGGTTAAGTACATTTTCAGAAAATATGACAGCAGGAAGAGGATTCCTGGCGTATGCATCAGTACTTGTTGGAGATGGAAATCCACTGGTCAGTGGTTTGATAGCGGTAGTTTTTGCATACGCAGATGCATTAATGCTTACACTGACACAAAAAGGATATCCAACACAGTTGATTCAAACATTTCCTTATGTAGCAGTTATTATTGTATTATTTGTAACAAATATAAAGAATTTTAAAAAGAGTGCAAGTGTGTAAGAAAATGGCAGGTGATGTAAATGAAAAATTTATTTAAAAGACTTCCTACTTTTTCAGCAGATTACAGTGGCGTATGCAATGCCATACAGCATATGCGCTGTCTGATAATACTACATGGTCAGGGAGGATGCATTGGCGGAGTGAGTACATGTGATGACTTTGAAAAAGAAAAGAATGAAGAACGCATTTTATTTACAAAGATATCAGAAATTGATACTGTGACCGGAAATGATCGTAAAATTCTAAATCAGATTGTCTTAGATTCACAGGAGATAGAGCATGATTTTATTGTTATAGCAGGTTCTCCAATTCCAATGCTGATTGGTACAGACTGGAAAGCATGGGTGAGAGAATTGGAAGAAGCTACAGGAAAACCTGTGATTGCGATGAATACCAAAGGATTTTTAACTTATGAGGAGGGAGAAAAGGCAGTTTTTCTGGAATTGGAAAAAAAATTTTCCAAACCGGCAAAAAAAGAAAATCGTGTGAATATTATTGGGGATACGTGTTTGTCCGGCTGGACAGAGGACAGGCGGACAAACTTAAAAAGCAACCTGCAAAGACAATACGATAAAGTCATTTCATGGAATGATAATGCTGGGATAGACGAGTTACAGAAGATGTGTAGTGCCAGTATAAATATTGTGGCATCTGTCTCAGCACTTCCGACAGTCAGGAAGCTGGAAGAGGATTATGGAGTTCCATATATGATAGCAGAGGAGGAGTTAAAAGAGATAAAGGGAATGGAAGTATTTAATAAGACAGGATCTATTTTACTGGTTGGAGAACAGGTGATTATGAATCAATACAGAAAACAATTCCGAAAAAATGGATATACGGGTCGAATTTCCGTATGCAATTTCTTTGAGATGAATCCAGAATGGATGGAAGAAGGAGACTGCCGTCTGGAGGGCGAAGATGACTATATAAAATACCTCAAAGAGCAGGAAGGTTATGAATATATTGTTGGAGATTCGCTGTTGGAACAGTTTGGGGGATATCAAAAGGAATTTATAAATGTACCGCAAATTGCACTGAGTGGAAGATTATTAAATGACAGGTGATATGTGAAAAAGATTTTGAAGCGGGAGCGAGAAATATGAGTACAAGATCAATTTTTAGTATTGAGGAAGTTTATCAGTCAATTAAAGAGGAAAAAAATTTGACAGAAAGTCATCTTGGCGTTCCGGGAAATTCAAAAGGTTGTGGAGGAATTATAGATATTGCATTGATGATTCCGGAATCAGTGGTGCTATTTGTAGCACCACTCGGGTGTGCGCGTCATGTGACAACTCACAGCTGGCAGCGGGATGGCAGAGTATTTGCACTGGCATTAGATGAGGCAGAAGTTGTAACTGGTGCACATCTCAACACCATTGAACAGGCAATTTTGGAGATTTATGATGATTGCAGAAATAAGCCAAAACTGCTAACTATATGTGGTTCCTGTATTGATCGTTTGATGGCATCGGATTTTGAAATGGTGGCAGATCGGTTATATGGACAGATGCCTGGAAGAATCCTGGTCATCTGGATGGACCCAGTAGTAGGAAGAAAGGAACATTGCCAGGTCAGATGCTGGGATAAAGTTTATTCTATGTGGAGGACAGGTGAAAAGAAAAACCTGTCAGTGAATCTTATAGGTCGTCTGTATCCACTGGCACAGAATAGTGAACTTCCACAATTACTGAAAAAAGCTGGAGTCGAGAACGTAAAGCATATGGCTGAGTGTGAAACACTGGAAGAGTTTTATGAGATGGGAGATGCATCATTAAATATTCTTGGAAGTAATCTTGGTGAGAAAGCGGCAAAAAAACTGCAGAAAACAAAAGGGATTCCGTATATAAAATGTCAGCCAACATTATCGGTAGAAAAAGTGCATAATATGTACAGGCAACTGGAAGATATTTTAAAAATTAAAATCTGTGATGAAGAAATTTATAGATTCACGAAAAAAGAAGTGGAACGATTCAAAAATGAGCGCAAAAACAATCCGGTACATATGGCAATAGGAGAAGCTTATGCGAGCCATGAAGATGCTTTTTCCATGGCAAAGGAGATTGCAGAATTAGGAATTAGTGTTGACTGGATTTATTCCGATGGGAAATTTAGTGGAAAAGCGGAACAGATTACCTGGCTGTATGAAAATCAGAAAAATGCAAAAATTTTGCTATTATCACATCCGGGCAGCAGGAAAATGATGCTAGATCCGCCAGAAGTGGATGTGGCATGGGGGATGAATGAAAAGTGGTTTTTAAAGAAAAAGAATAATCATTGGATTGATGTAGAAAGCAGACCAATAGACTGTGATTATGCTAGTGTTTTATGGTTTATAAATGTTGTAGAAAATGAATTGAAAAGAAGGAAAGATAAATGAAAAAGATTGCAATTTATGGAAAGGGTGGAATTGGAAAATCCACAGTGACAGGAAATCTGGCGGTAGCATTTGCGCAGACTGGGTATCGGGTGCTTCAGATTGGCTGTGACCCCAAGGCAGATTCTACAATGAACATAGTAGGAGAACAGGGAATAGAACCTGTCATGGATGTTCTGCGAGGTGGGAATATACATCCAGCATTGGAGGATATTTGTAAAGTCGGATTTGCAGGAGTATACTGTGTAGAGGCAGGAGGACCAATTCCGGGAATGGGATGCGCAGGTCGAGGAATCATTACAACATTCGAATTACTGGAAGAGCTGGAAGCATTTGAAAAAATTAATCCGGACATTGTATTATTTGATGTTCTGGGTGATGTTGTTTGTGGAGGATTTGCAGCACCGATTAGAGAAAATTACGCAGATGAGGTAATCATTGTTACCTCCGGTGAGAAAATGTCCCTATATGCAGCAGGGAATATTGTAAAGGCGGTAAAATCTTTTGAGACTCGTGGATATGCGTCGGTGAAAGGCGTCATATTAAACCGACGGAATGTTGAAGATGAAGAAGTGGAAGTTGTCAGATTTTTAGAGGAAAACGAATTACCACTATTAGGTGATATCCCACGTGATAATTTGATTCAGCAGTGCGAGAAGAAATCACAGACTGTGTTGGAAGGAGCAAAAGAGTCAGAGGTGGCGGAAATGTTTCGATATCTTGCAAAGAAGATAGTGGAGGAATAATTATGATTCACAGAATTTTGTCACTTGGAACGATTGCAGTCGATACAATGCTTTATATTGACAAAATGCCAGGAAAAGATGGATTTGGACATGTATATTCTGAAAAAGTTGTTCCAGGAGGCAGCAGTGCAAATGTCGCTGTTGCAGTAAAAGAATTAGGAAATATAGTTTTACAGTCAGGGAAAATAGCAGATGATTCATTTGGAGTTATTATTGAAAACAATCTGAAAGAAGAAGGAATTGATACAAGATATCTGGTGACAGAACCAGGTGGGGAATCTTTACATACGTATATTGTTGTGGATAAATCAGGAGAGCATTTTATTCTAGCAAATTCCGGAAACTGTGTAATGAATCTTGAAAAAGAAGAAATACCAGACCAGTTGTTTGAAGATATTGATTTATTTTATACAGATCTTGCATCTCCAAGGGCAGCAGTTTATATTGCTGGAGAATGTTACAGGAGAGAAATTCCGGTTGTGTATAATCTTCAGAATCCACCATCTATGGATCAAGGGGTAACATCAGAAGTTATAGATGAAATGTTGGAATATACCAGTTTATTTATTACAGGTAAAGCCACAATCTGTGCGACAACAGGAGTAGATGACCCAGTTCAGGCAGTGAAGACATTTATCGGAGAGCACCATCTTCCAGACGGATTCATCTGCACCCAGGGATGTGCTGGGGCAGACTGGTTTGCAGAAGAAGAATACCATTGTGGTATCTGTGAAGTAGACAGTGTCGATACGACCGGAGCCGGAGATGCATATATTGCTGCAATTATGGATTCTTATTACTGTGAACAGAAATCAAAGCAGGAAAGTATGAAAGATGCGGCAGTTGTTGCAGCATTAAAGACAATGCAGACAGGACCGCGTTTTAGCATGGACAGAGAAAAACTAGAAGAAGTGAGAACGATGTATATATCGTAAAAATGATTGGTGGAAGAATTATGAATGAAAAATATCTGGTGGAAAGTTGTTTACTTACACATGGCCTTCGTTCTGTTACAGATGAAGAGATGATGCAGACATGGCAGGGAGTAAATGCGACATTTGCTTGGATAGATAAAGGAAAAATACAAACTGGTTCTGTGGAACAATTCATAGAATTTCGAAAAAGAAAGATTAAGCTCAGAGTAAATTACAAAAATATAGATGAGATGCTGGAGAAAAAGGTCCCGGGAGCATTAACTGCGTCAGGAACAATGGAAGCATGCCGGAGATTAGAAATTCCGACAGCTGTGACATGTGGAATTGGAGGAATCGGAAATGTTCCGGGAGAAAAAATTTGCACAGATCTGCCTGCCTTGGCAGAAATTCCGGTAAATCTTGTTGCAACATCTCCAAAGGATATGATAAATATTCCACAGACATTTACATGGCTTCGAGAAAGAGGTGTAAAAATTTTCGGATATCATACTGATTACTGTACAGGATATGTATTTTACAGCGCACATGAGAAATTGGACGGAACGTTTGATACAGTACCAATGGAGCGGACAGGCAAAACATTACTTTTAAATCCAATACCGATGGAAGATATAATTCAGGATAATCAGATTCTGGAACAGGCTGTAAAAGAAGCATTTGAGGCAGTGAAAAGAGGTGAGTATTTTCATCCGGCTGCCAATGGAGCAATAGACAAACTGACAGACGGAAAAGCTTCTTATATTCAACTAGCATCTATTGTAGAAAATGCAAAACTTGCAGAAAACATAGCAAAAACCCGTTAGCCTTTCGACCAACGGGTTTTTGTTGTTGTTATAGTTATCTAAAGGAATGAGAGTAAGTGCTTTCGCACTTTATGAGGGGGAGATAGTTGATTTATGTCTCTCAACTATCTGACTTTATTATAGCCAAGAATTATGTCTAAAATATGTTAAAACAATAAAACAAATCTGAAATTTCTTATGAAAACCTTAAGAAAACAGGAAAGCAGGTTAAGAAACATATAACAGACTGGATAAATACGTATTCAATGCGTAAGGACTTTTGCAACTGGTAAAGGTTCTTGCACCTGGTAAGATTTCTTGAAACTATAGATAAATAAAATACATACACGTATATATTATAAATACCAATTTGTCCGATATTAATAAAGAGACTACAATAAAAATTATATGTTGAGGAAAATGAAAACTTAAGGAGGAAGCAACATGGAGTTAGTAAAAGA
>OLPW01003914.1_pt1 | contig 11095 bp, 8 predicted proteins | sample 1672161 | NCBI WGS metagenome assembly OLPW01 (sample SAMEA3136654, study PRJEB25190) | human gut metagenome
GCTCCCCTGCTGCTCTATTATCTTTCTTTTGCAGCATAGTTTTTCGACAGCCTGAGAGCTCATCTGAAAGGATGAGCTCTTTTCTGAAACAAAGGATGTCGCGTTCGGGAGCTTACTCTGACACCATCTTTTTCTTGTCCTGATTTCTCACCATGAGCCATCTGACGGTGAGCACGAGGAATACGATGCCGCCGGTATAGCCGCAGTAGGTCATGATGATGTTGACAAGGGTGGCGTAGGGGATGAACATATCCACTATAAACACGCCGATGCCGGCAAGAACACAGGCGAGCTTATACTTTACGGATTTCTCGTCTTTAATAAAGGTGGAAACACAGGTCCAGAGCATGGGGCAGAAGGTGCTGTAGATCGAGAGGAGAATGATCACGGCAAAGACTGCGCCGAGGATGCCGGAAGCGGAGCCGAAGACCTGATTTGCGATAAGGAGGTTGGGGATGGCTGCCTGAGATGACTCTGCAATGTTTCCGAGATGGCACAGGCCGAGGATGCCGACGGTCACTGAGATGGCGGCTGCGCCGATGATGCAGATGACGGTGGTGTATTTTTTCTTATAGCCGCTCAGCTCCTTGCCGATGCTCGACATATATGCGGCAACAAGGAGGATAGAGCATCCGCCGAAGGAGAGACCCGCCAGCACGGGGTTTGCACCCGCCTGAAGAACGCTGACCTCACCGGAGCGGATCAGCTCGACGCCGTTGGAAATGCTGGGGAAATACGTAAAGGCTGAAATGACGCCGAGTATAAAGAGGAAGGTCACGACCACGGGACCTATCTTGCCGATGATGTTCACGATGCCCTGCAGACCAAGCACCGCAGTTCCGACTGCAAGCACGATCGCAATGGCGTAGCCTATCCAGAGCGGAAGTCCCCACTGCTGGAAAAGAGTGTTGCCGAAGCCGGAGATCATAAAGAAGAAGCAGCATGCATTAAATATCCATGCGAAAGCAGTGAATATCTTGCCGACGACCTTTCCGCAATAGAATTCACACACACTGGCAAGGTCTGTCGTTCCGTGGCGTCCGGCATAGGTGTAAGCCATAAAGCAGCAGAACATGACCACGAAGTTTACAACAGCCACGGTGATCGTCCCGCCGACGGAGCCCCAGCTCGAAAAATACTGAACGGACTCCTGTCCGCTCGCCGTTCCCGAGCCTATGAGATAAGCCAGCAGAGCACCTGCAAAGGTTATAAGAAGACCGGGGCGCATTTTTTTGTTTTCCATTAGAATTCCTTCTCCAATCATTAATAATAGGAAGACCGGCTCCATCCCCGCTTGCCCCTGCGAAGATGAATGACTGAAAAGAGAATTCAGTGATTAGTCCACTATAATGTAATTTCGGCTTGATAAATCCATCATATACTATTAGTTTTCTTCTGTCAACAGAAAAACCGTTTTAATTCAGAAAAAAATCTGTAATTGTTATAAATCACGCCGGTATCAGATTGCATTTTTTAGATAGTTTTTATTAAACATTCTGCTTGCATAAAAATCGGAAATCTAATATAATGAAAAAAGTAATAAATAATGTTCATATATGATAATGCAGTGCGATCAGCCGATCCAGCCGCAGTCAGAGCACATCTATTCTTTAAGAGGTATACCAATGAATGATTTTTCCGCACTTGGCGAACGCCTGAAGGCAATAAGGGACAGCCGTAACTTAAATCTGAGCGATGTATCCGAGCTCACCGGTATCAGCAAGGCGATGATCAGTAAGATAGAAAGAGGCGAATCCGTGCCGACCATCACCACCGTCTGGAAGATAGCAAACGGTCTGAAGATAACTCTCAACGCGCTCTCAGGTGATGCAGAAAGCGGATATGCCGTAAAAAGCATCGCCGAAATGACCCCCCTGATAGATACCGACGGACGCTTTCAGCTCTACAATATCTTCCCCTTCTCCCCTCTTGACGGTATTCAGGTCTTCTACGGCCGCTTCAACGCCGGCTACCATTACCAGCCGTCCATGTTTATCCATGAGAGCTCAAGAAAGGAATACTGCATCGTTTTCGAGGGTGAGCTGGATGTCGTTATAGGCTCGAACACATATCACATGGAGGCAGGCTGCGGTATAGATTTTGATTCGCATGAGGAGCACGGCTACATCAACAACGGTCAGAGCGACGCTCTCGTCTGTTTTCTCCTAATCTGAGGCGCATTTCTTAAACAGGTTAATATTTAAAGTACATCTGTGTAATCTCTTATTTGAGATTGCACAGATTATTTTTCTCATATAGTAAATTTTCTGTTGACAATAACAAGAGACAGTGATAATATGGTCTCACATAGGAGAATTCGGTCGAAATTTGTCCACTATATTGGCTGCATTATCCTTTGCTCGGCTTACACGAAATACCGGTCTGCGGGTCTCCCCTTCCTGCCTCGGCAAGAGCCTGCCCGTCTTCCGCCGCAGTGATCCGGAGCAGACAGCCGGTCAATCTTTCAGACGGTATCTGAAAAATAATAAGGAGAGTGATATCTTGAAAACTATAGCGGTTTTAGGCACGGGTAACATAGCTCAGACGATCTCCGTCGATATGAAGGCCCGTGGGCACGAGGTTCGCCTGTTTGCTCCGCAGTACCTTTTCTCTCGTATACGCTTCATTGCTGAAACTCACGAGATAGAATGCACCGGTGCATTCGAGGCAAAGGAGACTATTGATGTCGTCACCTCCGACATCGACGAGGCTGTCCGCGGCGCGGACTACATCTTCATATGCGTACCGGGCAATCGCCACGAGGAATACGCAAAGCTTCTCAAGGGACATACGACTGCGGATCAGATCGTTATCACCTTCAACGGCTGCATGGCGTCTCTCATCTACAAAAACGTCTGGGGCGACGACGATACCTGTCCCGTTTTCGTAGAGTCAACGATACCTCCGTTCAGCACCAGAAGAGTGGAGCCGGGTAAGGTTCGCATGTTTGAGCGCCATCTGGCACCGATCGCATTCTTCCCTGCGTCGGCAGCGGACAAATATTACGACCGGATCATCGCTGACATTTACGAATTCCCCGGCAAGTTCGAGGACGTTCTGGAGTGCGGTCTGAGTCTCGTCAACCCGACGGTACACCCCGGTCCCTGCCTTGTCAATCTGAGCAATATCGAGAAGCCCGATTTCACCTTCTTCCTGTATGAGCACGGCTTCCAGCCCTCCGGACTCAAGATCGACGTGCTTCTGAACAAGGAGAGGCTCAGGATCGGTGAGGCCTTCGGCTACAAGATCCACGCACTCGAGGATTTCGCCGGCGTGGATACCATCGACTCCTGGGAGCCCATGTACGCCATGGGACACGGCTGCCATGCGCTGACCTCCATTGCTGGCCCGAACGATATAAACTACCGCTATCTCACCGAGGACATTCCCATCGCCCTCGTCTGCTGGGCATCCATCGCTGACCAGCTCGGCATTGAGACGCCGATCATGGACGCGGTGATAACGCTCATCGGTGTTGCACACGATACGGACTGGTTTGTAAACGGCCGCACCGCCGAAAAGCTCGGACTTTCCGGCAAGACCATCGAGGAGATCAGCCGCTACGCGAAGACCGGCAGGTTCTGATAACAAAAAAACTTATAAACTGATATATCGGATAATTAAAAAAAGAAAGGAACAGCAAACATGAGCAAGAGTTTATTCAGAGAGCTTCTGGACAAGGAAGCATCCCCCGCACTTGGCTGCACCGAGCCTATGATGTTCGCCTTGGGCGGCGCCATCACCCGTAAATATGCACCCGGCAAGGTACTGAGAGTCGATATGGTCGGCTGCGGTCTCATGGTCACCGGTGTTCAGGCTGTCGGCATCCCCAAGACCGGCGGCAAGACAGGCGCATTTCTGGCCGCCGCTGTCGGTATAGTCAACGGTGATGTCGATGCCTGCAAGGAAGTCCTTCGCAATGTCACGCCCGAGGACGTAAAGTCCGCTGAGGAGCTAGTAAAGTCCGCCACCTTTACCCTCGACATGGACAACAGCACCGGCAAGCAGGTATACTTCAAGCTCACCCTGACCACCGATCAGCACGTTGCCACCGTTATCTTTGAGGACGAGCACCACACCTGGACCTATCTCGAGGTAGACGGTGAGGTCGTGGTCGATAACCGCAGACCCGTCGGTGAAATGCTCATTCCCGCAAACGACATAGACTGGAACGAGTTCACGATTGAGAACGCTTACAACTGGTGCAAGACCGCTCCCATAAGCGAGTTCGGCCGCGCAAAGGAAGCAGTCGAGATGAACTACATCGTCGCTAAGGACGGTCTGGAAAATCCCCGCGGCATGGGCATACAGACCGCAAAGGTCCTGCAGGACAACGTAAAGAGCGGCTTTGTTGCTGACGATGAGATCACAGAGGTCCTCATCTGGGGTACCGCCGGTGCCGATGCCCGTATGGGCGGCAGCGACTATCCCACGATGGTCAGCACCGCAAGCGGCAATCAGGGTCTGATGGTCGTCATGGGTCCCTGGGCAAGTGCCAAGTACCGCAAGATGAGCGATGAGGACGGCTACCGCGCAGTTGCATTCGCTCTGCTCATGAACACCTACATGAAGTATCTGTCCAAGGAATACGTATACATGCCGCCCACCTGCTCCTGTGCGACCACCTCTGCACCGGCCGCTGCCGCAGGCGTGGCATTCCTGCACGGCCTGACTCCTCAGCAGATCAACGACATGCTCTGCACCTCTCAGGTACAGATGTGCGGCGTCGTCTGCGACGGTGCAAAGCCGTCCTGCGCATTCCGCATGTTCGTTGCTCTCTTCGGTGCTCTTGAGGCCATGATGATGGCGGAAAAGGGCATCCGTGCCACCAACGTCGAGGGCTTTGTCCACGACGACCTGAAGGTCACTCTCGAGAACATCTACCGTCTGCAGCATGACGTTCTGCACAACAAGGTCGATGCCATCCTCTGGGATATAGTCAAGGAGCAGAAGACCATCCACTGATACTAAACAGGCAAGTATACTCAGGAGCTGTAGCAAAATGAAAAATTTGCTACAGCTCCATTTCTATGCAGAAAAGGAGGGAAAGAAGCATGCGAGCCTGTGGGTCAATCTTTTGTGTGGTTCTTTGGCCATTTATTCTCTGCTTCGTCCGGGTAAGCTAAATCAATCTTGCGGTTCAAATCCACCTACCGCCGCCTTTTTCCGACTACTTTGCTTCGTGCATTTGCCCCAAAAGGTGAGTGGGATTTTTGCCCTGAAAATGAGAAAAACCGGCTCCGCTGCGGTCAGATCGACCACGACAGAGCCGGTTTTCGTTGATTTTACAGTATTTTGGGCTATTTTCGCCCTAAAAGCAAGAAAATTGCCTGATTTATCCGGTAGACAAATCAGGCAACTTATATGGTTGCGGAGGAGGGATTTGAACCCACGACCTTCGGGTTATGAGCCCGACGAGCTACCGGACTGCTCCACTCCGCGATATCCGATGCTCCTTAAAGCTAATATATAATACCACATACAGAGGCACAAGTCAATACCCTTTTGTGTTATTCAGGCTAATGATTCCGGGCAGGCAAAAGCCTGCCCGGGATCGCAGGTCTATTTTAATTGCACAGCTCTGCTGCGGTCTTTGATGCGACGATGGCGTTATTGAGAACAAGCTGGATATTGCTCTCAAGCGAGTCGCCGCCGGTCAGCTCGACCACGCGGGCCAGCAGGAACGGAGTGGTCTCCTTGCCGTGGATGCCCTGCTCCTTGCTCTCGGCAACCGCCTGCTCGATGGCTGCGTCGATGACGGCCTTGTCCATTGCGTACTGCTCGGGGATGGGATTGGTGACGAGCATGCCGCCCTTCATGCCCAGCTCCTGCTGCGCCTTGAACATTGCGGCCAGCTGCGCCGGAGTATCGACGCGGTAGTCAACGCCGAAGCCGCTGGAGCGAGTGTAGAACGCAGGCAGCTCGTCCGTGCCGTAGCCGATGACTGGAACGCCCTTGGTCTCGAGGTACTCGAGCGTAAGGCCGAGGTCGAGGATGCTCTTTGCGCCTGCGCACACGACCATTACCGGCGTGCCTGCAAGCTCTTCGAGGTCGGCGGAGATGTCCATGGTAGTCTCTGCGCCGCGGTGTACGCCGCCGATGCCGCCGGTCGCGAACACCTTGATGCCGGCCATGTGTGCGATGATCATGGTCGTTGTGACGGTCGTTGCGCCGTCTGCGCCGCGTGCGACGATCGCTGCCAGGTCGCGGCGCGAAACCTTCGCGACCTTGCGGCCGGATTTGCCCAGATACTCGATCTCTTCGGGGGACAGGCCTGCCTTGAGTCTGCCGCCGATGATCGCGATCGTTGCAGGAACCGCGCCGTTTTCGCGTATCGTTTTCTCAACGAGCATAGCTGTTTCCACGTTTTTGGGATAAGGCATGCCGTGGGAAATAATCGTGCTCTCAAGTGCTACGACGGGCTTGCCGTCTGCCAGTGCCTGCTGAACTTCGGGTGAGATGTCAAGATATTTATTCATAGCTAAACTCCTTCTTTTTCATTTCTGAAAAGTGTATTATACACTCGATATCCCATCCTGTCAAGTCTTTTAGAGGCGAATTGGGGCAGTTGCGGATACATTTATGTTTGCGCCCGGTTCGGGACAATGGTGGAAACCGTAGTTGCCTCGCGTAACACAATTGCACTGCAGTGTTTTGCAGCACACCCCATTGGCTCACCTGTCAAGGGGAGCAGGCAGCTTTGCTGCCGAGGGGTTGAATTAAAGCGCACATCAAACCTATCAACTATCAGCTATTAGCTCTCCGCTGCGGCCAACGGTCGCTCGTAGGGAACGGATTTGTCCGTTCCCTACAAGGCGCGGTGCAAAACACAGCATCGCACTACCGTGTGGCGAGGCAACCACGGTTTCCTACGCAGTTCCGAACCGGGCTACCAGAGATATACGTATCCGTGACTGCGTCAATGCGCCTCTAAAAAAGTACGGTGATGACGGTGCCTTTGCCGGGGGCGGAGGCGACGCTTATTTTTGCGTTGTGCAGCGCGGCGGCGTGCTTTACGATCGAAAGTCCGAGGCCTGTGCCGCCGACCTCCTTGGAGTGGCTCTTGTCAACGCGGTAGAAGCGCTCGAAAATGCGCTCCTGCTGCTCGGGCGGAATGCCGATGCCGTTATCCTCGACCGTCAGCAGCGCCGAGCCGCCCTCGCGCCGGACGTTGACTTTGACAAAGCCGCCGGGGCGGTTATATTTGATGGCGTTTTCGCAGATGTTGTGAACTATCGCGTCGAGAAGCTGCGGAATGCCGTTTACGACGGCGCTCTCGCCGCTTACGGAGAGCGAAACCTGCGCGCTTTCGGCCGCCTGTGAGAGGTTATCGGCCTGGCGGCGCGCGACGGCGAGCAGATCGACGTCCTCGCGCTGCATATCCTCCGCGCCCTCGTCGAGGTGCGAAAGCTTGATGATGTCCTCGATGAGCGCGATCATACGCTTTGCCTCGGACTGGATCTGGCTGAGAAAATGCGGAACGTCCTCGGGCTTGACGATGCCGTTTGCCAGAAGCTCCGCGCAGCCGGAGATGGTGTGCAGCGGCGACTTCAGCTCGTGCGAGACGTTGGCGGAGAACTCGCGGCGCAGCTGCTCGGCCTGCTCCTTTTCGGTGGTGTCGAGCATCAGGAGCACGGCGCCGGAGACCTTATCGCCGGAGGTGACGGGGCTTGCGTAGAGCCTGTAGCTCACGCCGCCGAGGCACGCGTGTGCCTCGCAGTGCTCGCCGCCGAGCGCCTTTTCGGCAAGCTCGCGCAGCTGCGGCACGGCGCTGACGGCGCGGATATCCTTGCCGATGCAGTAGCGGCTTATGTCGAGGATGTGCGTTGCCGAGCGATTGATGCTCAGCACGCTGCCCTGCTCGTTTAGCAGGACCAGGCCCTCGGTCATGTTGCCGGTCGCGGCCTCGAACTCGTCGCGGCGGCGGCGCAGCTCGGTCGCCTGCTCGCGCAGTTGATTTTGCTGGCTTCTGAGCTTATCGGTCAGCGGCTCAAGCTCGGGGTAGGTCTCGATCCTGTCGGCATTGTCAAGGCTCAGCTCGTTGAGGGGCCTTACGATGCGCTTTGACATGCGCGAGGCCAAAAGCAGCGACAGCAGCAGCGCAAGCAGCGCAATGATGATGACCGGCTGGATCATACCCAGGATCAGCGTCAGCGGCGTGTACTGCATGTCCGAAATGCGCACGACCGAGCCGTCGGACAGGCGGTCGGCGGAATAAAGCTGGCGCTCCATGAGCGTCGTGGAGTAGCGCATGCTCTCGCCGTGGCCGGTCTTGAGCGCCTGCTGCACCTCTTCGCGGTCGGCGTGGTTTTCCATGCCCGACTGCTGCGCCCGGCTGTCGAACAGCACCGTGCCGTCGGCGGCGATCCAGGTTATGCGGCAGCCGTCGACGTTCATATAACTGAAATACTCCGCGCCGGCGGACTCGACGCCCTGCGCGGCAAGGTGGGTCTGCATATTCAGCTGATCCATCTGCTTGTTTGAAAAATACTCGTAAAGCACGCCCGTGATGAGCACGAACGACGCCAGCAGCACCACGGCCGCAACGGCGAAGGTCGAACGAAAAATACGTTTCGTCATATGCTACACCTCCAGCTTATAGCCCACGCCGCGCACGGTGCGGATGTACTTGCCGCAGGAGCCGAGCTTCTGGCGCAGCGTGCCGACGTGGACGTCAACCGTGCGCGTTTCGCCGAGAAAATCCTCGCTCCAGACCGAGGACAGCAGCTGCTCGCGCGTGAACGCCCGGCCGGGGCTTGTCATGAACGTGTGCAGCAGCTCGAACTCCTTGAGCGTGAGCTGGATGCGGATGCCGTCGGCCGTAACGATGTGCTCACCGAGGTTCATCTCAAGGCCGCCGATGCGTATAAGCTGCTGCTTTTCCGCCGCGCGGCCGCTGCGGCGCAGCACCGCGCGAACGCGCGAGGCCATCTCCATCATGCCGAACGGCTTTGCAAGATAGTCGTCCGCACCGAGGTCAAGGCCGATGACCTTGTCGTACTCGTTGCCCTTGGCCGTCGCCATAATGACCGGAATGTCGGCCGTGCGCGCGTCGGCTTTCAGGCGCTTGAGGATGGATATGCCGTCCTCGCCCGGCAGCATGATGTCGAGCATTATCAGTTCAGGCACAGTGTCGGCCAGAGCGGCATAGAACTCCCTTGCGTTTTCAAAGCCCACCGCCCGGAAGCCCGAGGCGTTGAGCGTGTATATCATCAGATCGCGGATGCCTGCGTCGTCTTCAACACAAAATATCATTGTCATTACCTCGCTTTGCCTTAATTTTAAATGTAAAGCGTAATGTAAAATACCATCCCAATGTAAAATCCCCGTAAATTCTTTTTAGTGGCGCATTTTTAGAGGCGATTTGGCGCAGCTACGGATACATTTATTGCGGTTGCCCGACCGGAAATAACGGCAAAAACCGTGTTTGCCTCGCCACACGGTAGTGCGCTGCTGTGTTTTGCACCGCACCTTGTAGGGAACGGATTTATCCGTTCCGCGTGTTATGGTTTTGTCGGTACTTTCCGGTCGGGCTGACGCGAAAACCGTATCGGTATCAGTGCTGACGCGCCTCTAAAATGCCTTCCCCTGCGTAGCTTGAGGGGAAGGTGTCACCTTTGGTGACGGATGAGGTGTTATTTTAATCTTTGCCGTAAGGCAAACACATTATTTCAGTGGCGCTTTTTTAGAGGCGCATTCACATTGTACAAATACATATATTGCGGTATCCCGACCGGGAGCTGCCGACGAAACCGATACATATTGTAACAAAGTAGCGCCTACGGCGCGGATATAATAACACCTCATCTGCCGCAAGCGGCATCTTCCCCTCAAGGGGAAGACAATTGGGTGCGCTGCAAAAAACTCAGCATTGCACTTATGTAGCGCGAGGCAGTCACGGTTTCGTCGGTAACTTCGATACCGGGATACCGCAATATGCGTATTGGTAGCTGCGTCAATTCGATTCGAAAAAGCGGACGAATTGGGAGATGTGGTAGCCGTCGATGAAGCGGTGGTTTACTTCGAGCGACATGCCAAGCACCTTGCGGCCGCTGCCGTCGTCAACAAACCTGCCCCATGCCACGCGCGGTATCGCGTCGTCGGGGTCGAACGTGCGCTCATGCGAGAGCGAGGTAATGTCGAGCCAGGGCAGGCATGAGATGAAAATGAGGTTTTTCCCCTCCATACTCATGTCGATAAAGCAGTCCTGCTCCAGGCTGCGGCGCTTCGCCTCGCGGCAGAACTCGGCAATGCCGCCCTCGCAGGGCATTGTGACAATATGAAACTGCTCCGCGCCGGGCTTGAGATCGGTGAAGCTCGGCATCAGCGAGTCAAAAAGCACGATCTCACCATCGAGCTTTGCATACCTGAACGCCTCTACGGAGTTGATGGCCTTAGTTACGAGGTAGGTCATCACCATGTAAAACGACAGCGAATTCTCCTTTGCAAAATTATACGCGCGCGTCACGTCAAGGCGGAACGCGACATTGTAAAACGGCTGATCGGCAGCGGAAAAGAACTCGTACATCTCCCTGCGCGGCCAGCTTGCGTAATCGATCACTTTGTAATCCATGGCTACCTCCGTTCGTCAAAGCCGGAAAGCAAAATTTTTCTCAATATACCTAAACATTTTATCTCAGCACCACATTGCCTGTCAACGCCGCATCAAAGGCATTACAGTAATTTTCGGCCTGTATGCGGAAAAGCAAATATATGCAAAAAGACCGCTACCTTCGTAGCGGTCTATTGTGTTGGCATTGACCTATCTTCCCGGTCCGTCTCCAGACAAGTATTGTCGGCACTGGTGAGCTTAACTTCCGTGTTCGGAATGGGAACGGGTGGACCCTCACCGTTAAAAACACCAACTATTCAAGGGATTACACCCTCAAAACTGAACAGAAAAGGAAGGAAGAAACAAGGCTGCCTGCATAACTGTAGGTCAAGCCCTCGGGCTATTAGTACCGGTAGGCTGAACACATTACTGTGCTTACACCGCCGGCCTATCAACCATGTAGTCTACATGGACCCTTACTCCATAAAGGATGGGAGATCTTATCTTAGGGGGAGTTTCACGCTTAGATGCCTTCAGCGTTTA
>OLPW01003917.1_pt1 | contig 11092 bp, 7 predicted proteins | sample 1672161 | NCBI WGS metagenome assembly OLPW01 (sample SAMEA3136654, study PRJEB25190) | human gut metagenome
CCTTTGCAGTACCGGGATGTACGCTTTTACCTCTTATTGTGATTTCAGCTGATGAAGCGTTAAAGTTTTCGTATTCAACAATGTGAATATCTCCACCATCAATGGTATAAGCATATTGTGCATTGAAGTAATCAACATTAAAGTGATCACTACCATGTCCAATTTCTTCATCAGGTGTAAAAGCAATTTGAATATCATTATGTTTAAATTCTGGATGATTATAAATATATTCCACCATTTGCATAATGATCGCAATACCAGCTTTATCATCAGCTCCTAATAAAGTTGTTCCATCTGTAGTAATTAAATCATGATGAATAAGTTGTAAGAGTTGAGGATATTGTTCAGGGTCTAGATAAAGTTCTTTATCTTCATTTAAAGTAATTTTTTGACCTTGATAATCTTTGATAATTTGTGGATGAATATCTTTACCACTTGCGTCAGGAGAAGTATCCATGTGGGCAATAAAACCTATGACATCTCCTTGATGATTATTATTACTAGGAATTGTTCCATAAACTACACCAAATTCATCTATTTTTGCGTTTTCAATTCCTAATGATTTTAATTCTTCAACTAAATAATTTCCTAATTTTAATTGTTTTGAAGTTGAAGGAACAGTATGTGAATAACTATCTGATTGTGTGTCAAAACTCACATAATTTAAAAACCTTTCTTTAATTTCCATTTGTCTTCCTCACTTTCTTTTCTATTATACAACGACTTATAAAGAACTTCTATGAAAAGAGTTTACAAATTTTAAATTGTATGTTACCATACAATTCGTAACCGAACAATATAGGAGGAATGATATGTACAGAGATCCCATTGGACATCGTATTAAGACCATAAATAACCTAATGAGAAAAACAATGGATAAGAAAACAGGTCAGAGGCCTGATCGTGCAACTTTAATGCATTGTTGGATCATTGGGTTTGTTCAAGATAGAGAAGATAGTGGGCTTGATACATTTCCTAAAGATATAGAAAAAGAATTTTCAATCAATCGTTCTACGACATCAGAAATGTTGAAACTGATGTGTAAAAAGGGAATGATTGAACGAGAAGAAGTAGAATATGATGCAAGATTAAAGAAAATCGTTTTAACAGAATCTTCAAGAAATCATAATCGACAAATTGAAGATAAGATGAAAGAAATGCATCAAAAACTTATTAAAGATTTATCTGAAGAAGAAATAAATACGTTTATTAAAATATCCGATAAATTAATTAATAACATCAAAGAAGATTTATAAATATTCATGAAGTTCGGTAAATGAATAGGAAAGGAAGTCAATTATGGTAAAAACTTTAATGAAACAAATCAAAGAATATAAAAAAGATTCATTACTTACAATGTTATTTGCGGCATTAGAAGTTATCTTAGAAATCATTATTCCTTTATTAATGGCAAGTCTTATTGATAAAGGAATTGAGGCAGGTAATATGTCTAATGTTACAAAATATGGAACATTCATGTTTGTTATTGCAATTGGAACATTATCACTTGGTTTTTTAGCTGGTAACCATGCAGCTAAGGCTTCAACAGGTTTTGCAGCAAATTTAAGAGATGCCATGTATACAAACATTCAAACATTCTCTTTTTCAAACATTGATAAATACAGTACCGCAGGACTTGTTACACGTTTAACGACAGATGTGACAAATGTGCAAATGGCTTATCAAATGATTATTCGTATGTGTATTCGTGCACCAATGTCACTTGTTTGTGCCCTTGCGATGGCCATGATGATCAACTTTAGATTAAGTATGATTTTTGTTGTTGCCATTTTTTTCTTAGTAGCGGTCCTTACAACAATTATGTATCATGCCACAAAATATTTTAATGATGTTTTTCCTAAATATGATACTTTAAATGAAAGTGTTCAAGAAAACGTTGTTGGTATTCGTGTTGTTAAATCGTTTGTTAGAGAAAAATATGAAAATGAAAAATTTAAAAAAGCAGCACAAAACATTTATAAACTTTTTGTTAAAGCAGAATCCGTTTTATCTTATAATAACCCAGCTATGTTAATAGCTGTTTATGGTTCAATTTTAATGCTTTCATGGTTAGGTGCTAAAGCAATTGTAGGTGGGACTCTTACTACAGGTGAACTTACAAGTTTATTTAGCTATGTTATGAATATTATGATGTCACTTATGATGCTTTCTATGGCATTTGTTATGATTACGATGTCACTTGCTTCGGGAAGACGTATTGCAGAAGTTATTAATGAGCAATCTGATTTAGTCTCTCCTCAAGAAGCTTTAACTGAAGTAAAAGATGGTTCCATTGATTTCAATCATGTTGTTTTTTCTTATAAACATGGTAGTGGAGAAGCGGTCTTAAAAGATGTTGATCTTCATATTAAAAGTGGTGAAACAATTGGAATTATTGGTGGTACCGGAAGTGCTAAAAGTAGTTTGGTCAACCTTATTTCTCGTTTATATGATGTTGACGAAGGTAGTGTTGTTGTTGGTGGACAAGATGTTCGTAATTATGATCTTGAAGTTTTAAGAGATGAAGTTTCTGTTGTTTTACAAAAGAACGTTTTATTTAGTGGAACAATCTTACAAAACTTACGTTGGGGTAATGAAAACGCAACAGAAGAAGAATGTAAAGAAGCTTGTCGTTTAGCATGTGCTGATGAATTTATTGATCGTTTTGAAGATGGTTATAATACGTATATTGAACAAGGTGGTTCAAACGTTTCAGGTGGACAAAAACAACGTTTATGTATTGCTAGAGCGTTACTTAAAAATCCTAAGATTTTAATTTTAGATGATTCAACAAGTGCTGTTGATACGGCTACAGATGCAAGTATTCAAGAATCATTCAATGAACGTATTCCAGATACAACAAAAATTATTATTTCACAACGTATTTCATCAGTTCAAAATGCAAATCGTATTATTGTTTTAAATGATGGTGTTGTGGATGGTTTCGATACACATGAAAAATTATTAGAAACAAATGAAATTTATCGTACAATTTATGAAACACAAATGAAAGGAAAGGAGGAAGAATAATGAAAGAAGGAACAATGAAACGTTTACTTAAAATGTTATGGAGTAAATATAAAATCCATTTAATTGTTGTTTTTCTATGTATTGTAGGAAATGCTTTATTTAATGTTCAAGGAACAATGTTTATGCAAACATTAATCGATGATTATATTGTTCCCCTTTTAAAAAGTTCTTCACCTGACTTTAGTGGATTGTTCCATGCTTTGATTCGAGTAGGTTCACTATATGCCTGTGGTGTTGTTTGTGCCTTTACATTTAACCGTATTATGGTTTATGTAACACAAGGGTTCTTAAGAGATTTAAGAATTGAAATGTTTGAACATATGGAATCTTTACCAATTCGTTATTTTGATAGAACACCTCATGGTGATACAATGTCTGTTTATACAAATGATATTGATACCTTAAGACAATTAATTTCACAATCAATTCCTCAACTTATTTCAAGTTGTATGACTATTGTGACAACATTTATATCCATGATTATTTTAAATATTCCTTTAACTGTGTTAAGTGTATGTATGCTTATGGTGATGCTTGTTGTTTCAAGAAAACTTGGTTCTTTATCAGGTAAATTCTTCGTTAAACAACAAAGCGATTTAGGTAAAGTTAATGGATATATTGAAGAAATGATTTCTGGTCAAAAAGTTGTTAAAGTTTTTAATCACGAAGATCAAGCAATCGCTGATTTTAGAAAATTAAATGATGAATTAAGAGAAAGTGCTTATCAAGCACATAAATTTGCGAATATCTTAATGCCAGTTACAGTACAACTTGGAAATATTTCCTATATTATTTGTGCAATTGTAGGTGCTATTCTTGCTTTAAATGGACATTTTGCATTAACAATTGGGACACTTGTTGCTTTCTTAACATTGAATAAAAGTTTCAACCAACCTATTGGACAAATTTCTCAACAAATCAATGCTGTTGCTATGGCACAAGCAGGAGCAGGACGTATCTTTGATTTATTAGATCAAGAAAGTGAAGAAGATCAAGGTGTTGTGACTTTATGTCGTGTAGAAACTGTTGATGGAAAAATGGTTGAAACAGATAAAAGAACAGGACATTGGGCTTGGAAACATCCTCGTAGTGATGGACATGTTGAACTTGTTGAAATGAAGGGAGACATTCGTCTAGAAGGTGTTGACTTTGGTTATTTTGATGATCGTATGGTTTTACACAATGTAGATGTTTATGCTAATCCTGGTGAAAAAATTGCTTTTGTTGGAGCGACTGGTGCTGGTAAAACAACGATTACAAACTTAATTAATCGATTCTATGATATTCAAAAAGGTTCAATTACTTATGATGGGATTGATATTAAACTCATTAAAAAAGACGATTTAAGAAGATCATTAGGTGTGGTATTACAAGATACACATTTATTTACTGGAACAGTTATGGATAATATTCGCTATGGGCGTCTTGATGCTACGGATGAAGAATGTATTGAAGCAGCAAAACTTGCCAATGCCGATCTCTTTGTTAAACATTTGCCAGATGGTTATCAAACAATGCTTACAGGAGATGGGGCGAACTTATCGCAAGGACAAAGACAGTTATTAGCGATTGCGCGTGCAGCTGTTGCTAATCCACCAGCACTTATTTTAGATGAAGCAACATCTTCTATTGATTCTCGTACAGAAAAACTTGTACAAGATGGAATGGATAAATTAATGCATGGTAGAACGACGCTCGTTATTGCCCATCGTTTATCAACCATTAAAAATAGTGATTGTATTATGGTTTTAGAACAAGGACATATTATTGAAAGAGGAAATCATCAATCACTTATTAAAGAAAAAGGTAAATATTATCAATTATATACAGGAGCTATTGAAATGGATTAATCCATCAATAGCTTTTTTTGTTTTCTTTTGGACTAAACGTCCATTGAAGAAGAAAAAGAGGAAAGCTAAAATAATGATAGATAAAAATTAAATCGCCATGGTTAGAAAACGAACAAATTATCTTTGATAACATGGTACAATAACATCAGAAAAACTCCTTATAAATATGATAAACAATATAAACAAAAAGCGATGTATGAAACCTTAATATAAAAAATTTATATAAGGAGGAAAGATGATGTGCATTAAAGAAAGAAATGCTAGTGACAGTACTTGTAAAAAACTACTCAGAGATAAAGGATGCTTTGCGGATCTTTGTAATTATGCTTTTTTTCAAGGAAGACAGGTCATTCAACCTGAAGAACTTGTTTCAAGAGAAAATGATCTGTCGACCTTGATAGGAAAGGTCGACAAGCCAACAGAGATCAAAAGATATCGAGATGTGGTAAGAAAGGCAAGTATTCATGGAGATTATGTGATTATTGGAGTTGAACATCAAAGTACTTTTGATGAAAAAATGATCTTTCGCATACTCAACTATGATGCAACGATTTATATCAATCAGGTTGAAAGTAAACAAGAAATCTATCCAGTAGGAAGCTTTGTGTTCTATACGGGAGATAAAGAATGGAAATCACCAGAAACATTGAAAGAAACATTGAAAAATATTCCACCAGAGATGGAACCTTATATCAATGATTGGAGATTACCTGTTGTCGAACTTAAAACAATGGATGCAAGAAAACTTACCAATCAGCGATTAAAAGAAGTTGTAGAAATCAGTCAAAGCATGTTTGCAGGAAATTATGATGATTTAAGAAACAATCGTAAAATCGAAATAGAAAACTTCATGATGGCGGCAACATTTACACGTACGAAAATTAAAAGAGAAGACTTACCAGAAGGAGATGAAATCAATATGTGCGAAGCAATGGACAGATTATTTCAAAGATTTGAAAATCAAGGAATTGAAAAAGGAAAACGAGAAGAAAAACAAAATACTTTAAAAGAACAACTTAAAGTAAAACTAGGGACCTTATCAAGACCTTTAGAAAAACAACTTACAAATACATCGCTAGAAAAACTAAACGAACTTACATTAAATATATTTAATGTAACAAGTGAAGAAGATGTTTTAAGAATTATTAATTAAAAACAAAGTTCGAGCGAACTTTGTTTTTGTTTTCTATAAATACTCTTTATATTTTATGATGTCCAAAGACTTCATTATGTATATCTTCCATTTCATAATCAATATCAGTAATATTTTTAGCACATTCGTATAAACGATTACGAATATCATCAGAGATTTCCTTGTTATTTTTATATCTCAAATGATGTTCGAGTGTTGCCCAAAAATCCATAGCAATGGTACGGATTTGTATTTCTACAGGAACCATGACTTTCTCATTAGCAAGATAAACAGGGACTTCAACAACAAGATGTAAACTACGATACCCATTTTCTTTAGGATTCTTTATATAATCCTTTACCTTTAATAAATGAATATCATCCTGTCTTAAAAGAAGGTCTGATATACGATAAATATCTTTGATATAATGACAAATCACCCGAATACCCGCAATATCTTCAATATTTCCTTTAATCGAAGAAATATCTACGGGAAGATTTCTTCTTTTCATTTTTTCAACAACACTATGGGGAGATTTTAAACGCCATTCCATATGATGAATAGGATTATGATCAAAACGATGATGAAATTCATCATCTAAAATTTCTAATTTTGTTCTTACTTCCTTAATACCTGCTAAATACTTTTGTTCAACGTTAACATATTCATGATAAAAATCTAAATGATCTTTCGCAAAGAAAAAATCATTCATTTCACTTTTAATTTCCTTTTGCATAATACGACTCATAAAAAATTCACTCCTTGTGTTTAATTTCATTATAAATGAACATAATGAACTTGAGGTGAAATTTATGAAAAAATTAATTATTTTTCTTCTAATTCTTATGAACCTAACAACAGTCACAGCTGTTAACGAAACACCTAAATATAAAATCATTGCATCCTCTTATAACCAAGAAGATATCGAAGAAATGTATGAAGTCAAAGACAAACTCATACAAAACTATAAAAAATGGGTCAAAGGTGTTGATGATGTTCATCAAGTATTAGCCGATCATCAAAAAGCATTTAATGCAAAGTATTACAATGGTCTCTATACCATTGTCTTAGGTGAAGGAAAAGGAAAAACACTCGAAGGAAAACTTCAAGTATCTTATTGTACATCAAGTAAAGAAATTCATAAAAAGTCATGGCTAGCAAGTATGTTTTCTTAAGGATGACTAATAATTAAGAAAATAATACATACTATATAAAGAAAGAAGGTGTCATTATTGTTGAAAGAATTTGATGAACAAGCACAAAAAGCAATTGTTGTGGCAGAAAGCATTTCTTTTGATTTTGGACATCAAAACGTTGGCAGTGAACATTTACTACTCTCCTTATTAAAAATGCATGACAATCAACTAAAAAGACTCTTAAAAAAATATAAAGTGAATGAAGAAGTTGTAGAAGAAGATATAAAAAGGTTGTTTGGAACAAGTGAAGATCAACCTTTTTATATGGAATATAGCCAGAGTGTCAAAAAAATCTTAGAAAGAAGTATGGAAGAAGCTCAAAAGAAAAACCAAGATCAAGTAACCCTTAATTTACTTACCATCTCACTTCTTAAAGAAAAAGAATCTGTGGCTTATGAAATACTACAAAAATACCATGTTGATGTCGAAGAACTCATTTATCTCTTACAAGAAAAATCAGCTTTTGAAACACCTTTAGATCAAATATCAACACTTGTAAACATCAATAAAAAAGTAAAAAACAAAAAATATAAAATCATAGGAAGAGAAAACGAAATCGAACAAATCTGTACCATCCTCTCCAAAAAAGAAAAAAACAACGTACTTATCATTGGTGAAGCTGGTGTTGGAAAATCCGCAATTGTTGAAAAACTTGCCATGATGATAAATCACCATCAAGTAGTAGACTCACTTAAAAATAAAATCATCTATGAACTCTCTCTATCCTCTCTTGTTGCTGGAACAAAATACCGAGGAGAATTTGAAGAAAAATTCAAAAAGATCATTGATAAAGTAAAAAACTTAGACAACGTTATTATATTCATTGATGAAATTCATAATGTCATAGGGGCAGGAGGCGCCGAAGGAGCCATTGATGCCTCAAATATCTTAAAACCCTATCTTGCTAGAAAAGACATGACAGTTATTGGCGCAACAACGATTGATGAATACTACAAACACTTTGAAAAAGACCATGCGATGAATCGAAGATTCTCTCTAGTAACTCTAAAAGAAAACACCAAAGAAGAAACCTTTGAAATCCTCAAAGGAATCAAATGTTACTACGAAAACTTTCATCACATAAAAATATCCGATACAATACTTAAAGAACTCATCAACCTTGTCGATCAACATATCAAAAACAGAACCTATCCCGATAAAGCCATTGATATATTAGATCTATCATGTGTCAAAGCTAAATTCTATCATGAACAAGAACTTACAAAAATACGCATCATAGAAACCATAGAAAAATATCTAAACATTACAATTCACCAACAAATCAATAAAAAAACACTTGAAAAACAACTTAATAAAAATATTTTTGGGCAAGAAAAAGCCATTCATCAATTAGTACAAACATTAGAAACCAAAAAACTTCCTCACTCTTTCTTTCTCTATGGACAAGAAAGCACAGGAAAAACCACAACCGCAAAGATTCTTGCTAGAGAATTAAACTATCACTATCTAAAACTTGATATGAATCAATATAAAGACATTCATGCTTATTACAAACTCATAGGGAACAATCAAGAACCAAGTATTCTTTTATCAACCTTACAAAGTACTCCCCATACAGTTTTATATTTAAAAAACATTGATCAAGCAAATGAAGAAATCATTCATCTTATTTCTCAAATATTAGAAGAAGGTTACTACGAAGATTCTAAAAAAAGAAAAATAAGTTTTGAAAACGTAATTATCATTCTTTCTCAAACAAACATCACACATCGTCTAGGATTCAAAAAAAACAAAACAATTCATCCAAGACATCCATTACTCTCTAAAGTAGATCAGGTTATAGAATATCAACCTCTCTCTAAAGAAACTATAGAAAAAATCATCTCAAAAAAACAACCAAACTCCTCTAATAAACTCCATTCTCTTATCCAAAAAGAGAAAAATCCAACTCTCTCACATATCCTCAAACAGATGTCCTAACGGACATTTTTGTTTATAAAAAACTAAATAATGATAGAAGATATGACAATAATGCTTATAAGCGGTATGTTTATGTGAAAAAACATAAGATTTTGTTTAAAATAATGAAAAAATATGTTAAATTTTGTGTTAGAAGTGATATAATATTAATGAGATAGTGTAATATGATAAATAGTATCAATAAATAAAAAGAAATAAACGCAAGATGCGTAGTGATAGAAAGACATAAAATCAGGAGGAAACTGGATATGAATACTGAAAAGAACAAAATGAGAAGAATAATGAAGAAAATGATAAGCATGGTAATAACACTTGCAATGTTAGTACAGTATCTACCAGTAAACTGGTTACAAGATGTATTCGCAGCAGGGACAAAACCAGTTTCTGTTTCTTTTTTGAATTCCGGAGCAAACTTAAAACCAGCCGGTGATGGAAATTATTTAATGTCAACAGGAAATCCTATGACTATGAATGTTAATTTAAATCCAAACTGGAATACTAATGAAGGATATGCACTAAATCCAAAAATAAAAATAACATTACCTTGGTTTTATTATGATGAAAAAGGAATACTTGTAAGTACTCCTAAACCAGAGGAAGTATATGCAAAAAATCCAAATGTAAAATTTATAGGTGGTATAGAAGCTAAAGCAGAACAATCTGGAAGCTGGTATACAGAAACACCAGCAGCAGATAACGGTTATGTGTGGGGTTCTGATCATCCTGCTGGAACTCAAGATGGAGCTTTTCGACGCTCATCATTAGAAGTTTCTGCTGCATCGAGTGTTCACTTTAATACTAAAACGACTTTTAATATTACTTTTCAATTTTTTACATTGGATGAAAATAATTCGATTCCCGAAAATGCTTCTGTGCCTGTTTCTATTGGCGCAAGTTATGAAAACTTTGTTGATAGTTCAGGTAATACATCTGATGGTTATAGTATTATACCAGGCAATAAACCAAAAAATGGAGAAGACGAAACAGATGTAAGAACAATTAATATTATTAATTCCAATTTGGAATGGGAAACTTCAGTAAAACCAGTTTCTATGCCAGTTCTTTGGGATAAATATAATTATGGTGTTTATGAAGTCGATATTAACAATACTTCAAAAGATAGTAAAAGTTCAATTGATCACTATGGATTTGTACTTAATGTACCAAGTTACACTTTTAATGAACAAAAAGGTGTTTTAGATCAAGATATGATGGCTTGGAAGTATAATAGCTCTGGTCAACTCGAAGCAAATAGCGATATTAGTGATAACGCAAAGAGCGGAGAATTTGGTGGAAAATATAATGAAGGTGGCGCACTTATCTGGGATGTTACCAATAAGAATATGGATAATTTTGATTTAGATACTTTTGCAAGTGCAAATGAATCAGAGTTTAAATATTCATATGTTCAATCAGGGGAAATAGGTGTTCGAGTTGGAACGAGCAATGATTCTAATGGAAGTTTAACAAGTGGAGAATCTCGCAAATATTATATTGCGGTTCCGTACGCTAATAATTTTGGTAATGCTCTAACTCAAAAAGTAATTCTTACGCAAACTATTTATTTTGGTGGTAGAGATTTGGCGTGGTCAAAGAAAGAGGATGCTACATTTGAATTAAAAAAACAAAATACAAGTTTTACACATAAGAAATATTTGATAGATAATAAAGATAATCAAGTTCAAGAGAAAAATGTGGCAATTGGAAAAGAATTTTCATATTACTTAGGCGGTTTTAGAAATACTAGTAATACACCTGTATTTGATGCTTATACAATAGATAGTTTGCCTGATGAATTTAATGTAACTTCTTTGGCTATAGAATTAAATGATGGAGAAATGTTAGAAAATTGGTTTAAAGCAGATGAAACTACAAAAAATGTTGATCTTTCATCAATTATTGCGCTCAAATTTACTAATAAAAAAGATAATTCTGAAAAATGG
>OLPW01003920.1_pt1 | contig 11080 bp, 10 predicted proteins | sample 1672161 | NCBI WGS metagenome assembly OLPW01 (sample SAMEA3136654, study PRJEB25190) | human gut metagenome
GTCACAAATATGCTTTATTTAGCTTCAGGAGTTCGTCTGCTCCGCAGCCTCACAAGCCAGAATTTAACAATGTGGACAGAATTTTCTCCATATCCTTATTGTCGCTATTTTGTGCCAGCGCCATGACCTGTTTCAATTTCTCATTTTGATTTCCATCCGAATTATTCATAAGAGAATTTAAGAGAAAAAATAATGAGGGATCAGAAAATGGATTTGCTTCAGGAGCATTTTGAGTTTCAGCAGCCGCTGGTGCAGGTGGACGGACGAGTTCGGGATGTTCAGAAAGTATCTGGTTATATTTTTCGTAGAATCTGGAAAAGTTCAGGATTTGCAGAATATTATCAATCTGGCGGGCTTTTTCTTCCGAGACAGAACTTCGAACGGAGCGGAGGATAGATTCTATATCCGTAGAATTATTTTCGAAGCCACAGGCGTTCAGGCGTTCACTGTCATCAAAGCCTTCTATAATCTTTTGCATTTCAGAAAACTTTAAACAGAGAGCCAGAAGTTTTCCAAGATTTGTATTACAATAGGGAATGACATTTTCTAAAATGGTAAGATTGTCATCATTTATGAGACGGGAGAGAGGGGATGAAGAATCATTTCGATTTGGCATAGAAACCTCCTTAAAACAGGAAAGCTACCTGTGAAGTTTTCATATATTGTAATATACAGGTAGAAGTATCTGTAATTATTCCATCTTATGAGAGGAGAAAAAGGATTATGAATGAAAATCTCATTGTGGAAGACAATACGATTTATGAGATAGACCCGGAATGTCTTAAGAAAAAAAGAAAGTGTCAGGGAGAAACGGGCGAAAAAGTGGAAACAGAAAACACTAAAAAGCAAAAAATGCAAAGGAGAAATAGATAAAATAGTAATACAAGTAAAAATATGAATAAGATGTCTGTTAAATTTGTGTTTTACAGATTATATGACAAATTTTAATGGGATTTTATCAGCCAAAAAAGGACTGCCGTATGTGACAGTCCTTTTTTTACGATTAGAAAATACAGGGCTAACTAGCAGCCGCATCCACAGCCATTTCCGTTTGTGCCGATACCGCAGCCGTTGCCACAGCAGCAGAGAATAAGGATGAGCCAGATCAGATTATCATTGCCACATCCGCAGTCATTGCCATTATTGCAGCATAAAAGAATTAAGATCAGCCAAAAGCAGTTATTAAAACCAAAGTCATTTCCACATCCGCAACCGGAAGAACAGGAATTCTGGCAGTTTGTAGCAGCTAAATCACTCATGGGAAATACCCCCGTTTTTTGATTACAGTTTATAGTATGCATTATCAAGAGAATGTTTCTTTTTTGGTAAAAAAATTCTGCGAATCAGGAAAATGTAGGAGATTTCCAGAGAAAAACAATAGAATAGCAGGATTGAGATGTGAATATTTCATAAAAAATAGAGTTAAAAAACATTTTTCTTGATTTTTTTGGAAAAAATGAAAAAGTGGCTTGCTTTTTATTCAAAAATGGAATACAATTACCACTGGTATATGAAATAAGTAAAGAAAAACGAAGGAAAAGTTAATTTTCTTTTGTTTTAGAATTAGATTAGAAATTACGTTAGAGGAATTTTGGGAGGTAACGAAGTGAAACCATACAGAGAATTAAGCAAAGAAGAATTACTGGCATTACAGGCAGAATTACAGGCAGAATACGATGCGGAGAAAGAAAAGAGCCTGAATCTGGATATTTCAAGAGGTAAACCAGGAAAAGAACAGCTTGATTTATCTATGCCTATGATGGATGTTTTAAATGCAGAGTCTGTTCTTGCAAGTGAGAATGGCACAGATGTAAGAAATTATGGTGTGTTAGATGGGATTCCAGAAGCAAAAGAACTCATGGCAGGTATGGTAGGTGCAAAGCCTTCCCAGATGATTGTACTTGGAAACTCCAGCCTTAACATTATGTATGACTGTGTAGCAAGAGCAGAAATTTTCGGAATCATGGGAAATACTCCGTGGTCTAAACTTGACAAAGTAAAGTTCTTATGTCCAGTGCCAGGCTATGACAGACATTTTGGTGTGACAGAGCAGTTTGGTATTGAGATGATTAACGTGCCAATGACAGAAGATGGTCCAGATATGGATGTCGTAGAAGATTATGTGAATAATGACCCTGCTGTAAAGGGAATCTGGTGTGTACCAATGTTCTCCAATCCAGGTGGAGTTGTTTACTCAGATGAGACAGTAAAGAGATTTGCAAACTTAAAACCAGCAGCAAAGGATTTCCGTATTTTCTGGGATAATGCATATGGTATCCATTATCTTTATGACAGACCAGAAAGTGAACAGCCACATATTTTAAATATTTTAGAAGAGTGCGAGAAGGCTGGTAATCCAGATATCGTCTATGAATTCTGCTCCACTTCAAAGATTACCTTCCCAGGTGCAGGTGTGGCAGCAATGGCTTCCTCTGAAGCAAACATCGCAGATATCAAGTCTAAACTCAAATGGCAGACAATCGGACCAGATAAGATCAATCAGCTTCGTCATGTGAGATATTTTAAAGACATTAATGGAATGAAAGACTACATGAAAAAACATGCAGCAATCATCCGTCCAAAGTTTGAGGCAGTATTAGAGACATTAGAAAAAGAACTTGGTGAGTTAGGAATCGCATCCTGGAGTAAACCAGTTGGAGGATATTTCATTTCCTTTAACGCAGAAAAGGGATGTGCGAAAGCAATCGTAGCTAAATGTAAAGAGGCAGGTCTTGTACTTACTGGAGCAGGTGCAGCTTATCCTTATGGAAATGACCCGGAAGATTCTAATATTCGAATCGCACCAACATTACCATCAATAGAAGAATTAAAGGTTGCAACAGATTTATTTGTAACATGTACAAAGCTTGTAACAGTAGAAAAATTTCTTAGCGAGATGGAATAAAGCTAAAAACTATTTCTGCTTTTAAGTTGTGGTAGATTTTGCAGAATAGATAAAAGAATAACAAATATTTTGAAAAGAGAGATATTTTTGCAGTTTGTGTTAAAATTGGAACGATATCTTTCTTTTTTGTGGTTGAAAGAGGGGAGATTTTTGGATAAAATGAAGAACATAACAAAAAAGTTGTACAAAATTGGATACATATATTCTCATATGCATTTCCTTGTGATATAATTAACACATTAAGGGTAATTACAACTTTAACCAAATAGGGAGGTATCTATGAGAGGAGTAGAAACAAGAATTCAGGAAATCAGACATGCTGTATTTACTGAAGTAGCCAAGATGGCTTACGAAGAGGGACCTGTTGATAAAAAGATTGAGGCACTGCCTTACAAAATCATTCCAGGAGAGACTGGTAACTTCAGAAATGATGTTTTCCTTGAAAGGGCAATCGTAGGAGAGCGGCTTCGAATGGCAATGGGCCTGCCATATAGAGGAGCAGCAGAACCAGCACCAGTATCTGATGGAATTATGGAAGCAGATAAGCCAGAAGGTTACTACACTCCACCACTCATTAATGTAATCAAGTTCGCATGTAATGCATGTGATGAAAAGAAAGTACATGTAACAGATGGATGTCAGGGATGTCTGGCACATCCTTGTATGGAAGTATGTCCAAAGAAGGCAATCTCTCTTGACCGTGTAACTGGTAAGTCCATTATTGATCAGGATGCCTGTATCAAATGTGGACGCTGTGCAACAGTATGTTCTTATAATGCGATTATTGTTCAGGAACGTCCTTGTGCAAAAGCCTGTGGTATGAAAGCCATCACATCTGACGAGAACGGAAAAGCAACAATTGATTATGATAAATGTGTATCCTGTGGAATGTGTCTTGTAAACTGTCCATTTGGTGCAATTTCTGATAAGTCTCAGATTTATCAGGTAATCAAGGCAATCCAGTCCGGTGAAAAGGTATACGCAGCAGTAGCACCCGCATTCGTAGGACAGTTCGGACCAAAGGTAACACCAGAAAAACTTCGTGCAGCCATGAAAGAACTCGGATTTGCCGATGTACTTGAAGTAGCAATCGGAGCAGACTTATGTGCAAAACAGGAAGCAGAGGATTTCTTAAAAGAAGTACCAGAAGAACTTCCATTCATGGCAACATCCTGTTGTCCTGCATGGTCAGTAATGGCGAAGAAGCTCTTCCCAGAGTATGCAAACTGTGTATCCATGGCATTAACACCAATGACATTAACAGCAAGATTGATTAAAAATCATACACCAGATGCCAAAGTCGTATTTATCGGACCTTGTGCAGCGAAGAAGCTTGAAGCGATGAGAAGAACTGTTCGAAGCGAAGTAGACTTTGTACTTACTTTCGAGGAAATGAGCGGAATCTTCGCAGCAAAAGACTTAGATCTTGAAAATATGCATGAAGATGCAGATGGTGTCAATGATGTATCTACAGACGGAAGAAACTTTGCCGTATCTGGCGGAGTAGCACAGGCTGTAGTAGATGTAATCAAGAAAGAATATCCAGATAAAGAGATTAAAATAGCCAATGCAGAAGGCTTAGAAGAATGCCGCAAGCTTATGATGTTAGCATCTAAGGGCAAATATAACGGTTACTTATTAGAAGGTATGGCATGTCCAGGCGGCTGTGTAGCCGGAGCTGGAACAATGCAGCCAATTAAAAAGTCTCAGGGAGCTGTAAAGATTTATGCTACAAAGGCTAATCATAAGGTGGCTACTGAAACAGAGTACGTCAAAGAATTAGATAAATTAGTAGATTAATCCTGATTTGTGCGTCTGCGGAGCAGACGAACTCCTGAAGATAAATAAAGCATATTTGTGACTTTAGTCGCGGCGGTTTGAATGTTCGCTTATACGCTTGCATCCAAACCTTGCTCCGAGGCCACAAATATGCTTTATTTAGCTTCCTGGATTCTATTTTTCATCTGTTAAAACGCAAAAACTCATTCATCCAACAACAACATTTCCATCAATTTCCCATATACTGCATCACTTTTCTTCTCCCAGCTGTCGCAGATTGCAATCGCCTGTTCTTTTGACACGACGTTGATGTTCAGTTCTAAAAGAAGAGAGCCTTTTTCCTTAATCTGGGTTTTTACCATATATTCACCACGTTTCTTTTTGAGTGGATAGTAGTCTGCGGTAATATCGACTTCTTTTCGAAGCTGGTATTTTTTCTCGGCAAAGTAGTCGAGAATATCGTTCTTAATTGGCTCGGAAATCTGAGTGTGGAACATGGCGAGTGCTTCTTTTCCTGAGGAAATAAGGTGGTAGTTGGTAGTGTTGCGGATTGTTTCGGCACGGACAAATTCTGATTCCACCAGTTCATTGATTGCCTGCTGTAAGTGGAAATAGGATGTATATCCGTGGTTTACAAAAAATTCGCTTAGCTGGGAATTTGTCAGTGGAAAATCCAGATTATCCAGCATAAACAGTATCATTAATTTATATAATGTTAAAGATTCTTCTGACATAAGCTTCCTCCCTGCGTAAAGTTTCGTTGCTTCATTTCTTTATGGATGGTGTTTAAGACGAGTCGTTTGTGTCCAATCCATTTTGGAACAATTAAAAGGTCTTTCGGGCCATCTCCAGTCATTCGCTCAATGACAATGTCTTTGCGAAGCTGACTAAGACAGATGATGAGATGGTTGATATATTCTTCCATGGTAAGAATATGAAATGGGTGCTGTTCGTAGTAACTGGCAAGTACGGTGTTTTTCAGTACATAAAGCATGGAAATTTTGATGCCGCTTATTGGGAGTGTATTTAGGTAACGGATTGTGTCGAGTTCCATGTCTAAAGTTTCACCGGGAAGACCGAGAATAATGTGTGCGGTCACGCGGATACCTGCCTCTGCGAGGGCATGACAGGTTTTCGTAAATGTTTCAGTCGGATATGCCCGGTTTAAAAAGGATGCCGTACTGTCGTGAGAGGTCTGTAATCCCATTTCGATAAAGACAGGTTTTCTTTTATTTAATTCTTCTAATAAATCTAAAATTTCCGGAGTAATACAGTCGGGTCTTGTGCCGATGGATAAAGCAACGATTTCAGGGGCAGTGATTGCCTCCTCGTAGAGGGCGCGAAGCCTGTCTACAGGGGCATAAGTATTGGTAAATGCCTGAAAGTAAGCAATGTAATGTTCGCCCTGATATTTTCTGGAAGTCTGTGACTTACCAAGATGAATCTGTTCGGAAACAGAGAGGGAAGCGTTCTCTGTAAATTCTCCGCTTCCCCCTTCGCTGCAAAAGATACATCCGCCAGTTGCGAGTGTCCCATCACGGTTTGGACAGGTAAAACCGCCATCTATGCAGATCTTATAGAGTTTTTCTCCAAAATATTCTTTAATAAAGCGACTGTAACTATAATAGCGTTCCATAAAAATTAATCAATATATTCTTTGACAGCGGCACTGACTACGTCAGCAATCTGTGGGTCAAATGCGTGTGGAAGAATGTTTGTATCACTTAATTCTTCTGCAGGAACAAGACCAGCAATTGCATGAGCAGCGGCAAGTTTCATCTCGGAAGTGATATGTGTAGAGTGGCCTTCTAAAGCACCTTTGAAAATTCCAGGGAATACAAGCACGTTATTTACCTGATTTGGGAAGTCAGAACGACCAGTTCCAACAACCTTTGCCCCTGCTTCTTTTGCAAGGTGAGGAAGGATTTCAGGGTCTGGATTTGCCATAGTAAATAAAATAGAATCCTTTGCCATAGAACGGACCATATCCTGGCTTATGATGCCAGGAGCGGATACACCAACAAAAATATCGGCACCTTTCATCGCATCTGCAAGAGTTCCAGTCTTATGAGAAAGATTGGTAATCTGTGTCATTTTCTCCTGCATCCAGTTTAAGGATGGGTCGCCGGAGCATAAGATTCCCTGACGGTCACAGAGCGTAAGATCTTTAAATCCGTAAGATAAAAGCATCTTTGCGATAGCGATTCCGGCAGAACCGGCACCGTTAACAACTACTTTACAATCTTCTTTTTGTTTGCCGACAACTTTAAGAGCGTTGATAATTCCTGCAAGAACAACGATGGCTGTACCATGCTGATCATCATGGAAAACAGGAATGTCAAGCATCTTGTCAAGACGTTCTTCTATTTCAAAACAGCGTGGAGCTGCAATATCTTCTAAGTTAATACCGCCAAAAGCAGGGGCGATTCTTACAACAGTTTCAATGATTTCTTCTGTATCCTGTGTGTCTAAACAGATAGGAAATGCATTCACACCGCCGAATTCTTTAAAAAGGGCAGCCTTTCCTTCCATAACAGGCATGGCAGCAAGGGCACCGATATTACCAAGACCAAGTACAGCGCTTCCGTCTGATACAACGGCAACGGTATTTGACTTGATTGTGTATGTGTAGGCTTCTTTTGGGTTTTTTGCGATAGCACGACAAGGTTCTGCAACACCAGGTGTATAAGCAATCGCGAGATCTTCTGCGGAAGCTACCTGACATTTGGCTTCTACAGAAAGTTTACCGTTCCATTGTTTGTGCATTTCTAAAGCTTTTTCTTTATTTGTCATAATTAATTCCGTCCTTTCCCAAAATATATTCTAGCATCGGTTTTCGCATTCTGCAATCAAATATTTCTCAAAAACAGGTTGTTTTCTTCCCAGTTTGTGCTATTATAGAAAAGACAATTCTGATTCGTCTTAATAATTTGATGCGAAGAAGAGATTTTTTTTCGAGTTTACATCATATTTTTAGTTACAATCTTTTGATTTCCCAATTGATTTAAAATGATAGTTGTATATATGCATAGAAAGAGGACTTTCATGCTTTATCAGAGTAGAGAAAATGCTGAATTTAGTGATAATAAAGATAAATTGGCCTTACAAAGAGAACGGCATAGGAACAAGTAGCTTTTTTGTGACAAAAAATATAAAATATTTAGAAGAATATAAAAGTTATTAAGAAAATCAAGTGGGAATCTTTGGTCGTTTGAATATCAAAATTTGATTATAAAGTTCTTTACAGGAAAATGTTTAAATGTTTAGGAGGTAAGAATGAATTTTAAAGAAATGACACTCCTTCAATTGAAGGCATATGCGAAGGAAAAAGGTATCCGTGGGGTAAGTACATTGAAAAAGAATCAGTTAATAGAGCGGATTATAGCGAGTGAAAATAAAAGTATACAGACAAAGGCAGAAGAAAGTATAAAATCAGAAAAAAATACCACATCAGAAAATGGTATAAAAACAGAGAAAAACGCTAAATCAGAAAATGGTATAAAAACAGAAGGAGGACCTAAAGCGGAAAAGAGAGTCAAAACAGAAGAGAATAGCAAATCAGAAGATAATATAAGAAAAACACAGCAAAAACCGCAGGAATCAGAGAAAAAAGAAAAAGTATATCACCATAATGACAGAGAAAATGGAAATAGTGTAAATAGTGCGAATGATGAAAATGCAGGAAAAGAAAATAAGAAAAGCGAATTATCCAGTTTAGACAGTGGAAATATGGCAGACGGTATTTTAGAAGTAATGCCGGATGGCTATGGATTTATTCGTTGTGAGAATTATTTGCCAGGAGAGAATGATGTATATGTTTCTCCATCACAGATTCGCCGTTTCAATTTAAAGACCGGTGATATTTTAGTAGGAAATATCCGTATTAAAACACAAAATGAAAAGTATAGTGCCTTATTATATGTACAGTCTGTCAATGGATATAAACCATTTGACGCAGCAAAAAGAAAGAACTTTGAAGATTTAACACCGGTTTTTCCGAATGAGAGAATAAGTCTTGAAACGGAAAATGCACCGCTTTCCATGCGTATGGTTGATCTCCTTTCTCCAATCGGAAAGGGACAGCGAGGAATGATCGTTTCCCAGCCAAAGACAGGAAAGACTACGTTATTAAAGCAGATTGCGAGAAGCATCACAGCGACAAGACCAAATATGAAAGTTATAGTTCTTCTTATTGATGAGCGCCCGGAAGAAGTAACAGACATCAGAGAATCCATTGAGGGACCAAATGCAGAAGTCATTTATTCCACATTTGATGAACTTCCAGAGCATCACAAAAGAGTATCTGAAATGGTATTAGAACGTGCAAAACGTCTTGTAGAACATAAACAGGATGTCGTTATTTTATTAGACAGTATTACACGATTAGCAAGAGCATATAATCTTCTTGTACCTCCAAGTGGAAGAACACTTTCCGGTGGTCTTGATCCGGCAGCGCTCTATATGCCAAAGAAATTCTTCGGAGCAGCAAGAAATATGCGCGAAGGCGGAAGTCTTACTATCCTTGCAACTGCACTTGTTGAGACTGGAAGCAAGATGGATGACGTTGTATTCGAAGAATTTAAAGGAACCGGTAACATGGAGCTTGTATTAGACCGTAAACTGGCAGAAAAGAGAATTTTCCCGGCAATCAATATCCAGCGTTCTGGAACAAGACGAGAAGACCTTCTCTTATCCAAAGAAGAACAGGAAATTGTATACGCCCTTCACAGAGAAATGTCCGGAAACCGCGCAGAAGAAAATATGGAGCAGATACTTAACTTCTTCAAACGGACAAAAAATAATAAAGAATTTATTCAGGTGATGAAGCATTCTTTGTTGAAAAAATAATATAAATTGTAATGTATGTATAAAATAAAGCTCCAATACCGACATAATTCGTAAATTACTGTAATTGACGGGACGAATAATGTGTAGTATTATTTGGAGCGAAACATTGCAAATCTCTGTCAGATATATAAATCATAAAGTCTGATGATGCTATTCGTGAAATCATTCAAAATCTTAAAAGTGAGGCAATTTTGGATATAACTATCCGAACTACTAATTTTCAAAATACCGTTGTGTTAAAAGGAAAAATAGTTTGTCTGTAATTGTATGATTTGGAATAGTAAAAAAATAAAAAAGGAAGATAAGATGATCAAACATTATTTAACAGTATTTTTAATTTCAATGGTTCCGATTGCAGAACTAAGAGCAGCGATTCCTTATTCACAGGCAGTAGGACTTCCACTGATTCCTTCTTATGTCATTGCAATCATAGGAAATATGCTTCCAGTACCAGTTATCTATTTATTTGCAAGAAAGGTACTCGAAATCGGAAGCAATATGCCAAGTATAATCGGTAAGTTCTGCCGCTGGTGCACAGCAAAAGGCGAAAAAGGCGGAGAAAAGTTACAGGCAACTGCAGGGAGAGGACTCTTTGTTGCATTACTTTTATTTGTAGGAATTCCACTTCCGGGAACTGGAGCATGGACAGGAACACTGGCAGCAAGTTTCTTAAAGATGAACTTTAAATCAAGCGTACTCGCAGCTATGTGCGGAGTTTTACTTGCCGGAGTCATTATGATGACATTAAGTGCCGGATTCTTTTCACTGATTCAATAGACAAAAGGAGATTGTTGGGGATGAAACGGTTAGGAAGTTTTTTTGATGAAATATACGGTTTTGATGGAATGTCCAGCTTCTTGCTGTTCATTAGTGTTATCCTGAATCTGGTTACAGGCATGTGGCCGTCGCAGGCAGTAAATAACTTTAATTTAATTAGTTATCTTCCGCTGTTAGGCTGCATTTTTCGGGTATTTTCACGCAACCATGAAAGAAGAGCGCATGAAAATGAATGCTTCCTTAAGCTGGCTCGTCCATTGTGTGAGAATATTATTGAAAAGCGTGAGGAACAGGCAGAGGCCAAGTTATTTCGCTTCTTCAAATGCCCAGTTTGCAAGCAGAAACTCCGAGTTCCAAAAGGAAAGGGAAAGGTGGAGATTACCTGTCCAAAATGTGGAAATAAATTCATAAAAAAAGCTTAGGGATTTGTTTTGCGCAGCAAAGGAGACGCTCTCAGTAAATAAAAGAAACTATATTTGTGACTTTAGTCGCGGCGGTTTGAATACTCGCTTATACACGCTCGTATCCAAATCTTGCTCCGAGGCCACAAATATGCTTTATTTAGCTTCTGGAGTTCTGCTTGTTGGCAGCTCGAAAAATCAGTTGGGGGATTTGAGAAAGAAGACAGGAGATATAGAATATTCGGGGAATAAAATCCTGTTGGATTGACACATAAACTATTGTTATAATGGCATATCAGAATACCAACTCCCCGTAAGGTCACAACTGTCTGAAGCCTCCCTCAAATCTTTCTCAAAATAAATCCTGAAT
>OLPW01003926.1_pt1 | contig 11055 bp, 15 predicted proteins | sample 1672161 | NCBI WGS metagenome assembly OLPW01 (sample SAMEA3136654, study PRJEB25190) | human gut metagenome
TACCTCAATGTCGAGGTCACGTTTTATGAGAGCAGCAAGATGGGCAAGTCCTCTATCGAGATCAGAAACGGTACTGTCGTCAGCGCCTTTTTGAGGAGCAAACACATATGCAGCACCTGTAGGTCCATACATGGGATTATCGATATCGCACATAGCAAGAATGGTTGTTTGTGAAAGTACGGGATCAAGTCCTGAGGTATCGATACGTGCGATATCTGTCAGTGTTCCTCCTGTAGGAACAAAGGTGTTTCCTTGAGCGTCGTAAAATTTTATTCCTGCTGCAGCGGCGGCACCACATCCGCCATCAGTAGTGCAGCTGCCACCAAGTCCTACGATAATAGTTTGGGCTCCGCGATGGGCTGCGCAAACCATAAGTTCTCCCACTCCATAGGTCGTGGTTGCCTTGGGGTCTTTACGGTTTTCAACCAGGGGAAGGCCGGCGCATGAGGCCATTTCGACAATTGCGGTAGGGCTCTTGCTGAGATGGCTCTTAGCGATAAGTCCATAGTAAGTCTCTAGGGGCTGAAAGAAAGGATCGCTTACCGTGGCAGTAATTTTTTCGCCACCAAGAGCCGACAAAAAGCACTCTATACTTCCTTCGCCGCCGTCTGCGACAGGAATAGAAACAATCTCGCATTCAGGAAATTGCTGAGCGATTTGTGCTGCGATAAGTTCGCAAATTTCGCGGGAAGATAACGTACCTTTAAAGGAATCTGGTATAAGAAGGGCTTTATGCATGGAAGTCTTTCTAGTGGTTGGTTATGTTGTTCAAGTATAGAACACCTAAAATAAAGGAGAGAGTCGATAGCAGGCAAATTAGGCTTGCGGGCGGGATTTGTGAGAGAAAGCGTTGAGTGATGTGCAGAAAATTTACTGTTCTTATATGGGATGAGGTACCTGCAGCCCATTCATAATCGAATGCCTTTGTTTCTTGAGGAAAAAGATGCCCTTGCCTGGATGCAAGGGCAAGATGCTCTCAGTTGCCGAGCATTTCCAAAGATGCAAACTTCTTGCGTTTATCCTTCTCTTCCTGTGCAGGGCAGCTTAGAGCTGTTTTAAGTTGTGTCTTTGTCGTTTAGTGATTACCGCTTATTGGCAGAATCAGCCAAATCGGCAAATACGGGAGTGGCCATACCAAAACCGCCTGTCACTGCGATAGTTTGTCCGGTGGTGTACTGCGCTTCATCTGAGAGTAGATATACCACCGCATAAGCGATTTCTTCAGGCTTGCCCATGCGCTTGATAGGAATATGGCGTTGGAAGAACTCCATAAACTCAGGCGTTAGGTTATCCATTACCGCATCGGTTGCTGTCATGCCAGGAGCTACCGAATTGCAACGGATTCCTGCTCGACCAGCCTGCACTGCAATAAGCTTAGTAAGGTAAACAATTGCTGCTTTACTTGTTCCGTAGGCAATTTGCGACACATCGGGAACAAGTCCTCCCACTGAGGTAATGTTGACGATAGAGCCGCCTCCGGTTTTAGACATTTCTTCAACCGCCTTTTGTGAAGCGATGAAAACGCTTCCTAAGTTTGCGTCAATGGTTTTGATAAATTCGGCGTATTCGGTGTTTTGAATATCGCGATCTTTGCGCGGGTCGGATGTTCCAAAATTATTGACCAGGCCATCAAGGCGACCTTCGGCAGCAACCACTTCTTCAATCATAGAAGTATAGGTTTCTTGCTTGGTGGCATCGTTGTATACAACGCGTACCTTACCGCCTGCTGCATTAAGCTCGTCTGCCATTTCTTGAGCAGCATCAAGGCGGCGTGCAGCCATATATACAGTTGCTCCTTCTTTAGCGCATTCTCGTACAATGGCGGCACCAATACCGCGAGTTGATGCTGTGACTAAAACAACTTTTCCCTCGAGTCTCATAGGGCACTCCTTAGGTTGCTTTTTTAATTAGGCAAAGCATCCTCTTTCTGCGGGAGAAGAGCAAGGTTCTATCGGTGTTGTGCGAGAGTTGTTTTTAAATGGTAACGAAACGTCAAAAGGTATTTGCGCAAGCAGTTGGAAATTGTTTTGATTTAGACAATAGGACGAGTCCATTCAGGCAGGCCCTTTTTCCGGCGATTGGCACGACGACCACGCATGTTTGCGACGCATCCCTGCATTCCGTGGGGAATGTACTCTAGATCTTCGATATTTTCAGGCAAGTAACTTACCAAACTGAGGGGTGCTGTTTGTTCGATATGTTCTGGAAGAGGCCCCAAAGTGGCTTCAAAGCTATAGACTGGATTGCCTTTTGCGGTAAGTTTTTTCTCGTAAGCACTTAATGGTTCGTCGGGAAAAAGCTTGCGCACTGCATCACTTTGCCATGTTAGTTTGTAGCCAGCAAGCTCAAGCTGGGTAAGCGAAAAATCTCGCAAAGGAAAACTGTCGGTTCTTAGACGCAGAATTGCATTTGGCGCAAGAATTTTGCGATACGTTAAAAGACGATCAAGATACGTTAAGCGCAGCGGTGCTTTTTTCTTTTTAGGATAAGGAGTGGGGAAGTTAAGAAGGATGCCATTTAATTCGTCAGGGGCGAATAAATCGGTTAAATCAGGATCGTTTGCACAGACGAATACCGCATTGGGTACGTGTTGAGCAAGTGCACATTCGGCTCCGCGAATAGCGCAGATTACTTCTGTATCCAATCCGATGAAAAGCGTTTGAGGGTAAAGCTTTGCGCAAGCAACCGTGTATTCACCCTTGCCGCAGCCTAGATCAAGAATAAGGTGCTGATAAGGTTTTCCATAGCCCCACTTCTTCCATTTGCCACGCCAAATACCTGGATATAGTTCCAAGGCTTGATCACATGCAGCAAGTCGCTTTTCAAGGGAAAAGCCTTTTGATAGACGAGATCGTGGTGTGCGCACAGATTCTCCTTACAAATAAAAGCTTTAGTGGGGCTAGGCGTAGTACAAGATAAATGGGTGGATCGATTACGGCCCTCGTGTTTTTCTTGCTTAACGAGCAGGAACAATTTCTAACCAGCAACCATCAGGATCTTCAATAAAATACAAGCCCATCTTTTCATTTACGAAGCAGATGCAGTCCATCTCTTCATGAATAGCACGGAATGCTTCAATATCATCAACTTCAAATGCTAAATGTGTATCGCGTCCGCCATTGTTGTAAGGTTCGGTGCGTCCACGATTCCAGGTAAGTTCCATCTGGAAGTCGGATTCATTATTGCCGATAAATACATTTTCCCACGAACCATCATCGGGTCCCATACGGTCAATAACTTTAAGCCCAAGAGCTTTTTCGTAAAAAGCAAGCGATTTATCAAGGTCAAGCACATGAATGCATTCATGAACCATCTTTGCTTTCATAAGAATCCTTTCTGTCTGTTGCAAAGCTGCCTCATTCTAGCATGAAGATCGGCGCTGAGTTGTTTTCGCTTGCGGTATTGTTGTCCTTGCTTAATTGAGATGCGCGATGGATTTTGTCACGCAAGGGCATTGGAACTGAGGGTTATAAAACAAAACCCGCAAAGGGAAAATACCTTGCGGGTTTTTGCGGGTTTTATAGGTGAGTTTAGGCGTGCGTTTTAGTTTTGCGTCTATTCGAGAGACAAGGTTATTTCGACGCTTCCTTCTCCGAGCTTTTCTTTGAGATGGTCGCTATTAGTTATGTGCCCGATTTTGGTGAAAGACCATGAATTAGTGTCGTAGTAAATGGTGAGCTTGTCTCCTTGGTATAAGATGACATCTCCCGGAACGACCTGTATTGATTTGTCGTTAGTAGGAAGGGTTATACCAAGTTCCCCCACTTTTTCGAAGTTTCCATAATCATCGGCAATAAAGGTGAGAGGGCCATTAGTCCTCAGAGTTTCAAGTAATGCTTGAGTAGAACTGTTATCTTCTAGCTCTACTTCAAAACGATTGTTATGAGCGGTTATAACAAGCATTGGTTCCTCCTTGCTTGAGTAAATGCTGTTGGTGCTTTCATTCGCTTTTTCAGAATGGTGAGAAGTATCAGTTGATGGTTGTTCGAGGTTGTCTGATGACGCAGCATTGGATTCGGTGGTGTCGGTAGAAGATGGAGCCATACACCCCTGCAGGTAAAGTGCTGCTGAGATCAGAAGGGTAATAATCAGTGCTGGTAGCTTTTTTGAGCATATATTCATTTGACAAGCCACTGCGCAATTTCATTAAGCTTTTGGAAATACTCAGGATGCAGCTGAATATCACCTTTGTCTTTGATGCCTCCGAAGCTATACCCACGTGTGCTTTTCGCTCCTATTTGACAAAAACCTGAAGCTGAGTTTTCTGCTAACTTCTCATAATCATGTGAAGTACCCCAACTTATTGCTATTACGACAGCTTTCTTATTTTTCTTTTTTGAGTTTGTCCACATTGAGTCGTCTGCCTTGAAGAAAGGGTAGAAGCGATCGATGAAAGTAACTGCTTGAGCGCTAAGCATTTGGTTATAAATGGGGCTTGCTAGGACGATACCATCGGCAGATTCGAGGTCGGGTAAAAGGGCAGACATATCGTCTTTTTGTACGCACATTTGATAATCCCTCAATTGGCAAGCATCACATGCCTTGCAAAAGTTGACGCTCTTTTCATGTATCTTAAAGAGGTGAATATCAGATTCCAATACGCCTTGGTCACGAAGAGCTTTTGCTAAATACTCGATGGCAATTTCGGAGTTCCCTTTTTTGCGCGGACTCGCGTCAACAAGAATAAACTTACTCATATCTATTCCGCCTTTTCGATAAGGGCATCGAAAGAGCCCTCAAGGTTGCGAAGAATAGAGAGATTACTTGTGATATGACCAATGTTTACTTGATCGCCGTAGCTGCTGGAGTTTTGTTCGCCATCGAAGAGTAGTGCGAACCATCCTCCTTCGGGATTGTAATTAACGCTTCCATTTTTCCAGCCATATTTCACTTGCGATTGTTCGTAAGGAAGCGTCCAGGGTATATGTCCACAAAAATCTATTCCAGTGCCACTAACGGTAATGGTAGCGGGGAGTTTTTCTGCAAACGCCTTTGCAGTTTCGGTATCGTTTAGTTCTGCAAAAATGATTGTTTCATCAAAAGTCATGCGTATTGTGCAAGTCATTTTTCCTCCTTTACCTCTAAGGGTATTGTGAGGAAAAAGAAAAACTAATACAAATACTTATATACCATATATAAGTATGCAATTCTATTATATTAAATTACTTGTTTGATGAGCTCTGCTGCGCAAGTGTGCAAACCGTATCCCATGTAATAATTTTACGAATGGCACCACAAGCACGTCGGTAGTCTCCAGCTTCAACAGCTGCCTTGTATGCTTGTTTAACGAGTGATTCTTCGACACCGACAGCTTCTGCTATCCAGAGCAGCGAGCCAGCATTCATAAGACTGTTGTAGCAGCGCTTAGCACTATGGTTTGGTTCGCTTCTTGAATAAGACCCGGATCCTTTTGTTTCGTTTGCTCGAAACCATATAACCATATGTTCTCGTTCAGTTTCGCCAGTTTTATCAGGTGAGTCATGAATTTCGGAAACATATTTATCCGAATAGGGGTAGTGATCCTGCTTGGTTGCGAGGATATCAGAAAACACTTTGCATCGTATATCAGCCACATTGACCTCAAAACTTTCGTTGTTGCGTAAGTTTTTTCAGTGTTTGCGAAGAGAGATAATCTATCATGGCGTTTTGTAAGCCATCCCATGCTTTAATGGATAAACACTCTTTCGATCGAGCACATGAAAGGTTGTCTTCTAGGCAGTCAAGGATTTCAAGACCGTTTTCAGTGGCGTCCATAACATCAGCCATTGTAATGTTTTCGGGTGCTCGGGAAAGTTCGTAACCGCCAGTGTGTCCTCGTGAGACTTTAATAAGTCCCTTTCCTGCCAGTAAGGTTGCTACCTGTTCAAGATATTTCTTTGAAATTTGCTGGCGTTGTGCAATTTCTCGCATAGGTTGAGGCCCTTTTCCCCAATGTTGAGCAAGGTCAATCATAAAACGAAGTCCATAGCGTGATCTTGTTGCGATTCTCATAGATCCTCCTTCCTGCTTAGTATATCTCATTAACGTTAATGTCTAGAAAATTACTTGACAATGAATAGAGTGTCAGTATTCTAATATCTAGTAAAAAGATAGACTATGGCTTACGTTGATGGCGCAAGCGTGAGGTGAGGCAAGGATAGAAGCAATGGAGAACGTATATTTAGATAATGCGGCGACCACGCAGGTGCGCCCCGAGGTAGTGCAAAAAATGCTGCCGTATTTTACAGAATGCTTTGGGAACCCTTCTTCGATTTACGATCTAGCTCAGCAGGCCTTTGATGCTGTTGCTGAAGCGCGTGGAATCATCGCAAGTGCTCTTGGCGTTGACGATACTGAGATATTCTTCACAAGCGGAGGTAGCGAATCTGATAATTGGGCTATTAAAGGCGTGGCTCATGCGAATGCTCATAAAGGCCGTCATATCGTTACGACAAGTATTGAGCATCATGCTGTTTTGCATAGCTGTCAGGCTCTTGAACGCGAAGGGTTTGAAGTGACCTATTTGCCTGTTGATGAAAACGGACTTGTTTCGCCGGAGGAATTCGAAGCAGCTCTTCGTCCTGATACCGTGCTCGCGACGGTTATGTTTGCCAATAATGAAATTGGCACCATTCAACCTATTACTCAACTTGCACAAATTGCCCATAACCATAACGTTTTGTTCCACACCGATGCAGTTCAAGCGTTTGGGCATGAGGTTCTTACGATAGATGATCTTGGAGTTGATTTACTTTCGGCTTCAGGACATAAGTTTTATGGACCTAAAGGAGTAGGGTTTCTTTATATTCGGCGAGGTACCAAAATTGCCAATCTTATCGATGGCGGGCAGCAAGAGCGCGGTCGCCGAGCTAGCACTGAAAATGTTTCAGGTATTGTAGGGCTAGGAGAAGCGTGTCGTTTGGCTTTGTCGGAGTGCGCCTTCGAACACGAGCGTCAGCGAGCGCTTCGCGATCATGCTATCAAACGTATTTTGGATGAGATTCCTTTTGCGCGACTTAACGGAGATGCTTTTCATCGCTTAGCAAATAACATTAATGTTTCGTTTGAGTTCATCGAAGGGGAGGGAATTATCCTTCAGATGGCAATGCGTGGCGTATGTGTTTCTAGTGGCTCTGCCTGTACTTCCGGCTCTCTTGATCCTAGTCATGTTTTGCTTGCTATTGGTCTTCCTCATGAAATTGCTCATGGATCAGTGCGCATGACTTTAGGACGCACAACAACCGCTGAGCAGATGGATTATGCGGTTGACTGCTTAGTGGAGACAGTAGCAAACTTGCGTGCTATGAGTCCTCTATACGAGGATTTTGAGTGGGGCGTTACTGATTCTCTTGTTCATCCACAGGATAAGCCTGCTGCATAGCTGAGATGATTAAAGCTCATCAAAGAAGCTCGCCAAGAACTTCTTTGTGGCAGGCTGTTTACTTTCGATCAAGGCAAAACTTCAACCATCTTTTATCTCTTAAGAAAGAAGGATAGCGCTATGGCAATGAACTATTCAGAAAAAGTAATCGATCATTCCTTACATCCTCGCAATGTGGGCGAAATTACCAATCCAAGCGGTTGTGGTACGGTAGGTAATGCGGTTTGTGGTGACATCATGCGCGTGTACTTGGATATTGATGACAATCAGGTAATCCAAGACGCAAAGTTTAAAACGTTTGGGTGTGGCGCTGCGATTGCTACTAGCTCAATGGCAACGATTCTTATCAAGGGCAAAACAGTACAGCAAGCACTTGAAGTAACCAATAAAGCTGTTATGGAGGCATTAGATGGGCTGCCTCCGGTCAAGGTGCATTGTTCCCTTTTAGCTGAAGAAGCTATTCATGCGGCGTTATGGGATTATGCCGAGCGCAATGGTATTACCATTGAAGGACTGGAAAGACCCAAGCAGGATATCAGTGAACATGAGTAAAAAAGCACGGATCTATAAAAGTGGCGCAGTTTAGATCTGCGCCACTGTTTTTTGTTGTATGAGCGAAGAGATAGCTTTTAAAAGAGAAGGCTTCTTAAGGGAGTTAATCTTCAAGAAGAGCATCAAGCTCGTGACGCCGTTTGATGGCGCTATAAACGAAGTAAGTGGTTGCTGCGAATGCTATCAGGAATGCCATAATAAAGAAAACAGCTCCCAATGCTAAGTCGCCGAACCAAGCTACCTGGTCGATTCCCACTATTTGTATTTCAGCGATAATTCGCATGCCGCTTGCGAGAGCGCCAACTATTACACCGCAAAAAAGCGAAAGAAGTAAAACAAAATCCCATGGAATGTGATCAATTTCTGCAAATCGTTTTCTGCTCGATATGAATCCTGATTTTGCTTGCATGGTAATAGAAGTAATACTTGCGGCGATGATGGTGATAATTAAGATAAATTGAGCAGCTAATAGGCCATTTTCCCCGGTAGGAGTAAAGATACGATGCCCGGTTGTGGTGGCAACCTGATCGAGCATAAGGATATAGTAAAGGCACAAAGCCGACCCAATAAAAAGAATGGTACTTGAAACCTTCATTGCTTTGTTTTCTTCTGCTTCAAGTCGCTCATCTTTTGGGCCCATTATTTCGTTCCATTTAGTAGTGAAAAACATAAGACAACTCCTATTCCCAGAAAAGATCATTGAGCGTTTTGCCGAGCGTTTTGCAAATTGCTGTGCAAAGCTTAAGGCTTGGGTTGTATCGTCCTGCCTCAATAAGTCCAATGGTCTGACGGGTTGCTCCAACCGCATCAGCTAATTGCTGCTGCGAGAGTCCGACTTGTATACGGGCAGATCGCATACGTTCGTTTTTCTCACCTTCCAAAAATCCTCCTTTAAAGAAAGCGTTTTAGAAATGCAATATATATTTGACATGACAATTATATATTGCATGATTAGCTTGTCGGAGTCAATCATTTTAAAGTTGGCTTTATTAAAGGCGATTATTGTCGCCCCACTCGCACATGCCATCAAGTATGGGAATAAGAGATTTGCCTCGTTCTGTTAGGCTGTATTCTACTTTTGGAGGTATTTGAGGGTATTCTTCTCGATGAACAAGCTGATCAGCTTCAAGTTCCTTTAAGTTTGCCGAAAGTGTTTTGTAAGAAATATTACCTATGTAACGTTTCATTTCATTAAATCGTACTACGCCAAACTCCATCAATGTATAGAGGATAGTCATCTTGTATTTGCCGTTTATGAGCGAAAGCGTATAGCTAAAACCTGTTGATCCTAAGTTTTCGTTAGAGATACATCGTTTACTCATAGTGCTTTCCTTTAGGTAAGTATTGAACTTCAATGTGCGTACTTGTTCTTAGTTGAGTGTATCAAATAATAAGGTATTAGATAAAAGGTTACTCAATGTATAAGGAGCATACCGATGGCTGTCAGTTGGCAGCGAAACTTGCCGATACTATCTAAATTTCAGGAGGCGTAGCAATGAGCAAGAAAATTGTGATCCTAAATGGCAGTCCTCGAAAGAGTGGGAATACTTCTGCTCTCGTTAAAGCATTTACCAAAGGAGCGCAGAGTGCCGAGAACACGGTAGTCGAGTTTTTCCTGGATCAAATGGATATTCACGGTTGTAAGGGATGCTTTGGCGGACATAGTAGCAAAGAGTGCCCCTGTGCTCAGAAAGATGATATGACTCAGATTTATTCTGCAATAAAAGACTGTGAGGTAGTCGTGCTGGCCACTCCGCTTTATTACTGGACTATAAGCGGGCAGCTTAAAACAGCGCTCGACCGTTTATTTGCTCTTGAAGAGGGTGATGGTAATTTACTTCGAGGAAACGGTCGTTCATGTGCGCTACTCATGGCAGCGGAAGGCCATGGTTTTGAGGATGTTGTTACTTACTTTGACCACCTGATGGAGCATCTTGGATGGGAAAACCTCGGGCATGTTCTTGCAGGTGGCAATATGGAAGTCGATGATATTACAGGAAAGGCTGAGCTGGATGAAGCCTACAAATTAGGAGCATCCATCTGCTTGTAAATGTGAGATACTCAAAGCGGTATATATTCAGCTGTTTTCCAGAAAGGTGTGTTTTCTTTGGATAGCGCACCTTTCTTTGTCGGTATGAAAAACATGCCAAGAGGGGTTAAAAATGCATTACACCATTCAAGATTTATTGCATTTGGAGTTGGAACCAGTAGGTATTTTTTATTGTAATGAGGCTCCTGCTCATGCGCTCACCTTGCGAAAGGATAAGCGAAATTGTGTCGCTGATATGCTTATGGGAGCGGCTCGTGGAAGGACTATCACAATAAACGAGGAGACTTGCAGCTGTGCTGGAGGTGCTGTGGGTCTAGGTTTTGGGGATGCTTTTACGAGAAGAAACCATCCAACTCGCTATTTGTTGTCAACAGGAATGGCTCAGGTGCCTGAGGGTGAAGAGGTAAAACTACCACCTCATATGCAAGAAGGTGAGCGTTTCTTTGTCGATCCCTGTGTTACTGATTATTGGAAAAGCGCTTTGCCGTTCGGAGATTATCAAGGAAAGCAGGTAGTTTTTGCTCCTGCTGCAGATTGGCCAGAAGATGTGGCTCCGGATCTTGTCTGTTTGTTTGTAAATCCTGACCAGGTATCAGCACTTGTTTCTATGGCTGGTTTTAGATCCGGAAGGAGACTCGAGGCTATAGCTCCTTTTGGTGCGGCATGTCATTCGCTTATATATGCATTAGAGCAAGCTACCTCTGCGGATCCTAAAATGGTATTGGGTTATTTTGATGTATCTCAGCGAGCGAAAATACCTGCAAATTTGCTTACGGTTACGTTTCCTTATTCGCTCTTTGCTCGCTTTGAAGAAGATGCTGATAAGGGATGTTTAAGCTCGCATGCGTGGGCCGATCTGATGAAAAAGAGAGCGGCTCAAACAGATGAGCTAGGCTCCAAAAGTGGGACGGGCAATAAAAAGTGATACAACTATAAAAACTGTAAAAGTTGTTGAGCAGTTCTTGTTGAATGACCTCGGTACAACACCGAGGTCGTTTCTTTAGACGTGCTTGATATTGTCGTGCATTTTGAATTTCAGCGTAGGAGTTTGTATATCAAGTCAAGTGTCTTGACACCTGACTATACGGTGGTA
>OLPW01003932.1_pt1 | contig 11049 bp, 8 predicted proteins | sample 1672161 | NCBI WGS metagenome assembly OLPW01 (sample SAMEA3136654, study PRJEB25190) | human gut metagenome
AAAACAACACCTAAGTACCGGCCGCACCAGAAGCACCTGACATGATTAACTGTGGATCGTTGTTCTTTCGAAGTTTTCGATGTTTCGCCATGAACGCCTCCCGGCAGATATTCCATCCAGATAAGCGCTCCACTTCAGAAGGCATATCTGCTTTACAGGATTAACTCACTTACACCTTCGCCTTTCTATACACAGATCATTGCGAGCTGGCAATAACCTTTTGAAAAAACATCAAAGAGCACCCATTCATGGCAGGTGCTTCCGTCACGGCCGGTACTTAAGTGGTGTCCTTCACCACTTTATGTACCGCTGCCTGTGACGGTGCAGCGCGAGTGTGCCTGCCATGAACGGGTGCTCTTTGATGTTTTTCGATATTCTACTAACAGTTCGCAATGATCGTCTAGTATTCCACTTCCTGAAGGAACAATCCCTGTGCCGCCGCAGTTGCTCCGGCTTTTGTTCTGTCCCTGCTCTCTAAAATAGCGGTCATTTCTTCCGGCCGTCGCTCTCCTTTTCCGACTTCAATTAGGGTGCCCACAATGATTCTTACCATATTATATAAGAAACCATTGCCATAAACTGTAATCTGCAGTTCTCTCGTATCAGCATAAATATCAATATCATAAATCTCACGAACAGTGGATTTGTTTGTACGCTTGTTGGAACAGAAAGCTTTGAAATCATGTTCTCCAACAAGAAGGGCTGCCGCCTTTTTCATTGCAGTCACATCCAGCTTATCGAAACAGTACCAGGTATACTTTCTGTCAAAAACACAGGGAACATCGCCAATGGCAATACGATAGAGATATTTCTTAGCTTTGGCATTGTACCTGCTGTGGAAACGTTCCGGCACATCGTCCACACGATTGACCGCAATATCCCCGGGAAGATATCGATTCAGATAATACTTCATCTCCCAGCATTTCATATTGCTGTTGGTATGGAAATTCGCCACCTGCTCATAAGCATGGACGCCGGCATCTGTTCTTCCTGCTCCGATCAATTCTACCTGTTCTCCTGTCATCTTGCTGAGAACATCTTCCAGTTTTCCCTGGATGCTCACGCCATGACCTTTGCCAAGGCGCTGCCATCCATCATATCTGCTGCCATCATATTCAATCAGCAGCCGTATATTTCTCTCCATATGCTATCCTTTCACATCTCACAAGGTGCGGATGCCCCGGTGTACCGATATCTGTCAATGTCGGCACCTCCCTCAGGCAATTCTCACCTGCATAGCGACAGCGGCCGTAAAACGGACATCCGCCGTCTCCATCCACTGTTTCCGGTAATATTTCATTCACTGTGACGCTATCTGTCGTTTCTTTCTCTTCATCTGTCAGAATACTGTCAAACAGCATTCTTGTATACGGATGACATGGATGATCATAAAGTTCATCCACATCTGCCATCTCCACAATTCTTCCAAGATACATCACGATCACTCTGTGACACATATGATGCACAACATTCAAATCGTGGGAAATAAACATATACGTCAGATTCTTCTCATCATGCAACTTCAGAAGCAACCTGAGAATCTGTGACTGAACCGTAACATCAAGGGCGGATACCGGCTCATCAGCGATGATCAATTTTTCCCCGCGCATCAGCGACAGGCCGATACTGATTCTCTGTCTCTGACCGCCTGAAAGCTCCCTGGCATAACGATTCGCAAAAGATGGATCCAGGCCAATCTCTGTCAGCATCTGATTCACCAACTCTTTACGCTGTTTCTTATCCTTAATGCCTTTCAGCTTCAGTGGTTCCTCAAGGATCCAACCAATCTTCCTGGCAGGATTCAGGGAACTAAAAGGATCCTGAAAGACCATCTGCGGTTTCAGATGATCCATCTCAAGCTTACCGTCATACTCTCTATTCAGTCCGACAATGGTCTTCGCCAATGTGGACTTGCCACAGCCGCTTTCACCTACAACGCCGAGAATCTCACCCTCATAAAGATCAAAACTCATATCATGGATAATATGCTTGCGTTTATCCTTACTTGAAAACAGCTTCTTATTCTCTTTATAATAAACATTCAAATCCTGAACTTCCAGCAGCTTCTTTGTATTCTGGGATTTCCGTACCTGATCCGGCATAGACGCTACAAGCTTGCGGGTATACTCATGCTTTGGATGCTTCAGTACCTCTTTGGCATCCCCGCGCTCTACGATCACCCCTTTGTACATGACAACCACCTTCTGACAGACTTCCTTGATGACGTTTAAGTCATGGGAAATAAACAGAATAGAACTTCCCATATCTCTGTGGATTTTCTTCAACAGATTCAGAATCTGAGCCTGTACAGTTACGTCAAGGGCCGTCGTCGGTTCATCCGCAATGATCAGATCCGGATGGTTGATAATCGCCATGGCAATCATCACACGCTGACGCATACCGCCGGAAATTTCATGAGGATACTGATCCACCAGTAATTCCGGATTTCTGAGGCCGACACTGGCCAGTGCTTCGATCACACGTCCGCGAATCGCTTCTTTATCTAAATCTGTATGCAGTTTCAGGCTTTCTCCCACCTGGGTACCAATCTTCATGACCGGATTCAGAGATGTCATCGGTTCCTGAAAGACCATCGACATATTCTTGCCCTGGATCTTGCGGCGCTCCTCACGGCTCATGCCCAAAAGTTCCTGACCATTCAGCTGAATGGAGCCCTCAGATACCTGCGCTTCTTCACTAAGCAGTCCCATCACTGCAAGAGATGTCATGGACTTACCGGAACCGGATTCACCAACGATTCCGACGATTTCTCCTTTTCCCACCTCAAGATTGACATGATCCACAACTGTGTGTATGCCACTCTTTGTTGGAAAACCAATGGTCAAATTCTCGATTTTTAATAATTCCTTATCCATAGGTTCCTCCTAATCGCTGATGGCCCTCAGCCCTTCACTGATCTGACTGAAGCCGAGAATAATAAGAACAATGACAACACCCGGCCAAATGGCATACCACGGTGCTGTAAATATATAGGCCTGTGCCTCCGAAAGCATACGTCCGAGACTTGGATCCGGCGGCTGAACACCCAGTCCGAGATAACTCATACTTGCCTCCGCCAGAACAGCATTGTTAAAACCGATCGCCGCTGCTGTCAGCATGCTTACAACGGTATTCGGCAAAATATGTACAAATATAATTCTCAGACTGCCCGCTCCCATCACCTGGGCACTGCGGACAAATTCCTGGGACTTGTATCGTATCACTTCGCTTCGCACAATTCGCGCAAAACTCGGGATAAACATCACACCCAAGGCCACGATGATCTTGTACTTGCCGGTTCCGATAAAACTGATAAAGATCAAAACAAGCAGGACGCTCGGGAATGATAATAAAACATCATTGATTCGCATAACAATCTCATCCAGAAGACCCCCGTAAAATCCGGTGAGTGCACCGATGATAACGCCAAAAAAACATCCAATGACAACTGTGGACAATGCCACAAAAAATGTCGTGCCGCAGCCATTCATGACACGGCTGAAAACATCTCTTCCGAAGTTATCTGTTCCCATAATATGCATCAGGCTTGGTGCCTGATTCCTGGCCATGCTGTTCATGCCTGTAATATCATACGGCGTCCAGAACTGGCCGATAATCGTTATGACGAGGATAATGCCTGTCAGGATCAGACCGAAAATCAGACTGTAATTATGTTTCTTCATCTTCTACTCTCCTACGCTGTCCGTACTCTCGGGTCTGCCAGCTGGTATAAAATATCCACAAGGAAATTGATGATCACAACAATGGATGTAATATATAATACCGCTGCCTGAACAACCGGATAATCACGGGTTGATATCGATGTGATCATCAGACGACCCATACCCGGAAAACCTGCTCAATGACAAGACTTCCGGCAAGAATTTCTGCTACAACCATCGCTACAAATGTAATAACAGGTATCAACGCATTACGAAGAACATGGCCATATAAAACCTGATTGACGGAATTGCCTTTGCTGTAAGCCGTTCTGACATAATCTTTCTTCATTTCGCTTAATACGGAATTTCGAAGATACTTCACAACCATCGCAATCTTTGGAAGCGCTACCGCAACAGCCGGAAGGATCAGGTACTCGATGCATCCTTTCAGGTCCTCCTGCATACTGACATAACCTCCTGGCTGAAACACCTTAAGCACCAGACCAAAAATAACCGTCAGGATAATTCCCAGAAAGAAAGACGGAATCGCCATTGTGATCTGCGTCACCTGATTGATCACTACATCCAGCCATTTGCCGGCATAGCGTGCTGACAGCATGCCCAGAGGCAGTGATACAACAATGATAATGATAAACGACATCACAGCCAACAGAATTGTGACCGGCAGTCGGGACTGCAGAAGCTGTGTCACTGTCATTGTATCGTATTTGTATGATTGACCAAAATCGCCATGTAATGCCTTACCAAGCCAATGCACATAGCGGGTCAAAACAGGCTGATCCAACTCATACTCTGCTCTGACCCTTGCAATAGCTTCGGGAGATGCATCCACTCCCAGTTTGGAAACGGCGGCATCTCCCGGTATGACACTAAAAGCGGTAAAGGTCAGAAGTGAAATAAATAACAATGTTATAATGAGAGTAATGATTTTTTTTATAAAATATTTCATTATGACCTCCGCGACAGGTTCCGCTTATAGAAACCTGATCGATGTGCTCTATTTAATTTCTATTGATGATTCAGATTACTGAACCGGTTTGACAAGTGAAAGGTCAATTGCGGAAACCGGATAGCTCTGGTAACCTGTATACTTGTTGCTGACTGCAATAAAGTCAGCCGGATCTTCGATAAATACAGATGCTGCCTGATCTGTAAGAATCTGCTGAAGTTCACCATACAGCTGATGCTTCTCATCATGATCAATAGTTGCCAGTGCTTTACCGTATGCTTCATCATATGATGCATCGCTGAAGTTTGTAAAGTCATTGCTGGAATCAGTGTAATATCTCTTATACCATGTAGCCGGGGAAAGAGAGCTGATGTCAAAGCCGATGACTGTAGACTGATAATCTCTGCCCTGGTAAACATCTGATAACCATGAACTCCATTCAACCTGGTTGATAGTTACATTCACGCCTACAGCTGCCAGCTGTTCTGCAATGATCTCTGCAGTCTGAACATGCTGTGTATAACTGCTAGGTACAGTGATCTCAAGATCAAAACCATCTGCATAACCTGCTTCAGCAAGAAGTTCTTTGGCTTTATCTACATCATATGTATAAGTGCCTTCTGTATCTGCATTGTACCATGCTGTGATAGTCGGATAACCATGTGTCTGGATAATCTTGCTCTTTCCGCCGAACAGGAATTCATTGATGGCATCTCTGTCAACTGCATAGTTCAGTGCCTGTCTGACACGAACATCCTTCAGTGGCTCATAAGCGTTATTCAGGAAAAGACCGTGAACCAGCATCATTGTAGACTCTACGATATTGTAATTCTCAGTTCCAAGTGCCGCTACCTGATCATTGGTCAGATACTGAAGCATATCAATGGTACCGCCCTGAAGTTCCACAAAAGCGGACTGAGCATCTGCAATGAATTTGAACTTGGCATGCTGGATGCAGTCAAGTTCTTTGTTCCAGTAACCATCATATCTCTCCATCTCAAGATACTGACCTTCTGCAAAGTTCGTGATCTTGAAAGGACCTGTACCGATTGGATTAGTTGCCTGATTCGCATCGTTAGCCTGTTCAAGGATTGCAACAGACAGGTTGTAGATAAACTCTGAATTTGCTTCTGACAATGTCAGTTCAATGGTCTTGTCATCCACAATATTGATCGCTGAAATAGCAGAAAGTGCGGAAGACTCGCCGTCCATTTCCGCACTTCTCTCTAATGAATATTTAATATCTTCGACTGTTACAGGGTTGCCATCCTGGAAAGTAATTCCATCTCGTAATGTGAAAGTATATGTCTTTGCATCATCAGAGATTGTGTAATCACTTGCCACTGCCGGAGTGACATCACCATCTGTAGTAGGTTTTACCAAACCTTCAAAAACGTTAAATAAGACACTGCGAGTTCCTGCATCCGTATCTTCGTGCGGGTCAAGACTGCTGATTTCCTGTGACAGACCTACTGTGAAACAGGAAGTATCTGAATTGGCTGCGTCAGACTGTGTGCCATCTGCTGCTGATTCAGTTGTCTTTTCTGAAGAACTATTACCAGTTTCAGAAGACTCTGTACTCTTATTGCTTCCGCATGCGCAGAATGCAACAGATACCAAAAGCACCATTACACTTAAAAGAATCTTTGTGACAGATTTCTTTTTCATAATCGTTTAAACCTCTTTTTTCTGTAATATTTCTCCCATTATTAAATTGTCTATCACATTATACCATTTCAGATATAAAAAGCAAGTATTTTTTATTGAAATTGACAGTTATTCAACCGATTTCAAAGATTCAACCATGTCTATTTTTTTCAGTCGGTAGTACATCAGCCAGTTGACAAAAATCGAGAAGCCGAATGTAATAATAATCGCATAAATATAGCTCGAAAAGTCCGCACGACGGATAAACATGAGCACCTCTGTCTCGACGGAAGTAATAATATACGCATGCAGATACTTGCCGAATACCGCCCCCACAAGGGCACCAATAATCGTCAGCAGTATATTCTCTCTGTATACATATTCTGCCACTTCCAGATCATAAAATCCAAGCACTTTAATCGTTGCCAGTTCCCTGCGTCGTTCTGTAATATTGATATTATTCAGATTGTACAATACGATAAATGCCAGCATACCGGCGGCAGTCATCAGAATCAGCGTCACAATGTTCAGACTGTTCAGCACTTCCTCAAACTTGCTACGGACATAATCAGTGGTGGATGTTCCTGATACTGCATTCAATGCCAGTAATTTTGCTGAATAGGATTCGGAATTTTCACTGGTCAGTCCCGGAATGAAAGCTTCTATCTTATTCCATTTCGGCGTCTCACCGAATGTTGTCTCATATAATGCCGGTGACATATATACATAACTCATGAGATAATTCTCCGCAATATGTCCCACCGTAACTTCCTTATCCACATCATTGTCTGTAACGATAATCTTATCTCCCGTACTCACCCTGAGAAGATTGGCCAGCTTCTCCGTGATAATCACCGTTTCATCATCCATCGCATATGGCGTCCCTGTTTTTCTGTCCTGAAGCACCACAAAATCTTTGTAAACTTCTGTATCCTCAGGCACCGTCAGATAAGCTGTATACGAAGTCTCTCCATTGCCCTTGACACTCATACTCATGGAACGCAGTCTGGTATACTGATCCGCCTTTAGATCATTGTTATGACTTAAGAAATCATACAATTCATCCATATCCGCCTCATCCGCATTGTCATCCAGTGTCAGTGTCATGTCATAGTGGAACAGCTCATCATACTGTCTGTGTGCGACCCCGCTGATAGAGTCTGTCAGTCCAAAAGCAAAGACCACAAGAGCTGTACAGCCACCGATGCCAAATATAGTCATAAAGAAACGTTTCTTGTAACGGAAAAGATTTCTCACGGCAACCTTGGACGTGAATTTCATATGATGCCAGATAAATCCCACATGTTCCAACAAAATCTTTCGCCCTGCTGCCGGTGCTGAAGGGCGCATCAATTCCGCCGGTGATGCCACCAGTTCTCTGTAACAGGACGCCAGCGCCGCACCAGTCACGCAAATAACAGCTGCACCGGATGCCATGATAGAATAATAAGCATTCAGCGGTGTCAGTACCACAAACAAATTCGGATAGAGCACACGGTAAGCAGCAATGATAACCCATGGCAGCAATTTCTGCCCCAAAACCAATCCGATCAGGCTTCCGATGAGACTGGCCGATAAAGCATAAAAAACATATTTTCTGGCAATGGCCCAATTGCTGTACCCCAAAGCTTTTAGTGTACCGATTTCTGTTCTCTGTGACTCAACCATTCGTGTCATAGTTGTCAGACTCACAAGCGCCGCTACCAGGAAGAAAATCAACGGAAAAATCTTGCCGATAGCACCGATTCTCTCTGCATTCTGCTCATATTCCACATACGCCTGTGTCGAATTTCTGTCCAGAACATACCATTCCGGATAGTCTACATCTGCCAGCTGATCCTCTGCATCCTGAATTTCTTTCTCCGCGTCAGCAATCTTCTCCTGTGCTTCCTTTTTGCCGGACGCATACTTCTCTTTGGCATCTGCAAGTTCCGCCTTTGCATCCGTAAGCTTCTGCTCTGCCGCTGCAAACTGTGCTTCTGCCGAAGCCATCTGAGACTTCAGTTCAGCCTTACCCTTATCAATCTCTGCCTGTCCGCTTTGCAGCTGCGCTTTCGCCTGATCCAGGGCAGCCTTACCGCTGTCTAATTCCTGTTGTTTGCTCTCCAGCTGCTGCCTGCCTGATTCCAACTGACTACTGCCCGCATCCAGCTGTATCTTAGCCTCTGTCAATTGATTAAAAGTCTCATCCAGCTTGGCCTGCTGACTGTTCAATTCTTTCTGCTGTTCGTTCAATTCTTCCTTCCCGAATGCAATCTGGCTTAATCCTGCCTCTATCTGGTCAAGTCCGCCATCTACCTGGGAAATACCTTCTGCCAGCGCATTCTTCTGCGCATCCAGCTGGATTAACTGCTCCTGAACAGCTGTAATCTGGGCATCCAGCTGTGCGATCAGAGCTTCATTCGGTTCCTCCTGGGACGCAGCCTCATTCCGCTGTTCTTCCAACGCCTCCTCCTGGGCTTCAAGCTGGGCGATGCCCTGTTCCAGCTCTGTCTGCTGTGCCGTCAAATTCTCCTTCTGTTCCTGCAGCGAAGCCTTCTGTTCATTTAATGCTGCTTCCTGACTTTGCAGTGTTTCCAACGCTTCCGTCAGCTTGGCCTGACCGGCTGTCAGCTGTTCCTGACCGGCATTGGCTGCCTGCAATCCCGCTTCGTACTGCTGCTTCTTCTCCGCCAATGTCTGTGAAGAATCCTCCAATTGCTGTCTGGCTGCCGTGATCTGTGTCTGCCCGTCCTGAAGCTTCTGCTCATTAGACGTGATTTCAGCCTGACCATCCTGAAGTTCCTGCTCCCCCGAAGAAAGCTTCGCCTTTGCAGCGGCAATCTGATCTTCATAGACAGCTCTATTGTCATCCAGTTCCTTCTGTCCGTCACTGATCTGCTGTTCTCCATCCTGAATCTGTGCCCAGGCCTCATCAAGCTCTGATTCCGCTTCTGCTTTGGCATCTGCCAGTTTGTCACGGGCATCATCTATCTCTGTATTGGCATCATCCATAATCCCGTTATATCTGGCTGCCTCACGCTCACTGCTGATGGCTTCCAGCTTTTCCTTCACCTTGTCAACCACGGCTTCATAATCATCTGAATAGGCCTGTTTTGCAGCCGCACCATCCACCGTAATGTAAACTGCGCTGTAGATATCACTCTTAAAAACCTCCGGTGACAGGAAAACAAAAGCATCCGTCTGACCGGTTCCGACTGATGTTGTATCTCTGGTCGTTGTAAAATACTCCGGGCTTGCCGCCACACCCACGATTGTAAATGTCGATTCCGTCAATGTGTCTGACAATTTTTCACCTTTGCCCGGAGGCACAACCGTGATCTGATCGCCGATATGATATCCGTCCTTCTCAATCAGAAGATGGTCCACAACGCACTCATTGGCATTCTCAATATCCCTTCCTTCTGTTATCTCCAGTTTATTCACTGAAACCGGTTCAGACAAAAAGCGTAATGTCCATTTCTCATTGCCATTCATCACAAAAGCATCATAGCTATGTGCACCATCCACTTCCTTTACGCCATCCACTTCTGCAATTGCCGTCAGATCCTCCCCAGTCAGTCCCAATGTGGACAGTACCCGAAGATCCATATAATCGGCCTCATCCAGATAGTGATCCAGTGTCAATTTCATATCCGGGCAGGTGGCCCTGATACCTGCCAGAAAAGCAACACCCAATGCTACAATCAGAAGAATGGACACATATCTATTGAGTGTATACTTTATCTCTCTGAAAAAATCTTTGTTTATTGCATTTCTCATAGATGCTCTCCTACCATTCAATAGTCTCTACCGGACGCGGATCCGGATTCACCGTCATCTCACTGACTCTTCCGTTCTTAATCTGGATCACCCTGTCCGCCATCGGCGCAATGGCCAGGTTATGGGTAATAACGATCACCGTCATACCATGCTTATGACAGGTATCCTGCAGCAATTTCAAAATTGCCTTACCGGTCTGATAATCCAAGGCACCGGTGGGTTCATCACATAAGAGCAGCTTCGGATTCTTGGCAAGAGCACGTGCGATCGCTACCCTTTGCTGTTCACCCCCTGAGAGCTGTGAGGGGAAATTATACATACGGTCTTCCAGGCCCACATCCTTCAGAACCTCTTTCGCATCCATGGGATGCTTGCTGATCTGCAATGCCAGTTCCACATTCTCCAGGGCGTTCAGATTCTGGATCAGGTTATAAAACTGAAAAACAAAACCAATGTCATCCCGGCGGTACTTTGTCAGCTGTCTGCTGTTATAAAGGCTGATATCCCGTCCGTCCACAATGACCTTGCCTGATGTCACGCGGTCCATACCGCCCAGCATATTAAGTACCGTCGTTTTACCGGCACCGCTCGGTCCCACGATCACTGCAAATTCGCCTTTATGTATCTCTATATCAACGCCATCCACGGCATGAATCATCACTTCACCCATTTTGTAAGTCTTCTTCACATTCTCCATGACTACAAATTCCGACATTTTTTTCTCCTCCTGTTCAGGTATATCTCTTATCTTTCATTATAACAAAAATATATCCTGAATTCAGTGAAGATTTTATAAACTTTTCATAGCATTGCTTTTAAAAAATATAAAAACTATAACGATCAAGATATTTTTACTCTAAAAAGTCCACTTTTACCTATTTCTTTAGCTCTTACTGATATGGAAGAAGTAAATATTATTGATAAAGTTTATACCAAAGAAAATGCAGTGATAGCAGCAAAAGAATTAGCTCAGGAAAGACTTAAAAACAAATTAGGAGAAGATATTGA
>OLPW01003936.1_pt1 | contig 11042 bp, 9 predicted proteins | sample 1672161 | NCBI WGS metagenome assembly OLPW01 (sample SAMEA3136654, study PRJEB25190) | human gut metagenome
AAAGAAAAGGAGATTATCATTATGAAAAAATTTGTATGTACAGTATGTGGATATGTTTACGAAGGAGAGGCTGCACCAGCTGAATGTCCAGTCTGTCACGCACCAGCTTCTAAATTCAAAGAGCAGTCAGCCGATAGAACATGGGCTGCTGAGCATGTAGTAGGCGTTGCACAGGGCGTAAGCGAGGATATCTTAGAGGATCTTCGTGCAAACTTCGCAGGAGAGTGTTCCGAGGTAGGAATGTACCTGGCAATGGCAAGAGTTGCACACAGAGAAGGATACCCAGAGATTGGTTTATACTGGGAGAAAGCTGCTTATGAAGAAGCTGAGCACGCTGCAAAATTCGCTGAATTACTTGGTGAAGTTGTCACAGACAGCACAAAGAAAAACCTTGAGATGCGTGTAGATGCTGAGCACGGTGCAACAGAAGGTAAATTCGACCTCGCAAGAAGAGCAAAAGAAGCTAACCTTGACGCAATCCATGACACAGTACATGAGATGGCAAGAGACGAGGCACGTCACGGAAAAGCATTCGAAGGACTGCTTAAGAGATACTTTGGCTAAGCTACAAGCTGAGCAAGGATAAAAAGAAAGCTGGCAGGATGGGGAATTTATTCACCAGACTGTCAGCTTTTCTTTTTAGACTTATTGGGCGACAGCCCTACATGAGGAAGTAGCGCCAGCGGATTCCGAATGGCTCGGCGTAGCCTCGTTGACTTATACGGCGACAGCCGTCCATGAAATAGACCGCAGGTCTATGAATGGGCATGGTGCAGCCTTACAACCGCTCCACATCCACTTCATCTTTCTGCCGGATTTCATCCAGAACCCATCTTCCATCTTCACGGATAAATACCCAATACTCATAAAATGTTTCCGGAGATGTTTTCCCACGTACAACTTCTCCTGTATCGATATTTATATAATATCCAATCATTCTTCCATGAATCAGATAAATCACCCGATCGTGTTCTTCGCCTTCTTTATCAAAGGCAAATACCGGAGCCGCATTTAAAAATCTGACTCGTTCTTGTACTGGCTTTTCATGATTTACTTCCATCCAACCCAGTTTCGAATTCCAATTTTGAATAAGATTTTTGCTCAGGTATTTTTCCGCATAAGATGTATCCTGGCGCCTCCAACATTCCTGAATATCAAAATATGCATGCTTCACATATTTTTTCATCTTTTTCGGATTCCATTCTTCTCCTGGTTTTTCAAATGATTTCATAGAACGCAGGCTCTTTCGCTTTGCTTTTTGAATTCCATAATGAAACACTATCGTTCCGGCTCCGGCCATACAAATAAATGTGCCCCACCAGATAATCATTTCAACCGGTCCTCCACGTCTTCCGCCTTGCCCGTGATAATGACTATGCGATCCACTGCCCGAACTGCTTCCAGATCCGCCCCCGGATCCTCCACTGGAACCTCCGCCACCGGCCCGTGCATATCCTGTAACCGTAAAACACATGCAGCATATAACAATTAACAGTATTCTAAATATAACTTTATGTTTTTTCATTTTCTTCTCCATCAATCCATTCGAAACATTTTATTCTATTGTAACATAGTTATTATTGTTTAATCTCGCCTTTTGCATATAGTATTTAATACTATATATAAAAGAATAGATTACTACAAGATATTGACATCGAAAACGTTTTGTTTTATAATTAAATAGTTTGAAATTCAAACTATTTAATTTCAAGCATAAATGATTCTGGAAAGGATAAATATTATGAATACAAAATTAAAACATCTTCAAATTGGTGATCTGACTGCCAGACTCCCAATTATACAAGGTGGCATGGGCGTCGGTGTCAGCCTGAGTAAACTTGCCGGAGCTGTAGCAAAAGAAGGCGGAGTCGGCATCATTTCCACTGCCCAGATTGGTTATGACGAGGAAGGCTTCGAGAAAGATCAGGCAGGATGTAATCGTCTTGCTATACGAAAACATATTCAAAAAGCAAAAGAAATCGCCTGTGGCAACGGACTTATCGGAGTAAATATCATGGTGGCTCTAAAGCATTATGAAGAACACGTAAAAGAGGCCGTTGCCGCTGGTGCCGATGTCATTATCAGTGGTGCCGGACTACCGATGAAACTTCCGGCTCTTGTCAGTGAAACTTGCCGTACAAAGATTGCACCAATTGTATCGTCTAAAAGAGCATTACAGATTATTTTAAAACGCTGGGCACACAGATATGACAGAACCGCTGATTTTATTGTAATTGAAGGTCCAAAAGCAGGTGGACATCTTGGATTTTCTACGGAAGAACTTGTTGATATTAATTCTCTTAATTATGATGAAGAAATCAAAAATATAATTGAATGTAAAAAAGAGTATGAAAAACAATACAACAAAAAAATACCAGTCATTGTTGCCGGTGGTATCTTTGACTCAGCAGACATTGCCCACGCATTGGGACTTGGCGCAGATGGTGTTCAAATTGCAAGCCGTTTTGTTGCAACAGAAGAATGTGACGCATCAGATGCATATAAGCAAGCTTACATACATGCCAGAGAAGAGGATATTCAAATAATCCAAAGCCCAGTCGGAATGCCGGGCAGAGCACTTCGCAATGAGTTCATCAAGAATATAGAACAAGAGCGTCAGCCAATAAAAAAATGCTATAACTGCCTTGCCCAGTGCAATCCTGGCACTGTTCCTTATTGCATTACTCAGGCGCTGATCAATGCTGTAAAAGGTGATGTTGAAAATGGGCTTATCTTCTGCGGAAGCAATGTTGGCAGAATTCATCAAATGACTACCGTACATAATTTGATGGAAGAACTTACCGATTTTTCTTCACTTATTGAAAGTTAAGTCTCAAAGCAGGCATCTCCGCCAATGAGCGGAGATACCTGTTTTCATTATTTATTTTCTAACTGTTCAATTTTCTTCATTAATTCTCTAATTACTTGATCCTGCTCTTTGAGCCTATCATCCTGTTCTTTGAGCCTATCGTCCTGTTCTTTAAGTTTGTTAATTTGATCTTTAATTCTATCATCCTGTCCCTTAAGTATTTCTTCCTTCTGTTTTATATCTTCTTGCATCTCGTCAATCATTAACTGTGCCGTGTTCCGATCCATTTCTGCTAATTCTTTCGAGAACATTCCCATCACCTCTTCAATATTCTGACATATTTCATAGACTTGCTGATACATTTCCTTGAAATCCGGATATTTTTCAATAACCTTCAAAATAATATCCGGATCATCTGAACCCATAAATGCAAGCCATGCATCTCGTCTAGTTTCCAGTTGTATACCTATATTTTGCTGGTATTTTAAAAATATGTCAATAGAAATAAATAAATATTTTTGCAAAAGATTCAGTTGGATTCCTGTATTTGAATGTTGTTCAAAATAATGAATATATGTGTCCGGAAATTCATGAAACTCGGTTGGACTTTTTTCAAACAGAACAATCGTGTATACATCTTTTACATCAGTATAATTAAATTTCTTTCCTTTTTTACTTCGTACTTTTTTGTATTGACGTAACAACAAATCTGCTGAATAACATGCACTTCTTGCTCCTGGAAATTTATATCCGATTTTCTGAACTTCCAGATTTACAATACTTCCATCTTCCAACTCGACTACCATATCCATAATCACAAGCGTAGATTCGTCCGAAATCCGTGTTCCATCGTTCGGAAGCACTTCCTTAATATGTACCTGCTGCCCTATCCATAATGAAAGTAATTCTTCTACTCGTTCCGGCACTGTTTCCGGATTCAAGATTTCTTTACTAATAAAATCATACATAATTTTTACACCTTTTACTCCCGTGCAAAAATCCAGAAATTCCTTTCGGTACTTTTTTTTCCAGCTATAAAATTCTTGTTTTAATTTCGGTTTTGCTTCAATTTCAGCTAATACCTCTTGTCTGGTATGAATCATTGGAAAATACTGTCGTAATTTGTTGGTCATAGGCTATACCCTCCTTCAAAATTTTGTCATCTGTTCTTTCATATCGGGTATTTGTTTCAGAAATCGAAACACCGAGATGAACGCCTAACGGCTTTGGGAATATCTGGAGACTAGATCTTCTCCTAAGATGAACGTAGCATAACATATCTTATTCAAAAAATAAAGTGTATTTTACATTTAGTAAAAATAATTAATAATTCATTAATATATCAGTGATAAGATTCCCTTCCATCTGTTATAGTCTCTAGAGAGCTTTCGTATACGCAGGAAACTACATTTTCTGCGTATACGAAAAACAGCCTGAAAGTTTTCCTCTCAGACTGTTTCTTATTCTCTGCTATTTTTTGCTTTCCTCGCTGTTTTGACATGAAAATTATGTCTGCTGCACGGCTCCTTCATCTTCATCTGCTACAGCACAAATGCGTACATCACTACAAAGTGGCACAGGCTTCCTCCCATCACGAACAGATGAAAAATCTCATGGCTTCCGAAATTTTTATGCTTGCTGTTAAAAATCGGAAGTTTCAGTGCATAGATCACTCCGCCGACTGTATAAATGATTCCGCCTGCTAAAAGCCATCCAAATGCCGCCGGTGACAGGGAGTTGAGCAGCTGTGTAAATGCAAGTACACAAGTCCACCCCATTCCGATATAAAGTACGGAAGATACCCACTTCGGGCAAAATACCCAAAACGCCTTTATCAGAATTCCCGCAATTGCGAATCCCCATACAATTGCCAGTAGAATCCATCCCATACGTCCGCCGAGCACTAACAGACAAATTGGTGTATAACTTCCGGCAATCAGTACGCTGATCATCATATGGTCAATTTTCTTCAGAATCGTATTTACCTTCTTGGAAATGTTAAATGTATGGTATGTCGTGCTAGCTGCATAAAGCAGGATCAGACTTGCCGCATAAACTGCAATAGATACAAGATAAATCCTGCCAGGCTCATGAGCTGCTTTGATAAGCAACGGAATTGCTGCAAATATTGCCATCAGCATTCCAATAAAATGTGTGATCGCACTTCCCGGATCTTTTACATGTTCTTCTATTACTTTTGCCATAACTTACCCCTCCTGAAAATAATGTTATATTCTTCTTTCGTATTTCCATACATAGTTTCGATTACTACTTGTTCTTATATCAATATTATAACCGTTATTTTCAAAAAAGCAAGTCCTTAAATATTAAATATTTCAGCTCTATTCTCAATCAATTGTAACTTCTCTTTCCTTTTCATATGCTTAATCGCATACTCCCGGCTCATTGCCTCTTCCTTCGTGGCAAATGTTTCCGAATACACCAGTTTCACCGGCAGACGGCTCTTCGTATATTTCGCTCCTTTTCCCGCATTTTGAGCCTGTATTCTTTTTTCCAGATTGTTCGTCCAGCCAGTGTAGAGACTACCGTCCCCACACTCCACAATATATGTATAATTCATGATTTCTCCTTTAATTGGGGACGTAGCAAGACTTCATTTTTACTACGTCCCCAATTATACACATTCTTTATCTTTTTGTCATATAATCTACAGGGTTTATTGGTGTTCCATCTTTTCGTAATTCCATATATACGTTGCATCCTTCCACGCTGTAATACTTTGTCGGCTGTCCGATATAGCCGAGAATGCTTTTTGCCTCTACCTGGTCGCCGACTTTTACTGGCACTTCTTTTAACTGTCCGTAAAGGACTTCGTAACCATTTCCAAGGTCTACGGTCACGGTTGTTCCTGTCTGTGCGGTCACATCAATGGATTTAATTATTCCCGGTGCACCGCACAGAACCTGGTCTCCTTCTGCTCCGCTGATAACCAATGCCGGATTATACTTGTATTGGTCTAGTGTCGCGAAGTAAACTGTTTTGTCCATGCTGTAATTCATAAGCACCGTGCCGCTTACAGGCCAGATCATCTTGCTGTCGCTTGTAAAGTTTGCGGAAGATGCACTGCCCGCTGTCCTTGCCGCCTGCTGACTTCCGTTAGTCTGACTGTTGCCGTCCTGGTTGCCATTATTTCCGGATCCATCTGTGTTTCCGGCTGTTGCAGCATTTTTGCTTGCAGTCCCTGCCGTTCCTGCACCAGATCCACTCTTTTGGGCTTTTCCACCGGTTCCGGCTCCATCCGTGCCTGACTCGGAAGCACTGTCTTTCTGTGCATTTCCACTTGCTTCCTGACTAGCTTCCTCCAGTGCTTTCTTCTGTTCCTCCAGTTGTGCTTTTGCGAGCTCCCCTTCTTTTTTCACTGTCTTGTAATCCCGCATTGTGTATGTTCCAACAATTGCTATGGCTGCCACAAAGCACAGAACTGCCGCCAGTGTCGCCTTACGATTTCTCTTTTGCTTCTGCCTTGGCGTCATTTTTTTCGGACCGGCATGTTCTTTGCCGCGATCCATCTTATTATTATCGTTCATTTTCATCACCACCTCTGACTCTATTCTTGCCAGATTGTAGTGGTACTATACAAACTACATATAAAATATTGTCTTTGACTTTTTCTAGCCTTTCTTATATGGAAATTTCAAGAATGCCTCGACTTTTTGTACAATACTATTATGACTTTACAAATTTTGCTACTCTCCTGCTCCGTCTTCCACCTGCACGATCTCCACGCCTTCTTTCAGTTCTGTCCCTTCGAAGAAATGTGCCAGTATCTCTTCCATGCTTTTTCCTTCTTTTGCCATTTGATTTGCCGTGTACTGGCTTAAGCCCAGTCCATGCCCGATACCCCGGGTCGTGATCCGCAGCTTTCCGTCATATTTCTGAAAAGAAAAGCAGCTTGATGCGAGATGATAATTGGTTCGGAATTCTTCTCCACTCACGGTGTCATTTCCAACCCGGACGCTAAGTACATATCCTGCAGTGTCTACCCCAGTCACTTCTGCATCCATATCATCTATAGTAATTGTCTGAATTTGTTCTTTCGACTCAATATCTAGCGGACAGTCCACAATCTTCAGATACGGATAATCTTCGCTCCCCAGCGCCTCCCGTCCATCCCTTGTACTTCCATTACTGAGTCTGCAAAATGGTGTCTTTGCCAGCGCATTTTCATAAGTCAGCACCTGTCCGTTGGTCTCCTCCCATGCATGCTCAAGCCGCTTATAATACTTGGAATATTGATCTGCTCCCCAGGAATCCTGCATATCTTTCTTTGTCCAGTATCTCTCTTCTAATATAGTATCTGCCCCTGCGCCAAGCGCCAGACATACCTGGGTCCGCACAAGAACTGCCTGGGTTTTTAAAGCTTCCTCCTCATAAACCGCAGGGATTTCTCTGGCCATAATTCCAATACAGTATTCACTGAGCGGCATCTGAATTTTATCCACATTTTCAGCATTAGAATCTTCCTGTTTTCCACCATCACTGCCGGACTTTTCCCCGTCTGCCTTCACATTTACCATAGTCTCGTCCACTCTGGAAGCTCCATAAGCTCCCGGTCCGCTTAAGAACACGGTGATAATATAGGGCAGCAATATAATGATCAGAAAATAGCACCCCAGTTTCTTTAATCTATATTTCAAATATGCAAATCTCATATAAAAAACGCCCTCCCATATAAAATATGAGAAGACGTTCTTTTTTATTCTTCAAGAATGCCTTTGCATTGTTTCTGCATGAACTAAACTTCTACTGTCACTTTATCCAGATGCCAGATATCATCCACATACTCCTGAATCGTTCTGTCAGATGAGAATTTTCCACAGCTTGCAGTATTCAGAAGTGCCATCTTAGCCCATCTGTCTTTGCCGCGGTAAGCTTCTTCAACCTTCTTCTGTGTATCCGCATAAGAACGGAAATCCTTCAGAATGAAATACATATCGGCTTTGCTTCCACCTTGAGCTGTCAGAAGTGAATTATACAGGTCACGGTACATTTCCTTATCACCTTGTGAATATGTTCCATCCACAAGCTGGTTCACAACGCGTCGGATATCGGCATCACTATTGTAGATATCCATCGGATTGTAGCCGCCATTGTTCTCGTAATTGATGACCTCGTCAGAGCTGAGTCCGAAGATAAATGCATTCTCTGCACCAACTTCTTCAACAATCTCCACATTTGCTCCATCCATCGTTCCAAGTGTCGGTGCGCCGTTGAGCATGAACTTCATATTACCGGTTCCTGATGCCTCTTTGGAAGCTGTGGAAATCTGCTCGCTTACATCAGCTGCTGCGAAGATGATCTCAGCATTTGACACACGATAATCTTCGATGAATACAACTTTCAGTTTGCCGTTGATACTGCGGTCGTTGTTGACTACATCCGCAACGGAATTGATCAGTTTGATGATCTGTTTTGCACGGATATATCCTGCGGAAGCTTTTGCTCCGAAGATAAATGTTCTCGGATAGAAGCTTATTTCCGGATGTTCCTTGATCTCATTGTACAAATACATCACATGTAAAATGTTAAGAAGCTGTCTCTTGTACTCGTGCAGTCTCTTGACCTGTACATCGAAGATAGATCTTGGATCCACTTCAATGCCATTGTGCTCTTTAATGTATTTTGCCAGGCGGACTTTATTCTCATACTTGATGCTCATAAATTCCTTCAGAGCTTCCTCATCGTCCACCCATTTTTTCAATCCTGACATCAGAGACAAATCTGTGATCCAGTCCTTTGTTCCAAGCTTATCTGTTACCCAGTCAGCCAGCAACGGATTTCCATGCATCAGGAAACGTCTCTGCGTAATTCCGTTTGTCTTATTATTGAATTTCTGCGGCATCATTTCGTAGAAATCACGAAGCTCCTGTTTTTTCAGGATTTCTGTATGAAGTCTTGCAACTCCATTGACAGAGTATCCGGCTACGATTGCAAGATGAGCCATCTTTACCTGACCATCTCTTAAAATCTGCATCTTTGCTACTTTCTCTTCATTTCCCGGATACATCTCACGGATCTGAGCCACAAAGCGGCGGTCAATCTCCTGGATGATCTGGTATACACGAGGAAGCAGCCTGGAGAACAGGTCGATTGGCCATTTTTCCAGAGCCTCTGCCATGATGGTGTGGTTCGTGTAAGCGCAGGTCTTTGTTGTGATTTCCCATGACTCATCCCAGCCAAGTCCTTCCTCATCAAGAAGAAGTCTCATAAGCTCGGCAACTGCTACCGTCGGATGTGTATCATTCATCTGAATCGTCATCTTCTCCGGCAGTTTATGGATATCATCATGGTGCTTTTTATATTTTGTAAGTGCAGCCTGAAGACTGGCAGATACGAAGAAATACTGCTGTTTCAGTCTCAGTTCCTTTCCTGCATAGTGGTTATCGTTCGGGTACAGGACCTCTACGATCGTTTTTGCCAGATTCTGTTGCTCTACCGCTTTGTGATAGTCACCGCGGTCAAATGAATCTAACTGGAAATCTACGATTGGTTCTGCGTCCCAGATACGAAGTGTATTTACAATATGATTATCATATCCTACGATCGGATAATCATACGGAACTGCCAGAACGGACTCATAATTCTCCTGTTTAAAACGGATATCTCCGGTCTTATCATCGTACTCTACACGGATATTTCCACCGAAGCGTACTTCCTTTGCATACTCCGGTCTGCGAAGTTCGAATGGATTGCCGTTCTTCAGCCAGTTATCCGGTCTTTCTTCCTGATAGCCATCTTTAATCTTCTGCTTGAACATACCATAACGGTAGCGGATACCACAGCCGTAAGCCGCATAGCCAAGAGATGCCAGTGAATCCAGGAAACATGCAGCGAGACGTCCAAGTCCGCCATTTCCAAGTGCCGGGTCCGGCTCCTGATCCTCAAGTTCATTCAGGTTCAGACCCATTTCTTCCAGAGCCTCTTTCACCTCTTTATATGCCGTCATATTGATCAGGTTATTGCCAAGAGCTCTTCCAAGCAAGAACTCCATAGACATGTAATACACGATTTTCGGATCATCTTTCTCGTACTGCTTCTGAGTTGCGATCCAGTCATCGATAATTGCATCTTTTACGACATAGGAAACCGCCTGATAAAGCTCCTGCTGAGATGCTTCGTCTACAGTTTTTCGGAACAGCTGCTTAACATTCTGTTCTACATCCTTCTTAAATGCTTCTTTTTCAAATCTCGGATTAATCATATTGTTTTGATCCTTTCTTACTCTTGTGCTAAAAAATGAATAAAAGAACAGATCTGCCGGAGCAGACCTGTTCACATCTGTTATTGCTTCTCTACTCCAAGAGTTACTGCCTCACCATTGATCTTCCACTCTTTCACATAGCCTGCAGGTGTTGCTTTGTTCACCTCCAGAGCCAGTGTCTCAGCTCCGATCTCATCAGCATTTTTCGCAAATACAGTTTCTGCCTTCTCACTTCCTTCATATGTGATCACAATCTTATCCATGACCTCGAAATCAGCTTCCTTACGCATCGTCTGTACTTTGCTGATGATCTCACGCACGAATCCCTCTTCCAGAAGTTCCTCGGATAAGTTCGTATCAAGAACAACTGTGATTCCGTTGTCATCCTCAGATACATATCCTTCCATCTGTGCAGTATCGATCAGAAGATCTTCACGGTTCAGGACTACTTCTTCACCATTTACCTCAAATCTCAGGCAACCATTTGCATTCAGTTCATCCATAGCAGCATTTCCATCCAGTCCGCTGAGTACATTTTTGATTCCCCCTAACAGTTTACCATATTTTGGTCCGACTGTCTTTAGCTGAGGTTTAAAAGAATAGGACGTAAAGTCACGTACTTCTTGTGTAAATGTTACATTTTTCACATTCAATTCATCGGCAACGATGGCATCAAAGAACTCGGAAAGCTCAAAATCAGCTTTGACATACATCTGTCCGATTGGCTGACGGTTCTTGATATTTGCAGTATTTCTGCAGGCACGTCCCATAACAACCAGTTTCAGAACACGGTCCATATTCTCCTCAAGCTCTTTGTCGATGTGTGCTTCATTTACCTTCGGGAAATCACACAGGTGGATACTCTCAGGAGCATTTGCATCAATACTTCTTACGAGGTTCTGGTAAATGTCTTCTGTCATGAACGGAATCATCGGAGCTGCAGTCTTGCAGATCTCTACCAGTGCTGTGTAAAGTGTCATGTAAGCATTGATCTTATCCTGCTCCATGCCC
>OLPW01003965.1_pt1 | contig 10972 bp, 9 predicted proteins | sample 1672161 | NCBI WGS metagenome assembly OLPW01 (sample SAMEA3136654, study PRJEB25190) | human gut metagenome
ATGCTATAATACAATACAAAGGCGCAAAGCCATAGAAAAAGAACAAGCAGAACAAAAGCGAGGAAATATACATATGATAAAGCTCATCGCAAGCGACATGGACGGCACCCTGCTCAACGACAGGAAAGAACTCCCCGGGGATTTCTTCGAGGTATTCGACGAGCTGGAGCGCCGCGGAATTAAATTCACAGTGGCAAGCGGACGCTCCTTCGACGCGGTTGCACACCTGTTCCCCGAGGAATACCGCACCCGCCTGGACTTCATCTGCGACAACGGCGCAAACGTTATCCACGAGGGAAAGCAGGTAAGCGTGACCCCGCTCGACCGTGCGACCTTCGAGCAGCTCATCAGGGCATGCGAGGACATCGGCGGACTGCGCGTACTGGTTTGCGCCGGCAGGGGGACTTATCACCTCACCGCTGACGCGGAATTCAGCGCGGAGATCGCAAAATACTACAAGAACCACATACCCTGCGACGACCTTCTTTCTGTCGACGACGTGATATACAAGCTCGCCGTCTGCGACATGAAAGGGACCCAGCAGCACGCCAAGCCCGCCATTGACGCAATATTCGGCGACAGGCTCAACGTGCAGGTTTCCGGTCCCATCTGGATGGACGTCATGGGTGCCGGGGTCAGCAAGGGGAGCGCTCTCAGGGCGCTCGGCAAGCACCTCGGGATCTCCGCTGAGGACACTATGGCATTCGGCGATTTCTACAACGACGCAGACATGCTCAAGTATGCCGGCTGGAGCTTCGCAATGGAGAACGGCAACCCGGACATCAAACGCATGACCCGCTTCCTTGCACGCAGCAACAACGAAAACGGAGTACTCCGTGCGATACGGCAGTACGCTTTACAGGAGGATTCGATCAAGTAATGAATATCCAGATATTTGGAAAATCCAAGTGCTTCGATACCAAAAAGGCGGAACGCTACTTTAAGGAACGAGGAATAAAATTCCAGTCTGTAGATATACTTTCTAAGGGACTGAGCAAGGGCGAACTCGACAGCGTTGTAAAAGCTCTGGGCGGGAAAATAGACTCAGTTATAGACGAAAATTCGAAGGACTACGCCGAGATAAAGTACCTGCTTGATTCGGCGAAGCCCGAAAAGCTTGAGGAGAACCCCAAGCTTTACAAGACCCCGATAGTCCGCAACGGCAGGCAGGCGACGGTCGGTTATTGCCCCGATGTGTGGAAGAACTGGGAGTAATTTATGCAAATAATTCTGATAGTAATTCTGATAATCTGTTCGGCGTACTTCTCCGCAACGGAGACCGCCCTGAGCAGCGCAAACAAGATACGCCTCAAACACATGGCAGATACCGGAAACCGCGCCGCAGAGCGCACCCTGAACATTCTGGAAAAGTACGACAAGGCGCTGACCACCATACTCATCGGCAACAACATAGTGAATATCGCGTGCTCGTCAATTGCGACGATACTTGCGATATCACTGGTCGGCGAGAAATACGGTTCGCTGGTGTCCACTATCGCGACAACGGTCATAGTGCTTATCTTCGGCGAGGTAATGCCCAAGAGCATCGCGAAGGATTACCCCGAGACAATCGCAATGCTTGCTTCCGGCGTTATTTCGTTCCTGATGGTTATTTTTACTCCGTTCTCGGCGCTGTTCATTCTGCTGAAAAAGGGAGTTTCCAAACTTATGCACAGCTCCGATAAGGTCAGCATGACCGAGGAGGAGCTAAAGGTCATGATCGACGAGATCGAGGACGAAGGAGTGCTTGAGCAGCAGGAAAGCAACCTGGTACGCAGTGCGCTGGAATTCGACGAGATAACCGTCGACGAGATAATCACGCCGCGCGTCCGCATAACCGCCGTGGAAATAGGCGACGACGCCGCTTCGGTGCGGCAGAAGTTCCTTCAGGAGGAATACTCACGCATGCCGGTGTACGAGCGCACGCTTGACAACATCGTAGGCATAATCACTGAAAAGGAATTTTTCAAGCAGTACGAAAAAAGCACTGATTTCACGATACGCAGCATTATGCAGGAAACGCTGTATCTCCCGCAGATGCAGAAGCTATCCGAGGTGTTCCGCACCATGCAGAAGCAGAAGTGCCACATGAGCGTGGTGCTCGACCAGCACGGAGGCACCCTCGGCATCGTCACGATGGAGGATATCCTTGAGGAGCTAGTAGGCGAGATATGGGACGAGAGCGACGAGGTGAAATCCCCCGTCACCATGGTCGGCAGCAATGTTTTCGAGGTCTACGGCGATGTTTCGCTGAATTCGCTCAGGCGCTTCCTGACCGCCCGGGACATTCCGGCGGAGATAGAAAGCGAGGCTCACACTGTGGCAGGCTGGGTGCTGGGGCTGTTCGGAAGCATTCCTAAAAACGGCGACATCACCCAGACCGACGACTTCATAGTAACAGTACTCGACGCGGCTGCGCTTCGCGTGAATAAGGTACGCATCGAGATAAAAGACAGGAAAGACGAGGATTGACGCATGCTAGAATTCAGATATGACACACAGCTCCTTATTGAAGGCGAGGGCCTTGACGAGGACGCGATAAACGAGTATATCCGCGCAAACTTCAAGGGAGATTCCCTGCTTGCGGTGGGCGACGACGAGCTTATCAAGCTCCACTACCACACGAATGAGCCGTGGAAGGTGCTTGAATACTGCGCCACCCTCGGTGAGATATACGACATCGTAGTCGAGGACATGGACAGGCAGTCCAGAGGGCTTAAAGGCTGATGAAAACAGTAATTATCGACAACAGCCTCTGCACGCTGCCAATCGCCGAGGGAACCTCCCCCGAACTGATATGCCGGTATATCCACGCGCTCGCAGAGACCGGCGTGAAGTACGTTGAGCTGGATTTCCGCACGGTGATGAAAATGCAGGAGCTTCCCGACTGCGTAGAGTACATATTCCGGCTGGGAGATCCGATGTTCGCGCAGCTTACGCAGGCGTTCGATTTCAGGTATGTCGTGGTCACAATGCACGACATCAAGGACGAGATAGATGTCGGGAACACTCCGGTGATACTGGAGATACCCAGATTTGAAGGATTTAACCGCAAGCTCCAGGCGCTGGCGCAGAAATTCGTCTCCGGGCCTATTTCGATGATAAGGGTGCGCAGCAGCTTCGACTTTATGAATATTGAACAGGCGAAGGAGCTTGTATGGCGCTCAAAAAGCGCGTTTACCGTTCCGATAGACGTCTGCCCCATGGACGCAAAGAGGACGGCGCTGGATACTGCGCTTAAGGTCTCCAACGCGGGCGTTGACAGTATGACGCTGTGCATGGGCAAGTCAAAGAGCTATGCTTCGCTGGAGGACTTCCTGTTCACAATGACTATGGTGTTCAACAGCATGCCCAAGGAGTACAGCATTCCGGCGCTGTGCAAGGCGGAGGCGTACCACCGCATAATTTTCGGTCTGAAATCCGCAGACCGTATCACCGAGATAATGGAGCATGTGGATTACGACATCTCGCACCTCACAAATACGGACACCGGCGACCGGGTAAAAATGCACGTCAGCCTGAAGGATCGCATGATGCTGCGCAGAAGCTACGTTTCGGCGCTCCAGCGCTTCGCCGAGGAAGAGGATATCCCGGAGGACATCGCGCAGGAGATATTCGACGCGATAGACCATTTTGACATGTCGCTGTACGATCAGATTTTCGTCAAGGACGAGAAAAACAAGATACTTAATTAAAGGTCACCTCTAAAATTCAAAGGGACTGATTTCAGTCCCTTTTGGATTATCCAGAAAGCTGGAGCATGGTCTTAACACAATAAAAACGGGCAGGCGCCGAGCCTGCCCATAATTCCGAATTCTGAATTCCGCATTCCGAATTAAAATCAGTATCCCCAGTCCGCCTGGGTAAGGAAATTGCTGTAGTGCGTCACCGTGGAGGCGGTAGCCGCATGGAACGCGTTATTTGCGAACAGCACGTCGGTTATTCCGTTCTCCTTGAGGTAATCCACCGCATTATGCGTGAAGTACCGCATGTCTATAACCACGATCTCGTCAAACGAGCCCATGAGGTACGGCGGGAGCGCGTTTCCGTAGCTGTCCTTGAATATGGCGAGCTTCCTGCCGGTGCCGGCGTTGGTGCTGACCTTCACGATCTTCGCGTCGCCGCCCATGAACGTACAATACGCCATGCCGTTGCCGTCGCTGAACTTGATGAAGAAATCCGCATTGTACGGAGCGTTCGCGCCGACTATCTTTCCGTCCTGGAGAATGTAATCGTAGTAGGTCGTGGAGTATTCCACCGTTTTCGGAACGTAGTAGACGAAATCCTCCGGATTATTTTTCAGCACCACATCCTCGGTATAGCCGTACATCGTGCCGACGTAATCGTGCACCACGCGCTGCTCATATTCCGAAATATCCTTGAACGGAACCCCCGCAGCCTCGGCGAACGCCTGCGCCGCGTAGTAGGCTCCGAGCGGCGCCCAGTGATGGTCGGTGCGCAGATAGATGTCCTCGCGGACGTGCTTTTTCAGTGCGGAATACGCGTCTACTCCGGTGGTGTTTTTCAGCATGCTGTAAACGTAATCGATGTTATCCTTCTGGCTGCCGCAGTACGCCTTGACCGACTCCGGGCTGTAAAACTCGCATGAGGTCGGAATTATCATCGTGTAGACGTTCACGTCGCTGCCGAGGGCTTCCTTGAACTTGTTCACCACCCCGGCGTACTGCTCCCCTACGGAGTAGCTGCCGCCGTAAAGCATGAGCGCCCGGGTGCCGACTACCGCGATACCGTTGTTGGTGATGGTAACTGCGTCGTCCTCGTTGATGACCGGCTCTTCGGTGACTTCCACGGTTTCAGCCGGGGAAGCAGTCTGCGGCTTTGAGGTCTCCGTATCCTGCGGAGCGCTGCTCTCCCCCGATGATACTCCGGAAGCCGGCTGATCGTCGGGCGCTGAGGGCTGCTCCGGTACCGTTGTTGACGGCTTGCTGATTTCGGACTGCACCGTGCCCACATTGTGGAGCCGTATGCCGTCCTGACGGAACCCGCGTAGCTCACGGAGCTGGGTCGACAGGTTCGTCACCTCGTCGCGGGCGGGAACCGTATCGCTGAACCACTCGGATATTCCCTCGGTGAATTCCCCGCTGAACCAGCTTTCCGCGGAAAGCTCCGGGAATTTTTTCAGCTCGCGCTTCTCTGTTATGCTCTCGGTGCTGCGCGGGAACACCAGCATTGCGATACCGATGACCTCGAAGGCGGTCAGTATCGTCATGAGGTAAACTATATCGGAAACCCTGCGGCGCTTCGGCGTGCGGGGTTCTTTGTATTTCTTTTCGGGTCTTGGTCTCATTTTTCCTCCTTACTCAGAATCTGAGGTACAGGAACGGATTAGTGGTGCTTCCGATGAGCAGCAGCGTGCAGGATGCCAGCAGAGCCGCAGCGCACAGCGTTTTGGCTCCGGTCAGCAGGACTTCCGCTCCGGCGCTTCCGTCGTACGCCGCCTTTTCATAGATACTGCGTATACCCTTTCCGATGGGCAGACAGCAGACGATCCCCGCGATGATGAGCCACAGGTTTCCGGTAAGCTCATTCTGAGCCACAAGGTTCCAGCCGGACGCCCCGCCGCCGAACAGAATACCGATGAACCCGCCCATTCTGGAGATATCCGTGAAGTAGAATATCACCCAGCCGAACACGATAATGAACAGGCTGTATATATGCAGGATAAATCCCGGTATCCTGTCCTGAATCTTCACGATGGTGTATTTTTCGAGCATTATTATCGCGCCGAAGTACAGACCCCACAGCACGAAATTCCAGCTCGCGCCGTGCCAGAGTCCGGTAAGGAACCACACGACCAGTATATTCAGCGGCTGGTGGCGGCGGTTTCCACCCATCGGAATGTAGACGTAATCCCGGAAGAAGCTGCCCAGCGAGATGTGCCATCTCCGCCAGAATTCCGTAATGGTGCGGGTCACGTATGGGTAATTGAAGTTCTCGTCAAAGTGGAATCCCATGCAGCGCCCCATGCCGATAGCCATGTCGGAATAGCCGGAAAAATCGAAGTAGATCTGCATGGTGTACGCCAGAATGCCTATCCAGGCTCCGCCGGTGGAAAGCGAAGCGAAGTCTCCGTCAAGGAACGCAGCCGAAAGCTCCCCAAGCTGATTTGCGAGAATTACCTTTTTTCCAAGTCCGACAAGAAACCTGAATGAGCCTTCGGCGAGGTCGTGCATTGAGATGCTGCGGCGGTTTATTTCCGCGGAAATAGTGGAGTACCTGACGATAGGCCCGGCTATAAGCTGCGGGAACATTGAGATATAAAGCAGCAGCGAGAAGAAGTCTTTCTGCGCCCGGACCTGACCTCGGTAAACATCTATGATGTATGAGATCGACTGGAATGTAAAAAAGCTGATACCGATAGGAAGCGCGATACCGGGCTTTGGCACCGGGACGCCTACGGCATTGAGCGTTTCCGCCAGGAAGTCCGCATATTTGAACACCGCGATGATACCTATATTAAGGATAAGTCCGACGATCAGCGCGGCTTTTGATTTGTGCCTTCCGCCGTCGATGAACACGCCGACCACGTAGTTCATGAACACGCTGACGATCATCAGCGCGACGTATATCGGCTCTCCCCAGGCGTAGAAAATCAGCGAGAAAATGATGAGCACCGCATTAGAATACGGGCATTCGCAGCGTATCCGGGGCTGACCGTACTCCCGAAGCCTCCTCATTCTGGAGTGATCGCCGCACCGCCCCAGCGCGTAGCATATCGCCGCCGCTGGCAGGAATACATATATGAAAAACAAGTCTGAAAAGACCATGAAGCCCTCCGTTTATCTGTCTGTAAGGCACGGGCTGAATCCCCGCGCATTCCCCATTTATATCCATTATAATTATAACACTGCTAAAATAGTATGTCAATAGGCGGCGAAAAATAAAACACGAAGTCGTTCAGGTTTACAAACCGGGGAAAATGTGATATAATTATTTAGATATTTAAAATTTACGGAGGACAACATGGATCCAAGAAAACATTTCAGCGCACTCAACATAATACACAAGATAATCAGGGAGCGCGTCCAGCCCGGCGACTTATGCATAGACGCCACCGCAGGCAGGGGCAACGACGCTCTTTTCCTTGCCAAGCTTGTCGGCGAGACCGGGCATGTCACCGCGTTTGACATACAGCAGGACGCGGTAGACAGCACGAAAAAGCTACTTGAGGAGCACGGCATGACCTCCCGCACGGACGTGCTCCTAAAGAGCCACAGCGAGATGGACGAGGTATGCGAGGAAGGCACTGTATCCTGCATTACGTTCAATTTCGGGTGGCTTCCCAAGGGCGACCACAATATATTTACGAACAAATCCACCAGCATTCCGGCGATCGAAAAGGGGCTGAAGCTCCTGAAAAGCGGCGGCATGATGACTCTCATAATCTACTACGGCAGGGAGACCGGATTTGAAGAGCGCGACGCGCTGCTTGAGTACCTCCCTACCATCGACAGCAGCCGTTTCACCGTTATTGAGATGCCCTTCGTGAACCGTCCCAACTGCCCGCCGATTCCTATAATCATACTAAAGGATATGTAATACGCCAAATATTGACATATCACCTGATATGTGCTATAATAAAACGCAGGCGTTTTATTATAAATCAAAATGCCTTGCGCATACGTTCACCTTCGGCGAACTCCGCGCATATCGGCAAATTATGCCACAGCCTGGCGGCTATGGCATAATGAAAACGCAGGCGTTTTATTATAAATTTAAATGCCTCGCGCATACGATCACCTTCGGCGAACTCTATTCATATTGTCAAATTATAACATATCATTAAGGATATGCTATAATAAATACAACAAGTGATTTGGCCTGGTACATTGGAAAAGGAGATATTATGTTTTGTATGAACTGCGGTGCTCAGCTTTCTGACACCGCCAAATTCTGCGGAAGCTGCGGCACAAAGGTCGAGCTTCCCAACTTAGGCGTCCCGACCGCCGCAGCTGCGTCAGTTCCGGCGAACAACTCAGCGCCTGCTGAGACCGCTCAGCCTGCACAGTCAGCACAACCCTCTCAGGCGGCACAGACTATTAATCTCTCGAAGCAGGCTTCACCGGCGCAGACCTCAGGAATTCCGGCAATGAGTGCCGTTTCCGCGCAGACTGCTCCGACTGTGCCTTCTGCCCCGACCGCTCCTGCGGTTTCCTCGTTTATCCCGAACGAGGTCAGCTCGAGCTCCGGCAGCTTTGGAAGCGACTTTGCCCAGCGTTCCGACCGTCAATCCGCAGTATCCTCGCAGAATTCTCAGGCTCAGCCTACCCAACCTGCCACCCCTGACCAGCCCGGTCAGCCGGCGGCGTACGCGCAGCCCATGCAGCAGTTCAACGCGGCTCAGAGCGCGCAGGATATTCAGCCGATGAGATATTCCGCAGAGGTTCCTCCGGCGTCTCCTGCAGTTCAGCCCGTCAGAAAAAAGAACCGGCTGATACCAGGTCTGTGTATCGCTGCGGGTGCTGTCGTTGTGCTCGGCGGTGCGGGAGCGGCGTTCTGCCACTTCAACAAGCCGCTGGTTTCAAAGCTCATCATGGGCGACGCAGGCTACGCGCACTCCGTGACGATGAACGCCCTTTCCGGAATCAGCGAGAACAGCGAAGTTATCAGCAACGCGGTTCAGCAGTCGGTCAGCGCGGGACTCTTGGCGGCTCAGTCCGGCGCAGAGCTGAGCGGAAGCGACATCACAGACGGCACGCTCGACGACAGCTTCGGTGTTTTCGACGAGGAGATGATCGGAAAGGCTCTGGAAATGGCGGCATGGCAGATAAACCACGCCACCGGGACACGCGGAGTGACATCGGAGCTTGGTATCAGGGCTGAGTTCAAGCAGGCATTTATAGACGCTCTGATGGCGCAGGAGAACTACTCTGAACAGGAATACGACCAGATCGTAAATATCCTGAACAACATCGACCTCACCCTGTCGTTCTCTGAAAAGGACAGCGGCGGCGCGCTGGAATACGCAGTCGATGTCCGGACGCCGAACGGCTCTCTCGGAAACGCGCAGCTCCGCTACGAGGAGGACGGCACGGCTTCGCTCATATTCCCGGGAATGTCCTCCACTGGATTTTCCACGAAGCTGGCTCCTCACAGCATGAATGAAAACTCGGCCGCGGCTTCCTTTGATTTCGGAAAGTTCTACGGGAACGTAAGCAGCAGTCTGAAGGAAGCATTCAAGGACTTCGAGATAAAATGCGAGAACGGCACCACCGAACTCGGCACGCTGACCTTCTCCGGAATGACCGTGCAGATCGACCTTGACAAGACAGACCTGTGCAGCATTGCCATGGTAGTGATAGACGCGGCGCGGGGCGACGACAGCCTTATCGCATATCTGAGTTCCCTTGACAATTCCATGACGGAGCAGGAGATCGCCGACGCATTCAACAACCTTGCGAAGCAGGTCGGGGAGTTCCGCACAGACAGCAGCCAGGCGTCCGCGCAGATTAAGTATTACATCAACAGCGACAACACGCTTGCAGGCGCGGATTTCACTGTTTACGGCTCCGGAGATAACACCGCTCAGTTCCGCTTCCTGACAGCCGGAAACGAGACTCAGATGAACGCTTCCGAGAACGGCGACATGCTGTTCCAGGCTCGTGTGCTCAGCGAAAGCGCGACATCCGGCAGTGTGACCGCCACCGTCACCAACACTACATACGACGGTCAGAAGGAGGACATCAGCTTCCAGGTTGACTACCGCGACCTCGGCACTGCAAACGTGTTCGGGCTTCCTGTGACCACCGGAACGTTCACGATGAACATTTCCGCTGAGGACACACGGAAGTTCCTTGAGGATGAGATGGATATGCCGTCTGAGATGGCTGGCAGCGCGGGAAGCTCCGAGCTTTCACTTACCATCGCGCCTAAAGGAAAGGGCGTTGGCTGCACCGTCGAAATGAACGCCCAGAACATCGGCGGGCTGACTTACTACATCAGCGTTGACGAGGCTTCCGGGGAGATCGCTCCCAAGCCCGGCAGCGAGTACAAGCTGCTGGATATCGAAAACGCTTCCAGCGATGAGATCAGTGCGTTGGGCGAGGATATCACAAAGTATTACTCCGAGCTTTCCCTGAATGATCCGCTTGTCAATGCGGTTTATTCTCTGATCGACGCTTCCGGGAGCTCAAATGGCGATTACGATGATTCATTCGACTGGGATGACGAACAGGACTACAACGGCGGCAGCTCTGACTGGGACGACAGCGACTGGAACTTTGAGCAGGAAACTCCCGGCGAGGTAACGGAAGCCGACATAATCTCCGCAAACGCCACCGCACAGCGCATGAGACAGAACTGCATGTCGTTCCTTACGTTGATGGATGCCATGCAGGCGGCTCCGGACTGCGGTTCTGCCGAGGTGATACTTTTTGTTTCCGACGGCGAGTGGGCGTCTTACGTGTCCTCTTACAGCGACAGTGATTTCTCAAGATTCCAGGACGAATCCGGCTGGACCGACGGCAAGGAGCACTGGGGCATGGAATGGTACGACGATGACGACCAGTTAATGTACGCCCCCGACGAGAACAACCTGACCGCCTACGCCGCAAAGGTAATGCCGGACGTAAAGGAAGGTATTTTCATCTTGTACATTCAGGACGGCAACGTACTGGGTTCGGTATTCGTGAATGATTACAGCGCATTCAGCGTGCCCATGTCAAGGCACTTCCAGAGTGGAAGCTGGAACTTCGACGGCTCGGACAGAGCAGGCGTGGCAGACGGCTACGTTGTCGGAACTTCGCCGACGCTCGCGCTTGACTCTGACGCGGACTGATTATTTTAAAAGAGATAACTCCCCGGGGCTGTTCAGTTCCGGGGAGTTTTATCGAAGCGTTAAAGGAATGCAGACAGCATTCGCAGGTGTTGAACCACGAACGCAGAGCCGTGCGGCCATGAGTCTGAATACCGAACCGTGTAAATGCCAATAATACCCACAGAAAGTGAGGTA
>OLPW01003969.1_pt1 | contig 10962 bp, 9 predicted proteins | sample 1672161 | NCBI WGS metagenome assembly OLPW01 (sample SAMEA3136654, study PRJEB25190) | human gut metagenome
GAGCTCAAGCGCATCACCGACCGCATCACCGTCATGCGCGACGGCCAGTATGTCGCCACGCTCGACACCCCCACGGCGGAAATCTCCGAAGTCATCCGGCTCATGGTCGGCCGTACGATCTATGAGGAGCCGAAAACAAAATCCATGTGCCCGCCCGACGCGCCCGTCGTGCTTGAGGCCGAGCATCTGAACTCTCTCGATGTGAAGGACGTTTCCTTTAAGCTCCGCAAGGGCGAGATCCTTGGCTTCGCCGGTCTGGTCGGCGCGGGACGTACCGAGACGATGCGCCTGATCTGCGGCGCAGACCCGATGGATTCCGGTACGATCCGGGTAAACGGAAAAGATGTGAAGATCCGCAGCCCGAAGGACGCCGTCCGCTACGGCATCGGCTATCTCTCCGAGGATCGCAAGCGCTACGGCCTGTGCCTGAACCTGTCCGTTGCGGACAACACCGTTCTGCCGAGCCTGGAGCAGATCTTCAAGGGCCCGTTTGTTCATGACAAAAAGGCGCAGCGGCTTGCGCAGGAGCACGCCGAACAGATCCGCACGAAAACGCCGTCTGTCCGCGCCCGCGTCGGCAGCCTCTCCGGCGGCAACCAGCAGAAGGTCGTCATTTCCAAATGGATCCTGCGCGACTGCGACGTGCTGATCTTCGACGAGCCGACGCGCGGCATCGACGTTGGCGCGAAGAGCGAGATTTACAAGCTGATGACGCAGCTTGCAGAGGAAGGCAAGTCCATCATCATGATCTCCTCCGATATGCCGGAGCTGCTCCGCCTGTCCGACCGCGTGATCGTCATGTGCGAGGGTCACGTCACCGGTGAACTCGATATCTCCGAGGCCACGCAGGAAACCATCATGACATATGCAACCAAGAGAGAAGTGGGGTAATCATTATGGAAAACGTAGGTAAGAAAAAGCTGGATATGCAGAAGCTGCTCGCGCCTGCTGCGCTGGTCATTCTGTATATCGTGTTTTCAATCTTCGGCAATAACTTCCTGACGCTCGATACGGTCAAGAATATTCTCGAATCCAGCTATTATATCGGCTTTATGGCCTTCGGCGTGACGTTCATCATCATCACCGGCGGCATCGACCTGTCGCTCGGCACGGTCATGATGTGCGCGGCGCTGTTGGGCGGCTACGCGTTCAAGCAGGGCTGGCCGCTGATCCTCGCGATCGTGCTGACGCTGTTTGTGGGCATCGCGTTCGGCTTTGCCAACGGCGTTCTGATCGCCAAGCTCAAGCTGCCCCCTTTCATCGCGACCCTTGGCACGCAGATGATGGCCGCCGGCCTCGGCTCCATCATCACCAAGGTGCAGTCCCAGACCTGGCCCACCGCCACCGCCGAAGTCGGCGGCTGGTTCAAGAAGGTCTTCATCCGTGCGGAGCTGTTCGGCGTCAGGGGCTTCCCGGTCGGCGCGTTCTGGCTGCTCGGCTTCTTCATCATCGCAGCGCTGATCCTGCATAAGACCAAGTTCGGCCGCTATGTCTATGCCATCGGCTCCAACGAAGAGGCGACCCGCCTGTCCGGCATCAAGGTCGACAACTGGAAGGTCGCGGTCTATACGCTCTCCGGCTTCTTCATCGGCATGTGCGCCCTGTTCTATGCCGCTGCCTACACCACCATCACTCCGGGCACCGGCGCAGGCCAGGAAATGAACGGCATCACCGGCGTCATCATCGGCGGCACGTCCATGTCCGGCGGCTCCGGCACGATGGTCGGCACGCTCATCGGCGTGTTCATCATGTCCGTCCTCAAGACCGGCCTTGCCAACTGCGGCCTGCAGGCCCCGTGGCAGACGTTCCTCACCGGCGCAGTCGTCATCGGCGCTGTCCTGCTCGACATCGCGAGAACGAAGGCTGCCAACCGCGTCAAGAAGGGCTGAAGCCCGCATCATCCTGTATTAAGCACGGAAATCGTGTTTGATAAAATAATTTAGGAGGAATCACCAAATGAAAAAACTGATCGCTCTGCTTCTGGCACTGGTCATGGTTCTCGCTCTGGCTGCCTGCGCGGCCAAGACGGAACCGGCCAAGACCGAAACCACCGACACCAAGACCGAACAGACCACAACCGAAGAAACCAAGACCGAGGATCCGGCTCCCGCTGAGGAGACCACCGGCGAAAAGATGTACATCCCCGTCATGGCGAAGGGCTTCCAGCATCAGTTCTGGCAGGCAGTCGCCAAGGGCTCCGAGGATGCTGCCAAGGATCTCGGCGTAGAGATCTACTTCGACGGCCCCGCTTCCGAGACTGAGATCGACGCACAGGTCAACATGGTCAAGACCGAGCTCGCCAAGAACCCCAAGGCCATGGCGCTGGCTGCCCTGTCCACCGACGCTGTCACCGAGATCCTGGAAGAGTGCGCGGAAAAGAACATCCCCGTCATCGGCTTTGACTCCGGCGTTCCCGGCGATACCACCGGCGCTGTCAAGGCGACCGCCTGCACCAACAACGAAAACGCTGCCGCCATCGCTGCCGACAAGTTCAACGAGAACGAGACTGTCGTTGAGGCCATGAAGAACGCGACCTCCGACAACCCCGTCATCATCGGCTGCCTGTCTCAGGACGCTGTCTCCGCTTCCGTCACCGGCCGTACCACTGGCTTCGTCAATGAAATGGCCAAGATCGCCGAGACCTATCAGCCCGGCAAGGTCTCCATCGAAGGCCACGCCAAGTGGGAAAAGAAGGTCGACGCTCCCGCCATCATCATTGAGGTCGCCATCTCCGCTACCACCGAGGCTACCGCGGTGCAGACCGCTGCCAACTCCCTGCTGGGCATGAACCCCGTTGCGATCTTCTGCTCCAACGAGGGCGCTGTCACCGGCTTCCTGGCTGCTGTCTCCGACGGCGAGGATCTGGCTGAGGGCGGCAAGTACGAGGGTCTGGTCGTCGCCGGCTTTGACGCAGGCGCTGCCCAGAAGAACGCGGTCCGTCAGGGCTGGTTCTACGGCTCCGTCACCCAGGATCCGTACCAGATCGGCTACCAGGCTGTTGCTCTGGCCGTCGCGGCTGCCAACGGCGAAGCTGTTGGAGACGTCGACACCGGCGCTCAGTGGTATGACGCTTCCAACATCGACGACGAAAAGATCGCCCTGCTGGTTTACGATTGATCCGCAGCGCAAAGCTCCGTCATTCCCCGAATACAAACCGTGCCGCCCTTACGGGCGGCACGGCCCGTTTTTGCCTCTGTACAACCGCGGCGGCGTCTGTTATAATGTAAAAAATTATGACAGGATAAAGGTGACACGCATGAAATTTCTGATCGATCTGATCTCCGAGCAGCTGGCAGGCGCGTTTGAGCGGGCCGGATTCGACGCGGCCTACGGCAAGGCGACGCTTTCCAACCGCCCCGACCTCTGCGAGTACCAGTGCAACGGCGCGCTGGCTGCCGCGAAGCAGTACCACAAGGCCCCTATCCAGATCGCAAACGCGGTTCTGGACGCGCTGGGCGAAAACGAGATGTTTTCCAGCGCCGAGGCTGTGATGCCGGGCTTTCTGAACCTGAAGATCTCCGAGGGGTATCTTGCCTCCTATCTGCGCGAAATGGCGCAGGCCCCGCACTACGGCGCACAGGACGATCCCAATGCCTGCACCATCGTGCTGGACTACGGCGGGCCGAATGTGGCCAAGCCTTTGCACGTCGGTCATCTGCGCAGCGCCATCATCGGCGAATCGCTCAAGCGCATTTACCGGTTCTTCGGCAATCATGTGATCGGCGATATCCATCTGGGCGACTGGGGATTGCAGATGGGCCTGATCATGGCGCAGCTGCAGGATGAAAAGCCGGGCCTTCCGTACTTTGACCCGGACTACACCGGCGAATACCCCGCCGAAGCGCCGTTCACGATCTCCGAGCTTGAACGCATTTATCCTGCCGCCAGCGCCCGCAGCAAGGAGGACGAAGCCTTCGCCGCCCGCGCGCATGAGGAGACCTTCCGCCTCCAGCACGGCGAACGCGGCGAGCGCGCACTCTGGCAGCACATCCTGCGCGTGTCCGTTGAAGACCTCAAGCGCAACTATGACAATCTCGGCGTGAGCTTTGATGTGTGGCTCGGCGAGAGCGACGCGCAGAAGTATATCCCGCAGATGCTCGAAACCGTCAAGGCAAAGGGGCTTTGCGTGGAATCCGAGGGCGCGCTGGTCGTGCCGGTGCAGGAGGAGACGGACGCGAAGGAGGTCCCGCCCTGCATTCTCGTCAAATCTGACGGCGCGACGCTCTACGCCACGACCGACCTTGCCACCATCGTCCAGCGTGAGCAGGATTATCACCCGCAGAAATATATGTACCTGACCGACAAGCGGCAGAACCTGCACTTTGAGCAGGTCTTCCGCGTGGCGAAAAAGGCCGGGCTTGTCAGCGCGGACACGCAGCTCGGCCACATCGGCTTCGGCACGATGAACGGCAAGGACGGCAAACCCTTCAAGACCCGTGCGGGCGGCGTCATGCGTCTGGAAACGCTCATTGCGGACGTGACGGATTACGTGACCAGCAAGATCAAAGAGAACCAGACCGTATCCGACGAGGAGCTTCCGCAGACGGCCAAATGCATCGCCATGGCGGCGCTCAAATACGGCGACCTCAGCAATCTGCCGACGAAGGATTATGTGTTCGACCTCGACCGCTTCTCGTCGTTCGAGGGCAACACCGGCCCGTATATTCTGTATACCATCGTGCGTATCAAGTCCATTCTGGCGAAATACGGAAAGCCTGTTTCGGGCGCACAGCTCCTGCCGCCTGAGAGTGCGGAGCAGAAGCAGCTCATGCTCGTGCTCAGCCGTATGTCGGACGCGCTCTGGACGGCCTACCGCGATTCCGCGCCGAACGCCGTCTGCGCGTATATCTATGAGCTTGCGACAGCCGCGAACAAGTTCTATCACGACGTGAAGATCCTCACGGAGCCGGACGAGAAAAAGCAGGCCAGCTACGCCGCGCTTATCGACCTGACCCGCGGCGTTCTGGAGACGTGCATCGACCTGCTCGGCTTCTCCGCACCGGAAAGAATGTAAGAAACCAAAACCAACGCCCCGCGTTCCATCCGGATCGCGGGGCATTTGTACGTTTCAGTGCGTTTGCGCTGCTGAAATCAGACGCTGCAGATTTTTACCGTTTTCCCGGACGGTCTGCGCATACCAGCGCGCGCTGTCCTTCAAAATCCGTTTTTGCGTCGGATAGTCGACATAGATCAGGCCAAAGCGCTCGGCATAGCCGCTGTGCCACTCAAAATTGTCGGTCAGCGACCAGTGGAAAAAGCCGCGGATGTCTGCCCGTTCACATCCTCTGTAAAGCGCAAGAAAATAGCGGTGCAGAAAATCGATCCGATCCGCGTCGTGGACCTGCCCGTCCAGGAATATGTGGTCGTTGCAGCTCAGTCCGCACTCCGTCACATAGAGCGGCAGCCGGTAGCGTTCATAGAGGAACGCATAGCCGTACTCCATAATTTCCGTCGTGATCTTCATCATCACAGGTCTTCTGAGCCTTGTGGTGTTCAAATCGCTGACGAAGCAGGAAGAAAACTGAGGAGGCGCACGCAATGAAAAAGAATTCCACGGACAGCCGCAAAGCACGCGCCATGCTGACCGTCAGCCGGGTGCTGGTCTACGCGCTGCTGATCTTTCTGTCGGTCCTCTGCCTGTTCTCGTTCTATATGCTGATCGTCAACGCGTCCCGGACCAACGCGGATCTGCAGGGCGGCTTCAAGGCGCTGCCGCAGGGACATTTTCTGGAGAACCTCAAAAACGCGTGGAACGACAGCTCCATCAACATCCCGCGCGGTATGCTCAACAGCTTTATCATCGCAGCCGCGACGGCCATCCTGTCCACCTATTTTTCCGCGCTGACCGCCTACGGCCTGCACGCCTATCATTTTAAGCTCAAGCGGCTCGCATTCCTGTTCATCCTGCTCGCCATCCTGCCGGTGCTGCTCGTGTACATCTTCCTTTCTCGCTATATCGTCAAGGGCGTGACCGCCGGCTCCGTCAAGGACTGAGCCGTCCTGCCTACAGGGCCGGAGTTTTCAGGCATCAACGGATAAAATGCTGTGTTTTCAAGGAATGTTCAGCTTTCGGCGAAAACGTCCGTCTTTTCTGAATTGTTGCGGAACCATTGACAACACTGGACAAACCGGCTTTTTCGGTTTTACAGGTGATAGTAGTCAAATCGTAGTCATGCAACTGCCTGTGGCAGAAAACTGTTTCAGAAGTGAATCACATGATGCGCAGCTTCTACAAAGCATGAAAAGTGATCTGCGTACAGCTGTAGAGGATAGCCGTCTGGCTTCTCATCTGTATGCGAGGCGGTCGCTATTTGACAAAAAGGGCTGTATTCGATACAATAAACGTAAAAAAGAACGCGCAGGAAAAAGGAGGTCGACTGATGAACTTATGGCACGATATCAGCCCAGAGCGGATGCAGCCGGAGGATTTTCTGGTGGTGATCGAAATTGAAAAGGGCTCAAAAAACAAATATGAGCTGGACAAGCAGACCGGTGCGCTGCGGTTGGACCGGATCCTCTACACCTCGACGCACTACCCGGCCAATTACGGCTTTATCCCGCGCACCTATGCCGATGACGGCGATCCGCTGGACGTGCTGGTTTTGTGCAGCGAGCCAATTCGCCCGATGAGCTTGGTGCGGGTCTATCCGGTCGGATATTTTACCATGCGCGACAACGGTGCGATGGACGACAAAATTCTCGCGATCCCGTTTGGCGATCCGATGTTCAACGGATATTCTTCCCTGTCCGATCTGCCGGCACATATCTCCAATGAGATCAGCCATTTTTTCAGCGTCTACAAGCATCTGGAGCCGGATACCAACGCGGAGGTCGACAGTGTCCATGGCCGTGCTGAGGCCGTCGCGGTGATCCGGGAGGCCTTTGCGGCCTACCGGCGAAAATTCAATCAATAGATTAAGAAAAAGGTTTCTGCAGTTTAGGCTGGCAGGAACCTTTTTTCTGGATTTGTCTTGCCAGAATCGCGGTTGTATGGTAAGCTCGAATTGTAAAAGAGGTGAAACAGAAGCGCAGAAAAGGAGGCGGTATCATGTTTTGTCCAAAGTGCGGAAAAGAACTCCGGGAATATGAGCGCAGCTGCCCGTATTGCGGCGCTGCCGCAGCCCATGGACGTGGAAACCGGCATAGAATCAAGCCTATGGAGCTGATTGCCATCGCAGCCGGTGTGCTGGCGCTGCTCCTGGCCTGCACGGTACTTGTGTATCAGATTGCACAGCGGAAAAAAGAAGCCCGGTGGAAGGAACTGACGGTGGACAGGCGGGAAGCAGCGGCAGTGGTTCCGGTGGAGCCGTTAACGCGGCCACAGTTTCTCAGGTTCACGGCCGCTGACGCGCAGACGGCTGCAGCTGTGCCGGACTACAGTGTATCCGGGGACTTGCATGAGATCACAAATCTGGAATGGATGGAGTGGAACGGGCTTTCCGACACGGCCAAAGCCATCCTTGCGCAGAATTTGTTTGTGGTCGAGCCGGATTTTTATTCCGAGTTTTTCGGCCGCTATGAATGGAATCGCTATCTGCAGATCCCGAATTTTGTAACGGTAGATTCCATGATGCACACCTATCATCTGTATTTCAGCCTGCTTCTGAACCGGACGGAAAAGCAGCAGCTTGCCGCGCAGCTGCAAACGCTGAGCAAAGACATGCTGCGCGCATCTGCCGCACAGCTGGACGTACTGACCGGAACAGCGTGGGAGAATGCGGCAAAGCGCAGCACAGCGTATTTCGCGGTGGGTGCTGCGCTCCAGGATCCGAAGATTCAGGTACCGGAGCAGGTGAAGGATGCTGCTGCGCAGGAGTTGTCTGCCATTTATGCAGCAGAGGGTATTGCCCCGTGTGCTGTAACGGAAGATCTTCTGGATTATTCCCAGTTCAAGCCGCGCGGCTACTATGAAGGCGACGAGACGCTGGAGACGTATTTCCGCGCGATGATGTGGTACGGGCAGATCAATTTCACGCAGAAGAAGGAGGATATGAACCGCACGGCGCTGCTGATCACACTGGCGCTGCACGACACAGCGTCGGACAGCTGGGAAAAGCTCTATGCCGTGACCTCGTTTTTTGCGGGTGTCAGCGACGATCTTGGCTATTATGAGTATCTGCCGGCAATCGAGGCTGCCTACGGCACCATTCCAGACACGGAACTGCTGCGCGCGGATGAGACTGCCTATCAACACTATACTGAACAGATCAGGACGCTTGCTGCGCCGCAGATCAACTCCATCCCGGTGGTCGACCCGGAGGGAACCGTCGATCTGGCGGAGGAGGGAAAGGGCTTCCGCTTCATGGGGCAGCGTTTTACGCTGGATGCCGCCGTGATGCAGCAGCTGGTGTTCAACAAGGTCCGGGAAAACGCACAGGGAGAACGGCGGATGCTGCCGGATGTGTTGGATATGCCGGCGGCGCTCGGCTCTGAGACGGCGCTGTCCATTCTGACGCAGCAGGGCGATACGGCTTACGCACGCTACCCGGAGCAGATGCAGATGCTCCGAAAAGCAGTAAAGGAAGCGCCGGAGGAGCTGTGGTCGGCGAGCCTTTACGCGGGATGGCTGTACACGCTCAATCCTCTTCTGGAGGAAAAGGGCGCCGGATACCCGTCGTTCATGACGACGGAGCAGTGGAAAAAGAAGGCGCTGGAAACCTACGCGGGCAGCTTTACGGAACTCAAGCACGACACGGTACTCTATGCCAAGCAGGTGATGGCGGAGATGGGCGGCGGCCCTCCGGAGGAGCTGGATGACCGTGGCTATGTGGAACCGGAGACGGAGGTCTATCGCCGGTTCGCGGAACTGGCGGAGCAGACGGCAGACGGGCTTCAGACATATGGAATTCTGGATCCTGCCGACCGCGAAAATCTGACACGCCTCGCTTCGCTCGCGCGGAGTCTTGAGACGATCAGCCGGAAGGAGCTGCAAAACGAAAGCCTGACGGATGCGGAATATGATCTTATCCGCGAATACGGCGGCACGCTGGAGCATTTCTGGATCGAAGCCGTCAAAGACCGGACAGATGCGGAGTATCTCGACGCACGGGAAATCCCGGCGTCCCTGGTGACGGATCTTGCCACAGACCCGAACGGAATGGTTTTGCAGGCCGCGAACGGCCGTCCGGCGCAGATCTATGTGATCGTACCGGTGGATGGGACGCTCCGCATCGCCTCCGGCGTCGTCTATAACTTCTATCAGTTCCGTCAGCCGCTGTCCGCGCGGCTGACAGACAGTGAATGGCGGCAGATGATCGGCGAATGGATGTCGCCGGACGGGCGCTTCCATCAGGATGAAACGCCGGAGAAGCCGTGGTGGACGCAAAGCTATTGGGTGCAGGGGTGAGAAAATGGCTCCTGCTTCCAGTGCTGGCGGCTGTCTGCGGCGCAGTCCTGCTCCTCTGGCGGCTGGGCTGTTTTCTGCCGCGCTGGATCGTCTGGCAGGAGGCAGACTGTTTCTGTATGGCGGAGGAAGGCCCGGAGCAGCTCAGTCTGCGCAGAAAAACGCTTCGTGCAGTCTCTGACGGAAGTGAGATCTGGCGCTCGGCGGCAGGACAGAAGGTGCAGAGCCTGCTCTGGTGCGATATCGACCATGACGGAGCGCCGGAGCTGCTGCTCCTCGTCTGGCGATGGGGGCGGTTCGGAAAAAGCCGGCCGTTCTGGAAAACCGGACCGGACTGGGGCTGGTCGCAGCATATAGATATTTACGACTGGACGGGAAAGAACTTTCGCCCGGCCTGGATGGCTTCGGATATCGGTCTGGATGCCGCCGCGTGGCAGTTTGACGAACAGCAGCGGCTTGTCATCACCGAACGGGGCGGACGGGAAAGTGCATGGGACTGGATCAGCTGGGGGCTTGTCAGAATTGCATAACGGCATTGGTGCAGAACAGGAGGAATGGACAATGGGGAAAATTACCATACAGAATTATACATGCAAGAACCCGATCACGATGATCGGGTTTGAGGCGGGGATCTGCTGGGGTGCGGACACCGCGGATGAAAAAAAGAACTATCGCAGAGGGCTGGACTGTCTGGAGAGCGGGCATGGAAGAACGTTTGAGTTTCCGGATGTCTATCTGACGCTGGAGGGATATTCGGCAAGGGTGATCCGGGAGTGGTACACGCACATCGGCGGCCAGCCGACGCGGCTGCAGGCCAGCACGCGCTATATCAACTATGAGCATGGCTTTGACTATGTGACGCCAGCCAGCATTGCGGAGCGTTCGGCCGCAAAGGCGGTCTACGATGAACTGATGATGGAAATTCAGAAGCATCTTGCTCGGCTGGACGAGCTCGGCGTCCCGCGCGAGGATTCCGCGATGGGGCTGCCGCTCGGCATGGAGACGAGGATCGTCTGCAAGCACAACCTGCGGAATCTCATGGATATGTCGCGCCAGAGGATGTGCAGCCGTGCATATCACGAATACCGCGCACTGTTCAGCGACCTCTGTCGGGAGCTGAGCGGTTACTCGGAGGAGTGGGACTACACAGTCAGCCATTACTTCATGCCAAAGTGCAGAGCCATCGGTTTTTGCCCGGAGAAGCATTCCTGCGGCAGAATGCCGCCCAGAGAATAGAGCGGAAATACCACACGGGAGAGAATCTGATTGCGATTCTCTCCCGTGTGGTATCCGCAGCTTATGACTCCGACGCAAGCTCTGCTTGACAGATTGGAGCTTCTATTACAGGACACAGATTTCATCCGTAATCTCCTGTACCGTCTGATTGCCTGTTTCAATCTTTATGGTGTCAAGTGCCTGATATGTATGGATTCTTGCTACGCTTCGGTCTACAGAATCGGCAGCCCGAAGCCCTTGTGGGATATCAGAAGATAACCGGCGTCCCCGGTCACTTATTATGCGCCGGTCAGCAGCTTGTTCGGCAGGTTTCTTTCCGGGTGTTTTTCCTCGGTCAGAATGTCATATAAATACCTGTTATCCAGAATCATATCATCCCGGAT
>OLPW01003970.1_pt1 | contig 10956 bp, 8 predicted proteins | sample 1672161 | NCBI WGS metagenome assembly OLPW01 (sample SAMEA3136654, study PRJEB25190) | human gut metagenome
AGCGGCGCGGACGGTCTGTCTACCTGGCGGGAGTGCGCCGCCGCTGTGGCACAGCTGGTGGGCGGCTTTGCGGCGGCGGACCGCGCGGGGCGGCTGGTGCTGCGCACCTTTGCCGAAAAGCCCTGTGCCGCGCTGACCGCGGCGGCGCGCAGCGAGGCGGCGGTCTCGGACTTTGCCTGCCACTACGCGGCGCTGAGCATCGAGACCGACGACGGCAGCTTTGCCGCGGGCCGCAGCCAGGATACCGGCCTGACGATGCGCATTTCCAACATGACGCTGGCCGAAAAGGGTCTGCCCGCCACACGGCAGCAGATCACCGACAACCTGTTTGCGGCGCTGCAAAGGCTGGACTACGTCCCGGCCACCGTGACGATGCCCGGCGACCCGGCGTTTGAGCCGGGGGACCGCGTGGCGCTGCCGATGGAGGACGGCACTGCGCCCGAGATGCTCGTGACGCATTTCGTCTGGCGCTACCGCGGGCGGCAGACCTTAAAGGGCGTGGGCCGCAACCCTTACTTAGGCGGCACAACGGACGGCGCGACGGAAAAAGCGCTGCGCCGCTTACAGAACAGCGCCGAGAGCAAGCGGATCGTGTATTACAGCTTCACGAACCCGGCGGAGCTGGCGGTGCAGACCGTGGAGACGCCCGCCGTGGCAATTGCCTTCACGGCGGTGGAGGAGACGAGCGCTATGTTTCTGGCGCAGCTGCTGCTGGACGCAGCGCCCGACACCGGCAAGGTACTGACGCTGACCGTGCGGTACTATATAAACGACGTGCCTGTGGAAAATTTTGCACCGCAGCAGCGGCTGGAGACGGGCGCACACACGCTGGCGCTGTTCTACCCGTTTGCGTCGGTGGAGGCCGGGACGGTCACGCGGCTGTCGGTGCGGCTGGTCTGCGCGGGCGGCACGGTAAAGATCGCGCCCTACGGCATCAAGGCCACCGTGACCGGGCAGGGCATGGCAAGCGAGACGCCGTGGGACGGCACGCTGGAATGTGAGGAGACACTGCTGCCGATTACAATAAAAGCACGCAGCATCAATGTATAAAACGAAGGGAGCGGATGCAATGACCCTGCACGGTCATACGCGCATTGAACTGACCGATGTGCACACCGGCGCGGTGGAGGTGGTGGAGAGCGATAATCTTATCACCAACGCAGTGTCGGATATTTTTAACGGCTACGGCGGCAGCCTGAACAAGGCCATGCTGCTGTGGCGCGGCGACCAGGGGTACACGAATGCCCCGAAGGACCTGGTGACGATGTTTTACGGCGGCCTGCTGCTGTACGACACGCCGCTGGGCAGCGACCCAGCCACAGTGTTTGCCCCGGTGGGCGCGGGCGTTGTGGGCACGGCGATGGCCGGGCAGGTCAACGCGACCAAAAACACGGTGCGCGGCAGCGCCAACCTGACCGAGACGAAGATCGACCCGTGGAGCGGCGTCGTGACCTACGTCTATGAGTTCGCGACGAGCCAGGCCAACGGCGTCATCGGCTCGGTCTGCCTGACCCACCCGATGGGTGCGTACTACTCCGAGATGATCGACGCGCCGGACGCAGCCGCCTGCAACGCGGACCGGCTCGGCTTTGGCGGGGCGCTGGGCGGTGACCAGCTGCTGACGGGCCTTTTGGCCAAAACGACCTACCCCACCGACGAGAAGGGCGTGCTGCTCTACGCCGACCCCGAGGCGGACGAGGCCGTGGCCGGGTATCTGAACGCCGACGAGGGCGTGCTGGAGCTGCGGCATCATGCGCTGGGGCTGAAAACGCTGGACCTGTTCCGCCGCGACCCCACCGGCCTGTGGGACAGCCTGCGGAGCACCGACACGCTGAATGTAGGGGACTTTTTGCAGGCGGATTCCTCCGCCGGGGAGGACTACTGCCGCATCTGCTTTGACGCGGAGGCGGATAAAATCTATCTGGTGTCTGCGCCGGAGGTTGACTACATTGACGCAATGGGCGTTGTAAAAATACGTGAGTACGACAGAAAGACGCTGGCGGCAAAGGACTACACCGTGCCGAACAACACCGGCGTTGATCTGCAGTCCTTCATCAGCGAGAACCGCGGCACGCCGCTGAACGGCACGGTCTACGGCGGCAGCCTTTATATGGTCCAGGACCAGGCTGAGCAGATCTATCGCTTTCCGCTGGCTGACCCCACCGATGTGCAGGCCGTGACGATGCACGGCGACGACATGGCCTACCTGTCCGACGCCCACGACGGGCGGCTGTACTGCTACTACCGCACCCGCGCCGTGGTGCTGAACACCGGGAAGAACGAGCTGTTCTCCTGCGAGGCGGCGGGCTACGACAACACGACGTCGGGCTTTTCCACAACAGCGCCGGTGCTGGGCGAGCCGCTGACGCCGCTGCGCCGCTACTACGGCGACAGCCGCATCCGTACCGAGCGTGTGCTGCGGGCAAACTATCTGGCGACGATCAACGACCTGCCGAAGTCGGTGGAAAAGACCGCCGACAAGACGATGAAGGTCATCTACACCCTGCACAGAGGAGGCTGAGGATGCAGCAGACAGGAATTTTTGCAGGCCGCACCGAGGTGCGCTGCCCCTACGCCCGCTGGGGCTGGACCCGCGGCGGGGGCAAGGTCTGGCACGGCGGGCTTGACCTGGCCGGGCTGGACGACGCGACGATCCGAATGCCCTACTATAAAGGCAAGCGCATCACGGGCCGCGTGACCCGGGCGCGTATCGTCACGGACAGGCGCGACAAGACCTGGGAGTGGGGCTATTATGTCTGTGTTCAGCTGGACCACGGGCAGACGCCCGACGCCGTGAACTTTTTGTATTTTGCCCACTGTGCGTCGCTTCTGGTCAAGGCCGGGCAGCGCGTGGCGAGCGGGGACGCGCTGGCTGTCATGGGCAATACCGGCAATGCGGCGCTGGCCGACCCGCCGTACAGGCACTGCCACCTGGAGGTGCGCGCCGCAGCGGGCGGCGTCGGGCTGGACCCGACGGTGTATGCGGGGTGCGAGAATGCTGTCGGCGTGTACGGCGCGGCGGGACGGATGCAGGTCATCACGGTGGGGCCGGTCACCCAGGGCGATGCGGACGCGGTTTTGGAAGTCTGCCGGGCCCGCGGGCTGGTGGATGCCGGACTGTACAGAAGCGAATGGAGGGATGCTTAATGGAGAAACGAAATCTGTTTGTCAGCGGCAAGGCCGTCGTGGCGGCGGTGTGCGGGGCGTTCACGGCAGCGTTCGGCTGGCTGGGCTGGCTTGTTGTGGCGTGGGCCGCCTGCATGGCGCTGGACTGGGTCAGCGGCAGCGCCGCCGCGGCCAGCAGGGGCGCGTGGTCGAGCGCCGCCGCCCGGGCCGGCATCTGGCACAAGGCCGGGATGGTGGTCGTTGTGCTGGTGTGCGCCCTGACCGACGCCGTGCTGGCGGTGGCCGTTGCCAACCTGCCCGGGCTGGGCCTTGAGGTGAACGGCGTGGTGCTGCCGGTGGTGCTGGTGTGGTACATTTTTACCGAGCTCGGTTCCATTGCCGAGAACGCCGCCGCCATGGGCGCACCCGTGCCCGGGTGGCTGGTAAGGATTTTGGCGCAGGGGAAGGAAGGGGCGAAAAAGTGAGGTGCGCGGCGGCGATGACCGGAGGGGTTTTGCCCGTGAATGGGCGGCAGCTTTGCCTTCCCCCAAGTGGGGGAAGGTGGCCCCGCAGGGCCGGATGAGGGATGAGCTTGCGAAAAGCAGAGCGCGAACGGGGAATCACCGCAGGGCTGCCCCTCATCCGCCCTCGGGCGGGGCCTCGGGCACCTTCCCCCAAGTGGGGGAAGGCTGACAACGTGAACCTGTGAGTCGGTAAAAAAGAAGGGTATCTGTCGCATGAACGGCAGATACCCTTTTTTTATTTTGCTTACAGGTAATTTTTCAGGTCGCTCTTGTTCGTGGCGCAGCGCTCGGCGGCCTCGCGGGTGATGCGGCCTGTGCTGACAAGGCGGGCTAGGTCGGCGTTCAGGCTGTGCATACCAAGGGCCGCGCCGGATTGCAGGATGCTCGGGATCTGGTAGCACTTGCCCTCGCGGATCAGGTTTGCGACGGCGTCGGTGCCCACCAGAATCTCCGTGGCGGCGCAGCGGCCCTTGCCGACGGCCAGCGGCAGCAGCTGCTGGGTGATGACGCCGCGCAGCACGGCGGCCAGCTGGCCGCGGATCTGGTTCTGCGCACCGGCAGGGCAGACGTCGATGATGCGGTCGATCGTCTGCGCCGCGCCGATGGTGTGCAGCGTGCTCATGACAAGGTGTCCGGTCTCGGCAGCCGTGACGGCAGCGGAAATCGTCTCATAGTCGCGCATCTCGCCGACGAGGATGACGTCGGGGTCCTCACGCAGGGCGCTGCGCAGCGCCGAAGCAAAGCTGCGCACATCGGCGCCGACCTCGCGCTGGTGGATCAGCGAGCAGCGGCCCTGATAGACGTACTCGATGGGGTCCTCAATCGTGATGATGTGGTCGCTGCGCGTCTTATTGATGTGGTCGATCATGGCGGCCAGCGTGGTGGATTTGCCGCTGCCCGTGGGGCCGGTGACCAGGATCAGGCCGCGCGGCTCGTCGGCCAGCTTTGTCAGAACGGGCGGCATGGCCAGCTCTTCCAAGGTCGGGATGGAGTCGTTCAGCAGGCGCAGTGTGGCTGCGGCCCTGCCCTGCTGGTAAAAGACGTTCACACGGCTGCGGGTACCGTCGGGTGCGACAAGCGCAAAATCTGCGTCGATGCGCTCCGATGTGATGGCCTCGCGGTGGGCCTCGTCCATCAGGCTCAAAATCAGTGAGCGCGTCTCTGCCGCCGAAAGCTGGACCGGTGCCTCCGCCAGATGCCCGTCGATGCGGAACATCAGCGGCAGCCCCTCGGAGATATGAATATCGCTGGCCTTGCTGTTCCGCGCCAGCGCGGTGAGCTCATGGATCTGCATGGCAGTTACTCCTCCCGTCACTCCTCATAGAACGTGATCTTCAGCAGCTCCTCGGGGGTGGTTTCGCCCTCGCGGACGAGCTGCAGGGCGGCCTCGCGCAGGCTCGTCATGCCCTGGCTGCGGCGGGCGGCCTCGGTCAGCTGCGCCTGCGTTGCTCCGGCAGAAATCAGTTCGCGCAGCTCACGGTTGATGATGACCAGCTCGTGGATGGCGATACGCCCGCGGTAGCCCGTGCCGTTGCACTGGGTACAGCCCGTGCCGCGGCGCACAAACGGGATGTCAGGCCCTAAATAGGTGCGCTCCTCCGCCGTGACCGGCATCTGCTTGGCGCAGTGCGGGCAGACGCGGCGCATCAGACGCTGGGCCACGAGGCCCGCGACGGAGTTTGCGATCATGTACCGCTCGACACCCATATCCTCCAAACGGACAATGGACGACAGCGCGTCGTTTGTGTGCAGCGTTGAGAAAACCATGTGGCCCGTGATGGCCGCACGCACCGAGATGGACGCTGTCTCGGCGTCGCGCGTCTCGCCGACCATGATGACGTCGGGGTCCTGGCGCAGCAGGGCGCGCAGACCGCTCTCAAACGTCAGGCCGGCAATGTTGTTGACCTGCGTCTGGTTGATGCGGGCCAGGTTGCGCTCCACGGGGTCCTCGATCGTCGAGACGTTGACCTGCCGCTCGGCAATCGTCTGCAGGACCATGTACAGCGTCGTCGTTTTGCCGGAGCCTGTCGGTCCGGTCAGGTAGACGATGCCGTTCGGGCGGTTCAGCAGCGGCAGAAAGCGCTTGTAGGTCTCGTCGTTCATGCCGAAATGGTTGGCATTTTTGATGTAAGTGTTGCTGGACAGAATACGCAGAACGGCCTTCTCGCCAAAGACCGTCGGCAGGATCGAAACACGGACGTTGACGTCGGGGCCGGTCTCGAGGCGTGCGCGGAAGTGGCCGTCCTGCGGGATGCGGTGCTCGGCAATGTCAAGGTTCGACATGATTTTGATACGCGCGATCAGCGGCTGGTGCAAAGCACGCTGCAGCGTCACATAGTCAATAATGACGCCGTCGATGCGCATACGGACCTTCGTCTCGCCCTCGAACGGCTCGATGTGAATATCCGACGCCGTCGTCGTGACGGCACGCTGCACGAGGCTGTTCAGCAGACGGATGATGGGCGCGTCGAGGTCGCCGCCCTCGGCGGTCATGTCGATGGCCAGATCCTCGGTCTGGGCGGCGGCCATGTCGCTGTCGTTGGCGGTGCGGGCCGCCTTGCGGGCGCTGACCTCGGCGTAATAGTAGCGGATGGCGCGGCGCAGCGGCTCCAGCTCGGCCAGCACGATCTCCGGTTCGAGGCCGGTCAGCTGGCGGATGTCCTCAAGGGCGTAGTAGTTCAGCGGGTCGTTGGCGGCAATCGTCAGCGCGCGCGGACTCTGCGCAATCGGCAGCATATCGTACTTCTGCGCAAGCTCCTGCGGGACCTTCTCAACGGCGGTCACATCGACGTTGGTGTGCTCGATGTCGATCATTTTAAGCTGGAGGCGCTGGGCCAGTGCCTCCAGGACCTGACGCTCATTGACGTAGCCAAGCTCCTGCAAAGCCTGGCCGACGCGCAGGTCGCGGTGCTCTTTCTGGTAGGCAAGGGCGGTGTTCAGCTGGTCGGGCGTGATATAGCCGAACTCGATCAGAACGTCGCCGAGGCGGATGTTTTTCACGGCTGTACGCCTCCTTTGTCACAGAGGATCACGTTCAGGGATACATTGAACGCCGTGGCCGTCACGGCGCTGCCGTCGGTGTCGGCAAAGCTGCGGGTATCGATGGAGAAGGATACAAGCTGTACGGACGGGTAGTTCGCGGCCATGTCGTCCAGCATCGAAAGAAAATCACTGTCCTCGCCCGTGCAGCAGAAGCTGACCGCCACGCTGCGGTAATAGCCCGGCTGGTCATAGTCCGGGATGAGGTCGGAGGCTAAGATCTGCTGCAAAATGGCGTTGCCCTGGGCCGTCGTGTCAGCGGTGTCAGCGGTGATGCTGTCGTCGTCACCGGCAAGGGCGGACGCGGCTGCGCTGGGGGCAGCGCTCTGTCCGGCGTTCTCACTGGCGGTATAATAGGTAAGGCTCTGGGTCACGGGCTCGCCGATGGTCAGCGAGTCGGGCTGTAAATTGTGGTTCAGCTCCAGGCTTGTCACCAGCGTGTCCAGTTCGTCACTGCTCAGCAGGCTGTAGTAGCTGGCGTTGGCGGTCTGCAGTTCGCCCCAGTTGTTGTTTTTCTCGGCGGCGTAGGTGCCGGCCAGCATGATCGTATCCTGCATGGAGGTCTGGGCGTCCTGCGCCTCGCGCAGATCGGCGTCGGCCTGCTGGTGGTTCTCAATGCCCGGAATCAGCAGGAACCGGACAAAAAGCACAACGAACGCCAGCATCAGAACGACGTACAGCAGAATTTTATCGCGCTTTGTCATTGGTGCAATTTCCATAGCGCCCTCCTTTACTGCTGCGGCGCTGCCAGCACACAGCGCAGATCGATGGAATAGCCGTCGTCATCGGCCTTGTAGCCGGTGTAGCTGACGGTGGAAAACACCCCGCAGTTCTGCAGGGAACGGATGTAGGCCGGAATGTCGATGACCTGGGAGGAGTTCGCGTTAAAGAGCAGCTCACCCGTCGATGCGTTGTAGTCGGTGAACTGGATCGTGATGCCGGACCCGCCGGCAGCCTCGACCCGGTGCAGCAGACTGCTGGTCACGTCGGGATAGCTGTTCAGCAGCTCGGTCATCCCGTCGGAATAGTCGGTCAGCGAGCGGAACTGCGCCGCAGACACGGAATCCTGCGTTGCGGCGCGGTATGGCTCGGTATTGTCGCTGCACCAGTTCAGGATGTCCTCCCGCTGGCTTTTCAGCATTGAGGTGTGCAGTGTCAGCACACCCCAGCCCAGCATGGAGACAGCCACGACAGCAAGGCCGGGCACCAGCGTCCGCAGGCCCTGGCTGCGGGACTCCGACTTGGCCGCACCGGCGGCCTTCTGCCAGCGCAGATAAAAGTTGTTCTGTTTCATAGCCATAATGATAAGCCCCCGGGGCAAGTATTTGCAGGTAAAAATCAGCGTGCGATCAGGTTGCCCGCCGCGTAAAGCACATCGGCCAGCGCGGTGCCGGACGGCAGCTTAACGGTGGGTGAATCCGGGAAGCGGTCCACCTGCAGGCCCAGCGCCTCACAGCCCGGGCGGCAGACCGCAAGGTCGTCCGCCGTGGAACCGGCAAAGCAGACCGTCTCAATGCGGTGCTCGCTCTTGCTGGTCGTGTGGAACTGGATCAGGCCCGAGAGTTTCTGCGCGATCTCGGTGCCGGACTCCGCCGAGCCGCGCGGGTTGAATAGGCGGCTGCGGGTCGAGTAGGTGTACTGCCCCTGCACAAACAGGCAGGCAGAGATCGTGTCATCGTCAAATTGCAGCAGCACGAAGGTTTTTTGCTGCAAATCGGGGATCGTGCGCACGGCCTTGATCGGCGCGGCCAGCCCTAAGTCGATGCTGTACAGCTTGAAGCCGACGGCCTTGGCCAGCGCGTCGTACCCGGCAATGACGCTCTGCTCCACGCGGGTGGCCAGCACGGTATCCACGCGGGTCTTGGCATCGCGGGAGAGCAGCATATAGTCGTCCAGCGGAGCCTTGACCTCGGCGCCGCCGCTGGCAAGCTCATGGGAGAGCACAGCCATCCGCTTTTTCTCGCTCATGGCGGGCAGCGACAGGATGCGGTGCATGAACTGGCTGCCGCCTGCAATCAGCGCCACGCGGTTCATCGGCAGCTTGTTGGCGGTGAAAAACTCTTTGAGCGCGGCGGTCAGGTCCGCTTCGTTTGTGATGACGCCGTTGATCAGGCAGCCCTCGGGCAGCTCGGTCTGGGCGGCGGCGACAACGCGCGCCCCGCTGCCCGTGGGCGTGCCGACGGCGGCATACACCGTGCGGCTGCACAGATATAAAGAGGTAAGAAGTGCCATGGTGGGCCTCCCGGAATAGAATTTAAATCGCGCCGCTCGACGCGCCGATGGTGCCGTAGGACTGGTAGATGGGCACGATGACCGCGGCTACGACGCCGCCGACCACGAGACCCATAACAACGATCATAACGGGCTCCAGCAGCGTGACAAGGCGCTTGGTCGCCATCTCGGCCTCATAGTCGAGTGTCTCGCTGATGGTCGCCAGCAGGCTGTCCAGCTTGCCGGTCTCCTCGCCGACAGCGACGGAGGAGGAGAGCTTCACTTCAAAACCGTCGATGCCCGCAATCGCCTCCGACAGGCTGTGGCCTGCGCGGATGCTGTCCAGCGCGTCACCGAACTGGCTCTCGATCCAGCGGTTGCCGATGGCGTCGCGTGCCGCGGCCAGTGTCGTGATGATGGGCACGCCGCTGCCGTACAGGTTGGACAGCGTGCTGGCAAAGCGTGCCGTGCAGATCTTGCGGTTCAGCACGCCGACCACCGGCGCGTGCAGGATGAAGCGGTCCCACTGGCGGCGGACCTTCGGCTGCGCCAGCAGGAGCTTGCCGCCAAAGACGATGAGCGCCGCCGCGACGAGCAGCACCGGCCAGTTGGCACCGACAAAGTCGCTGACGTCAAACAGCAGCTGGGTCAGGAACGGCAGGGTCTCCATCTGGTCAAACATCGGTTTGAACTGCGGCAGAACAAAGGTCATCAAAATCGCAATAACGCCGACGATCAGCACGGACAGGATAATGGGGTACATCATGCTGTTGCCGACCTGCTGGTTCATCTTGTGCTCGCGCTCATAGTAGGTCGCCATGCGGGCGCAGGCGTGGTCGATGCTGCCGGTGCCCTCAGCGCTGCGGATCATGGCCAGCAGCAGGGTGGGGAACGCGGGTGCGCAGGACTCCATCGCATCGGACAGCGGCACGCCCTTGCGCAGCTCGCTCAGGATGGCCTCGTACAGGGCCTTCTGGCGGGCGTCGATGGTGCGCTCGTCCGCCATGATGCGGAACGCACGCACCAGCGGCACACCAGCAGTCAGCAGGGTGCCCAGGTTGCGGCAGAAATCCGCCAGCACGGCGGTTTTCAGCGGACGGAACGTCGCGAGGGCCTTCTGGGCCTCCTGCACGTCGGTCATGTACAGGCCGTCATTGCGCAGCTTGGCGTAGAGCGCCTCCTCGCTGGGGGCCTCAAGCAGTCCGCGGACGGTCTTGCCCTTCTCATTGGTGGCAGTATAACGAAAACGTGGCATGAGGGAGATTCCTCCGAAAGAAATAGATGAAAGGCTGATTCCCTTGGCCCCCTCTGGCGCAAGCGCCACCTCCCCCGTACCGGGGGAGTCTGTCTCGCAGAGGGAGGCAAGGAGCATCACAAAAACGCGCAGTACCATTCCAAAACGGGCCCGCCAAACAGCATCGCGATCACGATGCCCGCACACAGAAACGGGCCGAAGGCGAAGTGGTCCTTCTTCCCTGCCTTTTTGGCGGCCAGCAGGTATATGCCGTACATACCGCCAAAAACAATGCCGAAAAACATCGCCAGCAGCGTATTCTGCCAGCCCAGGAACAGCCCGGCGGCTGCCATCAGCTTGATGTCGCCGCCGCCGAACGCGCCGTCAATGACAAGGCAGAGCAGAAACATCGGCACACTGACGCAGAGCGCACCGATGACGTGCGGCAGCCAGTCGGCAGGGGAGAGCAGCACGCTCACCGCGCCGCAGACCGCCAGCGCCAGATTCAGCCGATCCGGGATGGTCTGCGTCTCGGCATCAATGAGCGAAACGCTCAGCAAGATCCCGCAGACCGCCAGCGCCAGCAGCGCGGCCCAGCTCATGCCGAACAGCCCGCCCGGCAGGGCGTAGGCGGCGCCGTACCGCCAAGTGCAGCCCAGCGCCAGCACGCCGCCCAGAAGCTCCACCAGCAGGTACCGCGCCGGAATGTGCGCACCGCAGTGGCGGCACCGCCCGCGCAAGAATAACCAGCTGAACACAGGCACTAAGTCCGGCGCACCCAGCGTGTGGCCGCACTGCGGGCATACGCTGCGGCCTTTCAGCGGGTCCATGCCCCGCGGCAGC
>OLPW01003972.1_pt1 | contig 10953 bp, 10 predicted proteins | sample 1672161 | NCBI WGS metagenome assembly OLPW01 (sample SAMEA3136654, study PRJEB25190) | human gut metagenome
CGTCCCGGCCCAGCAGCCCAAACGGCGCGGTTGGATCGTCGGTCTGGCCGCCGTGCTGACGGTGCTCATCTTGGGGGTGGCCACCATCGGGTCGTGCACCTCGGTGTTCACCAGTTCCATGGGGGCCTTCTCCTACGAGTCGCCCTCCTGGGCCGACACGGTTACCGGAGACACCGTGGGCATCATCAACATCAGCGGCACCATCCAGTACGACGGCACCACCTCAAGCCCCGAGGGGCTTAAAAGCCAGTTGGACGCCGCCGAGCAGAACCCGCATATCAAGGCGGTCGTGCTGCGCGTGAACTCCGGCGGAGGCGTGGCCACGGCCGGCGAGGAGATGAGCACCTACATCCGCGACTTCTCCAAGCCCGTGGTGGTCTCGAGCGCCTCCATCAACGCGAGTGCCGCCTACATGATCTCGTCCCAGGCCGACTACATTTTCACGGACAAGACGACCTCCATCGGCTCCATCGGCGTCATCATGTCGGTGACCGACCTGTCGGGGCTCTACGAGAAGCTGGGTATATCCGTCGAGAACATCACCTCGGCCGACGCCAAGGACTCCGGCGCCGGCAACCGCCCGCTCACCGAGGAGGAGCGCGCCTGGTACCAGGATCAGGTGGATCAGATCAACGAGGTGTTCATCAACTTCGTCGCCGAGGGCCGCGACATGCCGGTGGAAGACGTGCGCGCGCTGGCCACGGGCCTTACGTTCACCGGCATGGACGCCGTGGAAAACGGGCTGGCCGACGAGTTGGGCACCCAAGAGGCCGCCGTGGCGAAGGCCTGCGAGCTGGCCGGTATCGCCGATGCTGATACCGTGTATCTGCAGTCGTCCACGAGCGATTTGTCGCGCCTTCTGGATATCATGGGCACCGAAGATTCGCTGGATGTTTCCGGGACACTGAAGGAGTTGGAGAACCGTGTCGGACTTGAATAGCAGAGAGCGGGTCGAGTGGCCCGCCCGCGCCGTGGTGACGGCGGGCATGCCCTATGGGAACAAGCCCTTGCACTTCGGCCACATCGGCGGCGTGTTCGTGCCCGCCGACGCCTTCGCGCGCTTTCTGCGCGACCGCATCGGCGCCGAGAACGTCCGTTTCGTCTCCGGTACCGACTGCTTCGGCAGCCCCATCAACGAGGGCTACCGCAAATTGGTGGAGGCCGGCGAGTTCTCGGGCACCATCGCCGACTACGTGCTCGCCAACCATGAGCGCCAGAAGGCGACCCTCGAGGCCTTCCAGGTGAGCCTGGACATCTACGAGGGAAGCGGCATCGGGCACGCGGGCGACGTGCACCAGATGATCTCCGACCAGTTCATCGAGCGCCTGCACGAGAGCGGCCACTTGAAGCTGGATTCCACCCTGCAGTTCTACGACGCTAAGGCCGGCACCTTCCTGAACGGCCGCCAGGTGCAGGGCCACTGCCCCGTGCAGGGCTGCAAGTCGGAGCACGCCTACGCCGACGAGTGCGATCTGGGGCACCAGTACGCGCCAGTGGACCTCATCGCTCCGGTATCCACGCTCACGGGCACCGTCCCCGAGATGCGGCCCGTGGAGAACTGGTACTTCGATCTGCCCGGGTTCGAGGACTTCCTGAAGGGCTACGTGCGCGAGCTTGAGGCCGACGACGAGGTGCGCCCGGTAGTGACCAAGGCCATCGCCGAGTTTCTGGCGCCGCCCGTGATCTTCGTGAAGAACGAGCACTTGGAAGAGTACGAGGCCATGGCCGCCGAGCTGCCGCCCCACGAGTTCCGTCCCGCCGAGGGCAACAAGCAATCCTTCGAGATAGAGTTCGCCTCCATCGGCGAGCGCGATCGGGCCCGCGACGCGCTGGCCGCGGCCGGCCTGCGCTTCCGCACCTCGAAGACGCTCGTGCCCTTCCGCATCACCGGCAACATAGAATGGGGCGTGCGCGCTCCCGTCATCGACGGCGTGGAGGGGCTCACGGTGTGGTGCTGGCCCGAATCGCTGTGGGCGCCCATCTCGTTCACCATTACGATCAACGACGAGCAGGGGATGCCGCGCACGAGCTGGCGCGACTTCTGGTGCTCCGACGACGCTCGGGTCTACCAGTTCATCGGCCAGGACAACCTGTACTTTTACGGCGTGGCCCAGCCGGCGCTGTGGGAGGCTCTGCGCCCCGGCGGCCTGTTCGCCGAGGGCCCCGACTCCCAGATGCGCCAGACCACGCTCGTGGCGAACCACCATATGCTCTTCGGGAAAAAGAAGGCCTCCTCGTCGGGCGCGGTGAAGCCGCCCACGGGCGAAGAGCTGCTGGAGCACTACACGCCCGAGCAGCTGCGCGCCCACTTCCTGGCGCTCGGGCTCGACCAGAAGTCCGTCGGCTTTTCCCCGAAGCCCTTCGACCCGGACCCGGCCAAGCGCGACGATCCGCGCTACGCCGACCCGGTGCTCAAGGAGGGGGCGCTGCTCACCAATGTGTTCAACCGCCTCGCCCGCAGCTGCTTCTACGAGGCGCAGAAGAACTTCGACGGCTGCATGCCTTTGGGCGCCGTGACGCCCGAGGTGCGTCGTCGCGCCTTCGAGGCGCTGCTCGACTACGAGGAGCGCATGCACAAGGTGGAGCTGCACCGGGTGATGTCGGTGTGCGACGAGTTCATCCGCTGGTCGAACAAGTGGTGGGCCGACGGCATCAAGGCCGCCGAGGCGTCCGAGGACGCGGATGCGCGCCGCCAGGTGCTTGTGGACTCGTTCTACCTGCTGCGCGTGGCCTGCCTGCTCATGCATCCCGTCGTGCCCGTGGGCTGCGAGAAGATCTGCGACTACCTGAGCTTCGACTTCGGTGACTTCTTCAGCTGGAACTACGACTTCGATTCCAACGACGAGTTGTGCCCGGCCATCGAGATCGATGCCGGCGCCCACCGCATCCACGAGCTCCCTCCGCGCTTCGATTTTTTCCGCAAGCACGAGTCGCAGTACAAGTAAGGCTAACGTGCCGGACCGATCGTTCCGAGAGCCCGCTTCTGGCGGGCTCTTTTTGCTCCTTCGGATGTCCTGTCCGCGAAAGCGATGGTCCGTAAGGGATGAGCGAGAGCGCGCAAATGGGGCTGCGAGTGCCCAGCATGGCGGATCCGATGCATCGAACCGGAAGTCGCGGTTGCGCGGCTGCGTGGCGGAGGCTGTCGGTCGGAGGTTGCGGCCGCGATGCTGTTCGTTGAGTGGTGCGGACGAGATAGCGCGGGCTGGGAGCTTTGTAGCGGAAGGGGAATGAGATGGCTACGATTGTCGAGGGCCTTCTTGCTGCGCGGGGACGCCTCCTCCGGCGCTTGTCTGCCTTGTCGTACTTTCTTTGCGCAATCCCTTGCTTTTGCGGGGGATTGTGCTATTTTAGACAGGCTGTCTTCGCAGGCGTGCGATGGGCAGCGGCAATTATCACACATGCTCGGGCGACCGGCACCGCGAGTGGCCACCGGAAAAGGCTGCGGTTGAACTGGGATGACCTCGGGCAGAGGACTAACGAATGGAGTGATCATGACGAAAGTCAGCATTACCACGCTGCTCGACGCCGGCGCGCACTTCGGGCATCAGACCCGCCGCTGGAACCCCAAGATGAAGCCGTACATCTTCGGCAGCCGCGGCGACATCTACATCATCGACCTGAAGCAGACCCTCTACGGGCTCGACGCCGCCTACACCTTCGTGAGCAACCTCACCCGCAAGGGCGGTACCGTGCTGTTCGTGGGCACCAAGAAGCAGGCCCAGGAGGCCGTCGCCGACGCCGCCAACCGCTGCGGCATGCCCTACGTGAACGCCCGCTGGCTCGGCGGCATGCTCACCAACTTCGCCACCATCCGCACCCGCGTGAAGCGCATGGAGGAGCTGGAGGCCATGGACGCCGACGGCCGCATGGCGCTGCTTCCGAAGAAGGAGCAGATCCTGCTGCACAAGGAGCTCGCGAAGCTGCAGACCAACCTCAATGGCATCCGCAACATGAAGAAGGTGCCCGACGCCATCTTCGTGATCGACACCAACCGCGAGGGCATCGCCCTGCACGAGGCCCATCGTCTGGAGATCCCCGTGGTGGGCACGCTGGACACCAACTGCGATCCGGACGACGTGGATTACGGCATTCCGGCCAACGACGACGCCATCCGCTCGGTGCGCCTTCTGGCCGACTTCATGGCCGACGCCGTCATCGCCGGCACCGGTGCCGACGTGACCGCCGCCGAGATGGCCGGCGAGGCCGCTGCCGCCGACGCCGTGGCCGAGGTGGCCGTCGAGGCCGCTGCCGAAGTGGCCGCCGACGTCGTGGCTGACGCGGTTTCCGAGTAACCCGACCCAGTAAGACTCTCATTCCCCAAAGGAGGAATTCATGGCTAACATCACCGCTTCCATGGTGAAGGAGCTCCGCGAGATGACCGGCGCGGGCATGATGGAGTGCAAGAAGGCCCTGGCCGAGGCCGAGGGCGACATGGACAAGGCCGTCGACGTGCTGCGCACGCGCGGTCTGGCCGCCGTGGCCAAGAAGGCCGGCCGCGCCACCAACGAGGGCACCGTCATGGCCATCGTGAACGACGCGTGCACCACCGGCGCCGTGGTCGAGCTGAATTGCGAGACCGACTTCGTGGGCATGAACGAGAAGTTCAAGGCCTACGCCGAGAAGATCGCCAAGGCGGCGCTTGCCGCCAAGCCGGCCGATGTGGACGCGCTGAAGGCCGCCGTCATCGACGGCGAGACCGTCGAGGAGATCGTCACCGACTGCATCCACGTGATGGGCGAGAACACCCAGCTGGCCCGCGTGGCCGTGGTGGACGCCCAGGCTGTGTCCGCCTACATCCACGGCGGCGGCAAGATCGGCGTTCTGGTGACCTTCAACGTTGAGGGCATCGATCCGGCCTCCGACGCCTTCCAGAAGTGCGGCCGCGACATCGCCATGCAGGTGGCCGCTCTGAACCCGGTGTCCGCCACCCGCGAGGACGTGCCCGCCGACGTGGCCGCCCACGAGATGGAGATCTACAAGGCCCAGGCCGCCGAGTCCGGCAAGCCCGAGGCCATCCAGGAGAAGATCGCGCTCGGCCGCATGGACAAGTTCTACAAGGAGAACTGCCTCGCCGAGCAGGACTTCGTGAAGAACCCCGACCTCACGGTGGCCCAGTACGCCGACGAGTGCGCCAAGGAGATGGGCGGAAAAATCGCCATCACCGGTTTCGTGCGCTTCGCCCTGGGCGAGTAGCCGCAACGGGATGGATTTATTTCCAAAAGGAGGAAAGCCCGCGCGGGTGCGCGGGCTTTTTTCTATAATAGGGACACTTGTGAATAGTTGCATGACGCGGGGCGCTCGGGCGTCCCGGCAAAAGGACTAGAAATGAACCAGGAAGTCATCATCGTTCGGGGAAACCATACCCTCAAAGGCGACGTGCGCGTCTCCGGCGCCAAGAACTCGGCCTTGAAGCTCATGGCCGCGTCCATTCTGGGGCAGGGGGAGACGATCCTGCACAACGTGCCACTCATTTCCGATATCGAACTTATGAGCGAGGTGCTCGCGCGCCTGGGCGCCACCGTGGTGCGCGAGGGGCATACCCTGCGCATAAACACTGCCGACGTCGACAGCTGCGAGACGCCCTACGAGCTCGTCTCGAAGATGCGCGCCTCCATCTCGGTGCTGGGGCCGCTCATCGGGCGCTTCGGCGAGGCGCGGGTGGCCATGCCCGGCGGCTGCCAGATCGGCGCCCGCAAGATCGACATGCACCTGGTGGGCTTGGAGGCCCTGGGCGTTGCGTTCGACGTGGATCACGGCGTTCTGGCCGCCACGACGCCGAACGGCCTGCGCGGCACCCACGTGTACCTCGAGTTCCCCTCGGTGGGCGCCACGGAGAACATGCTCATGGCCGCCGTGACCGCCGAGGGCCACACGGCCATCGAGAACGCCGCCTGCGAGCCCGAGATCGAGGATCTGGCGAACATGCTCAATGCCATGGGAGCCCGCGTGTCCGGCGCCGGCACCTCGCTCATCGAGATCGAGGGCGTGCCGCTCTCGACGCTCCATCCCTGCGAGCACACGACGGTGGGCGACCGCATCGAGGCGGGCACCTTCCTCGTCGGCGGCGCGCTTTCCGGAGGCCCCCTCACCGTGCACGGCATCGACCCCGCCTTTTTGCGCATGGCCATTATGAAGTTGCGCGCCATGGGCTGCGATGTCGAAACGGGCGACGACTGGATCACCGTGCGCCGCGAAGGGCCCTTGTCCTCCGTGGACATCCAGACGCTGCCGCACCCCGGCTTTCCCACCGACCTGCAGGCCCAGTTCATGCTGCTGGCGGCCCTGGCCGATGACGTGTCGGTCATCACGGAGAACGTCTTCGAGAACCGCTTCATGTTCGCCGCCGAGCTCATGCGCATGGGGGCCGACGTGACGCTGGACGACCACCATGCCATCGTGCGCGGTGTCGATCATTTGGAAGGGGCACCCGTGTCCTCCACCGATCTGCGGGCGGGCGCGGCTCTCGTGCTCGCGGGTATCGTGGCTGACGGCGAGACGAGCGTGCACCACTTGGAGCACATCGACCGCGGCTATGAGGACTACGTGGGCAAGCTGGCCTCCCTCGGCGCCGACATCCGTCGCGTGTCCGCGGATTCTCTCCGCTAGGGGCGTCCATGGCACTGCACGGCAAAAAGGCCCCTTCGGCCTCCCAGACCCGTCGCGTCTCCCGACGCGTGAACGATTCCATGATCGGCTCCCATGTGGAACGCGGCTCCTCCGCTCGGGGGCGCCACGCTGCCGGCGCCGACCGTCCGGCCCGCGTCGACTTCTCCGACGGACGCCGCAGCCGCCGAGCTGACCGCGGCATGGTGGACCAGGTGGACGTGGGCGCTACGAGCGGCGAGAGCGACTCCGATTACGCTCGGCGCCGCGCCCGGCGCAGCTACGCCGAGGAGATTCAGGCCAAGGGGCGCCGCCGCAAGATGATCTTCTTCGGGGCGGTTGCCCTGCTCGTAGTCGTGGTGGCCGCCGTGGCGGGCACGGCGGCGTTCTTCGCCTGGTCCGACTCCCAGCTGTCCTTGGGCGACTCGAACGCCAAAGAGGCGCTGACGGCTCCCGAGGAGGGAGCGCCCTATTACGCGCTGCTCTCCGCCGATCTCGCCAAGAACACGGCAGCTCCCTCCGCATCTGACGCGGCCTACCTGGCCGTGCGCATCGACGAGGGCGCCCGCACGCTTACGTTCATCTCGCTGCCGCCCTCGGTGTCCGTGGAGCTTTCCGACGGCGAGCGCCACGCCCTCCGCGACGCCACGTCGGTTGGCGGCGACGCGGAGCTTCTCCGGGCCGCCGGTTCGCTGCTCGGGGTTCAGTTCGCCCACTTTGCCTCCACCGATGCCGAAGGCCTCGCCTCCCTGGTTGATCTGGTGGGAGGCGTGCCGGTGGAGCTGTCCGAGGAGGTGGACGACCCCCGGGCCGGCATTCACGTGCTGGCCGCCGGCTCCCAGACGCTTGACGGCGCCCAGGCGCTCACGCTTTTGCGAGCGGCCAACTACAGCGATGCAATGGGAATGCAGGCGAAGATGCGGGCCCTGTTCACGGTGAACCTGGCCGAGCGCGCCACCTCGGGCGAGGGCCTTTCCTTCCCGAGCGTGATAGCCGACGGCGCGCCCTTCGTCTCCACGGACTGGACGAGCGGCCAGCTCATTTCCTTGGGCGATGCTCTCAGCCCCCTCACCGAGGCGACGGTGTACGCTGCCGTGGTTCCCGGGCGCCTCACGACCTCCGACGAGGGCGAGGAGACCTACGAGGTGTCCGACGAGGATCTCGCCGCGATGATGGAAGCGGTGAACGCGGGGAATTCGCCGGAGAGTTTCGAGGGCAACCTCGCCAATGTCGACCGCAGCCTCGTCACCGTGGAGGTGCGCAACGGCAGCGGCATCCAGGGCGCGGCGGCCCGTTGCGGCGAGCTTCTGACCTCGGCGGGCTACGACGTGAAATCCGTCGGCAACGTGGACGATGGCACGGTGTACCCCGAGACGCTCGTCATCTACAAGGACGAGGCCTTCGAAATCGCCGCCAAGGCCATCGTGAGCGACCTGTCCGCGGGACGGGTGGTGAACGGCGGTGACTTCTACGCCTTCGACACCAACGTTTTGGTGATCATCGGCACCGACTGGATCGGCTAGGCGCCCTCTGTGTTATGATGCTGGCCGATATAGGAAACCTCTCACGATAGGAGTGACTCATGGTTGAGAAGTCCGATGTGGCCGCGGTGCTGGAGCTGATCCGCCCGAGCCTGCAGGCCGACGGCGGCGACGTGCAGCTGGTGGACGTGTCCGACGACGGCGTCGTCACGGTGGAGCTGCAGGGTGCCTGCAAGGGCTGCCCCATGTCCCAGATGACGCTCGCCAATGGCGTCGAGCGCATCCTGAAGGAGCGCGTGCCCGGCGTTACCTCCGTGGTGCCGGCCCAATAGGCGGCAACGAGTTCGGGAATGCGTGCGGGCTCTTCGGGGCCCGCTTTTTTACGAGAGAGGCTGGTGTATGGAAGGATGCTGGAGCCGTCGCGGGTGCGATGACGAGATGCAGGGGCGCTGTCCGCACAACGTGCCGGGGGAGCCGTGCCCGGCGGACTGCCATTACGCGGCGTGCCACCGTCCGACTCATGTGGTGTGCGAGGACTTCGGAGTGCTCTTAAATCCGAACCGCGATTACGACGCGGCTGTCAAGCAGGTGTGTCGCTTCTGCGAGCACTTCCTTGTGAATGGGCCGGACATCGACCCGGAAACGTGCACGCGCGACAAATTCAGCGGTCGCAACCGGTTCCTGCTTTAGGACTCGACACAGATTTTGTGACCATTTTCTCTCGACTTTTTGCAAAGACCGAGAAGGCAGTTGGGTGAGAGGGCTTGCTTTTGCGTGATTGTCGAGGGGCTCTGCTACAATGCAGTTCGGCAAAGGTTCAAGCGTGAGCGAAGGCGGTGAGAGCAGTGAAAGCGAAGGTGACCTGTCCGGCCTGCGGGGCCGATGACCTCGACGTGCGCGCTTACGACTCGCTCATGGCCCTGCGCGCCGATCTGGCGCTGTTCACGCTGACCTGTCCCCATTGCGCCGCCCGCATCTCGGCGCTTCTGACCATTCCGCCCGAGTTGCGGGAGGAAGTTGTATTTGCCGCCATCGAGCTGGGCGCCGGCATGGGCGCCCATGAGGGAACATCGTAATGCTGAACGACATTTATCAGGGGCTTGACCCCATTGCCTTCTCGCTGGGGCCTCTGGTGGTGCGCTGGTACGGCCTGGCCTACGTGCTCGGGTTCGTCTGCGCCGCCGCCATCATCTACTTCGTAGCGAAGCGCTGGAAGCTCGGCATGAGCGAGGACAACCTGCTCACGCTCATGGTCTGCGCCATCGTCGGCGTGGTGCTGGGTGCGCGCATCGGATACGTGCTGTTCTACGGCGACGGCTACTACCTGTCCCATCCGCTGGAGATCCTTGCGTTCAACCAGGGGGGCATGAGCTTCCATGGCGGTCTCGTGGGGTTGCTCATCGGCGGCGCCGTAGCTGCCCGTATAACGCGTATCCCGTTTCTCGCGTTGGCCGATCTGGGCTCCATTGCCGCACCGGTGGGCCTGTTCTTCGGCCGCTGCGCCAACTTTGTGAACGGCGAGCTGTGGGGCGCGCCCACCGACGGGCCCCTTGGCGTCGTGTTCGGCGGGGCGGCCGGCATGATGCCGCGTCATCCCAGCCAGCTCTACGAGGCGGTGCTGGAGGGACTCGTCATCTTCTGCGTCCTGTTCGCGCTCTCGCGCAAGCGGCCGCCGAGGCCCCAGGGCACCTTCCTCGGCGCATTTCTGGTGCTCTACGGCATCTTCCGCTTCCTCATCGAGTTCGTGCGCGAGCCCGACGTGCAATTGGGATACCTGTGGGGCGGTTGGCTCACTATGGGCCAAGTGCTCTCGGCGCCGCTCATTGTGGCCGGCATCGCGCTGCTCATCTGGGCAGCGAGGACGCGGCATCCCCAGGTTGGGCCGCAGGAGATTCAGCCGCCGTCTGTTCCTGGCGAGGCGGCTTAGGCGCTCCATCGGGTTTTCTTGTAACGACGTGGTGTCACCCGGCGCTGCGGAAATTAGGGCGGCGCTCCTTCCAGTACAATATTTCAAGGCTGCGGACAGCGCGTCTGCGGCTCTTTGTAACGAGCAGCTACAAGAGATATGAGGTAGAACATGGACGTGAAATTCTACAAGTGCATGCATTGCGGCAACATTGCCGTTAAGGTCTTCGACGCGGGCGTGCCGCTGGTGTGCTGCGGCGAGAAGATGGTCGAGCTGGTCGCCGACTCTCAGGACGCCGCCCTGGAGAAGCACGTGCCCGCCGTCGAGGTCGAGGGCAACAAGGTCATCGTGAACGTGGGTTCGGTGGATCATCCCATGCTGGAGGAGCACTGGATCCAGTTCATCTGCCTGGTGACCGACAAGGGCTACCAGATCCACCCGCTCGCCCCGGGCGATGCCCCCCACGCTGAGTTCGTCGTCGCCGAGGGCGAGACGCCGCTCAAGGTCTACGAGCACTGCAACCTCCACGGTTTGTGGGTGACCGAGATCTAAAGCGCCCGCTCGCGGAGCGAAATGAGAAAGACCCGTGTTGCGCGGGTCTTTTTTTCTTGCATTCGGGGAAAACGGTGCTAATATAGACAAGCTTGTCTCAGGGCTTGGTCGGAAACCAAGCCGCATTCGGCCCCTTGGTCGGAAACCAAGGAAGTTAGGAGAACCCAATGAAGCAAGGTATTCATCCGGAGTACGTGGACTGCGTCGTGAAGTGCAGCTGCGGCAACACCTTCACCACCCGCTCCACCAAGCCCGAGCTGAAGATCGACATCTGCAACGCCTGCCACCCCTTCTACACCGGCACCCAGAAGCTCATCGACACCGGTGGACGCGTCCAGCGCTTTGCCGACCGCTTTGGCGCCGCTAAGGACGTCGTGGCCGAGCGCGAGGCCGCCAAGAAGGCCGAGCGCG
>OLPW01003979.1_pt1 | contig 10935 bp, 7 predicted proteins | sample 1672161 | NCBI WGS metagenome assembly OLPW01 (sample SAMEA3136654, study PRJEB25190) | human gut metagenome
AGCAGCTGCCGCACCTCGCTCGCCGTATCGGTACTTAGAATTATGCGGTATTGCCCTAATAAAAACAACAGGAACATTGCAGTGTACAGCAGTGCTCCTGTTGTTTTTTATGCCGAAGTTTATTGCGCATGGCGGGGTGTCACTATATATCATTACACGTGTCTTGACACGTGTAATGAACGGTGCTATACTGTCAAAGTTGGAATTACAGAAGAAACCGAGGAAACCACATGAAAATGGCTAATATGGATGACTATTTTGACGTAGTCATCGTCGGCACCGGCGCTGCAGGCCTTTACTGCGCCCTGAATCTGCCTGCGCGGTACCGCATTCTTCTGCTTACAAAGCAGAAAGCGGACGAGAGCGACTCCTTCCTTGCGCAGGGCGGCATTTGTATGCAGCATGGCGAGGCAGACTACCGCCCTTTTTTTGATGATACGATGCGGGCAGGCCATTACGAGAACAACCCCGCCACAGTAGACCTGATGATTCGTTCCTCCAACTCGATCATCCGGGATCTGGTGCGCCGAGGCGTCCGCTTTGCGCGGGATGACCACGGGGCTCTGCGCTTTACCCGGGAGGGAGCGCACTCCCGCCCGCGCATTCTGTTCCATGAGGATATTACCGGCCACGAGATCACCCAGACCCTGCTGAACGAGGTCCTGCGCTGCGAGAACATCGAACTGCGTGAGCATACGACTCTGCTGGATTTCTTCGCCGATGCCTCGGCCTGCGGCGGTGTCATTGCTGCCGGTCCGGACGGCGAACCGCGAGCCATCGGGGCAGGGGCGGTGGTGCTGGCCTGCGGCGGCATCGGCGGGTTGTATAAAAACTCCACTAACTTCCCCCACATCACGGGGGATGCCATCGCCATGGCCCTGCGCCACGGCGTTGCCTGTGAGCACCTGGACTATATCCAGATCCACCCCACGACTTTGTACAGCCACCGAAAAGGCCGTCGCTTTCTGATTTCGGAATCGGTTCGCGGGGAGGGTGCGCTGCTGCTGGATAAAAACGGGAACCGCTTTACCAACGAATTGCAGCCCCGCGACGTGGTGAGCGCAGCGATCCGCGCACAGATGGAAAAGGACGGTACCGACCATGTGTGGGAGGATATGCGCCCCATCGGTGAGGCGGCTATCCGTGAGCATTTCCCCAACATTCTGGAGCGCTGCGAGGAGGAGGGGTACGACCCCATCCATGAACCGATCCCCGTTGTACCGGCCCAGCATTATTTCATGGGCGGCATCACGGCGAATCTGAGCAGCCGCACAGCACTGCCCCGGCTGTATGCCTGCGGCGAGACCTGCTGCAACGGTGTGCATGGACGCAATCGGCTGGCCAGCAATTCCCTGCTGGAATCTTTGGTCTTTGCACAGCGCGCGGCAGATGATATACTATACGGAGAACCACCTGTCTTTACAGGCGATAAGCCCGATTTGGCCCCATACCGTGAACAGGAACCGCTGTTTGCCGCGTATCGGCAGGAGGTTCTGACCGCTATTGAGAGGAGTAAAAACCATGAATGAGATCACCCAGCTGCTGCATATAGACCCGCTGCTGCTGCAAGCGCTGCGGGAGGATATTCCGGAGGAGGACGTTTCCACAAACGCCGTCATGCCCCACGCCTGCCCCGGCACCGTGGATCTGATTGCCAAGGAGGACGGCATTGTTGCCGGTCTGGCGGTCTATGCCCGCGTCTTTACGCTGCTGGACCCCGGCGCCAAGGTGGAATTCTTCTGCAGGGACGGCGATACCGTACAGCCCGGCCAGAAGCTGGCCGTTGTTACGGGCGATATACGCGCCCTGCTTTCCGGTGAGCGTGTTGCGCTGAACTACCTGCAGCGAATGAGCGGCATTGCCACCTATACCCATCAGCTGTCTGCCCTGCTGGAAGGCACCGGCATTACCCTGCTGGACACCCGTAAGACCAGCCCCAACAACCGCATTTTTGAAAAGTACGCTGTCCGCGTTGGCGGCGGCAGCAACCACCGCACCGGCCTGTCCGACGGCGTTCTGCTGAAGGATAACCACATCGGCGCTGCCGGCGGCGTGGCGAAGGCCGTCAAGATGGCCCGGCAGTATGCGTCTTTCGTCCGCAAGATCGAGGTGGAGGTTGAAACGCTGGAACAGGTCAAAGAGGCCGTGGAAGCCGGTGCGGACATCATCATGCTGGATAACATGAGTGACGAGGATATGCGCAAGGCTGTGACTTTGATTGCAGGCCGCGCCAAGACCGAGTGCTCCGGCAATGTCACGCGGGAAAACATTGCCCGTCTGCGGGACATTGGCATTGACTATGTGTCCAGTGGCGCCCTGACCCATTCGGCCCCCATTCTGGATCTTTCTATGAAGCATCTGCGCCCCCTGACCGCGGAGGAGGCCTGATATGACCACCGCAGAGCGCCGCGCCGCCATTTTGCAGCAGCTTGCCCATGCCCGAGCGCCTCTTGCCGCCCGCACGCTGGCTACCCATTACGGCGTCAGCCGTCAGGTCATCGTGCAGGATCTGGCGGTCATACGGGCATCACACCCCGGAATCATTTCCACTGCACGCGGCTATGTGCTGGAGCAGCCTGATCAGCCCGCCGGCTGCACACGGGAGTTCAAGGTGCGCCACACACCTGACCGAACCGAGCAGGAGCTGAACCTGATTGTGGACTGTGGCGGCCAGGTCAAGAATATCAGCATCAGCCACCGGGTCTATGGCCGTATCACCGCCGAGATGGACATCCGTTCCCGGCAGGACGTGCGGGAATTTCTGCAATCGTTTGAGGACAGTTCCTCCACGGTGCTGTCCACCGCCACCGACGGCTACCACTATCATCTGGTGGAGGCAGCCACCCCGGACAGGCTGAGCCTGATCGAAAAAGAACTGAAAGAGCACGGCTTTCTGGCTCCGCTGCAACCGTGGGAGCATTGAAAAAAACGAGGCATAATTATGACTGTCCATGAACTGCAGCAGGAGATCCTGCGCCTGAAACGGGAAAAGAATATCTGCATCCTGGCCCATGCCTACCAGAGCCAGCCTGTGCTGGAAGTCGCCGATTACACCGGCGATTCCTACGGGTTGAGCGTGCAGGCGGCCAAAACCAACGCTGACGGGGTCATCATGTGCGGTGTGCGCTTCATGGCCGAGACCTGCAAAATTTTAAGCCCGGAGAAAACTGTCTGGCTGGCCAACCTCATGGCGGGCTGCCCTATGGCCGAGCAGCTTGATCTGCCGACCTTGCAGGAATTGAAAAAGCAGTACCCCGGCTACGCCGTGGTGGCGTACATCAATACAACTTCGGAGCTGAAAACGGCCTGCGATGTCTGTGTGACGTCCTCCAGCGCGCTGAAAATTTGCAGTGCGCTGGAAAACGATAAGATTCTGTTCATCCCAGATCCCAATTTGGGCGGCTATGTAGCAAAGCAGCTGCCGGAAAAGCAGTTTGCCTTTTACCACGGCGGCTGCCCGCGCCATATCGTATGTTCGGCAGCAGATGTAGCCAAAGCCCGCGCTGCCCACCCGGAGGCGCTGTTTCTGGTTCATCCCGAATGCCGCCCCGAGGTCGTGGAGCAGGCTGATTATGTTGGCTCTACCACCGGCATTATGGCTTATGCAGAAAAGTCCGATGCCAAAGAGTTCATCATCGGCACGGAAAACAGCATCGTGGAGCACCTCTCCTATGCTTGCCCGGAAAAGCGGTTCTATCCGCTGGCCGTGCAGCTTACCTGCATGAACATGAAACTGACCACCCTGATGGACATTTACCATTGCCTGCAGGGCAGCGGCGGTGAGGAAATCACTCTGCCGCAGGACGTCATGCAGGGAGCCGGGCGCTGCATCCGCCGCATGGTGGAGCTGGGCGGCTGACACAGATTGCGCATGAAAAAAAGCATATACAGCATCGCGTTGCGAACCGCCGAGAGGCCGTTCGCCATAAACGCAGCTGTATATGCTTTTTACTTTGCCGTACAGATCCTTTGTACGCTATTTAAACGCGATCACGAATTCTGTTTGAAAACTTTATCCAGTGTTCCCATCAGGATGTTCACATCAATCGGTTTTGCAATATGTGCATTCATCCCTGCTTTGAATGCTTTTTGGCGGTCTTCCTCAAAAGCGTTGGCTGTCATGGCCACAATGGGAATGTTTGCCTTTTTACTGTTGCTCAATGTACGGATCTCCCGGGTGGCGGTGTATCCGTCCATTTTGGGCATCTGAATATCCATCAGGATCAGATCATACTCATCCTCCGCAGCCTCGTTCATTCTGGCCACGGCATCCGTGCCGTCCTCAACGGCGTCTACTTTCAGTCCGGCTTCTTCCAGAATGGCCGTTGCAATCTCGCGGTTCAGTTCGTTATCCTCGACCAACAGCACCTTTTTGCCCGTATAGTCGCCGTGCTTGGGCAGAAGGGACTGCCTGCCCGACACCACTTTGTGTGTCAGCGCATCGCGCAGTTCCGACATAAACAGCGGTTTGGAAACAAACGCCGTGACACCGGCCTGCCGGGCCTCGTCCTCAATGTCGGCCCAATCGTAGGCCGTCAATATGATGATCGGCGTGCCGGGTTCGATTACTTTGCGGATCCTGCGCACCGTCTCAATGCCGTTCATATCCGGCATCAGCCAGTCAATGATGTAAACCTTGAACTCCGCACCCTGATTGTGCGCCTCCCTCGCGCGCAGGATGGCTTCCTTGCCGGAGGTCGTCCAGTCGGCTTCCATCTCAATTTCCCGCAGCATTTTGCTTACGCTCATGCAGGTCTGTGCATCATCATCCACAACCAGTGCACGGGCGCCTTTCAGGCCCGGAATCGGCGGATATTTCACCGATTCCGTACAAACCTTGCAGTCCAGGGTGACCGTAAACTCGCTGCCCTTTCCCTGCTCGCTCTTGACGGCAATGGTTCCGCCCATCATATCTACGATGTTTTTCGAGATGGCCATGCCAAGGCCCGTACCCTGAATGCCGCTTCTTGTCGCAGTCTGTTCCCGTGAAAAAGAGTCAAAAACGTGCGCCTGGAAGTCCTTCGACATACCGATACCGTTATCTTTCACACTGAAAACAAAGGTCGCATACCCACTGCGGGCAGACGGCTTTTCTTCAACGCGGATATTGATGGTACCGCCCGCCGGTGTAAACTTGACAGCGTTGCCCACGATGTTGAGCAGGACCTGATTCAGGCGCAGCTTATCGGTGATAATATCCTCGTGGTGCACATCCTGCGTGTCGATGTAAAGGTCAAGCTGTTTGGCGCTGATATTGCCTTGAATGATCGTGCGCAGGTCGTGCAGCACATCGGGCAGGTGGACTTCTGTGTTGTCCAGTTTGACCGTGCCGCTTTCGATACGGCTCATATCCAGAATATCGTTGATCAGACTGAGCAGATGCTGGCCCGATACGCTGATTTTCTTCAGATACTCTTTGACAAGGTCAATGTTGTCAATATGCGCCGTGGCAAGGGCCGTAAACCCGATAATGGCATTCATCGGGGTGCGAATATCGTGCGACATACTGTTCAGGAATACCGTCTTGGCCTTATTGGCGTGTTCCGCCGCCGCCAGTGCATCGCGCAGGGCATCCTCCTGCTTTTGCTCCCGCCGCTTTTCCTCGGTAGCGTCGCGGGTGGCAACCAATACGGCTGTTACGTTGCCGTCCGCGTCTTTTCGCTGCGGTGTGATCAGCGTAAGAATCCATTTTCTGTCGACAGTCTGAGACGCAAAAGCCAAAGAGGTGTGACCCTTCAGACGTTCGGCCACTGTCGTCATGTCCGAAAAGGCGAGATACTCCTCACGGTATGGCTCCGCGATAATTTTCTCGATTTGCTCCTGCTGTACGGATCGTTTTAGTGCAAAGTGCTTCTGCTTCTCGACCGTATCGGACGCGTCCTTGAGGATTTCAACGGTGTTTTTCTTCAAGTCCACCAGTGAAATGTACATATACGCCGTGCCAAGCGCTGTGATGATTCCGGTACGTTTCTGGTGCTGCCGCAGCGCGTCTTTTTCCATTTTGGTCTGCCACAGCAATGCCATTAAAAAGACCATTACGGCTATGGCCAGATAGGATGCACAGACAATGTTGCGCGTCATGAACACCTGAGATGCCGGGAAAAACACAAAGAGCGCATAGTTCTCGGTATTTTCCCGGCTGCCGTACCAGACGCCCTGATTGCCGTTCAGGCGCACAATGCCATCCTCCGCAGCATCGAAGGTTCCGTCATATAATTCCTGGCAGTCCTCTATTGCCTTGTTTACCTGTTTGCTGCTGTTGCTGCTGATGACCCTGCCGTTCTCCGTGATCGTAGCGATGCCGCCAAGCTCCAACGGAAAATCTTTCAACAGGGAATCTACCGTCAAATCCCCAATATCCTCATTGTCCTTCTGTATATAGGTAATCAGGATACCTGGTGCATCCGCGCGTGCCACCGCGGCAAAATCATAGAGTGTCCCATTTTCTTCCAGACGGGTCGAGTATGTCTTTTTTGGATAGTCAACGATATTGTGTACATAGGGGCTGTCGATCAGCTTCTCCCACAGCGGCATGGCGTTGCCGCCCTTTGTGGTCTGCATGACAACATTCAGGTTTTCATCTAATACAAGCGCACCGGTCAGACGCTGTTCCTCTGCAAAAGAGTCCAGGTCCCGCGTGCCGAAACCCTCCTTCAGCGTCATTTCGTTGCCAAGGCTTACCGTTTTATCCAGCAGGCGGACAAGGCTTTTCACGCGGTCGTTGGCCGCATCAGTCTCGTACTGCTCTAAGCGGATCTTTACAAAACCAATCGTTTCATCCAATGTATGACGCAGTGCAATTCTGTTCAGATTCGTGAATGTGATCCAAAGTACAATGCCGAACGCAACTAACACAAGCAAAAACAGTCTTTTTTTGCCGGACTGCTTTTTCTCATTCATTTTCCCTGTTCCCCCCACACAGTTTTCTCTGCATCAAGTCCGAATTTTTCTGCAACGCGGCCAATCGTTCCGTCCTGCTTCATATCTTCCAGCGTTTGGGTCAGCTGCACAGCCAAATCCTCATGAGTGTCCTTTGCGAAGGCAACGCCAAGTTCAGAACTGTAAGGACTCTCTGCCAGCACACGGTAACTGCTTTCATCCAGATTTGTCAACTTGGCTACCAGTGCTTCATGGCCCGCGACGGCATCTACATAGCCTTTGCGCAGTGCCGCAAACATATCCTCTGTCGTCTCAAAGCTGTTGACTTGCTTGACCTCGGGCAGCAAAGAGGAAATTTCGCCGAGAAACAGCGACTCCGCCTTTGTGGTTGCCTGTACGCCGATGCGCTTACCGGCCAGATCGGACAGCGACTGGATATCGCTGTCCGCACGAACAGCCACGACCTGACGGCTGTACATATACGGACCGGCCCATTGGTACTTGGTTTCCCGCCCGTTCATGCTGAAGCATGACCAGATACAGTCGATCGTTCCATCGCTGAGAAGGTTGTCTTTGTCCGGCCATGAAATCGTCCGGAATTCCGGCGTATAGCCAAGTTGTGAAAACGCTTCCGTCGCCAGTTCCACGTCGATGCCGGCAAACTGCCCGTTCCTGTCCAGATAGCTGTAAGGGTCAAACACATCAATGCCGACCACAATCGTCTGTGGCGCAGTCTCTGCCGCAGAGTGCGGCTGTGCGGAACAGGCGCACAGACCTGCCATAAAAAGCATAGCCAAAGCCATAAGCAGACCATACACTTTTGCCCTGCTCATTGACGTTTTTCCTGTGTGGTGATGCCTGTTTGAAAAATGGAACATGCGCGTCTCTTCCTTATTATATAGGTTGTATACCGCTTGCCGCCGAACCCTGTCGGACGCAGCAAGCCATGAAGTAAACCATATTATAACTTTTCCAAATTGGAATTTTATCATACTACGGACATTATTGCAAGTGATTTGCCTTGTTATTGGCTTACAGTTTACCACATTTATACAATATCCGACGATAACTCCAAAAGGCGGTTTCAGCTATTGAAAAAATCTGGCAGAAGTGCTATAACAAGGATGGATTACAGTAAATTGAGAGAGATGACATGTATGTATTCCATCTTCCGTGATTTGGCAATTATTATTCTGAGCGCCAAGTTTTTTGGCCTGGCTGCCCGCAAGTGCAAGGCCCCGCAGGTGGTCGGTGAAATTCTCGCCGGTCTGCTGATTGGGCCCTGTCTGCTCAATCTGGTGCAGATCAACGACACGATCTCCGTTTTTGCTGAAATCGGTGTTGTGCTGCTGATGTTTTCCACAGGACTTGGCACCAACCTGAAAGAACTGATGCGGGCCGGGCCTATTGCCACGCTGATTGCCTGCATCGGTGTGCTTGTACCGTTGATGGGCGGTACGTTGCTCTACAGCGCATTCTACGGCTTTTCGGCAATCGGCAGCCCGGAATTCTTCCGCGCATTGTTTATCGGCACGATTATGACCGCAACCAGTGTGTCCATCACGGTGGCAACGCTGCAGGAGTTGGGCCACTTAAAGAGCTTCCTTGGCACTACCATTGTCAGCGCTGCCGTCATTGATGATGTCATCGGCATTATCGTGCTGACCTGTGTGCTGGGTGCCAGCTCCGGTGAGGGCACCGGCATCGGCGGCGTGCTGGTCCAGACCGCGCTGTTCTTTCTGGTTGCCGTTGGTATCGGCTATGTGTTCCACTGCGCCATGAAGTGGCTGGATTCCCGCAATCCCCATACGCAGCGCATAACGATTGCCAGCCTTGCATTCTGCTTTGCAATGGCCTATATTGCCGAGAAATACTTTGGCATTGCGGATATTACCGGCGCTTACATTGCCGGTATCGTTCTCTGTACGCTGCACGACGCCGCTTATGTGGAGCGCCGGGTCGACATCAGCAACTATGTGATTTTTGCGCCGATTTTCTTTGTCAGCATCGGTTTAAAGACCGACATCAGCGGACTGACGCCGGAGATTCTGCTGTTCAGTGTTTGCTTCGTTCTCGTTGCCCTGCTGGCAAAAATCATCGGCTGCGGACTGGCGGCCAGAGCCTGCCGTTTCAACTGGGGAGACTCTCTTAAAGTCGGTGTCGGCATGATGACCCGCGGCGAGGTCGCCTTGATCGTGGCCCAGAAGGGCCTTGAGGTCGGCGTTGTCGAGCCTGTTTATTTTACGGCGGTCATCCTTTTGATCGTGGTTTCCAGCGTCGCCACGCCGCTGGCGCTGAAAGCGCTGTTCACGAAAATGCCCCCTGTCCCCCATCCGAGTGAAGCAAAAAAGTGACCGCTGCATAACCCCGCCTGTCAGCCAATGCCGGTGCCGGATGACCCATAATGAAAGAAAAGCCCTGAAGGCAGGCTTAAAAGTGAGAAGCTGCTCATTCCCTACGGAGTGAGCAGCTTCTTTTGTGGCAAAATATGCGAAAATGCGAGATAATACGGCGCAGCAACGGCCTGCCGGTGGGCGCTTTGCATTTATCGCAGCTTATTTTCCCAGCCGACATTTGAAATCTGTATATCCGAACGTCACGATTTTCCGCGTAGTGCCGTCGGGCTTGCGGGCGTAAATACCGGGCAGGGGCATACCGTTGAAGGTGTTGTTCTTGCAGGTGGTGTAAATGGCCATATCACCGAACACCAGCAGATCTCCCACGGCAGGCACAGCGTCAAAGCTGTAATCACCGATGACATCCCCCGCAAGGCAGGTCGGCCCGGCCAACCGCACAGTGCAGGGCTTTTCGCCGGGTTCCCCTGCCCCCAGCATCGGCGGGCGGTAGGGCATCTCGATCACGTCCGGTGTATGGCAGGCGGCGCTGGCATCCAAGATGGCAACCGTCGTATCGCCGTTCTGCACCACGTCCAGCACGCGGGTCAAGAGATACCCTGCGTTCAGGGCGCAGGCCTCGCCGGGTTCCAGATAAACCGTCACGCCCCAGTCATTCCGGGCGCGGCGGATACACTTTTCCAAAGTGGCCATGTCGTAGCCGGGGCGGGTGATGTGATGCCCGCCTCCGAAGTTCAGCCACTTCATTTTTGGCAGCAAATCGCCGAATTTCTCTGCCACTGCGTCCAGCGTCACGGCCAGCGCATCGGCGTCCTGCTCACATAAAGTGTGAAAGTGCAGGCCGTCCAACAGCCCGGGCAGGGCAGAATTTTCTGCCGCTGCCGCGTCCCACTGGGCGCGGGTCGTGCCCAAACGGCTGCCGGGGGCGCAGGGGTCGTAAATCGCGTGGCTGTCCTGGGTCGAGCACTCGGGATTGATGCGCAGTCCCACACTTTTTCCCGCCGCCTTGGCCGCGGGGCCAAATTTTGCCAGCTGTGCGGGCGAGTTGAAGACGATATGGTCGGCGTACCGCAGCAGCTCGTCCATTTCATCTGTGCGGTAGGCCGCGCAGAAAACGTGCACTTCTTTGCCGGGCATTTCCTCCGCGCCGAGCCGCGCCTCAAACAGGCCGCTGGCCTCGGTGCCCGCGAGGTGCGGCGCCAGCAGCGGGTACAAATCGTAGTTGCTGAACGCCTTTTGCGCCAGCAGCACCTTGCACCCGGTACGACGGGCCAGCCCGCCCAGAATCTCCGCGTTGCGGGTCAGGGCAGCTTCATCCAGCAGGTAGCAGGGCGTGGGAAGGACGGAAAATTCCGGCGGCACTGCGCCGTCGATGGCCGCAAACGGCGGCCGTGCGTCGCGCTGCGTCATCAGTCCACGAGAACCGGGTCATGGTTCTCGCTGCGGGGCAGGCCGTACTTGTCCAGCGCGTCGAGGAACGGGTCGGGGTTGAACTCCTCCACCGTGTAGACGCCGGGCTTGGTCCACTCGCCGGTCAGCATCATCAGCGCACCGCACATTGCGGGCACACCGGTGGTGTAGCTGATGGCCTGACTGCCGACCTCGCGGTAGCACTCCTGATGGTCGCACACATTATAAATGTAGTAGGTCTTGTCCTTGCCGTCCTTTTTGCCGGTGAAGATGCAGCCGATGTTCGTCTTGC